>Ga0307505_10000935_pt1 | contig 27094 bp, 24 predicted proteins | sample 23_S_MG_FD_202183 | JGI IMG/M metagenome (GOLD analysis project Ga0307505, IMG submission 202183) | Soil microbial communities from Populus trichocarpa stands in riparian zone in the Pacific Northwest, United States - 23_S | ecosystem: Environmental > Terrestrial > Soil > Riparian zone > Trees... | reverse complement strand
GAGAGCGTGAAGGCGAGGATCCAGCCCGCCGCCACCGCCGGGAAGATGAGCGGCAGGGTGACGCTGAAGAAGGTGCGCAAGGGCGGCGCGCCGAGGTCCATGGCCGCTTCCTCGAGGCTGCGGTCGAAGCCGATCAGGCGCGACTGCACGACCACCGCCACGAAGCACATTGTGAAGGTCGTATGGGCAAGCGTCACCGTCCAGAAACCGCGATCGAGGTCCACCGCCACAAACAACAGGAGCAGCGAGAGGCCGAGAATCACCTCCGGCATCACCAGTGGCGCATAGACCATGCCGGAGAACAACAGCCGCCCGCGAAACCGGCCCATGCGGACGAGCGAGAGCGCGGCGAGCGTCCCGAGCGCGGTCGCCACGGTCGCCGAGACGAAGGCGACCCGCAGCGTCACCCAGGCGGCGTCGAGCAACGCCGCGTTCTGCCAGAGCTCGGCGTACCAGCGAGTGGAAAAGCCGCCCCAGACAGCCACGAGCCGGGAGTCGTTGAACGAATAGACGATCAGCAGCACGATCGGCAGATAGAGAAAGGCGAAGCCGAGCGTCAGCGAGACGAGGTTGAAGTAGCTCAGGCGGCTGCGCATGCGCTCACCCCCGCTCCAGCGAACGCGACTGGATGTTCTGGTAGAACGCGATCGGCACGACCAGCACCAGCAGGAGCAGCACGGCGATCGTGGAGGCGATGCTCCACGAGCGGTTGGTGAAGAATTCGGTCCAGAGCGTGCGGCCGATCATCAGCGTGTCGGAGCCGCCGAGGAGATCGGGGATCACGAACTCGCCGGCCGCCGGGATGAAGCAGAGCAGCGAGCCCGCCACGAGGCCGGGCAGCGCGAGCGGGAACGTGACGAGCCAGAAACTTTTCCACGGCGGCGCGCCGAGATCGGCGGCGGCTTCCAAGAGCGTGTCGTCCTGCTTCTCGAGCGCGGCGTAGAGCGGCAGCACCATGAAGGGCAGATAGGAATAGACGATGCCGAGGATCACGGCGGTGTTGGTCGCGAGGATGTCGAGCGGCTCGTCGATCAGGCCGAGCGCGAGCAGCGCCTGATTGAGCAGGCCCTCGCGCGTCAGAATCCCCATCCACGCATAGACGCGGATCAGGAACGATGTCCAGAACGGCAGGATCACGAGCATCAGCAGCAGCGGCCGCCAACTTTGCGGCGCGCGCGCCATGCCGTAGGCGACGGGAAAGCCGACGATCATCAGGATCACGGTGGAGAGCCCCGCGATCCAAATGCTCTGCCAGTAGGCTTCGACATATAAAGAGTCGCTGAGGACGAAGGCGTAGTTCTCCAAATCGAGCCCACTAATGAATTCGCGCAGGCCGTTCCAGCCCGCCGAGACATCGAGCAGCGGCGCGTAAGGCGGCTGCGCCAGCACGTCGTCGGAGAGGCTGAGGCGGAAGACGATCGCGAACGGCACGAGGAAGAACGCCGCGAGCCAGAGATAGGGCACAGCGGCGACGAGCCAGGACGGACGGCCTCTGACATCACCGGCCATGAATGCCATCCCTCGTCCTCATCCTTCGAGACGCCCGCTCGCGCTTCGCGCAAGCGGGCTCCTCAGGATGAGGACGCATTGAATAACCCTCATGGTGAGGAGCGCGGCGAAGCCGCGCGTCTCGAACCATGAGGGCAAGCATCGTCATCGTTAGCCCTCAGCGCGTGAGCACGACGCCGGCTTCCGGCGTCCAGCTCAGGAAAACCTTGTCGCCGCGCGCGATCGGCTGCTCGGCGACGCGGGTGACGGTCGGGCGGGCGGCCTTGACCACCTGCCCGCTTTCGAGGCGCACCTGATAGATCGAGAGATCGCCGAGATAGGCGATGCCCATGACCGTGCCGCGCGCGACATTTTCCGCCGCCTCGCCGGGCTTGCGCACCGTGATGCGGATTTTTTCCGGCCGCAGTGCGAGCGCGATGGCGCTACCCGGAACGATGTTCTCGGCAACCATCGCGCGGAGCGGCGCGCCGACCGCGCCCGCTTCCAGCAGCACGGCGCTGCCGTCCCGTCCCGTCACCGCGGCTTCGATCAGGTTCACGTCGCCGACGAACTCCGCGACATAGCGCGAGGCCGGCTGCTCGTAGATTTCGGTGGGCGTGCCCATCTGCACGATCCGGCCGTGGTCCATCACGGCGATGCGGTCGGCGACGGTCATGGCCTCCTCCTGATCGTGGGTGACGATCATGAAGGTGGTGCCGAGCGTCGCCTGGATTTCCATCAGCTCGAACTGCGTCTTCTCGCGCAGCTTCTTGTCGAGGGCCGCGAGCGGCTCGTCGAGCAGGAGAACCTTGGGTCGCTTAGCGAGCGCGCGGGCGAGCGCCACACGCTGGCGCTGGCCGCCGGAGAGCTGGTCCGGTTTCCGGCGCTCCATGCCTTCGAGATGCACGAGCCTGACCATGCCGGCGACGCGCTCGGCGATCTCCGCGCGCGGCAAGCCTTCTTGGCGAAGACCGAAAGCGATGTTGTCGGCGACGCTCATGTGCGGGAAGAGCGCGTAGGACTGGAACATGATGTTCACGGGCCGCCGGTAGGGCGGGACACCGGCGAGGTCCTGCCCGCCCAGGAGCACGCGGCCCTCGGTCGGCGTCTCGAAGCCCGCCAGCATGCGCATGAGCGTGGTCTTGCCGCAGCCCGACGGCCCGAGCAGCGCGAAAAATTCCCGCTCATAGATGTCGAGGGAAAGGCCGTCGATCGCGGTGACGTCGCCGTAGCGCCTGGTCACGTTCTGAAAGCGGATCAGCGGAACAGCCGATGGATCTTTCCACGGCTCGAATTCGCTGCGTTCGGCACTGGCGGGGCGTTGCTCCCGGCCGGCATCCACGTTCATTTTATGCGGGGCCCTCCTCGGCGCTGCGACTCCTTAGCCGGGAAGCCCGCGCTTCTCAACTGCGGGCGGAAGATTTGCTCGCGGCAAAATGCGCCGTCAGGCGGCGGGCTGCGTCGCGGGCGACGCTTCGAACGCTGCCTTGAGCGCGGCGACTTCGGCGGCCGTCGCGTTCAGGCCGAGCTTCGTGCGCCGCCAGAGCACGTCGTCGGCGGACGCCGCCCATTCCTCGCGGCGCAGATAATCGAGCTCGCGTGCGTGCAGGTCGCCGACGAGGCGCGGCCCGAAATCTTCCGCCGATTTCGCGTCGCCGAGCACGGTCCAGACGCGGGTGCCGTAGCTCTGCGCAAGGCGGCGGGCGAGCGACGCGGCGATATAAGGATGCACCGCCTCGACCGACGCGACCAGTTCCTCCACGCCGCCGGCGCCGAGGTCGCCGCCCGGCAGCGGCTCGCCGCTCGTCCAGGCGGAGCCGACCACCATCCAGCTTTTCAGGCGATCGACGACTTTTTCCGCGAGCGAACGATAGGTGGTGAGCTTGCCGCCGTAGATGGAAAGCTGCGGCGGCTCGCCGTAGCGGCCTTCGGACTCGATCCGGTAGTCGCGCGTGATTTGCGACGCGCTCTTCCGTCCGTCATCGACCAGCGTACGCACGCCGGCGAAGGTCCATTTCACCGCCGAAGGCTTCACCTGCGTGCGGAAGAAACGGCTCACGGCCTTGCAGAGATACAGGATCTCCTCGGAGCTGGCCGTCGCCTCGGTGGAGGTTTCCGAGACCTCGATGTCGGTGGTGCCGACCAGCGTGTAACCGCCCGCGAACGGCACGGCGAAAACCATGCGGCCGTCGTCGTTCGGCAACAGATACGCGCGGTCGTGCGCGTGCAGTCGCGGCACGACGATGTGGCTGCCCTTCACGAGGCGCACGCCGGTGGCGGCCTTCTGGCGCAGGATCGTCTCCTGCGTGCGCGCGACCCACGGGCCGGTGGCGTTCACGAGCGCCCGCGCCGTCACGATCTCGCGGCTGCCGCCGGCCTGCAAGACGAGTTGCCAGTAGCCGTCCTCGCGGCGGGCAGAGACGCAGCGCGTGCGCGTGCGGATGACGGCGCCCTTCTCGCGCGCGCCGATGGCGTTCGCGATCACGAGGCGCGCGTCGTCGGTCACGCAGTCGGAATATTCGAAGCCAAGCTTGAAGCCGGGGTTGAGCGGCGCGCCGGCCGGGTCGTCGGCGAGATCGAGCGCGCGCGTGCCGGGCAGACCGGGCGTGCGCCCGAACCAATCATAAAGCCTGAAGCCGAAGCGGAGTTTCCACGGCGCGCGCGTGCCGTCGACATGCGGCAGGACGAAGCGCATGGGCCGCACGAGATGCGGCGCGAGTTTCAGAAGGAGCGCGCGCTCGTGCAGCGACTCGCGCACGAGGCGGAACTTGAAATATTCGAGATAGCGCAGGCCGCCATGGATGAGCTTCGTCGAGGCGGACGAGGTGGCGGACGCGAGGTCGCCTTGTTCCGCGAGCAGCACCGAGAGACCGCGGCCGGCCGCGTCGCGCGCGACGCCGACGCCGTTGATGCCGCCGCCGATGACAGCCAGATCGTAGAGTTTCATTGCCGCGTTCCGCCGCGCCCGCGTTTCATAGTCGGAGAACAGGTGCCGAAAGCGCAAGGCGAGAATTTGTCTTTCACCTTCTCACACGCTGCCTAATTCCTGGCTCGTCCTTCGAGACGCCCGCCTTCGTTGCGCTCGGCGGGCTCCTCAGGATGAGGCCCAGAGGAACAAGCGCCCTCATCCTGAGGAGCGAGGGCGCAGCCCGAGCGTCTCGAAGGATAGGGCGCGGGCACGACAGCGCATTCTCGCGGCGGATTTCGCCCGAGGCATGAGCCGGTGCGCCCCCATTCAAGCGAGGGGCGCGCGGGACGCCGGGGACATCCGGTCCCCACGGTCCATGTGCGAAAGTGGAGAGCACATGGAGGTCTTCCCGCAAGGTGCCGGAGGGTTTCCCGGCGTCCCGCGCGCGGTGTTTCTAGGCTTGCTCCGCGTGAACCCCGGTGGACTTACCAGGCTGCTGTTGTCAGCCCCTCTATCCACCGCTGGCGGAGCCTCTCACCAGCGCGACCGTATTTGGGATACGGGAAGCGCCAGACCCGGAGGCCCCTTGTGACGCACGGCCGGTGCGCCGGGCATCACGCGGCTTGGGCCGCCGAACGTCCGACCGCGTAGACGAACCTTCGGCCACCGCCTCCCCGCTCCGCCAACCAGACGCCTCTAGATAACGCCCTCAGATGAGCGGGGATCGCGAGAATTTACAGTCGCCGGAATCGACGTGGAAAAAGAAATTTTTTGGCTTTGAAATCGCTGAGAAATTTTCGGCAAAGGGGGAAACAGCGTCGCGCACGCCGTCTCACGCAAACCGACACGTCTCCTCGAACGTCAGCCGCCCGTCCTTGCTGTGCAGCTTCGACGGGTCGCCGCGGCCGACGGCGCAGAGCATGTTCGATTTCCAGCGGCCGTCGGGGAAGAATTCCTTGTCCACCAGCTCGTTCTTGAAGCCCGACATCGGCCCGCAGTCGAAGCCGAGCGCGCGCGCCGCGATGATGAAATAGGCCGACTGCATGCTGGCGTTCCGGAGCGCGGTCGTCCGCAGCACCTCGTCGCTCGTCGTGTAGTAGTCGCCGGCCTTCGGGTTCTTCGCATACATGCGGTGGATGTGGTCGCAGAAGTCGAGATCGTAGGCGAGGATCGCGACCACCGGCGCGGTCGCGGTCTTCTCAAAATTCGTCTTCGACATCGCGGGGTGCAGGCGCTCCTTCGACTCCGGCGTCGTGCAAAAGACGATGCGCTGCGGCTGCGAGTTTGCGGTGGTCGGGCCCCATTTCGCGATCTCGTAGATCGCGCGCAGATCTTTTTCCGTCACGGGATCGCTGAACCAGCCCGAGTGCGAGCGGGCGTCGACAAAAATCCGGTCGATGCAGGCGGGGTCGATGGGTTTGAACATGGCTCAATCACTCATTGAAGACGGCAATAAAGTTTACTCGTCATGGCCAGGCTTGTCCCGGCCATCTCGATCAGGTGGGCACGGCCCTGCCCTATGAATCGGGATGCCCGCGACAAGCGCGGGCATGACGTCGTCCTAGTGGGACGCGCAGAAACGAAAATGCCCGGCGCGAGGCGGGCATCGTGCCGTTGCAGTAGGATCAGACGCGCTCGAAGGCGACGGAGACGCCCTGCCCAACGCCCACGCACATGGTGGCGAGGCCGAGCTTGCCCTTCTTCTCGCTGAGCGAGCGGACGACCGTGCCGGCGATGCGGGCGCCGGACATGCCGAGCGGATGGCCGAGCGCGATGGCGCCGCCGTTCGCGTTCACATGCTCCGCGTCGTCGGGGAGCCCCAGGCCGCGCAGCACCGCGAGCGCCTGGCTCGCGAAAGCCTCGTTCAGCTCGATGGCGTCGAAGGCGGAAATCTTCAGGCCGAGCTTCGCCATCAGCTTTTCGGTCGAGGGAATGGGACCGATGCCCATGATGCGCGGCGGGACGGCCGCCGAGGCCATGCCGAGCACGCGCGCGAGCGGCTTGAGGCCATGCTTCTTCATCGCGTCTTCCGAGGCGAGGATGAGCGCAGCGGCGCCGTCGTTCACGCCCGAGGCGTTGCCCGCCGTCACCGTGCCGGGATTGCGGAACGGCGTTTTCAGTTTCGCGAGGCCCTCGAGCGTGGTGTCCTTGCGCGGGTGCTCGTCCACCTTCACCGTGACCGGGCCCGCCTTGCCGCCCGGCACTTCGACCGGGACGATCTCGCCGTCGAAATAACCGCGCTCCTGCGCGGCCACCGCGCGCTGCTGCGAGCGCAGGCCGAACTTGTCCTGGTCCTCGCGCGAAACCTGAAATTCCTCGGCGACGTTCTCGCCGGTCTCCGGCATGGAATCGACGCCGTACTGCTTCTTCATCAGCGGATTGACGAAGCGCCAGCCAATGGTCGTGTCGTAGATCTCGGCGGTGCGCGAGAAGGCTTCCGTCGCCTTGCCCTGCACGAAGGGCGCGCGCGACATGGACTCCACGCCGCCCGCGATCGCGAGATCGAGCTCGCCCGTTTTGATCGCGCGCGCCGCGGTCCCGACCGCATCGAGGCCCGAGGCGCAGAGGCGGTTGAGCGTGACGCCCGGCACCTTGTCGGGCAGGCCCGCGAGCAGGAGCGCCATGCGCGCGACGTTGCGGTTGTCCTCGCCCGCCTGGTTGGCGCAGCCGAAGAAGACTTCATCGAGCGCCGACCAGTCGACGGACTGGTTGCGTTCGACCAGCGCCTTGATGGGGATGGCGCCGAGATCGTCGGCGCGCACTTTCGAAAGCGAGCCGGCGTAGCGGCCGATGGGCGTGCGGGCGAAGTCGCAGATGAAAGCGTCGCGCATTTTTATCTCCTCAGGCCGCGGCGCCGTGCGCCGCCGCGGTGCGCGCCTGCAGGGCGCGCAGTTCTTTCAGCTCTATGTCGGTGGGCGGCGGCGTTTCTTCAACGGTGGCCGCGAACTTCACCGCCCAGCCGGTGGCGTCGACCACCTGTTCTTTCGTGACGCCCGGATGGAGCGAAACGACCGTCAATTCCTTCGTCTTCGGATCGGGCTCGAACACGCAGAGATCGGTCATGACTTTCGTGGGGCCGGCGGTCTTGATGCCGAGCTTCTGGCGGTCGTCGCCGCCCTTGCCGTGGCCGATCGAGGTGATGAAGTCGAGCTTCTCCATGAAGGCGCGCTTGGAGTGCGCCATGGTGATGAAGATGCGCCCGCAATTCGTCGCGATCTCCGGCGCGCCGCCGCCGCCGGGCAGGCGCACGGACGGCTTGTCATAGGGGCCGACGACGGTGGTGTTGAGGTTCGCGAATTTGTCGATCTGCGCGCCGCCGAGGAAGCCCGTGGTGATGCGGCCGCCTTGCAGCCAGTAGCGGAACATCTCCGGCACCGAGACGGTGAAGAGCGCGGTCTCGCACAGCTCGCCGTCGCCGATGGAAAGCGGGAGCACGCTCGGCTTGGTATCGACCGTGCCCGACTCGTAAATCAGTACGATGCCGGGCGCGTGCGTGAGGCGTGCGAGATTGCAGGCGGCCGAGGGCGCGCCGATGCCGACGAAGCAGACGTCGTCGTTTCGGAGCGCACGCGCGGCGGCAATCGTCATCATTTCGTTCGGCGTGTAGTTCGCAGACATTTCTTTTGCTCCTCTTTACCCTCGTCCTGAGGAGCGGCCGCAGGCCGCGTCTCGAAGGACGAGGGCCTCACCCTTCGAGACGCCCGCTTCGCGGGCTCCTCAGGGTGAGGCAAATTGTTTACGCCGCGCGCTTCGCGAAATGCGCGAAGGCTTCCGGGCCCTTGCGCATGACATTCTCATCCATCCACGCGAGGAAGCTGTCGCGGTCGCGCGCGATCTTGTCCCAGGCTTTGTAGAAGGCGTTGTCGCGCTTGTAGTAGCCCTGCGCGTAGGAGGGATGCGCGCCGCCGGGAACATGGACCACCGCGCTCACGGTCCAGTGCGGCAGCATGACGGCGTTCGGCGAACGCGGGCCGAAGTCGTCGACGATTTCTTCGACCGTGACGATCGAGCGCTTCGCCGAGAGCACCGCTTCCTTCTGCACGCCGACGATGCCTTCAAACAAAACGTTGCCGGCGCGGTCGGCCTTCTGCGCGTGCACGATGGCGCAGTCGAGCCTGATCGCGGGAACGGTCGCGAGCTTCTCGCCGGTGTAGGGGCAGGTCACTTCCTTGATGTTCGGATTGACGCGCGGCAGCTCGGCGCCGCGATAGCCGCGGAAGACCGCGAAGGGCATGCCGGCCGCGCCCGCGTCATAGGCATGCGCCATCGCCGAGTGGCTGTGCTCTTCGATCGTGATCTGGTTCGGCCAGGCTTTTTCGTAGGCGTCGCGGAAGCGATGCAGCGAGCCGACGCCGGGGTTGCCGCCCCAGGAGAAGATCATCTTCCTCGCGCCGCCCATGCCGATGATCTGGTCGTAGATCAGGTCGGGCGTCATGCGGATGAGGATGAGGTCCTTGCGCTTCTGGCGGATCACTTCGTGGCCCGCCGCGTAGGGGATGAGGTGGGTGAAGCCTTCCATGGCGACCGTATCGCCGTCGCGCAGGTTTTCCTCGACCGCCTCGGCGAGCTTCAGCACGGCCGCCATTCGCTTCCTCCCCCACTTTTTGCGCAGAAAATTCTTCGAGCGCCCAAAAAGGCCGCGCACCCATTCCTGTCAAGCGCGCGAACCGGGAAAGGCTTGGCTAGCAAGGGTTTCCGGCCGGGCGGCGGCGAGCCCTGCGCGTCGCGCATTTTTGTTATGCATTATTACATGATCGCATGGCGGCTAAATGTTCGCTTAGCGGACGTTTTGATTGCGTTCCCTGCGGCGAACTCGCTATCCACGGTGGCAGTCGTGAGGGAATACATCATGGATAGCTACGTTGGTCCTGACCCCAAGGCACACGCTGCTGAGCCCAAGGTGATCGACCCGACGGAAGGCCCGGATTTCGTTACCGCCCTCGCCCGCGGATTGACCGTCATTCGCGCCTTTGGACCCGAGCGTCCGCACATGACACTCGCCGATATCGCCAAGCGCGTGTCGCTGCCGCGCGCCACCGTGCGCCGCTCGCTGATCACGCTCGAGACGCTCGGCTATGTGGAAAGCGACGGGCGGAATTTCTCGCTCAGTCCCAAGGTGCTGTCGCTCGGCAATTCCTATCTCGCGTCATCGCCGTTCCCGCGCACGATCCAGCCGATGCTCGAGCGCCTCGCCGAGACGATCGGGGAGTCGTGCTGGGCATCCATTCTCGACGACGAGGAAGTGCTGCTGGTCGCTGGCGCGAAATCGAACCGCATGCTCTCGGCCGGACTGCGCGTGGGGAGCCGCCTGCCGGCTTATTGCAGCGCCTTCGGCCGCGTCCTGCTCTCGGCCTATCCGGACCGTGAACTCGAACTCTATCTGTCGAGCATCGTGCTGCGGAAACACACGTCGCGCACCTCGACCGATCTTGCGGCCGTCCGCAAGGCGATCCACGACGCACGCGAAAACGGCTATGCCATCGCCGACGGCGAGGTCGAACTCGGCTTGTGCTCGCTCGCCGCGCCGATCACGGATATCCACGGCAAGCTCGTCGCCGCGGTGAACACGACGGCGCCGTCGAGCCGCGTGAAGAGCGGCGAGATGGTCGAGCGTTTCCTGCCGCACCTGCGGCGGGTCGCCGACGAAATCCGGCCGGTGCTGGCCTGACCGATTTTTGTTTTGCGCCTCATGGTTCGAGACGCCCTTGCGCCTCGTCCTGAGGAGCCGTGCGCAGCACGGTGTCTCGAAGGATGAGGCGCAAGGGCTCCTCACCATGAGGCGCTAACTAAACCCGACGCGGCGCGGGATCGAAATCCATCACGAGCTTGCCGGTGGGCATCGCGGACGCGGGCCGTTCACGCGCGAGATGCCGCCCGAAGCCTTTCGCGCCGACGAGTTCGCCGTCGCGCACGATCGTCCTGCCGCGCAGCATGGTGAGTGTCGGCCAGCCCGTCACCTCGATCCCCTCATACGGCGTGTAATCGCAGGCGTCGTGCAGGTTCTTCGCCGTGATCGTCGCCTTGCGCTCCGGGTCCCAGATCGCGAGGTCGGCATCGGCGCCGACGGCGATCGCGCCCTTCTGCGGATAGAGCCCGTACATCTTGGCGTGGTTCGTGGAGGTGAGCGCGACGAACTGCTCAAGCGTGAGGCGGCCCTTGCTCACGCCTTCTGAAAAGAGGATCGGCAGGCGCGCTTCGACGCCGGGTATGCCGTTCGGCACATAGCGGAAGCTCCCGCGTCCGCGCGGCGTGAGCTTGCCTTGCTCGTCGTCGTAGCGGAACGGGCAGTGGTCCGACGAGAAAACGGAAAAGACGCCACGTTGCAGCCCGTCCCAGCAGGCGGCCTGGCTTTCGGCGTCGCGCGGCGGCGGCGAGCAAACGAGCTTCGCCGACTCCATGTCGAGATCCTTCAGGTCGGAGGCTTTCAGCACGAGATACTGCGGGCAGGTCTCGCCGTAGATTTTCAGGCCTCTCGCCTGCGCGCGGGCGATTTCTTCGATGGTCTGGCCGTTCGAAACGTGGACGATCATGATCGGCACGTCGATCAGTTCGGCGAGCGAGATCGCGCGGTGTGTGGCCTCGCGTTCGACGGGGATGGGGCGCGAGACGGTGTGATTGAAGGGCGCGGTACGGCCCGCGCGCTCGAGGCGTTCCGCAAGGAAGCGGATCGCGTCGTCGTTCTCGGCATGGACCATGACCAGCGCGCCGTTCTCGCGCGCGACCGACAACACCTCAAGAATTTCGTAGTCGGCGAGCTTCAGCGCCTCATAGGTCATAAAGATCTTGAACGAGGTGTAGCCGTCCGCGACGACCGCCGGCAGCTCCTGCCCGAGCACGCTTTGCGTCGGATCAGAAATGACCAGGTGGAAGCTCGTGTCGATGTAACACTGGCCGTCGGCCTTGGCGTGATACTCGGTCAACGCCGCGCGCAGGCTCTTGCCCTTCTCCTGAATGCAAAAGGGCATGACGAGCGTGTTGCCGCCGAAGGCCGCGGAACGCGTCGCCGATTCAAAATCGTCGGCCATGGAGATGCCCGGCCCGCTCGGCTGCGCGATATGGACATGACTGTCGATGCCGCCCGGCAATACAAGGCGGCCCGTCGCGTCGATCGTCTCCTTCGCTTCGCCAAGATCGCGGCCGATGGCGGTGATCTTGCCGCCGCTGATGCCGATGTCGCACAGCATCGTCCCGTCGGCGGTCACCGCCTTACCGCCGCGCACCAGCACATCAAACGTCGTCATCGCCACCCCTTGAAACCGCCTTCGGCAGCATAGCGCGGCCGGAAGCCGAACGCGCGTTCGACATTCGAACCTGTTCATATTCGTGGCGAAGTGCGGCGCACGGCCACAGCGCGGCCCATTTCCTTACTTTTTCATGCGTTCGCGCGCGCCGATGAAGTTAACGCGCAAGCGAGATCAACGATCCGCCAAAAATGCGGCGTGAACGCTTTGTCGCAGTTCGCGCCCCCTTGCCGCCCCATCAGCGCCGCTTTTGGAAAGGAACTAATTCCCCATCATCAACAATTCGGGAAAAATGAAATGCAATTTGTCGCTCGCGTTGCCGTTGGCGTGTTCCTTGTAGCCACGGCAGCCCCGACTGCCTTTGCCGACCCCGGTCAGCATGACGCCATGAACCACTACAATCAGTTCAGCTCGCATAGTCCGCACGCCGCACCGCGCGCTTCGATCGTCCGCCAGCGCGGCGCGAAGCGCCAGGCCGCGGTCGCGCCGAAGGCGATGCCTGCGTTCGGCGCCGGTTTTGCCGCGGCGGGAAATCCGCACTGGATTTCGGTCGCACGGCAATACAAGGGCACCAACCCGACCGGACGCCGGAGCCTGTGGTGCGCCGATTTCCTCAATCTCGTTCTGCAGAAGAGCGGGATGCAGGGAACGTCGTCGAGCATGGCGAAGTCGTTCGCGAGCTACGGCACGCGTCTTTCGGGTCCGAAGGTCGGCGCCATTGCCGTCATCTCGCGCGGCAAGGATGCGGGCCATGTCGGCATCGTCACCGGCGTCGACGAGGGCGGCAATCCGATCATCATTTCCGGCAATCACAACAACACGGTCGCGGAAGCGGCCTACTCGCGCGGCCGCGTCATCGCATATGTGTGGCCGAGCTGATTGCTCATCGATAAAAATTGCGCCCGCGAGTTTCATGCTCGCGGGCGTTTTTCTTTTCAGTTGCCCGTGAACGCCGGCTTACGCTTTTCCAGAAACGCGCGGCGGCCTTCCTCGTAGTCGCGGCTGCCGAAGCAACGATCGACCATCGCCGTGCAGCGCGCGATGTCGCGCTCGCTCGCGTCCTTCGCCAGCTCGGTGACGATAAATTTCGCCGCGGCGACGGTGAGCGGGGCGTTTGCGGCCATCGTTTCGGCGTAAGCGCGCGTGAAATCCTCGATCTCCTCGTCGGGGACGACGCGATTGACGAGGCCCATCAAGCGCGCCTCATCGACATCGAACTGACGCGCGGTGAAGAACATTTCCTTGGTGAAGGACGTGCCGAGCACTTCGACGAAGCGGCGCATACCGGCCATGTCGTAGCCGAGGCCGAGCTTCGCGGCCGGCATCGCGAAGCGCGAGTGACGCGCGGCGATGCGGATGTCGCAACTGATCGCAAGACCCAATCCGCCGCCGATGCAATAGCCGCGGATCATCGCGATCGTGGGTTTCGGAAAATCATGGACCGCCGCATAGACGCGCTCGACCGACGCGCCATAAGAGCGCGCCGCGTCTTCCGTCGCGCGCTCCTTATCGAATTTCGAAATGTCGGCACCCGACACGAACGACTTGCTGCCGGCGCCGCCCAGCACCACGACACCCACCGACGAGTCGCCGGCGAATTCACGCAGCCTATTTCCTGCGTCCTCCCACATGGCAAGCGAAACGGCGTTGTGGCGAGCGGGGTTGCTGAACGTCAGGTAGCCGACGCGCCCCTCCTTCCGCGCAAGGATTTCACCGGACTCGCTCATGCTCACTCTCCAGGCTCGTTGGGCAGATCGCTGCGCCGCACTTTGTCTTCATCGGCATCATGCGGCGCGGTGCATTGTTCGCGTATCGGACCAGAACCATGCCATAAAGTAGCGAGAATATCCCCTTGTCGAATTCCTTCGGACACCTACGATGGCCGCGGATCGCGATGGGCGGCCATTTGTCGCCAACGCGGCTACCACCATTGCCATAACGCCAGACAGGACTTCGCGGGAGAAACGCCATGACCAAACTCACACGCAGACATTTCATCGGAGCCGCCGGCGCGGCCGCCGTCATGGCGCCGCACATGCCCGCCTTCGCGCAATCGAAGCGCATCACCATCGGCACCAATCCGGCCGGCAGCATCTACTACTCGCTCGGCGGCGGGATGGCGAAAGTGCTGACCGAGAAGATGGGCGTGCAGGCGATCGTGCAGCCGCTCGCAGGTTCGTCGGTGGCGTTGCCGCTCGTCAATGTGAATGAGCTGACCTCGGCTCTTTCTTCCACGCTCGACACAGGCGCGGCCTATCGCGGCGAACTGGAGTATCAGGGCAAGGCGATGAAGAACCTGCGCGCGCTCGCGCGCATCTTCTCGCTCCCTTACACGTTCACCGTGCGCGCCGACTCCGGCATCAAAACCATCGCCGATCTCAAGGGCAAAAAGGTCGTCATGGAGTTCAAGGCGCTCCTGGGCCTCAGGCCGATGAATGAGGCGCTCGTGAAAGCGGGCGGCCTGCAACTCTCCGACGTCACCCCGATCTCGGTCGGCGGCCTGAAGCAGGGTCTCGACGCGGTGGCCGACAAGACGGCGGACGCTTCGGCGGTCGCCGCCGGCATCCCGATGGTGCAGGAGATGCACGCCTCCGTGCCGGGCGGCGTGCGCTATCTCAACGTCACGGGACCGAATGCGAACGACGCCTTCATGGCGCAACAACTGCCGGGCTCGTCGCTCATGAAGCTCGAGCCGAGCGCGCGCATGCCGGAAGTGACCGAGCCGGTCACCATCGGCACCTATGACGTGTTCGTCGTCGTCAGCAAGGATCTCTCCGACGCCGACGCCAACAAGATGGCCACGGTCCTCGTCGAGAGCTGGCCGGACCTGCAAAAGGACTTCCCGGCGCTGCGTCCCTCCAAGCTCGAGGATCTTCCGCGCGCGACCAACGTCGTGCCGTTCCACCCGGGCGCCGTGGCCGCGTACAAGGCCAAGAACATGTGGACCGCGAAGAACGACGAAGCCGACAAGAAAGTGATGTAACGGCGTCCGCCGGGCACGAACGTCCGGCTTCGCGGAGTCCGCATGAACGTTACGGCCGAAGGGATGCGGCGCGTTTTCCTCGCCGCCATCACGGTGTTGAGCGTTGCCTGGGTGTTCAACGTGCCGCTCCAGTTCGGCTGGGGCGGCATCATCCAGGAACAGTTCTATCTGCTCGTCGCCGGCCTCGTGACCGGCGCGGGCTTCCTCCAGGCGCCGTTCGGCAAGCGCGCGGGCGCGCTTGAAATCGTGCTGGCGATCATCGCGATCACGGTCTGGACAATCGCCGCGATCTATTCGCCGGAATGGATCACCGACCCGGTGAACCGGCCTTTCGTGCGCTGGGGGGCGGCGTTCGCGGGGATCAGCCTCCTGCTGCTGTCCCTCTACCAGAATGTCGGGCTCGCGATCACGCTGACCATGGGGCTGATCGGGCTCTATGGCTTCGTCGGTCACTGGTTTCCCGGCGTGCTCGAAGGCCAATACACGGAACCGCGGCGACTCCTTCTCTATCTCTTCTACGATTCGAACGGCGTGCCGGGACTGATCCTCGGCGTCGCCACGACCATCGTGCTGTCCTTCATCATCTTCTCGAAGGCGCTGGAGACGGCCGGCGCCGGCCAGTTCTTCGACGACGGCGCCATGGCGATCCTCGGCAACCGCCGCGGCGGACCCGCCAAGGTCTGCACCGTGTCGTCAGGACTGTTCGGCATGATCAGCGGCTCGGCGGTGGCGAACGTCGTGTCGAGCGGCATCGTCACCATTCCGCTCATGATCCGCGCCGGCTTCCGCCCGTCGATGGCGGCCGGCATCGAGGCAAGCTCATCGACGGCCGGGCAGTTCGTGCCGCCGGTGATGGGCGCGACGGCCTTCCTCATCGCAGAGTTCCTGCAGATTCCCTATTCGGAGATCGTCGTGGCCGCGGCCAACCCCGCGGCCGTCTTCTATCTCGTCATGTATTTCCAGATCGATTCCTACGCCGCGCGCAACGGCCTCGTCGGGCTGCCGCGCAGCGAACTGCCGCGCATGTCCACGGTGCTGAAGCAGGGCTGGATCTATCTCGCGCCGATCTTCCTGCTGCTCTACCTCCTGTTCAGCGAAGGAATGCGCGTGGAGCGCGCCGCGATCTACGCCTCGATCGTGATGGCAGCGCTCGGCCTGTTCAAGCGCGCCAACTTCAGCTGGCGCAACCTGATCGAGGCGGTCACCGTCGGCGTCGGCAAGGAAATGGTGCCGATCCTGCTCGTCAGCGCCGCCGCCGGCCTCGTCATCGGCTCGCTGAACATCTCGGGCCTTGCCTTCACCATCACGCTTCTGCTCACGCAGGTCGGCGAGAATGCCGGCATCTTCGTGATGCTGCTGATCACCGCCGTCCTCGCCATCGTCATGGGCATGGGGCTGCCGACTTCGGCGGTCTATGTGCTGCTGTCGGTCGTGCTCGGCCCGGCGCTGGTGAAGATGGGGATCGAGCCGCTCGCGGCGCACATGTTCATCTTCTATCTCGGCATGATGTCGTTCCTGACGCCGCCGGTCGCGATCTCGTCCTACACCGCCGCCGCCATCGCCAAGACCGACATGTGGACGACGTCGGTCGACGCGATCCGCATCGGCGCCTCAGGCTATCTGCTGCCGTTCATGTTCGTCCTCAACCCGGCGCTGCTGCTCTACGGTTCAGTCACCGAAATCCTTTACGCGGTCGCGACGATCGTGCTGTCAGGCGCGTATCTGTCGTGGGCGGCGGAAGGATCGGTCGGCGAGTATCTGCTGAGCCGGGCGGAACGCGCGCTGACGCTGGTGCTCGCCCTCGCGATCGGGACATCGACCCTGTGGCTGGGGACCGAGTCGGCGTTCAATCTCGCCGTGCTGGCGGCGGGCTTGCTGCTGATCTTTGCGTTCCGGCGAATGGCCGCCGCGCGGCAGCAGGTCCCCGCCTAAGCGCTTCCGCTATCGCTGCTTTCCAGCCCGAACGCGGCGACGACGCTCGGCTGGACGATTTTCGCGTGAATCGTCAGCAGGATAAGCTGCGCATCAAGCGATGCGCCGCTTTGCAGTGCGGATTCGATGCGCGCTTCCACCCGCCGCGCGAGCGCCGAATCGTTCGCGTCCTCAAAACCTTCGGCCCCGATCATGCAGTAGGCGAGGAGTTCCGCTGCACTGCGATAGGATTGAGGCGCGGGCTCGCCGCCCGGCGCGTGATCTTTCAACAGGTTGACCGTCGTGAGCTGCACCGCTTCCGGAACCAGGCGCGGATGCAGGTCGACCGCGCGCAGCGCCTCATCGAGCTGGCGCAAGTCAGCGGAGCGGCCGAAGATTCCGAACAGGCCGAGCGAAGAATTGCGTCTGGTCATGCACCTGGTTCCCACCGCGAAGTCTTTCGAATGCGAACGAGGCGCGCAAGTGGTTGTTCCACGCGCGAGAATCGCCGCGCCAATTCGGCGTTGCCGCCGTCAACACGTTACGCACATAAATCGCCAAATCACAGAATCGGTTGAAAACTCCGGCTCGCACGGCGGATTCCTTTGTCATCGATTTCACCGTCCGTACAATTCCTCGAAGTTTCCGGCTGTTGAAGGGTTGCTTTCGTGTCTGTGCCGCTTACCAGTGGCGTTCCGCAGGATATCGCCGTCGAACGGGACGGCGGGCGTTACTCGACGCTCGTTCCCATCGGCCTTTCGAATGCGGGCACGGTCATCTCGGTCGAGTGCAACTGCACCCCGAGGACCCATGACGGATTCAATTTCCACGAATTCTCGTTCGATATCATGCGCTTCAGCGGCTCGGATGTGTTCGACATCCAGAACCGGCTGGTGGCGCGCAAGATCCTGCCGGACGGCGGCGTACATCTCGTGCTCTCGATCGTGCTGGCGAGCTACAGCAAGCTGATCACGGCGCTCCGGCCCGACTACATCTATCGGGTCTCGGCCTTCACCGGCCTGCATGAGCCGCCGCTGCGCAAGCATCATTACATTTCCGAATCGATCCAGCTTGCGGGCTATAACCTGTCCGAAAAGGGCCGCGACGCGGCGGGCCGCAGTTTCTGGCTGCACGAGCGCGCGACCGGACGCAGCGCCACGCTGTTTGATTTCCCCGATCATCCGGTCAAGCTCGATCTCGCGACCATCGACGGCCGGAAGTCGCGCATCGCGAGCTATTTCAGCGACAGCGTGCATGGCGAGATGAAACTGCTCGGCCAGGACGCGGCGGCGCGCCATCAGGATCGCGTCAAGCTCGCGCTGCGCAAATACGCGCAGGATGCCGAACTGCGCGAGAGCGCAGCGCGGCTGCGCAACGTCGCGGCCTAAACCTTTCTTTTTATCGCGAGAGCGGCGGGCTGCGGTTTTGCGCGCTTCAGCGCGGCTTGGTCTCGACCGCGCCGCCCGCCTTCTTCCATTCGCCGAAACCGCCTTCGATATGGGCGACGGGCTTCAAGCCCATGCGCTGCGCAGTCTGGGCGGCAAGCGCCGAACGCCAGCCGGCGGCGCAGAAAAAGACGAAGCGCTTGTCCTGCGCGAAGACCGGCTTGTGATAGGACGAGGCGGGATCGATCCAGAACTCCAGCATACCGCGCGGGCAGTGGAAGGCGCCGGGCATCCGCCCTTCCCGGTCGAGCTCGCGGATGTCGCGCAAGTCCACGAATACGACGTCGTCGCGGCCCGCGAGTGCCACCGCTTCGGCGGCGGACAGCGTTTCGACCTCACGATTGGCGGCGTCGACCAGTTGCCTGTAGCCGACCTTGATTTGCTGCGGCACGCGGAACTCCGGGCTGTCTCTTCGTCAGGCCGCACAGTAACGCGCGGTCGGCGGGATATTCAACGCAGCGCCGCGCTCACCTGCGCGGTCGGGCGCTCGACTGCGACGCTTCAGACCGTCACGATCAACTCCGCACGCGCGGCAAAGGCTTCCTTCAGCACCGCGCGCATGCGCGAGACGTCCGGTGTGATGCCGGTAAAGAGGCGGAATGCCTCGACGCCCTGGTGCAAGAGCATCCCGTCGCCGCTCATGGTGCGCGCGCCCGCGCGCCTGGCGGCCTTGATGAACTCGGTTTCAAGCGGCGAGTAAATGACGTCGGCGGCGAAGTGTGCGCCGGTGACGAGGCCCGCCGGCACCGGATTGCCCGCGATGCCGGCCATCCCGATCGGGGTCGCGTTGATGACTCCGGCGGCATCCGGAATCGCGCGTTCGAGCGTTTCCGCGACCTGAGCGCGGCCCTTCCCCGCGCGCAGCAGATCGGCGACGAGCCTCTCCGCTTTCTTTCTTTCAACGTCGAAGACAAGCAGCGGATCGACGGCGAGATCGAGCATCGCAAACGCAACCGCCCGCCCGGCGCCGCCCGCACCGACCAGCACGACCGGCCGGCCCGCGACGGCGTTCCGGCCGAAGCGTTCCTCGACGCTCGTGCGAAACCCGATGCGGTCGGTGTTGAAGCCCGTGGTGCGGCCGTCGGGCGAAATCCGCACCGTATTGACCGCGCCGATCTCGCGCGCCTCGGGCGACACCTCGTCGAGCAGCGGGATCACTTCTTCCTTGCAGGGCCGTGTGATGTTGAGGCCGATGAAGCCGGTTGCTTTCGCGCCTTCGAACAAATCGGCGAGCCGCCGGCCTGGCAGCCGGTCGAGGTCCATCAAGTGATAATGGCCGCGTATGCCCGCGGCGGCGAAGGCATCCTCGATCAGGGGCGGCGACAGCGACTTCATGATGTTGGCGCCGATCAGGCCAACGAGGCGGCGTTCCATCTTCCTCTCTTCAAACATGCGGCGCGTTTCCCGCCGTCAGCGGCGGGGCGTTCGCGCGGATGACTTCGATCTGGCGCAGGGTCAGCATGGGCGAGAGGCGTGCCCCGCCGTCCGCGCGGAGTCCAGCCGTCCCCGCGCCGGGCGAGTCGTTGCCCTCTTGTCAGAAAGGGTTTTTCGATTCACTTTCGCTCCGAAAGTGACGCCCATGCTCATCCCCCGCCAGCAAGCCATCATCGATCTCGCCCGCCGGGCGGGCCGCGTCACGGTCGAGGACCTCTCGAGCCGCTTCGACGTCACGCCGCAGACGATCCGCAAGGACCTGAACGAACTCTGCGACAAGCGCCTGCTGACGCGCGTGCATGGCGGGGCGATCCTCGCCTCGGGCGTCGAGAACGTCGGCTACGACGCGCGGCGCGCCATCGCCATGGAAGCGAAGGAAGAGATCGGCCGCGCCACGGCCGCGCTGATCCCGAGCGACTCATCGCTCTTCATTAACATCGGCACCACCACCGAGGCCGTCGCTCGCGCCATGCTTCAACATTCCGGACTGATGGTGATTACCAATAACCTCAATGTTGCCAGCCTGATGCGGGGATATTCGCAGATCGAGGTGGTGATCGCGGGCGGCGTCGTGCGGCACACCGACGGCGGCATCGTCGGCGAGGCGGCGGTCGACTTCATCCGGCAGTTCAGAGTGGATTTCGCCGTGATCGGCGTGTCGGCGATCGACCAGGACGGCGCGCTGCTCGACTTCGACTATCGCGAGGTGCGCATCGCGCAGGAAATCATCACCAACGCGCGGCATGTGATCCTCGTCTGCGACGCGACCAAGTTCGAGCGCTCGGCGCCGGTGAAGATCGGCCACCTGTCGCAAGTGGATACCTTCGTCACCGACTACTGCCGGCCAGAGGCGATCCGCCGGATTTGCGAGGAATCCGAGGTGAAGCTGATCGAGGTCCACCCGGCCCCCGCCGAGCTTTCCGAAGAAATTTGATTTCGCTTTCCGCAATCTATTTTCGCTTGAAGCGCGTTTTATTTCGCTTTATGGTTAATTTCAAAGATAACGAAAAATACCGTTTGCGCTGCGTTCGGGTGGGAGCGCCAGTTGTCCGAGGGTGTGTTCGACATCGCCGTCATCGGCGGCGGCATCAATGGCTGCGGCATCGCGCGTGACGCGGCCGGGCGCGGCCTGTCGGTTTTCCTCTGCGATAAAGGCGACCTCGCCGGCGCCACCTCCTCCGCTTCGACCAAGCTGATCCACGGCGGCCTGCGCTATCTCGAATATTATGAATTCCGCCTCGTGCATGAAGCGCTGGTCGAGCGCGAAGTCCTGCTGCGTGCGGCGCCCCACATCATCCGGCCGCTGCGCTTCGTGCTGCCGCATCACAGCGGCCTGCGCCCGGCCTGGTTCATCCGGCTCGGGTTGTTCGCCTACGACCATCTGGGCGGACGGAAGATCCTGCCACCGACGCGCAATGTCGACCTGACGCGCGACGAAGCGGGCGCGGCGCTGCGCCCCGCGTTCAAGCGTGCCTTCGAATATTCGGATTGCTGGGTCGAGGACGCGCGGCTCGTGGTGCTGAACGCGCTCGACGCCGCCGAGCATGGCGCCGTCATTCGTCCGCGCACCGAGGCCGTCGCCGCCATCCGCGACGGCAACGTGTGGGCGGTCGAGCTGATCGAGACCGGCACGCGCCGCAGCCAACGCATTCGCGCCCGCGCGCTCGTCAACGCGGCGGGCCCCTGGGTCGCGGATGTCGCGCGGCGCACGGGCGACGGGCCGCACGCGCCGATGCGGCTCGTGAAGGGCAGCCATATCGTGGTGCCGCGGCTGTTCGATCACGACCGCGCATACATCTTCCAGAATTCCGACAGTCGCGTCGTGTTCGCGATTCCATTCGAGCGCGACTTCGCGCTGATCGGCACCACCGACGTGGACTTCTCCGGCGACCCGGCGGACGCCGCCGCCAGCAAAGAGGAAACCGAATATCTCTGCGCCGCGGTGAGCGAATATTTCCGCGAGCCGCTCCACCCCTCGCAGGTGATCGCGAGCTTTGCGGGCGTGCGGCCGCTATTCGACGACGGCGCGCGCGAAGCGAAGGCGCTTTCGCGCGATTACGTCCTGAAGCTCGACGAGATGCCGGGCGGCGGCGCTCCGCTCGTTACGGTGTATGGCGGCAAGATCACGACCTATCGCCGGCTCGCGGAACGCGCGCTCTCGATGCTCGCGCCACAATTCCCGAAGGCGCGCGGCGCGTGGACCGCGATCGGGGCGCTGCCCGGCGGCGACTTTCCCTACGACGGCTTCGATGTGGAAGTGGCGAAGCTCACCGCCGCCTGCCCGACCTGCGGCGCCGAGCGCGCGCAGCGGCTGGTGCGGACCTACGGCACGCGCGCGTTCGGCATGGTGGCGGGTGTCAGGACGGCCGCCGACTGGGGCCGCGATTTCGGCGCGGGGCTGACCGAACTGGAAGTCCGATACCTGATGGACCGCGAATGGGCCGTGACGGCGGAAGACGTGCTGTGGCGGAGAAGCCGCCTCGGTCTGGTCATGACGCCGGATCAGGCTCGGGCGCTCGACGAGTGGATGCAGGCACAGCCGCGCGCCGCCGCGGCTTCGGCCGCCTGACGGGGATCGCGATGACGCTCGAACTGCGCAATATCACCAAGCGGGTCGAAGCCGAGACCCACATTGCGAACGTGTCGCTGACGCTCGCGCGCGGCAGTCTCAACGTGTTGCTTGGTGCGACGCTCGCCGGCAAGACCACGCTGCTGCGGCTGATGGCCGGTCTCGATGTGCCGACCGAGGGCAAGGTGCTGGTCAACGGCCAGGATGTGACCGGCGTGCCGGTGCAGAAACGCTCGGTCGCGATGGTCTATCAGCAGTTCATCAACTTCCCGAATTTCACCGTGTACGAGAACATCGCTTCGCCCCTGCGTGTTGCGGGCGTAGCGAGCGCCGATCTCGACCGCCGCGTCCGTGAGGCGGCGGGGCTGATGCGGCTCGACCGCTTCCTCGACCGTTATCCGCTCGAACTCTCGGGTGGGCAGCAGCAACGTACGGCGCTCGCGCGCGCCATCGTCAAGCGCGCCGACCTGCTGCTCCTCGACGAGCCGCTCGCCAACCTCGACTACAAGCTGCGCGAGGAACTGCGCGAGGAATTGCCGAAGCTCTTTGCCGAGATCGGCGCGATCACGGTCTATGCGACTGCGGAGCCTTCCGACGCGCTACTCCTCGGCGGCAATACGGCGACACTGTCCGAAGGCCGCGTCACGCAATTCGGCAAGACGGTCGACGTCTATCGCCGCCCGAATGACAAAGCGACCGCGGATGTCTTCTCCGATCCGCCGATGAATTTCATCGCCGCGCGCATCTCGGGTGGAGTGGCGCATTTGCCAGGCGGGACGATCCTGCCCGCACGCGGACCGCTTGCCGGGCTGCCCGACGGCGAGATCACGCTCGGGTTCCGCGCCAACCACCTCTATCTGCGCGCACCGGGGCCGGACGCGGTGCCGGTCGCCGCGACCGTCGCGATCGTGGAGATCACGGGCTCCGAAAGCTTCGTCCATGTGATGCATGAGGGCTCGCGCTGGGTCGCGCTCGCGCACGGCATCCACGAGCTCAATCCGGGCGCGCCGGTCGAACTTTATCTCGATCCGAACCGCATCTTTGTCTTTGGCCGCGACGGACGCCTGATGGCGGCGCCGGCCATCGCGGCGGCGGCGTGAGGACGGGCCATGGCACGCATCGACCTCGCTGACATCGCCCACGCCTACGGCCCCAGGCCGCAGTCGGAAGCAGACTACGCGCTGAAGCGCATCGACCTCACCTTCAAGCAGGGTGGCGCCTATGCGCTGCTCGGTCCTTCGGGCTGCGGCAAGACGACGATGCTGAACCTGATTTCCGGGTTGCTCGTGCCGACCGAAGGCAGCGTCCTGTTCGACGGCGTCGATGTCACCGAACAGACAAGCGAGCAGCGCAACATCGCGCAGGTTTTCCAGTTTCCGGTCGTGTACGACACGATGACGGTTTACGAGAACCTCGCCTTTCCGCTCCGCAACCGCCGCGTCGAAGGCGCGGTGCTCGACAGCCGCGTGCGGCAGATCGCCGACATGCTCGGGCTCACGCGCTCGCTTCAGCAGAAAGCGCGGCGGCTCACCGCCGACGCCAAGCAGAAGATCTCGCTCGGGCGCGGGCTCGTGCGCTCGGACGTGAGCGCGATGCTGTTCGACGAGCCGCTCACCGTGATCGACCCGCAGCTCAAGTGGCAGCTCCGCTCACAGCTCAAGACGCTGCATCGGCAGGTCGGCAACACGATGATCTACGTCACGCACGACCAGACCGAGGCGCTGACCTTCGCCGACACGGTGATCGTCATGTATGACGGCCGCGTCGTGCAGGTCGGCACGCCGGAAGAACTGTTCGAGCGGCCGAACCATACATTCGTCGGCTATTTCATCGGCTCGCCGGGCATGAATGTGCTGCCGGCGATGGTCGAGGGCCGCACGGCCACGGTCGCGGGGCATCCGATCTGGCTGCCGCGCAGCTATGAGCGGCCCTCCGGCGCGCGCATCGAACTCGGTGTGCGGCCCGAATTCGTGCGCATCGCCACCGAAGGCAAGGGCCTGCCGGTGCGCGTCAGCCGCGTGGACGATGTGGGCCGCTTCAAGATCGCGCGTGTGCGGCTCGCTGACCACGCGCTCAATGTCATGGTCGGCGAGGACGTACGGCTCTCGGGGGAGACCGCCGGCATCGAGTTCGATCACGCGCATCTTCACATCTATGCCGACGGCGAACTCGTCGAGGGAAGAGCGTGATGGACAAGACCGTCAACAACCGCGCCTGGTTCATGGTCCTGCCGGTGCTGGTGCTGGTGGCCTTCAACGCCGTCATCCCGCTGATGACGGTCGTGAACTACTCCGTGCAGGAGAGCTTCGCCGGCAACGTGTTCTTCTTCGAAGGCTCCAAGTGGTTCGAGCAGGTGCTGCACTCGGACCGCTTCCACGCGTCGCTCCTGCGCCAGTTCGCCTTCACCGGCACTATTCTCGCAATCGAAATCCCGCTCGGCGTCGCGATCGCGCTCGCCATGCCGCGCAAGGGACCGTGGGTTTCGGTCTGTCTCGTGCTGATGGCACTGCCGCTGCTCATTCCGTGGAACGTCGTGGGCGCGATCTGGAACATCTTCGCGCTGCCTAGCTACGGGCTCCTTGGCCGCACGATCAACGCGCTCGGCATCAACTACAATTTCACGCGCGACGTGGCCGCCGCGTGGTTCACGCTCATCCTCATGGACGTCTGGCACTGGACGTCGCTCGTGGTGCTGCTCGCCTATGCGGGGCTGATGGCGATTCCGGACGCCTACTATCAGGCGGCCAAAATCGACGGCGCGTCGCGCTGGGCCGTGTTCCGCTACATCCAGCTCCCGAAGATGCGGCGCGTGCTCACGATCGCCGTGCTCCTGCGGCTCATGGATTCCTTCATGATCTACACGGAGCCGTTCGTGCTGACCGGCGGGGGTCCCGGCAACGCCACGACGTTGCTTTCCATCGACCTCGTGAAGATGGCGCAGGGCCAGTTCGATCTCGGGCCGGCAGCCGCCATGTCGCTGATCTACTTCCTGATGGTGCTCGTCATGAGCTGGGTCTTCTACACCGTGATGACCCGCGAGGAGGCACGGACATGACCGACATCGCCGCCGACCGCGTTGTTTCCGCGCCCGCCGCCGCGCGCCGCGTGCGCAGCCGCGTCGGCTTCTCGTGGGTCGTTCCCGCGCTCTACATCTTCTTCCTGCTGGTGCCGATTTACTGGCTCCTGAACATGTCGTTCAAGACGACGAACGAGATCCTCGGCTCGTTCTCGCTCTGGCCGCGCGACTTCACGTTTGCGAACTACGCCAAGATCGTCAGCGATCCGGTCTGGTACAACGGCTATCTCAACTCGATCCTCTACGCGACGCTCAACACCGTCATCTCGGTGTCGGCGGCGCTGCCTGCCGCCTACGCATTCTCGCGCTACCGCTTCCTCGGCGACAAGCACCTGTTCTTCTGGCTGCTGACGAACCGCATGGCGCCGCCCGCGATCTTCGCGCTGCCGTTCTTCCAGCTCTATTCATCCGTCGGTCTGTTCGACACGCATCTCGCGGTCGCGCTCGCGCATTGCCTGTTCAACATCCCGCTCGCGGTGTGGATCCTCGAAGGGTTCATGTCGGGCGTGCCGAAGGAGATCGACGAGACGGCGTATGTCGACGGCTATTCGTTCCAGCGATTCTTCTTCAAGATTTTCATTCCGCTGATCGCAGGCGGCATCGGCGTCGCAGCCTTCTTCTGCTTCATGTTCTCGTGGGTGGAGCTGCTGCTCGCGAAGACGCTCACCTCCGTCGCCGCGCGGCCGATCGCCTCGGTCATGACGCGGACGATCAGCATTTCCGGCTACGAGCTTGGCGTGCTGGCCGCCGCCGGCGCGCTCACGATCATCCCCGGCGCGATCGTCATCTATTTCGTGCGCAACTACATCGCCAAGGGCTTCGCCCTTGGGCGCGTGTGAGGTCCGTCATGCGCGCAATCATACGCAGAATTTCCCGTCTTCCCGCCCGGCGGCCAGCACCTCCCAGGCCGCCGGCTTTTGCGGGCGACGAGGCCGGGCCCCCTCTTTTTTCCGCGCCCGCGATCTTCGAGGGGGCCCGGGTCCGTTCCCGCAAGAACGAAGGAGCGCGCCCATGAACCTCTCATGGATGGCGTGGACGCCGACAACCGCGGCCTTCTTCATCGCAATCGCGCTGATGCTCGTCGGCATGACGATCTGGCAGATCGTTGCGCCGTCCGAAGAGCGCGTCGGCGTTCTCCGTATTCCCACCACACCAGGCGACCGGCTGTTCCTCACGCTGCTGGGCGCCGCCTACATCCACCTTGCTTGGCTTGGGCTCGTTGGCCCGGACCTGTGGTGGGCTTTGGGCATCTCGGTCCTCTACGGACTCGCGGTGTTCCGATGGGTGTGAAGCGAGGTGTCAACCCGCCGCGCGGTGAAGCGTTCGCACCGTAACGGTCCCGTCAACATGGACGCCCAGGAGGAAAGACAATGCAAAGGAGTCTGATGGCCATGCTGGCCGCGACGACCTTGGCGATCGGGTCGTTGCCAGCTTCTGCCGACGAGCAAGCGGCAAAGCGGTGGATCGACAGCGAGTTTCAGCCGTCCGTGCTGACGAAAGATCAGCAGCTGGACGAGATGCGCTGGTTCATCAAGGCCGCCGCGCCGTTCAAGGGAATGGAAATCAACCTCGTCGCGGAAGGAATTCCGACGCACGAGTACGAAGCGAAGACGCTGACCAAAGCCTTCGAGGAGATGACCGGCATCAAGGTCAACATCCAGATCATGGGTGAAGGCGACGTCGTGCAGGCGTTGCAGACGCAACTCCAGACCGGCCGCAATCTTTACGACGGCTTCGTCAACGACTCGGACCTGATCGGGATGCATTCGCGTCTCGGCCTGACCGTGAACCTCACCGACTGGATGGCGGGCGAAGGCAAGGACGTCACCAATCCCGGCCTCGACATCAAGGACTTCATGGGCATCTCATTCACGACGGGACCCGACGGCAAGATCTGGCAGTTGCCCGACCAGCAATTCGCCAACCTCTACTGGTTCCGCAAGGACTGGTTCGACCGTCCGGACCTGAAGAAGCGCTTCAAGGACAAGTACGGCTACGACCTCGGCGTGCCGACCAACAGGTCGGCCGATGAGGTCAAA
>Ga0307505_10000934_pt1 | contig 27104 bp, 23 predicted proteins | sample 23_S_MG_FD_202183 | JGI IMG/M metagenome (GOLD analysis project Ga0307505, IMG submission 202183) | Soil microbial communities from Populus trichocarpa stands in riparian zone in the Pacific Northwest, United States - 23_S | ecosystem: Environmental > Terrestrial > Soil > Riparian zone > Trees... | reverse complement strand
TCGTGTTCGCGCACCGCCTCGTTACCGGCCGGCGCGTCTCCGGCGTGTGGGTACCCGGGGAGAATCCCGCGATCGCGCTGGCGGACCTGCTCGAAGGGACTCGACTGCGCGCCGAACGCATCCGCGCCAGGCAGTTCGTCATCATTGCCGAACCGCTGAACGTGGCCGTGGAGCCCGACGATCCGGCCGCCTACTCGGGCACCCTCTCGGGCCATATCCTCGACGCGGAGAGCGGGCTACCCCTGCCCGGCGCACACGCGCTGCTCGTCGACCTCGACCTTGGCGCCGTCGCCGGCGCCGACGGGACGTTCGCGATCCCCCGGTTGCCGACCGGCGAGTACACGGTCCAATTCTCATACGTCGGCTATCGCTCGGTGAGGCTAACGATCGCCGTGTATCCGGAGACACCCCTCCTTCCGCCGACGATCCGGTTGCGGCCCGAGCCCTTCGCTCTCGGCGGTGCGACGGTGCGCCCGCGGTCGGACCCGGCTCCGGGCGCCGGCGCGACCGACATCGCCGCCGGCCCGGGGCGCGCCAACGGCCGTCAGGCGGCGGCGCTCTCCGCCGACGCCGGCTCCGGCGACTTGCTGCGGGCCCTCGACTGGCTACCGGGCGTCGCGCGGGGCGCCGGCTCCGGCGCCGGCCTCGCGCTTCGCGGCTCAGACCCCCACCTCGTCGCGACCTACCGCGATGGGGCTCCCGTGCTGGAGCCGTTGCACTCGGCCGGCCTGGTGGGCCCGTTCCAGCCGGAGGCTTTACGAGCCGTGCGACTCCACCGCGGTACGCCGCCGGCGGAAGTGCAAGGCGGCCTGGCGGGCGCTCTCGAGATAGAGCCGCACGACGGCCGAGCCGAAACACCGCACGCGGTAGCTGCCATCGGGCCGCTGGCGATTCGGGGCGTCGTCGCCGTGCCGCTGGGCGCCCACTCGGGCATTGCCGCAGCGGCCCGCCGGTCAGCCCTTGGCTGGCCCCTGCGCCCCTGGCCGGCGGCGCCCACGATGCACGCAGCCGAGGGCGCCCTCGTGCTCGACCCGCTGGGCGGGCCGCTGCGCCAGGACAACGACGGCAGTCGGGCGGACTATTCGTTCTACGATGCCGAGGCGACGCTCTCGGCCGCCGTAACACCGCGGCAACGCTTCACGCTCGGCACGTGGACCGCGGGCGACCGTCTCGACGTGGAAGGCCCGATCGCCGCAACGGGTCGATGGCAGAGCACGACCGCCTCCGCACGATACAGGGCGCTAGTCGGCGAGACGTTCGTGGTGGCAGGCGCGTACGCCAGCCGCTACACGGCCGAGGAAAGGGTGTCGGAGTCGGGCGGTGTCGGCCGGCTCTACAGCACAGACCTGCTCGAGACCGGAATGCGTTTGGAAGGCGATCAGTACCTGTCACTGGCTCACACGGTTCGCGCCGGCGTGGCCCTCTCGCGGCGCTCGCTCGCCGCGACGCTCGAGGCGCCGGCCGGCGCGAGCCGCGTTGATGAGAGGTCCGTGGAAGGCGCGCTGTGGATCCAGGATGTGTGGCGTCCGATGGAGGACTGGCAGGTCGAGATGGGCGTGCGGGGCGAGCTTTTCGGTCCTCACAGGCGTGTCAGCCCGCGACTCCTTGCTCGATGGACGGCGATCGCGGAGCGGCTCTACGGCCGCGCCGGCGTAGGCAGGCAGACGCAGGGGCTGCTGCGGCTGCCGGACCCCGGGCCGGCCGCGCCGGCGCGGGTCTCGGCGCGCTGGCTTCTCGCCGGGCGCGGAGCGCCACCCGGGGAGGCGTGGCAAGCCGGCGCCGGGGTCGAGTGGGCGCCTCTCCTTGGCCTTGCTCTCAGCGGGGATGTTTACGCCCGCCTGACCGACGGTACGCCAGAGCCGCGGCCCGACGCTGCCGGCGCCGGCGACGCGGTTGATTCGCTCGCCATCGCCACGCTATACGCCCCCGGGCGCGGCCGCGGGGTAGGCGTCGAGATCGCCGCTCGCGCGGAAGGTGGCGCGTGGGCGGTCGGTGCGACCTACTCGCTCGCCGCCGCACAGACCCGCGAGCCACCGCCTATAGGCTCCGATGCCCACGGGTCCTGGCGCCGGGCGCGATACGACCGCCCGCACTCGCTTGGGCTGGTGCTGCAGCACGATGCCCGCCGCTGGAACGCCGCCGTTCGTGTGGACGCCTCGTCGCGGCCTCCCGGAGTGTCCGCGGTCGTCATGCCCCTGTTGCGCGTCGAGCTCACGGCCGGCTATCGTTTCGTCGCGGCCGGCGCGCGGTGGGACCTGCGCGTCAGCGCACAGCCCACCGCCGCGCGCTCCTCGCCGCCGGTTACGCCGGCCACGTCCTCCGCGTCTGATGTAGCGCCGCTCGCCTACTCCGCCGACGGGGCCACGTTGCCGGCCTGGCCGGTGTTTTCTCTGCGGGCATCGTGGTAGGCGCACCAATGCAACGCGAACAAGTCGCCCCACTTCGCGACGGCACCGTGACACGGCTGCTGCAGCAGGCGAACGACCCGGAGCGAGTCGGCGTGTACCTCGATGGCGAGGGCGCGTTCACGCTCGCGATGGACATTGCGATTGCCGCCGGACTTCACGTGGGGCTACCGCTTTCCGCCGAGCGACAGGAGGTGCTGCTCGACCAGGATCGCATCGCCCGTGCGCGCGTCGCAGCGCTGGGCTACCTGGCGGCGAGTGCCCGGACGGCGATGGAGATACGCCGATCTCTGCGCCGGCGCGGCTTCGACGACGCTGTCGCCGACGACGTCGTCGAGTGGGCGCGCGAGCGTGGATACGTAAACGACTCCGAATATGCTCTCGCCTACGTGCGGGCGCGTTTCGGAGGCCACGGGGCAGCGCGGCTGCGGCAGGATCTGATGCGTCGCGGCGTCGAGCGCGAAGAGGTCGACGCTGCCCTCGCCGCCGTGCTCGAGGACGCCGACACGGGCGAGGCAGCGCTCGACGCCGCAGCGCCGCGTTGGCGGGCGCTCGCAGGCGAGGCCGACTCGCGCCGGCGCCGGCAGAAGACGCTCGAGTTCCTCGTGCGGCGCGGCTTCAGCTACGACGACGCTCGCGAGGCGGTAGAGCGGCTCGCCGCCGAGGCCGGAGCCGACGGCCACATCGACGACGCCGCGTAGCTTCATCGCATGGTACCGGACCTGGACGCGTCACTCGCCGCACTCAGGGCCGACCTGGAGCGTACGCCGGAGGCGGTGCTGGTGCTCGGATCGGGCCTGGGTGCCCTGGCCGACGAGCTGGAGAACGCGGTAGCGATTCCCACCGACCGGATCCCGGGCTACCCCACGTCGTCGGTCGTAGGGCATGCGGGACGCCTATCAGTCGGGTCGCTCGGGGGAAGGACCGTGTTGGCGGTTCAGGGAAGGCCGCACTACTACGAGGGGCACTCGCTTGAGACCGTAACGCTTCCCGTCCGCGTCGGCTACGCGCTAGGTGCGCGCCGGCTGCTGCTCACCAACGCGGCCGGGGGCGTGAACCCGGGCTTCGGGCCGGGCACGCTGATGTTGATCACGGACCACCTGAACCTGTCGGGCGTCGGCTCGCTGCCCATCGTCACCACGGCGGGCGTGCGGGGGCCAGCGTTCGACGTAGAGTGGGCCGAGGCCGCTGAGCTCACGGCGCGTGAGCGCGGCATCCAGCATCGGAAGGGTGTGTACGCATGGACGGCGGGGCCCTCGTATGAGACGCCGGCCGAGATCCGCTATTTCGCCATCGCCGGCGCGGACGCGGTAGGCATGAGCACGGTGCCGGAGGCGCTGCAGGCGGCCGCGCTCGGAATGCGCGTGCTGGGCATATCCGCCATCACGAACGCCGCCGCGGGCCTCTCTGAAGCGCCGCTCGATCATGACGACGTTCTGGAGGTCGGCCGGCGCGTGCGCGCCCAGCTTGCCGACTGGATCCGCGCGATCGTTACCGACATGCCGCGCTAGAACTTGCGCCGCTCAGACCTGCGCCGCATATTGCCGCGCTCAAACCGCCTGCGAGCCCGCGCATGGACGAACACATCCGATCCGACGGCCACCCCGACGAGGTGTACGGTATCCGCGTACCCGCGGGCAAGCGCACCTACTTCTTCGACGTCAAGACTACGCGGTCCGGCCACGACTTCTTCCTGACGATCACGGAAAGCAAGCGCCTCCCGGGGGACGACGACGAGCAGCCTCCCCGCTACGAGAAGCACAAGCTCTATCTCTACAAGGAGGACTTCGGCAAGTTCATCCACGGCCTGCATGAGGCCATCGAACACATCCGCGCCGAGCGCCTGCCGGAGTACGACTTCTCGGACGTTCCCCGGGTGACCCGATAGGCCCCGGCTTGTCTGCCGCGCCGCTGCACCTGATCCGGCCGGAGGTCCGGGCCGAGCGCCCATACGTCGTCGCCACGGAGGCGGACGTGCCGGCGAAGCTCGATCAGAACGAGGCCCCCTGGGACACGCCGGCGGACGTTAAGGAGGCGGCCACGCGCCGGCTGCTGGCCAGCGACTGGAACCGCTACCCACCCGACCGCCCGCACCAACTGCAGGCGGCGCTGGCCGACCGGCTGGGTTTGTCCACCTCGTCGGTTCTCGTCGGGCACGGGTCGAACGAGATCGCGCACACGATCGGGCTGGCGTTCTTCGACGCAGGGACGCCGGTCGTGCTCCCGCACCCGATGTTCGCGCTGTACGAGAGCGTCGCGCGGATGCACGGCGCGCGCGTCGTGCCCGTCGACCCGGGGCCACGGTTTGGCCACAGCGCGGACGACATCCTCTCGGCTGCCGTAGAGTCGAACGCGCCGCTTACGATCGTCACGACGCCCAATAATCCGACCGGCCAGGTGATTCCGTTCGAGGACATCGAGCGATTGGCTTCCGGAGTGCCCGGTTTCCTGCTCGTCGATGAGGCCTACTTCGAGTTCGTTGAGGGCCCGACGGCGGTTGCCCTGATCGACCGATACCCGAACGTCTTATCGATACGGACGTTCTCGAAGGCCATGGGGCTCGCCGGGCTCAGGGTCGGCTACCTCGTGGCCGATCCGGCCGTGATCGTCGAGATCGAGAAGGCCCGGCTGCCGTTCGTCGTCGACGCGTTCGCGGAGTCCGTCGCCCTGGCGCTCCTGGAGCGGCCCAGCATGGTCGCCGAGCGAGTCGCCACGCTGAAGGCGGAACGAGACAGGCTGCTCGTAGCGCTTGAGGCGCGGGGCGATGTCGAGGTCATTCCCGGGGCGGCCAACTTCTTCCTGATGCGGGCCGCGCCGGCGCCGTCGGGCCTCGTAGCGGGGCTCGCAGGCCACGGCGTTCGCGTCCGCAGTATGGCACCGTACCGCGCGCTGGGGCCCGATGAGCCGGGCATGGGATGGGTGCGCGTGTCGGTTGGCTCGCCGGCGGAGAACCGCGCTTTCGAGGTCGCGTTGCACGAGGTGCTCGCGCAAGTCATCGCGTAGCCGAACTCCCTGCTGACGGAGAGCCGCGAGGTATCTTCGACCAGCCGCCTCGCGTCCACTGCCCACGCAGGGCCGTCCCCCCGCATGGATCTCATCCAGGTCGACATCGTCGGGCTCTCGACCAGCCCCTCAAGCGGAGGCGCATACGCGCTGGTGCTAGGAGAGGTAACAGGCAATCGCCGCCTCCCGATCATCATTGGCGCCTACGAGGCACAAGCCATCGCCCTGGAGCTGGAGAAGATGCAGCCGCTGCGCCCGATGACGCACGACCTCATCCGAAACCTCTTCGACGCGCTCGGGGCGGACGTCACGGACATAGTGATCGATGACCTGCGCGACGGGACCTTCTTCGCGAAGGTGCGATACGTCTACGACGAAGAGGAGGGCCAGCTCGACGCGCGGCCGTCCGATGCGGTCGCGCTGGCGGTGCGCACCGACGCGCCGATCTTCGTCGCGGCCCCGGTGCTCGACGAGGCCGGCATCCCGGCCGACGACGACGCGGAGATGCCCTCGCCGTTCGCCGAGGAGCCGGAGCCCGAAGAGGAGCCGCGCCCGGCGGCGACGGGGGCGGCGCCGGCGCCGTCCGGCGGCGGGTCGCGGCTAGAGCGCATGGAGGCGCAGCTGCGGAAGGCCATCGACGATGAGGACTACGAGACCGCCGCCCGCCTCCGCGACGAGATCGCGCGGATGCGCAGCGAGAACTAAGGCGTGGAGACCGCGCGGCGGGCCGCGGGCGACCGCGCCGGCGCCGGCCCCGCGACCCCCTCGGAGGCGCCGGCCGCGGAGACCACGGTGGCCGGCGCGCTCGCCGCCGGTGATCCGCGCATCAGACCGTTCTTCGCCGGCGACCCGCACTTGCGCGCCGACCGCCTGGCCGCCGCAGAGCGCGCGGCGGCTCACCCGCGGGACCGCAACGGCCTGGCCGACATCCTCGCCGAGCAGAACACGACGTGGGCCGCGCCGGCGCCGGCGCTCGCCGGCGCTGTCGACGATGCGGTCGATAGCCTGCGCCGGCAGGACTCGGTGGCGGTCGTCACGGGCCAGCAGCTGGGGCTATTCGGAGGCCCGCTCTACACGATCCACAAGGCTCTGACCGCGGTGCAGTACGCCCGCAGGCTCGCCGAGGAGTCCGGCCGGCCGGCGGTGCCCGTGTTCTGGCTGGCCGACGAGGACCACGACTTCGCGGAGGTGTCCTGGGCAGCGTTCGCCGCCGGCGGCGACCTCGTTCGGCTGCGGTACGACGACGGGCAGCCGGCCGATGCCAACCGGGGACCGGTGGGCAGGATCATTCTCGGTGACGGCATCCTGGCGACCCTTGACGCGCTCGCGCGGCGCCTGCCGGAAGGGCCGCATTCCGCTGCTCTAGTCGAGGCGATGCGCGCGACCTGGCGCCCCGGGGCGAGGTGGCGCGACGCGTTCGCGGCAACACTCAGGCTGCTGCTCCCCGACGCTCCGCTGGTGTTCGCCTCCGCCGACGACGAGCGGATGAAGGCCCTGGCCGCGCCGGTGCTCCTGGGGGAGGCGACGGACTGGATCGCGACCCACGCAGCGCACGCTGCGCGAACCGAACTCGTCGAGACAGCCGGTTTCCCTGCACAGGTGCCGCCCAGGCGAGTGCACCTCTTCCTCCTGGAGGACGGCAAGCGCCTGGCGCTGGACCCCGTCGACCCATCCGATCCCCGCGCCGGTGTGACCGTCCGCGCCGGCGGCCGGCGTGTCTCCGCCTCCGATCTTGCGCTCATCGGAAGGGAATCGCCGGCGCTACTGAGCCCGGACGTTGTCATGCGGCCGGTAATGCAGGACGCGCTGCTTCCGACGGCCGCCTACGTCGCGGGTCCGGGGGAGCTGGCGTACTTCGCGCAGCTGGGCGGCGTCTACGATCGCTTCGGCGTTCCCATGCCGATCGTCGCCCTGCGCGCATCGTTTACCCTCGTAGAGCCCTCCATTCGGCGAGTCCTGGACGTGCTGGGCGTGGGCTTCGCCGAACTGGCAGGCGACCCGGTCGCGCTGCAGACCGATATCGCATTGCGTGACGGCGCGCCGGCGCTGGGCGATTCGCTCCGCGAGGCCGACGCGAAGGTCGAGGACGCACTCGCCGGCGCCCGGGCAGCCGTGGAGGCGTTGGACCGCTCGCTCGGCACCGCCGCCGGCGCGGCGCTCGCCCGCTCGCGGCACGCGCTGGCGACGCTCAGGCTCAAGGCCGAGCGCGTGGCGCGCCGGCGTGCGGACGACTCGGCCGCGCGGGTCGCCCGGGTGCTGGCCGCGCTACGGCCGGCTGGCGCACCGCAGGAGCGGGTGCTCTCGGCGCTCGGGCTGTACGCGCGCTACGGGCACCGGCTGGGGACCCATGTGGGGCAGGCGATCGACCTCGAGGCGCGCGGGCACCTGGTTACCGACCTGCCGTAGTCCAGCACGGACGTCAGCGGAAGGACACTCGCCACTCCCGCCATGTGGAGCCCGGCGACGAGACCTGCGTGTAGCCCCACCAGGGATCGAACAGTCGGGCGCGTACGACCATGCCGGTCTCGCCCGGCAGCGGTGTCACCTCGAACGTCGGGGCTCTAGGCGAGAGGATACGTGGAACGCAACCCCCAGCGCCGCAAACAGTTTCGAGCTGGATGTCCATGCGGTACGCTATCCCGCGGACGCTAGCCGGCCGCACCGTCCACGTCGCCGCGTCGGAAACAGACCGCGGTCCGTAGAGCCGCAGCACGAGTCGTGCGGGATCGCCGGCGGCCGGGCGCAACGCCGGCGCGACGACCATTGTGGGCGCCGCCAGGGTGTTGACGCGGCTCTCACCGCGTCGGCGCCAGCGGCTGACCTCGTCGCTCACTTCGGTGGAGGTTTGCAGGACGCGCGAGTGGTACACCCAGTCCGTCTGCATGGAGTGCGCTCTGCACGTGACGTCGGTGTCGCCGCGGCGCGCGCACCGCGGCTGGGGGCCGGACGGCGCGCGTCCCATGTAGTGGAGGCTCAGGAACATGGCGACAGGGAAGCGCTGCACGAACGGTTCCTGGCGCCCTCCCCGTGTGCGCCGTACGATGGCCTGTTCCCCCTGGCGGCCAGTACCGCGGATGCCGCTCACGCCGGACGGCGCGTCTTCCACAACCTCGAACTCAACGGTGCCGCGAGTGGAGTCGACCTGAAATGCGAGCACGTACCACTGTCCCGGGATTAGCGAGCGCCCGTCGACACCTCGGCAGAGATCGCGCCGGACGCCGCTTTCGGTGCACGAGAGTGCGATACTGTTGGAGCCCGGTTCTTCCGAAGTGCCGGTCTCGCGGTAGCGAATCGCGGTGGAGTGGATGTGTGGAATCGGTTCGGCGAGAAACCAGTTGTTGTATTCGAAGTCCATCTCGACAGCGTGACTGAGCGTGCCGGGCGGGGGCGTGCGCACGTCACACTCCGGGGACACGGGCGGGCAGAAGCGGTACTGATCGGCCACGAAGAGCCAGAAAGCCTCGATCATACGCTGCCCTTCCTCAAGCGAGCTGAAGCGGACGCGTGCCGCGAACGTGCCGTGGGAGGGAAACACCTGCGCCGTATGCAGTAACGGAGGGCGTGCGTACTCCGCCTCGCGGAACGGAAAGCCCGCCTCCATACCCAGGCTGACGTGCCGGGATCCTCCATCCCCCGCCAGGGCTACAGAGCCCGGGCCGCCGAAGTACGCCGAGGCCGGCCCGGTATGGGTCTCGTCGTCGGACCCGAGCCGCCATCCCGTCGTCATCTCGTAACCGCCGTCCGGAGCGAGCCATGCGTTGGTGCCCAGGAGGGCGCCGGCGGCCGGGCCGTCGGCCCGCGTGCCGACGCGCGCGTACGTAAAGTCGTCGAAGTAGGCGGGGGCCTGGGCAGCCGCCGGCGCCGTTAGAAGCAGCAAGGGGAAGCAGTACCTCGTCATAGGGTCTAGTGCCGTAGGTCGATAACCAGGCGTGTAGGCTTCGAGAGCTCGGCCACCACGTAGCCGTTCGGCGAGGCGACTCCGAAGACCCACGAGACATCCGCCTCGAAGTCGCACGTCATAGCGGCCTCACGGAGGATGGGGAGATCGAACGTATGCCGCCGCTCCGATATGGTGGCAGCGCCGGCCTCTGTGTGGGCCTGCGCCGGCTGGAGCCGCACCAGCAGCCACGCATCGCCGGCGAGGTAGACGGCCTCGCCGGACCCGCACGCGTAGGTGGGCCTGTCGATGTACTCGATGTGGTATCCGGGCACGTCCGCGCCGAACTCGAGGACTACGCGATCGAATCCGGTGTGGCCGGCGGTGCGGATGCCGGTGTGCGTCGCGGTGCCCGTCCCACGCTGGACCGAGGTAGTGTTGGTTGTCCACTCCGACGGCGGCGCTGTGAGCGGCCCGGGCACGGCGATGGGCGGGTCGCCGACGAGAATGGAGTCGGGGGCCTCCGCGGAATCGGACGGCGCGGCCTCCGCGGCCGGGGCCGCCGCCGTGGGCGTCCCTGAGTTCGGCGCAGGCTCTCGGCGGCACCCGCCGAAGGTGAGCGCCGCGGCGAGGAGGATGTAAGGAACGGCGCGCCTCATGCGCCGGCGCGGTGATCCACCATCAGGCATCGGTTCGCGACGTACGGCAAGTCGTTCTCCTGTGCGATGCGCTGGGCGTCCGGGTGATGGACACCCACCTGGGTAAAGATGAGCGGTCGGCGAGAGGTCCTCGAGGCGCGCTCGGCGGCCTCCTGTACAACGGCCGGAACGAACTCCGGACGGCGGAAGATGTCCACGATGTCAATGTCGATGTCGTCTGGTACGTCCGCGAGCGTCGGGTAGCAGGGCTCGCCGAGCACCTCGTCGTGGTGAGGGTTGACTGGGACGATCCGCAAGCCGGCGCCCTGTAGGTACCGCGGGACGAAGTTTGCGGCCCGGCCCGGACGGTCCGTGCAGCCGACCACCGCAACGGTACGCGCGGCGCGGATGAGGCTGTCGAGATGGTTGAGGTCCACGGCGAGTAGCATGGGGCGCGTTGAACCCGCCTTTACCGCCGTGGATTCCCTTCGTCAGCGCCCCAGTACACGGCCGGATGCGCCGGCGCCCCGCACACCGGACGTCGAGCAACAGGCCACAGTGAGTCCGACCCTCGCGGTGCGCCTCGGGCAGGCGCTTCCGTTGTTGCGGTTCGCCGAGCGCGGCGCCAGGCGCATAGCGAAGGTTTCGGCAGTGTCGGCCATCGCGCTCGCCGCGGCGCTGGAGTGGCCGCAGCTGCGCGCCGGCGCGGTCGACTGGCCGGTGGCCCTCATCGGGCTCGGCGCGCTCCTCGCGCCGGCGGGTCTAACGTGGCTGGGCGTCGGCGCGCTGCGCGAGCTCCTCACGCTGCCGTCGCGCCTGCGGGTCGGCGCAGCGGAGGCGGTAGAGAAGGCCCGCGCGGTGGCGGCATCGTCGAGAGACCGCGTCGGGCGCGCCGGCGCTTTCTACCGTGCCCTCCGCGCGGCCCGCGGCCTCGCCGGCGAGGCGGCCAGCCTCGGGACCGCCGCGAGGCTCGTGCGCCTGTCGAAGTTGCCGCTTCTTCTGCTGATGGTTGCCGGCTTCGCCCTCAACTTCGTGGTCATCCTCGCGGCCGTTGTGGTCGTGGGGCTGCGGTTGCTCGGGGTGTGGCCCTGATCCTCCGCGACGGCCCGGTCTTCCCGAGGCGGTGTTCCCCATACCTTGCCCCATGGCCGCGTATCCCCACGACGAAATCGAGCGACGTTGGCAGGCCAATTGGGCCGCGCAGGGAACGTTCCGCACCGTGGGTCCCGGTGACCCGGGCTTCGACGCCGACCGGCCGAAGTACTACGTGCTGGACATGTTTCCGTACCCCTCCGGCGCCGGCCTGCACGTGGGACACCCTGAGGGCTACACGGCGACCGACATCGTGGCACGATACCGGCGGATGCGCGGATACAACGTGCTCCATCCCATGGGGTGGGACGCGTTCGGCCTTCCCGCCGAACAGTACGCGGTGGAGACCGGCACACACCCCAGGACGACCACCGAGGTGAACATCGGTCGTTTCCGCGAGCAGCTGAAGCGCCTGGGGTTCTCGTACGACTGGGAAAGGGAGGTGAACACCACCGACGCCGAGTACTACAGGTGGACGCAGTGGATCTTCCTTCAGCTCTACCGGCGCGGCCTGGCATACGAGGCCGAGGTGCCGGTCAACTGGTGCGCCGCGCTTGGCACCGTACTGGCCAACGAGGAGGTCGTCGACGGTAGGAGCGAGCGCGGGGGGTTCCCCGTGGTGCAGGTGCCAATGCGGCAGTGGATGCTCCGCATCACGGAGTACGCTGAGCGCCTCCTCGCCGGGCTGGACGGTCTGGAGTGGCCGGACTCCGTGAAGGAGATGCAGCGGAACTGGATCGGCCGCAGCGAGGGAGCGCGCGTCGACTTCCGCGTGGTGGGTTCGCCCGAGCGCACACTCCGCGTGTTCACTACGCGTCCGGACACGCTCTTCGGTGCGACCTACCTGGTCCTGGCGCCGGAGCACCCGCTCGTAGAGCACGTGACGACGATCGACCGCACCGACGCAGTCCGCGAGTACATCGAACAAACCCGCCGCAAGACCGACCGTGATCGGCAGGAGGCGCGGACCAAGTCGGGCGTCTTCACGGGCGCCCACGCCACCAATCCGGCCAACGGCGAGTCCGTCCCGATCTGGATCGCGGACTACGTCCTCGCCTCGTACGGAACCGGCGCCATCATGGCCGTGCCGGCGCACGACGAGCGCGACCACGAGTTCGCTACCCGCTTCGGTCTGCCGATCCGCGACGTCGTGCAGCGACCCGATGACGCCCCGGCCGGCGCGTACGTAGGCGACGGCCCCCACATCAACTCCGACGCGACGGACCGCGAGATCCCGCTCGTGGCGTCGCGAGGTACATCGATCGACGGCCTCGATACAGAATCCGCGATCGAAGCGATGGTGGCCTGGCTCGACGACACCGGCGCCGGCGAGCGGCACGTGACGTTCAAGCTCCGCGACTGGCTCTTCAGCCGGCAGCGCTACTGGGGCGAGCCGATCCCCGTTGTCCACGTCGACGGTCGTCCCGTACCGCTGCCGGAAGACGCGCTGCCCGTCGCACTACCCGAAGTCGCGTCGTACCAGCCCACGGGCACCGGCGAAAGCCCGCTCGCGGGGATCACGGAATGGGTCGAGACGACGCACGAGGGACGCCTGGCGCGGCGGGAGACGAACACGATGCCGCAGTGGGCCGGCTCGTGCTGGTACTACCTGCGCTACCTCGACCCGCACAACGCCGAGCGCATCGTGGACCCCGAGAAAGAGCGCTACTGGATGCCCGTCGACCTCTACGTCGGTGGCGCGGAGCACGCGGTACTGCACCTGCTGTATGCGCGCTTCTGGCACATGGTGCTGTTCGACGCCGGCGTGGTCTCCTCGCCCGAGCCGTTCTCGCGACTCGTCAACCAGGGGATGATCCTGGGCGAGATCGAGTACACGGCGTACAGGCGGGTGTCGAGCGAGGGGGACCGCTTCGGATTCGTGTCCGCGGAGCACGCGCTGGAGGCCGGCGAGCCCGGCGACGGCGAGAACGTTGCGACGCACATGGACGCTCGCGACGGCGAGCCGCTCGCGGCAGTCAGCGTCCCGGAGAGCGACGTCGTGAAAACGGGCGACGGCTTCGCGCTGCGCGCACACTCCGACGTCCGCGTTGATGCGCGTGCTTTCAAGATGTCGAAGAGCCGCGGCAACGTGGTCAACCCCGACGACATTATTGAGGCGTACGGTGCAGACAGCCTGCGGCTCTACGAGATGTTCATAGGCCCCCTGGAGGCCACCAAGCCGTGGAGCACGCGCTCTGTGGAGGGCGTCCATCGCTTCCTGGGCCGTGCGTACCGACTGCTGATATCGGGCCACGCGGCGCCGGCGGTGGCCGATATCGAGCCCACCCAAGACCAGCTGCATACCCTCCACGCGACCATTCGGCGTGTTGGAGACGACATCGACGGCCTGCGCTTCAACACCGCCATCTCCGCGATGATGGAGTTCGTCAACGCGGCGTTCAAGTGGGACTCGGTCCCGCGCTCCGTCGCGCAGTCGTTCACCCTCCTGCTGGCACCGTTCGCTCCGCACCTGGCGGAGGAGGCGTGGCGCGCGCTGGGCAAGGACGAAACGCTGGCCTACGAGCCCTGGCCGGCCTACGACGAGTCGCTGCTCGCGGCTGAGGCGCTCGAGATAGCGGTCCAGGTAAACGGCAAGCTGCGCGGCAGCATCACCGTCCCCGCCGACGCGCCGCGCGAAGAGGTGCTCGCCGCGGCGCGCGGGCACGAGAACGTGGCCCGCTACCTGGACGGCGGCTCGACGGTCAAGAAGGAGGTCGTTGTGCCCGGGCGTCTCGTCAATTTTGTTGTCGCCGCGGCACCGGCCGGCGCGGAGTCCGACGCGTAGTCGCGGGTCGCTGCATCCCGTGGAGCACGCGTCAGCGCACCCATTAACGCTCCGGTTCCGCAGCGACGCCCTCGAGGCGGCGTTCCGGGCCGATTCCGCTGCGGGCCTCGCGCGCTACGTGCGGTGGCCGATGCTACTCGGGGGCCTGCTATTCGTCGGCTACGGATTCCTCGATGAGGCGATTGCGCCGGCGCACGCGGGGGAGTTGTGGATCGTCCGGCTCGCCGTGACGTCGATCATCGCGGTGGTCCTGCTGCGCCTGGTGTGGCCCGCTGGCGGGCCCACGGTCATCGCGATGTACTCGGTCGTAGCGCTCGCTGCCGGCGCCGGTCTGTCGGCTTCCGCGTGGTACTGGGCCGACGCGGGGCGGCTGACCGCGCACACGGGGGTCGTCATCCTGCTGATCTACGTGCATGTCCTGTCGCGCATGCCGTTCGTGGTCGTGACGGCCCTGGGCTGGACGATCTCAATCGCATACATGGTGGTGATCGCACGGCATCCCGCGCCGACGAGCCTGGATCTCGTAGAACAGGCAGCCGCCATCGTATCGGCGAACATCACTGGCATGGTGGCGAGCTACTTGCTGGAGCGCTACGCGCGGCGGGTCTTCGTCCAGCAGCGCACGGTCGAGGCGCGCGGATCCGAACTGCAGCGTCAGACGGACACGCTTCGCGAGACCAATGAGTACCTCGCGAGCGCTATCGGGGAGGTGCGGCAGGCGCAGGAGCAGCTCGTGCAGCAGGAGAAGATGGCCAGCCTGGGTCGGCTGACCGCCGGGGTGGCGCACGAGATCAAGAACCCGCTCAACTTCGTGAACAACTTCGCGAGTCTGAACGGCGAGCTACTCGAAGAGCTCCGCGCCGTGCTAGGTGGCGACGACGCGGCGCCGATCGCGGAGTTAGTGAACGCGCTGGAGGTCAACGCCCGGCGCATCGAGGCGCACGGACGGCGCGCCGACGGCATCGTGCGCAGCATGCTGTCGCACGCACGCGCCGGCGCCGGCGTAAGGGTACCGACGGATCTGAACGCACTCGTGAGTGAGCACGTCGACCTCGCCTACCACGCCTTCCGCGCGGGTGGGAGGGCGGTCAACCCGGCGGTCACGCGCGACTTCGGCCCCCAGGTCGGCACACTGGAAGTCGACCCCGTCGAGATCGGCCGGGTCGTTGTCAACCTGGTCGGCAACGCGTTCGACGCGGTCGAGGCCGGCGCGCGCGAGGCGGGGACCGGTATCGTGCCGGCGGTGACCATCGCCACCCGCCGGCGCGACGGCGCCATCGAGCTGACGGTGGAGGACAACGGCACCGGCGTTGCACCGGAGGCCCGCCCCCATCTCTTCGAGCCCTTTTTCACGACCAAGTCGCCGGGGGCCGGGACGGGACTGGGGCTTTCGCTCGCGTACGAGATCGTGACCCGGCACGGAGGCACGCTCGAGCACCGCAGCCCCTCGGGCGGCGGTGCGGCTTTCGTTGTGAAGCTGCCAGGATAATAGTAGATGGTATATGGTGTATGTGATAGATAGCCACAATGCACCATGCACCATACACGATAAACCATGTACAAACACGAAACACCCACCAACTACATTGCCCCGCTCGCCCTCGAGACGCTTCGCGCGCCGATTGAAGGTGGCGCTGCTCCGCACAGGCGCGGCCGGTGCGGCGGCTCCGGCGGCCGGCGCCGCGATCACCGCGGGCTACCTGGCGCGACTAGGTAGGTGGGCGGCACGGCAGCGGCCGGCGTTCGACGCCGACGTTGCCGAGCCCGCGTTCCGGTATGCGAAGCGCGAGCGTCTCTTCGCGCACGTGCTCACGTCCGAGATCGGGGATGCGCCCATCCGCTACCTGGAGTTCGGCGTCGCGCGCGGCGCGTCGTTCAGGTGGTGGCTCGAGCACGTGACGCACCCCGATGCCCGGTTCGCAGGGTTCGACGTGTTCACGGGCTTACCCGAGGACTTCGGCCCCGTCCGTGCCGGCGCATTCGACACCGGCGGCGCGGTCCCGGAGGTCGATGATGCACGCGCGCGGTTCGTCGCGGGCTATTTCCAGGACACCCTCGGGCCGTACCTGGAGGCCTCGGGCATGGCCAGGAGGGATGGCAACACACGGCTGGTGATTCACCTCGACGCCGACCTGTACTCCTCGACGCTCTTCGTCCTCACCCGTCTCGCGCCGGTGCTGCGCGCCGGCGACCTGCTGCTGTTCGACGAGTTCGGTGTGCCGATGCACGAGTTCAGGGCGTGGACGGACTTCGTGGCCGCCTACCGCGTCCGCGCGACGCTGCTGGGGCAGGCCAACGACTGGCTCCAGGTGGCCTTCCGGCTGGACGACGTCGCTCGCTAGCGCGTGCAGATCGCGTGCGGTCGCACGGGGCCGGCGTGGCGGCTCGTTAGCTTCCGGCACGACATCCCCGCCACCTTGCGCCAACTCATCTACACCGCCCTCGCCGCGCTCGCGATCGCCCCCACGGCCGGCGCCCAGACCGTGCTGACGGCGATCACCGCCGAGGACCTGGCCGTCAGCGTACGCAGCGCCGGCGAGGGGTTCGGCGTGCCCATTGCGGCGCGTGCGCAGACGGCTCCGGACACGAGCTACGTCGTCATCGGGGAGATCATGTTCCCCGACGACTCGACGGCGGCCTCGGACACGCTTCGCTTCTTCGTCGGGCTCGACAGCTGTGAGGGCACCGCGTGCGGCGCACTGTCGGCCGTGGCCTTCTTCGGGACCGGTGGGAACGGGCCGGGTCCAGACGACATGAACGTCTGGAACTCCTCGCGGCGGCTGACGCGCGCGTACGTCACGCCCGACGGCCTGGCGCTGCAGAGCGACTACGACCTCGTTGGCGGCGTAACCGACGCCAGTCTGGAGCGGTTCATCCGCTCGTTCATGATCTCGCTGGTGACGTTCGCCGACGTGCTGCAGGGGGCCGTTGCGACACAGAATGCTCCTGCCGCGCCGGCGCCGGAGTAGCGGACCCCCCACTGCCGGCGTACAATCGGGCAGCACTGCTCGAAACCGACGAGTAAGCGGCTGGGCGATTCTGCTGCCGGTTGGGGCCTGGTCGCTGCCGTTGCGTCGCCGATACGTCGGATCACTCAACCCCTCGCTCCGATGCGCCCCATTTTCCTCCTCGCACTACTCGCCGCCGTGCCGGCGGCGCTCGCGCAGCCCGCCACCGGCCATGGTGCCGCGTGCATGGCGTCCGGCGCCTCGTGCTCCGCCGACTCGACGGTCGCATGCCCGTGCCCGATGAACGGCGAGGCCGGCGCCCACGGCGACCACGCGATGCACGCCGGCATGGACCACGCCGCGATGCACGGGCCCGCGACGCACGGTGCCGCCGAGACCGCGGCGCACCAGGCGGTTCGCGGCGTCATCGTCGGCCTCTTTGACGCGATGCGCGCCGGCGACGGCGCGGCGCTGCTGGCCGGCTTCCACGAGGGTGCTACGCTAACCTCGGTCGGCGCCGACCGCGACGGCGTGCTGGCCGCGCGCCGCGAGGGCATCGAGGGGTTCGCCGAGGCCGTCGGCACGCCGCACCCGGAGCCCTACGACGAGCGCATCGGCCCGATCGAGGTACGCGTCGACGGCCCCCTCGCCACGGCGTGGATGACCTACCGTTTCCACGTGGGCGAGCGCTTCAGCCATTGCGGCGTCAACTCCTTCCAGCTGGCCGACGTGGGGGAGGGATGGAAGATTCTTGCCGTGACGGATACGCGGAGGACGGAATGCCCCGAGACTGCCGCGGAGTAGCCCGGCCGGGGGTTCCTAAGCCGCGTCACGCCGGGCTGCCGGAACGCTCTCGCCGGTCCAGTTGCCGCGCCCGTTGTAGCCGGGCGGAACGGGGCCCGGGCCTATTTTGCGTCCGCGACGTTGCCGGCGCCGGCCGCGCGGTCGCTACGCTTGCCATGCTTCACGTTCGCTGATGCTTCCTCCGATGCAGCCTGCCCCCGCCGCGATCGCCGCCTCCGACGCCAGCCGCGCGCGGCTGCACAACTTCTCCGCCGGCCCGGGCTCGCTGCCGGCAGAGGTGATGCAGGAGGTCGCGGACGAGTTGCCCGTCTACCCGGGCCTGGGGGCCTCCATCATGGAGGTGTCGCACCGCGGCAAGGAGTTCGACTGGATCTGGAATAGCGCTGTCGAGCGCATGAGGCGCCTCCTCGGGATGGGCGAGGAGTGGCATGTCCTTTTCCTCGGCGGCGGCGCGTCGATGCAGTTCTACCAGGTTCCGCTCAACTTCCTCCGCGCGGAGGCGTCGGCGGACTACCTCAACACCGGCGCGTGGAGCAAGAAGGCCATCAAGGAGGCCCGCGGTGTCGGCCGCGTGAACGTCGCCGCTACCAGCGAGGACGACGCGTTCACCTACATCCCGGAGCCCTCGACGTGGAAGTTGGACCCCGCGGCGACGTACCTGCACTACACATCGAACAACACGATCTTCGGCACGCAGTACCACTTCGAGCCGGAGGCGCAGGTACCGCTCATCTGCGACGCCTCAAGCGACTTCCTCAGCCGGTCCATCGATGTCGCGCGCTACGGGCTGATCTACGCCGGCGCGCAGAAGAACATCGGCCCTGCCGGCGCGACCGCTGTGCTGGTGCGCGACTCCTTTCTGGCCACGCGCCGGGAGGGGTTGCCGACGATGCTCGACTACGGGACGCACGTCGCGGACATGTTCAACACGCCGCCCGTCTTCGCGATCTACATCGTGGAGAAGGTCCTGCGATGGATCGAGGACCACGGGGGGCTCGACGCCATGACGCGACGGAACGACGACAAGGCCGCATCGCTCTACGCTGCGATCGACGCGACGGATTTCTACAGGGGCACCGCAAAGCACGACTCTCGCTCGAAGATGAACGTCACCTTCCGCCTGCCCGACGAGTCGCTCGAGGAGCGATTCGTCCGAGAGGCCAAGGGCGAAGGACTGATCGGCCTGAAGGGGCACCGATCGGTCGGCGGCATCCGCGCCTCGATCTACAATGCCGTCGGACCGGAATCCGTGCAGGCGCTGGTGGACTTCATGCGGACGTTCGAGGCGCGCAGCGGGTAGGAGCGGTGATTGGTGATTGGGGATCGGTGATTGGGGGGCGTTGGCGTTGCGGCTGGCAGTGAGTGCATGCCCCCGCGGGTTGGCTGCCGGTGCAGGTTGGGTCGCCCAGGCCGCAGCGATGTTAGAGCTAGCGTCGGGGGAGCTTGCGCAATGCGGACGGACGCATACACGGCGTGCAGGGCGTGCGCAGGGGCGTAGGCCGAGGTGGGCTGCTGCCCGCGTATTGGGCGCCGGCGTGTGCGGCACGATCGTTGGAATGCCCGCGGCGGCGCCGGCCGTTGCGGCTTCACCGCCGCGTTCGTACCTAACTCCGGCCTGCCGCCAACCCCTGCGCACCCTATGCCCCTGACGATTGGAGTCCCCCGAGAAGCGACTGCGGGCGAGACCCGGGTCGCGCTCATACCGGAGACCGTCGGACGACTGGCGAAGAAGGGCGCGCAGGTCCTGCTGGAATCCGGCGCCGGCGAGGCCGCCTACTTCCCTGACGCGGCGTACGCGGAGGCCGGCGCCCGCGTGGTTGGCCGCGCGGAGGCGCTCGGGGCCGGCGTGGTCGCGACGGTGCAGGGCCCCGGCCCCGGCGACGTGCCGGCGCTGCGCCGGGATGCCATCCTCATCGGCCTCCTGCGGCCCCTCGACGACCCCGCCGCGGCGGAGCGCCTCGCCGGCGCCGGCGTCACCGCCATCGCGATGGAGTTGATCCCGCGGACCACCCGCGCGCAGCGCATGGACGCGCTTTCGGCCATGAGCACCGTTGCCGGCTACAAGGCCGCGCTGCTAGCAGCCGACATGCTGCCGCGGTTCTTCCCCCTACTGACCACCGCCGCCGGCACGGTGCGGCCGGCGCGAGTGCTCATCCTCGGCGCCGGCGTCGCCGGCCTGCAGGCGCTCGCCACCGCGCGCCGGCTCGGCGCCGTCACGTCCGCCTACGACGTCCGTGAGGCGGCGCGCGAGCAGGTCGAGAGCGTGGGCGCCCGGTTCGTGGCCCTCGAGCTCGACACCGCCGGAAGCGAGGACGCGCGCGGCTACGCGAAGGCGCTCGCCGAGGATCAGCAGGCCCGGCAGGTCGAACTGCTCGCAAGACACGTCGCCGAGCACGACGTGGTTATCACCACGGCGCTCATTCCCGGCCGGCCGGCGCCGCGACTGGTCGAGGCCGTGGGCGTAGAGGGCATGCCGCCCGGAAGCGTCATCATCGACCTGGCCGCGTCGAACGGCGGCAACACGGCGCTCACGCGTCCCGACGAGACCGTCGAGCACCACGGCGTGCGCATCGCCGGCCCGACGAACCTGCCCGCCGCCATGGGGCAGCACGCGAGCCAGCTTTACGCCCGGACGGTGCTCAACGTGCTCGACGAGTTCGTCGCCGACGATGTCTTCACGGTCGATCTCACCGACGACATCCTGGCCTCCGCCGTGGTCGCCCACGCCGGCGCCGTCGTCAACGAGCGCGTCCGCTCCGCCCTCGCCCCCGCCGCCTGACGCCATGGGAATCGAACTGATCGTCGTCTTCGTGATCGCCTCGTACCTCGGGGCGGAGATCATCTCGAAGGTCCCCGCCACGTTGCATACCCCGCTGATGTCGGGATCCAACGCGATCTCCGGGATCACAATCGTCGGCGCCCTGATCGTGACCTCCGCGGTGAACTCGCCGATCGCGAAGTGGGTGGGTTTCGGAGCACTGGTGCTCGCCACGATCAACGTCGTCGGCGGCTACCTGGTGACCGACCGCATGCTCGAGATGTTCAAACCCCGCGAGCGGGCTTCGGCGGAGTCCTCGACTAACGGACGGCCCTGATCCCCATGCAGCAGAACCTGATCACGCTGGTTTACCTGGTCGCGGCGGTCCTCTTCATCACGGGGCTCAAGCGGTTGTCGTCGCCGCGAACGGCGCGCCGGGGCAATATGCTTTCGGCGTTCGGCATGCTGATCGCCATCGCCGCCGCGCTGACCGAGGAGCGCATCCTTAGCCCGGTGGAGTTGGTCGCCGGCCTCGCGCTGGGCGGCGCGTTGGGGGCCTGGATGGCCCGCACCGTGCCGATGACATCGATGCCAGAGATGGTGGCTGCGTTCAACGGGTTCGGCGGTGCGGCGTCGGCCCTCGTTGGAACGGCTGAAGTGCTGCGCTACCTGGGGGGCGAGCCGGCCCTCCGGCCATTCGGGTTCGAGCAAGGCGTCACCGTCGGGTTGTCTGTCCTGATCGGGGCCGTCACGTTATCGGGCTCGTTCGTCGCGTTCGGCAAGCTGAATGGAAGGCTCAAGAGCATGGGCTTTCCCGGCCTCAGGATCCTGAGCTTCCTCGTCGGCGCCGGCACGATTGCCGCGCTCGTCGCGATGGTCCTGGACGCGCCGGCGTTTCCCGCGGACCCCGGGTTGGTGCTGCCGGCGCTGACGGTCTTGTGCGTCCTCTCGCTGATCCTGGGCATCCTGCTGGTGCTGCCCATCGGCGGAGCCGACATGCCGGTGGTAGTAGCGCTTCTAAACGCCTACTCCGGGATGGCCGCCGCGGCGACGGGCTTCGTGCTCCAGAACTACGCGCTCATCGTCAGCGGCGCCCTGGTCGGCGCATCGGGGTTGATCCTGACGAAGATCATGTGCGACGCGATGAACCGGTCGCTCGCCAACGTTCTGCTGGGCGGCTTCGGCGCCGAGGCCCAGAAGGCCGGCGCCGGGGGGCAGGCTGAGGAGCGTCCGGTGCGCCGCACCTCGGCCGACGACGCAGCCGTCTCGATGGCCTACGCGCAGGAGGTGGTGATCGTGCCGGGTTACGGTCTGGCCGTCGCGCAGGCGCAGCACGAGGTTCGCGAGCTCGCGACCCTTCTCGAGCAGCAGGGCGTGCACGTGAGGTATGCCATCCATCCGGTCGCCGGTCGGATGCCGGGGCATATGAACGTGCTCCTCGCCGAGGCGAGCGTGCCGTACGACCGACTCATCGAGATGGACGAGATCAACCCGGACTTCCCGCAGGTCGACGTCGTCCTCGTAGTAGGTGCGAACGACGTCGTTAACCCGGCGGCGCGAACCGACCCGTCGAGTCCCATCGCCGGTATGCCGATCCTCAACGTCGACGAGGCGCAGCAGACAATCGTCCTGAAGCGCAGCATGGCGTCGGGCTACGCCGGCGTGGAGAACGAGCTGTTCTATAGCCCGAAAACGCAGATGCTCTTCGGCGACGCGAAGCAGACGGTGAAGGCGATCTCGGCAGAGCTAAAGACGCTGAAGGCGGCGTAGCTGCCAGCTGTCGGCTATCAGCTGCGGGTACCGTTCGGGGGCTGACCGGTGGCATCCTGCGTTTGCCCTGCCGGGTTGCGAAGTGGCAAACGCCCCTGCCCGCAAGAGCTCCAGGCCGCAACGCCTCGCCGCGTTACCACCGACAGCTGCAGGCTGAAAGCTGACAGCTCCTAACCCGGTTGCATCGCTCGCCGCCAGGCGTCTATGGGAGACCGCCCCTCGGACGAACGCTCAGCCCACCGCGTACCTTCGACGCCCGAAGTAGCCCCCGCGCATGACCCGTCTCGTCGTCGTAGAGTCGCCCACGAAGGCCCGCACCATCCGCCAGTTCCTGCCGCGCGAGTACCGCGTGGAGGCGTGCATGGGGCACGTGCGCGACCTGCCGTCGAACGCCAAGGAGATCCCTGCCGCGCACAAGGGTAAGAAGTGGGCACGCCTCGGAGTGGACGTCGAGGGCGGCTTCAAGCCGCTCTACGTGGTGCCGGCGGATAAGACCAAGACCGTCAAGACGCTCAAGGACGCGCTCGCCGGCGCGGACGAGCTCATCCTCGCGACGGATGAAGACCGCGAAGGCGAGTCGATCGGTTGGCACCTCACGGAGGTCCTGAAGCCCAAGGTTCCGGTCCGGCGGATGGTCTTCCACGAGATCACGAAGGATGCCATCCTCGGGGCGCTCGACCAGACGCGCGAAATCGACACCCGCCTGGTGGATGCCCAGGAGGCCCGGCGCGTGCTCGACCGCCTCGTGGGCTACACCATCAGCCCGCTCCTGTGGAAGAAAATCGCGCCTAGGCTCTCCGCCGGCCGCGTCCAGAGCGTCGCCCTGAAGCTCGTAGCCGAGCGCGAGTGGGCGCGGCTCGACTTCATGACCGCGGGGTACCACGACCTGAAGGCGACGCTCGAGAAGGACGCCCAGCCGTTCGATGCGACAATGACGCACGTCGGCGAGCAGCGGATCGCGACGGGCAAGGACTTCGACGAAGCCACCGGCGAGATGAAGGAGGGCCTGCGCGACGTCGTGGTCCTCGACGCCGGCCGCGCCGGCGCGCTCGCCGAGCAGCTCCTCGCCGGCCCGTGGGAGGTGGCGGAGGTCGAGGAGAAACGCAGTCGGCGCAGCCCGACGGCTCCGTTCATCACCTCGTCGCTGCAGCAGGAGGCCAACCGAAAGCTCGGCCTGCCGGCGCGGCGCACCATGCAGGTAGCGCAGGCGCTATACGAGCGCGGCCTCATCACGTACATGCGTACCGACTCGCCGACGCTCTCGCAGGAGGCGATCGACGCCGCCCGGCGCACGGTCACGCAGCGGTACGGGGCGGACTACCTCTCGCCGGAGCCGCGCCAGTTCACCGCGAAGGTGCGCAACGCGCAAGAGGCCCACGAGGCGATCCGACCGGCGGGCACGGAGATGCGCACGGCGAATGAGTGGGGGCTTTCGGGTCCGGAGGCCGGACTGTACGACCTAATCTGGAAGCGCACCGTCGCGAGCCAGATGGCGGACGCGCGGCTGATCCAGACACGTGCCGTGATCACGGCCGGCGCGGCCGGCCCCGAGCGGGGGCGCTTCCGCGCGTCAGGGCAGGTTGTCGAGTTCGCCGGTTTCTTCCGCGCGTATGTGGAAGGCTCGGACGACCCCGACGCTGCGCTGGACGATCGCGACCAGCCGCTACCGCGCCTTGCTCGCGGCGACCGGCCGGCATGCCGGCGCCTGGACGCCGTGGCGCACGAGACGAAGCCACCGGCGCGGTACACCGACGCCACCCTCGTCCAGGCCCTGGAACGCGATGGCGTGGGCCGCCCCTCGACCTACGCGTCGATCATCGACACGATCGTCGACCGCGGATACGTCCGGCGCGCCGGCAACCAGCTGGTGCCGACGTTCACGGGCATGGCGACGAACACGCTGCTTGCTGGCCACTTCAAGCGGCTGGTGGACGTCAGTTTCACGGCGCAGATGGAGGAGGCGCTGGACGAAATCGCCGCCGGCAAGGAGGAGGCAAAGCCGTACCTGGAGCGGTTCTTCCTCGGCCCGCAGGGACTGGAGGCCCGCGTCGCTGAAGGCGAGAAGGAGATCGACGCGCGCACGGTGTCGGAGCTCCGACATCCCAAGTGGAGCAACTACATCGCCCGCGTGGGTCGGTACGGGCCCTACGTCGAGGCTGAGATCGAAGGCGAGAAGGTCCGCGCCTCCCTGCCGCAGGACCTCGCGCCGGCGGACGTGACCGAGGAAACGTTCCGCCAGCTGCTGGAGGCCGGCGCCGCCGAGGACCACGTGCTAGGCATCCACCCGGAGGCCGACCTGCCGGTCCTGGTCAAACAGGGGCCCTACGGCCCGTATGTCCAGCTCGGCGACGACGCCGAGCAGAAGCCGAAGCGAATGTCTCTCCCAAAGGGGATGGCCACCGACGAGGTCGATCTGCAGACCGCCCTGGCACTGCTGTCGCTACCGCGAACGCTCGGTGATCACCCGGAGACTGGCGAGCCGATCCGCGCCAGCATCGGACGTTTCGGCCCGTACGTCCAGCAGGGCTCCACGTTCGCGTCGCTCAAGGCCGAAGACGACGTGCTCAGCGTTGGTCTCGACCGCGGCCTAGAGCTGCTGGCGAACAAGTCCCGGCGCAATGAGCCGCTGAAGGCCCTCGGTGCCCACCCCGTGACCGGCAAGCCCGTCGAGATCCATCGCGGCCGCTACGGCGCTTACGTCAAGCACGAGAAGACCAACGCAACGATCGCGAAGGACCAGGACCCGGAGGCTCTCACGATGGAGCAGGCGGTCGCCCTGCTGGCCGACCGCGCGGAGAAGGATGGCGCCAAGAGGCCCGCCGCGAAGTCCGGCACGAAGCGCGCGGCCGGCGCGAAGAAGCCGGCGCGGAAGAAGAAGGCGGTCGAATCCGACTGAGCCGGCGTCGATGCTGCGGTTGCCGCCTAGCGGCCCCCATCGCCTTCCCGGAGCGAGGCGAGGATCGCCAGGTAGCTACCGTAGCGCTCTTGCGAGATCGCGCCGGCGTCGACGGCTGCCGCGACGGCGCAACCCGGCTCATGGTCGTGTGTGCAGCTCGGGTACCGGCAGTGCTCGACCAGGGGCTGCATCTCGACGAAGTAGCCCGCGAGCTCCGCGGGCTGCATGTCCCATATGCCGAATTCGCGGATGCCAGGCGTGTCTACGACGAACCCGCCGCCTGAAAGCGAGTGCAGCGTCGCGAAGGTCGTTGTGTGCCGGCCCTTGCGGGTGCGCTTGCTGACCTCCGCCGTGCGGATGCCCAGGCCCGGCTCGACGGCGTTTAGCAGCGAAGATTTTCCGACGCCGCTCTGGCCTGTCAGCACGCTGGTCCGGCCGGCAAGCGCATCCCGCAGCGCCGGTACGCCCGTGCCCTCACGCGCGCTGGTCCACAGCACCGGGTAGCCGAGCGAGCGGTAGAGCTCGGTCCAGAACTCGACGACCTCCTGCGCGGTGTCCTCGCCGGCCAGCAGGTCCACCTTGTTCACGATCACGCCGGCGTCGAGGTAGTGCGCCTCCGCCATCACGAGCACGCGGTCGACGAAGCCGGCGTTGAACTGCGGGTCGAACGTCGACTGGACTACCCACGCGGCGTCGACGTTCGCCACGATGACGTGTTCGCGGCCCGTGCGCCGGCCGGCCGCGCGGCGCGAAAGCTGGTTGCGCCGAGGCAGGATCTCCGTAATGAGACCCGTTCCATCCGGCTCGGGCCGTACCATAACGCGGTCGCCAACGGCCACGGGGTTCGTCTCGTCGACGTCCTCCGACTGCAGGCGGAAGCGCCCGCGCGCGCGGGCCTGGATCACCTCGCCGCCGGCGTCGGGCATTACGGCATACCAGCTCCCGGTCGAGCGCACGACGACGCCCTGCACGGGCGTGCGGTCCGGCGGGCTGGCGGGGGAGGGCGCTTCCATGGCAGAAACTAGGCGCGCCGGCCGGCGCAACTCCCGCGGCGGTCGCCCGTCAAAGGCCGACCTCCGCCGGGGACCCCGGCACCTACCAGCCATCCCACGCATGCCCAACGAGAAGGCGCCCCACGCCGACGACGCCACCGGAGCTTCGACCGGACCCGAGTACCGCGCCGCGCGCGCGGCCTTCGATATGCTGGAGCCCGCCGAGAAGGCGGCCTTCCTCCTCGACGCCGCGTTCGGTTCGGCAGGTGAGCTCGTAGCCGAGGCCGCCCGGGCAGTAGGCGACGTCATCGAGCGCGCCGGCCAGGCCGACTTCTGGCGCCACGAGGAGACTTCGGAGGCGGCTGGCGCAGCCGGCGCCCCCCGCCCGCGCCGCCCCCGCGCGACGGACGACCCCGGTCCCGCAGCGGAGTAGCATCCGGGGTGGACGACGACCAGCCCTGGCTCGCGCGCTATGAGCGCGCCGGCCCGCTCGAACGCCTCGGCATGCTGAGCGGCGGGGCCGTCCGCCTCGCCGCCGGCGCGATCGAAGGCGCCATCGACCACGTGGCGCGAGTGGCGCTGGAGGCGGAGCGGGCCTTCCGGCGCGAGATCGATTCCAACGTGTCGGACGCGCGCGTGCTGGAGGAGTGGGAGGAACCGCGCGGCCGCGCGCGCCGGCCCCCGCCGGCGTAGCGGGCTATCGGGGTATCGGGTATCGGGGTATCGGGTATCGGGGTATCGGGTATCGGGGTATCGGTATCGAGACGGGAATCCAGCGACTCAGCGATTCAGAGATCCAGGGTGGCGAAGCGGCGCTCCGGATATGGGCGGGTCAACGGAAAGGGAAGGGGCGGGAGGCTGTGCCGATGCCCCGATTCCCCGGTACAACGTGGAAACGGGCCGCCCCCACCGAGGGACGGCCCGTTTCTGCGTCTCCCGCGAGCCCTGGCGATGGCTGCGAGCGGGGGCGCAGTGTCGGGTGCGCAGGCGCTATGCGGCCAGGGGCCTCGTCAGCGCCGGCGCGGTCGTCCGGCGGGCGCGGACGACGGCGACCATCGGCGTGCCGTCGGCCATGCGCGTTGTCTCGGCTTCGACGAGGCCCGACGCGGCCAGTTCGAGGACGAACGCGTGGCCGA
>Ga0307505_10000933_pt1 | contig 27116 bp, 21 predicted proteins | sample 23_S_MG_FD_202183 | JGI IMG/M metagenome (GOLD analysis project Ga0307505, IMG submission 202183) | Soil microbial communities from Populus trichocarpa stands in riparian zone in the Pacific Northwest, United States - 23_S | ecosystem: Environmental > Terrestrial > Soil > Riparian zone > Trees... | reverse complement strand
TGGCGGGTGGGGGCGAAGGATCCCCTGCCGAAGCACGACACTCGCTCCGTCGGCAGGGGATCCTTCGCACCCACCCGCCACCCGCTCAGGATGACAGGAGGTTGTGCGCGCCACGCGAAGAATTTCGAGGTTAGTAGTACAGAAGGAGCGGTCAGCGCCTGTAAGACTGTGAGCCTTTGAGCCTATGAGACCCAGCACCCGTACAGCACTCAGCTCTCCGCCCGACCCGCCGCCGCCCGGCTACAATGCCGCCCGAATGACCCCGGTCCGGCGCCTCCTCGACTACTTCGGCCGCTACAAACTTCGCCTGACGGCCGGTGCGGTGTGTGTGGTGGGGTCCGCGGGGTTCTCGCTCCTCAAGCCGTTCATCATTGGGATGGCCGTGAACGCGCTGGGGCAGGGGCTGACGCGCGCGGCGCTCGTGCGGTACAGCCTCATGCTCATCGGCGCGTCCATCGCGGAGGGGCTGTTCCTCTACCTCCAACGCCGCATCATCATCGGTGCCTCGCGGCACATCGAGTACGACATGCGGAACGACTTCTACGATCACCTCCAGAAGCTTCCGCTCCGCTTCTACCAGGGACAACGCACCGGCGACCTCATGTCCCGGGCCACGAACGATCTCGGCTCCGCGCGCATGCTCATCGGCCCGGCGGTCATGCACGCCGTCTCTTCACTGCTGGTCGTGAGCGGAGCGTTCGTGATGATGTTGCGCACGGACGTTTCCATGGCCCTGATGTCGTTGGCCGCCGTGCCGGTTGTGGCCGGACTCGTGAAGACCTTCGGGGAGCGCATCCACTTGCGATCCCGAGCCGTGCAGGACTACTTCGGCGACATCTCCGCGCGCGTGCAGGAGAACCTGTCCGGCGTCCGGGTCGTGCGCGCCTTCACCCGCGAGGACAGTGAGATCGCCATCTTCAAGAAGATGAACCATGAATACGTGGAGCGCAACCGCTCGCTGATCCGGCTCAGTGCCACGTTCTATCCCGCGCTGCATGCCCTCATCGGGATCATGTTCGTCTTCGTGTTCTACGTCGGCAGCCGCAAGATCCTGGCCGGTACGATGACCCTGGGCGCCTTCGTCGCGTTTCAGTTCTACCTCGGCCGGATGATCTGGCCCCTGATCGCCCTCGGCTGGGTGATCAACCTCTTCCAGCGGGGCATGGCCTCGATGAAGCGCCTCACCGAGATCTGGAACGTCGCGCCGGACGTCGACGCGGCCACCGACGCCGATATGCCAGAGCAGGGCAACCTCCAGATTCGTGATCTGACCTTTGCCTACGAGGATGGCCGCCCCGTGTTGCGCGACATCAACCTCGACGTGCGGCAGGGCCAGACCGTAGGCATCGTCGGACGAACGGGCAGCGGCAAGTCGACGCTGCTGGCCGTGATCACGCGCGCCTTCGAGCCTCCGCCCGGGACCATTCTCCTCAACGGCCGTCCCATCGAGACCATCCCCATCCGCCAGCTTCGCGAATGGATCGGCATGGTGCCGCAGGAGACGTTCCTCTTCTCGGAATCGATCGCGGAGAACATCCGCTTCGGCCGCGACAGCGCCACCGATGCCGAGGTCGATGTCGCGGCCGCACAGGCCGGCCTCGAGACCGACGTGGCCGGCTTCCCGCAAGGACTGGGCACCGTCATCGGCGAGCGGGGCATCACGCTCTCCGGCGGCCAGAAGCAGCGCACGGCCATCGCACGCGCGCTCATCCGCGACCCGCTCATCCTCATCCTCGACGACTCGCTGAGCGCGGTCGATACGCACACCGAGGAGCGCATCCTGCACGCACTGCGCACCATCCGCGAAGGACGCACCGCTCTCATCGTCTCCCACCGCGTCTCCTCGGTGAAAGACGCCGACCACATCGTCGTTCTCGACGAAGGACGAATCGTGGAGCGTGGCTCCCACGAGACCCTCATGGAGCGAGGCGGCTACTACGCACAGCTCTACCGCAAACAGACCATCGAAGCGGAACTGGAGGAGATCGCGTGAGCGTTCACTCGCTCGCTGAAGATCGCCCCCTGCAGGTAACCACAGACCACCGGCAACCGGCAACCACCAACCCATCATGACCATCGAGAAACACGAAGACGAGGGAGCCAAGGCATTCGACGCCCATCTGACCTGGCGTCTGATGCGGTACCTGCGTCCGTACCGGTGGCGTGCGGCGTTCTCCGTGTTGCTGGTGATCCTCTCGTCGCTGTTCGAGCTCGCCGGGCCGGCCATCACCGCCATTGCCATCGACCTCTTCGTGACGCCGGTCATGGGTGGGGAGCCGCTGGGCGTCAGCCGTCAAGTGGGGGAGTGGCTGGCCAGTAGCGGCATCCGGCTCGATCCGCTGATGGGCATCAACGTCGCCGCGGGGCTCTACCTGCTCGCCCTCACCGGCGGCTTCGCCGTGCTCTACACCCAGATGGTCCTGATGAACCTCATGGGCCAGTACATCATGTACGACCTGCGCAAGCAGATCTTCGGGCACCTGCAGAAGCTCGACGTGCAGTACTTCGACCGCAATCCGGTGGGACGCCTGATGACCCGCGTGACCACGGACGTCGACGCACTCAACGAGCTCTTCACGGCCGGCTTCGTGGCCATCTTCGGCGACATCTTCGTCCTCCTCGGCATCGTGGGCGTGCTCTTCTGGATGAACTGGAAACTGGCGCTGGTGCTGTTCTCGATCACGCCTTTCATCATCCTGGTGTCCATCTGGTTCCGTCGCGGCGCGCGCGTCACGTACCGGCAGGTTCGCGCGCGCATCGCGGCCATCAACTCCTTCCTGCAAGAGCACCTCTCCGGCATGTCCACCGTGCAGCTCTTCAACCGCGAGGAGAAGGAGGCCGCCAAGTTCGACGACCTCAACGAGCGGCATCGCCGCGCCAACCTCGACTCCATCTACTACTACGCCATCTTCTATCCGGCCATCGAGCTGATCGAGACCATCGGCCTGGCGCTGATCGTCTGGTACGGAGGAGGTCAGGTGATCCAGGGAGTGCTGTCCGTGGGCGCGCTGATCGCCTTCTTCCAATACTCGCAGCGCTTCTATCAGCCCATCGCCGACCTCTCGGAGAAATACAACATCCTGCAAGCGGCGATGGCCGCCTCGGAAAGAATCTTCAAGTTGCTCGACACGCCCGTGCGCATCCCCGACACCGGGCAGCGGGAAGCCGGCGAGCTGCAGTCCATCGAGTTTCGCAACGTGTGGTTCGCGTACAACGCCGGCCAGCGCGCCGATGGCGAAGGCTCCGAGGAGTGGGTCCTCAAGAACGTCTCGTTCCGCGTCGATCGTGGGGATCGCGTGGCGCTCGTCGGTCACACGGGCGCGGGCAAGACCACCGTCACGGCGCTGCTGCTGCGCTTCTACGAGCCGCAGCGCGGCGAGATTCTCATCAACGGCGTGGACTTCCGCGAGTACTCGATCGAGTCGCTGCGCCGTGTGTTTGCCATCGTGCAGCAGGACTTCTTCATCTTCACCGGCGACATCGCCGAGAACATTTCCCTCGGCGCGCCGATCTCGGACGAGCGCATCCGCACCGCCGCCAGGCGCGTGCAGGCCGACCGCTTCATCTCGCGCCTGCCCGAGGGGTATGCCTCACCCGTGCGCGAGCGGGGCGCGGGCCTTTCCGTGGGGGAGAAGCAACTCCTGTCGTTCGCGCGGGCACTGGCGTTCGATCCTCCGGTATTGATCCTCGATGAAGCGACCTCCTCGATCGACACCGAGACCGAGCTCCTCATTCAGGACGCCATCCAGACCCTCCTCGAAGGCCGGACCTCCATCGTCATCGCCCACCGCCTCTCCACCATCCGCTCGGCCGACACCATCCTCGTCTTCCACCACGGCGAGATTCGCGAGCGCGGCACCCACGAAGAGCTCATGAGACTTGGCGGCCTCTACCACCGGCTCTACGAGATCCAGTACCGCGAAGTTGTGGCTCTGGGCGCGTGATCTCCTTCACGTTATTTGACTTCCGGGCCGAACGGGCCTAAGGTGTGCAGATCCGTAAATCGGTTTTTCTCGGACCACGTGAAGGGAGGGGAGGCGATGACCGTAAGGTTCTTCCCCGGAACACAGAGGCATAAAACAAGCTTGATTCAAGGATTTCTCCGGCAGTTCCGCGTCGAGCACGAGCTCGTCCGCGTCGACGAAACCAGGAAGTCCTACACGCACCACGCCGGATCCGATCCGGCACTCGAAGTGGATGGCCGGCTGTTCGTCGATCCCAACGTCGACGCGCTGAAGAAGATCTTCAAAGTCGACGCCGCCTGACGGGCTTTCAGCGTTGCAGTTTGACCGTGGTGGTCTGGCCGCGACGCACGGTACCGTGGCCAAGCAGATCGCCGGTGCGCACGCGATAACTGCCCGGCGGTAGCCCGGCGATCTGTAGCGGCTCAGTCACGGTCAGGAGCGGCACCCAGCCGATGCGCAACATGAGCATGCGCAGGTCCCAGTCATTGGGAGCGACGATGTCCAAGCGTCCGTCGCCGCTGTCGCTGACCACCGCTAGAGTGCCGGTTTCGCGGATGGTGAGCGTGACCCCTTCGCCAAACGTGCCCGACGACCGCCAGACGCCGAACTCCCACTTCCCGCGATGCGAGGCGGCGCAACGCACGGACGCGGGGACGCCATTGTCGAATGGAATCCGGGCCTGGCCTGTCGTGTCCGTGGTCACGATCCTCGACTCGGCGGTGTTCGTTTCCAGGAACACGAGAGCGTTCGCCGCCGGAGCGCCGTCTGCGCCGAGCACGCGCACGGAGAGCGTGTCCCCGCCGCTGGGCCGCAGGACCAGACGCAATGCGTCCGGTTGCCGGCCGGACTCGACTGTGACCGCGGCGCTCTCGCTGCGCAGTCCGCGATGTTCGGCCTTGAACGCATGAGGGCCAGGAGGCAGCCCCACGATGATGAAGGTCCCATCATCCCCGGTCAGCGCGAACCCGGTGCCGTTCGTCTGGCGCACGGAGGCGGATCGGACCGGTTGTGAATGTTCGTCCAGGACGATCCCGCGCACCGCTGCTTCGTCGTAGCGGAGAATGATGGTGGCCTCGGCGATCTCAGGCACGACCACCTCGCGGGGCACGGACATGCCGCCGGCGGAAGACGTCCATTGCACGAGCCACGTTCCGGGCCGCAGATTGTCCGACTCGAATCCTCCATTGCCGTCCACCATCACCATGACGCCCTGCGACGCGCCGAAGGCTTGCTGCTGCTGCGCGCCGAGCCGCGAAACGCTGGTCATGATCACGCCGGCGAGCGGTGCTTCGAAAGGGGATGACCATCGCAGCGTTCCGCCATCCGTGGGGCGCTCTCCGACGAGCACAGTCCCTCGGACGCGCACTCCGCTCGCGGAACAGTCGATTTCGATTTCGTCCCGACGCTCGGAAACGCTGATTCCCTTCTCGCACAGCGTGTCATGTCCTCGCATTAATGCGACGACGGACCGGCCCGGCGGAACATGACGGAACATCGCCACTCCATCTCGCATGGCCGCGGTCAAGGTGTCGACATCCCCGGATTCGGGCCGCAGCATGAGCCGGGCCATTGCATTGGAAGAGCCGGCCTTCCCGACGACGCGCACGGTCGCGCCCTCGGTGACGACGATGTCGCCCAGCTCGACGTCACCCAACTCACCGTCGCCAACATCCCCGCCGAAGGAAACCGGCCGGAACGCACGCGCGTAGCCGGGCGCCTCGATGCGCAACACCACGGGCTCGGGCCCCGCACCGCGTAGCGTGAACGAACCCGAGGCGTCGGTACTGGAGCGCACGAGATTCCCTCTGGCCCAGGCCACGACGGGGCCCTCGGCGGTGGTGCGCGGCGTCCAGATGCTGGCCGAGGGAACGGGCGAGCCATCCGCGGTCACCACGCGCCCCCGAACAGCGCTTCCTTCTTCAGGATGGAGCGTGCCGAGGTCCCGGACCTCCCCGCGCTTGCCCTCGACGTCGAGCCGAACCCCGCGCGTGCCCGGAGAAATCAACTCGATGGAGACCGGCTGGCCGGGCTGGAGAAGCAGGCGAAAATCGCGGTCCTGGAGCGGCACATCCCGAGATGAGTTTCCAGTGTGAACGCGCGCGATCGAGTCGGGAACCGGTTCTCCCGCCGAGTTCTCGAAACGACCGTTCACGACGAAAGCGCGCGTCAATTCGATCTCGATGAGATCCGTGTAGGGAGGAGAGAACGCCACGCTTGAGGGAAGGTAACCCTCGGCAGTGGCCGAGATCTCCATCGGAGAAGACAGCGAAACGCCGGTCAGCCGCGCGGAACCCTTGCCGTCCGTGGTGAGCTTGCGTTCGTGCTCCGCATCGAGGCGCGCGCCCGCCACGGGGCGATGGTCGTGGTCATCGCGGACCACCACCGAGATCATCGCGCCCTTCTCGAGCACCATCTCGCCGAGGTCGACCGGTTTCCCGATCGTGATCTCTTTCCTTAGCGCCGCCAGACCTCGGGGAGCGGCCGCCAGAATCATTCGCGCTCCCAACGGCAATGCGTCGATCGTCCAACGACCATCGCCGTCGCTCACCGCCTTGCGCGTCATGACCGCGGAGCTCCCCTCGAGCCACCCCTCCGCGCGAACCTCGACGCCGGCCACCGGCTTCTTGTCGCCATCGATGAAGCGTGCCGCGAGTTTCGCTCCTGCGCGCAGCACGATGGTCTCCGGCAATCCGCCGATGGGCTCGGTGATGGCCTCCGGCGCATGGTCCTTCTCGCTGACGATCAGCGTCAGCGGATCGCGATCGGGGAGCGATTCGATCCCAATGAAGCCGAGGCGATCCGGGCGCAATTGAGCGGCCACGGTACGCGTCGATCCGAGACCCGGCACGGTGATCGTGACTCCGGCGGAAGCGAGCGGCTTTCCGTCCGTGTCCGTGATCTTCACGTTGCGAGTGATGGCCGGAAGCGGAACGATCGTGGTCGTTCCGCGTTCGAGTGGCGTCCACCAACTCCCCTGATCCTTTCCGATGACCCGCGACGTCCAGCGTTTGCCTGCGTCCCGGGGCAGACTCACCGAGCCATCCCGAGGGACGCGAAATCGCGGCAGGAGCGGCTCGGGAACCTCACTCCACATTTCGAAAGGCGCCGCGATCACGGTCAACGGAGTGACGTCGCCGGCTCTTGTGCGAGAGATGCGGATCGTAGAGCGCTCCGCGTGTGCCGCCAATCCGTGCGCGACAGCCTTGATGGCCTCGCGGGGCTGCATGCGCACGGGCGGAGCGTCAGCAGACCAGACCCAGATGAAGTCCGCGTCCGCGATCGCCGCTGCGGATGTCACGCAGTCAGCATTGCGACAGGCGATCAGTTGAACGTTGGAGGCATGATCCGCCGGCAGCGCTGGTTGGCCAAGGCTTGGGCACGCCGTTTGAGCAAGACTGCCGGCCTTGGTGCAGTGGATGACATCTTCGATGTCATCCTGCGCATGTGCGCCGCTGGCAGTTGCAAGGAGGATCGCCACTGCCATCGCGGCGCGTTGCACTAGCGCAACTCCGCAATGATCAATCGGGATGGCGCCGGTTTCGTGTCACGCCATTCGCCGAACGTGCGAATCAGAAAAGCGATGCGATTGCCGTGAATGTCGGCACGCAGCGACGCCACATCCGATGGCGCTGTGAATGGCAGCTCGATCCGGCTCGGTGGCCGGTCGCGATGCAGAATCAGCATCGTCCAATGGGCCACTCCTTTCTGGACTCGGTGAAGAAGCAGCGCCGGACCGGCGCGCGTGGGAAGAACGTCGTCAATGAGAATACGCTTACTGCGCCACAGTGCTCGCTGTTCAGGATCGGCGGAGAGCGCCTGCACCTGTGGCTCGGGAAGCTCGCAGCGGTCCAGAAAGCCGAGCTTCGCCGTCTGCCAGGTATGGATCAACTTCCCGGTGCGGTCGTAAAGGTAGGCATCCGGCTCGAAACCAGGCACGACCACATACGAACCATCCTCGAAAAACCTCGCGGCGCCGGGCTCGAGGAACCCGCACCGTGCAACGGTCATCTCCTTCGGGCCACGCGACGAATACAGAACCGGGCGCAGATCTTTGAGGTCTGACTGGAGAGAGCCCACCCAGGCCACTGCGCCGTCCGGCGCCCATTTCTCATCCTCGGTTCGTGACCCGAGAATCAGCAGCCGGTCATCGTGAACGTCGAGGTCGACCACCGCGTCGAAGACGAAGGTGTGAATCCGCGGTTTGGTGGTCTGTTTCCAGGCCAGCTTGTAGACCGGAAACGAAGTGACGATGTGCGTATCAGAGACGCCCAGCAATACACAACTGGGACACCTCCGTCCCGGCTCCGCGAACCCGACGCGCTGGACCGCGCCGGAGTCCGCGCCGACCTGCAGCACGCCCGAGGAGTACGAAGTCACATAGAGGGCGTCTTTCGACGCCCATCGGACATCGTGTACCAACGCAGCTTCGCCGGTGAGCGTGCGGTCGGACAGGACGCGCACGCTCTGCGCATGCACCGTGCTCGCGAAGAGCACGAGCGCCAGAAAGCGCAGGCAAATCACCATTGGTTGAGCGGACCCGGCTCGCAGGTACTGCCGTCGGTGTAGCAACTGCCTGCTCCGTTCGTGCACGCAGTACACCCACTCCCGGTGTAGGCGCACGCATAACAAGAGCAGCCCGAGAAATACGCGACGCGCGTTCCCGGGTAGGAAAAGCAATCGTTACTCCCCGCCGGAACGGCCACCATGCAGCACAAGAGCACCATGAGCAGAACGGATTTCTTCATCTGAATCCTCCATTTCACTGGGCTCCTATTGACGTTTGCGGGACGGTAGCACGCCTTCCGGCGATCCGTCAACGCACCATTAAAGGTTCCAATCAGCTACTTCGGTCTCCATTTGGAGTCGTCGCTGCGCTGGGCCCCAGGCGTCAGCGGGAGACGTGCTGGGCAATGGTTGAAGAAGGAGATGTGACCGGCTCTGCGAGTCTGACAGGCGCGAAAATAGACCGGTCGGAGTCGCACGACATGCACAATAGCGCCTACGGCGGTCGCTGAAGTTTGGACGTTTTAAGCTGCGTTTCGCTTCGAGTCTTCGGGTTGTGCTTTTACGCCGGAGGCGTTACGGAGATTAGCCGGTGGCAAGCGCTGGAAGCGCACCGCCACGGGATCCTGGCGCAACGAATGATCGACCTCGGAAGGGGTCGAGGACAATCGTGATTGAATCCGGCACACCTTCCGGGGTGCAATGCATGGGGCACTACAACCGGTGGCGGCGCGCTGCGGCGCTGGCCACCGGCTAATCTCCGTAACGCCTCCGGCGTTCGAACTCGCCCGCTAAAGTGGTTCACGCGAACATGCTCTTGGCCTCTCGCTCCATGGCTTCGCGGATGCGGCCTTCGAACATCTTGGCGATCAGAGGCAGCTTCCCGTCGATCACCACGTCCGCGTCTGTGATTGCCACGGTCCCGCCGATGGCCAGGCCTTTCACCTTGGCCTTGAACTCCATCGTGTCGCCCGTCCACGAGTGCTCGATCTCCTCGGCGTGCCCGCCGAATTGCGACAACAGCTCGCCGAGCCGGCCTTCCACCTTTTGGCGAGCCACTTCCTTGGTGGTCTTGTGCGGAACCTCGATCTTCATCGTTTCCCCCGGCCTTTCCGTTTGCCTCGAGCGTTCGAGTCTGCGCGTTTTTGAGTCGTCGAGTCTACAAGTCGTCGAGTCGTCGAGTCGTCGAGCTGTTCAACCAGTCTCATCGTCTCATAGGCTCAGAGTCTCAGAGTCTCATAGGGTCGGCTGGACCCGCGTCTATGAGCCTGTGAGCCCGTGAGCCTGTGAGCCTGTGAGACTCCCATCTCCAAGACCCGTTCCACTCGACGCCCCGACGACTCGACGACCCGACGACCCGACGACTCGACGACCCGACGCCCCGACGCCCCGACGACTCGAAGACTCGACGACTCGACGACTCGAAGACGCGCAAACCGAGAGAGAGCTTGAACCATCCCACAGTCCGAGGGATACTCGGCCGGGGACTTTCGCTGGGTCGCCCACCATGCTTTCCAAAGTGTGGAGCGCCGCTACTCTCGGAATTGACGCGGTTCGCATCATCATCGAAGTCGACGCCCGGATGGCGCTGCAGCCCGGGTTCACCATGGTCGGCTTGCCGGACCCTGCCGTACGTGAGTCCTACGCACGCGTGCACTCGGCCCTCGCGAACTGTGGTTTCTATCCGCCCACTCGCCACATCACCGTGAACCTCTCTCCCGCCGACGTGAAGAAGGAGGGCTCGAGCTTCGACCTGCCCATCGCCATCGGCATGCTCCACGCTCTGGAGAAGCTCAACGAAAAAGACGTCGTGGGACGCGTCTTCGTCGGCGAGCTCTCCCTCGACGGAACGCTCACGCCCGTGCGCGGGACGCTGTCGATCTCCTCGGCGCTGGCCACGGATCGCGACATCCGCGAGCTCATCGTGCCCGCGCTCAACGCCAACGAAGCCGCGGCCGTGCATCGCGTGCGCGTCATCGGCGTGCCTCATCTCCCGGCGCTGCTCATGCACCTCACCGGCGAGCGTCCCATCGCGCCGTCCGTCTCCACGAACGTGGTCGCGCGGATCGACGACGGAGCCGACTTCGCCGAGGTGCGTGGGCAGGCGCAGGCGAAGCGCGCGTTGGAAGTCGCGGCGGCGGGTGGGCACAACGTGATGATGATCGGGCCGCCGGGGTCGGGGAAGACCATGCTCGCCCGGCGCCTGGCCACGATTCTGCCGCGCCTGTCGCTGGAAGAGTCGATCATGACCACCAAGATTCACTCCGTCGCCGGAGTCCTTCCCGCGGGCAGCGGCCTCCTCGGCCATCGCCCCTTCCGCGCGCCGCACCACACCATCTCCACAGCGGGAATGGCCGGCGGAGGCTCGAACGTGCGCCCGGGCGAGGTGAGCCTCTCCCATCACGGAGTGCTCTTCCTCGACGAGCTCCCGGAGTTTCGTCGCGAGACGCTGGAGGTGATGCGCCAACCGATGGAAGACGGCTTCGTCACCATCGCCCGCGCCGCACGCACCGTCACCTTCCCCGCGCGCTTCACCCTTGCCGCCGCCCTCAATCCCTGTCCCTGCGGCTTCTTCAACGACACCCGCCGCGACTGCCTCTGTACCCCGCACCAGATCGCGCGCTACCTGGCCAAGATCTCCGGCCCGCTCCTCGACCGGGTCGACCTGCAAGTCGAAGTCGCCGCGCTGACCACCGACGAGATCGCAAGCGTCGATCCGGGCGAGCCCTCGATCTCGATTCGCGACCGCGTCGAAGCCGCCCGCGCCATCCAGCAACACCGCTTCCGCAAAACGTCCATCGCCTGCAACGCCGAGATGGCCTCGCGCCACGTGCGCAAGGTCTGCGAGCTCGACACCTTCTCGCGCAAACTCCTCATCGCCGCCATCGAACGCCTCGGCCTCTCCGCCCGCGCCCACGACCGTATCCTGAAGGTCGCGCGCACAATCGCCGACCTCGCCGGCTGCGAGGCCATCGACGCCGCCCACGTCGCGGAGGCGGTGCAGTACCGCGCGCTGGATCGCGCGTATTTCAAGTGATCTCCAATGAAGGGGGCGTGCCGCGCACGCTCCCTTCGAATGGGGGACACGGGGAGCTAGCCCGCATTTCTCACAGCCCTTCGTCGCGAGACAGCCGAGAGTGGCCTGGATGCGAGTCGAACGGCGATTTCGCGACGAAGGCATAGTTGAACACTATGTTGAGGAGCGAAATCGTCGTTCGGCGAAGCAGGCAGGCCGCTATCGGCTGTCGTAGCAGAAGGGCTGTGAGAAATGCGGGCTAGGTCACTTCGCTCTGCTCACCAGTGGGGCGAAACTACCGTCACCTGTTGTGTCTCGTTGTTCGTGACGGAGAGGAGCGCCCAGATGCGGAGGTGAGGGGTAATCGGTACGACCTCGATCCAGATTGCGTCCTCGCCGGCAAGCTCGGGCAGGGCGTCCAGCGCCCCGATCTCTACGATCGAAGGGTAAAGTTGAAGCTCCCCGCCATCACGCCGTGTCCGGAGGCGGACGCGGTCGGTCCGAAGAAGCACGACATCGGTGTCCAATCGCGAACCTTGGTCGTCCGGCTGGCGAAAATATCGAACCTCAACCTCGGGATCTTGTACTTCCGGCAGCGCGTAGACGCGTAGCGTCGTGCGGAACTTCGGCGAGGCGGGCACGTTCAGCAGGTACACGGGACCCGTCGACATCTCCCCTTCAGGGACAACACGCACCTCCGTTCCGGCCGAGTCGGCCGCCATGGAGAGGTCGCGCACCCTCGACGCGAACGCCGCCTCGGAAGCGAATCTGCTGTCGATGTGGACGAGGATTGCGGGTTCGGGGAAGCCAGACAGATGCTGAAACGGTACCGCGGGCCAGTCGGGTTGGAGGGCTCCTGCCAATGGGCACGTGATGCCGAAGCAAAACGGGCGCGGGACCATCACCGCCTCTTCAGTTCCCGCGTAATAGATCCATGTTCTCACCTGCCAGAGCGAGCCGTGCGCGCCAGGAGTGTCCGGCGTATAGATGGGAACGAGAAACCTTGTAAAGGTCACGGGACCGTCGGCTTGGAGTGGAGCATTTGACGGCAGTACCGCAGCGGTGAATAGAAGGGCAAGGAAGAGATTGCGGGTCATAGGGAGCCTCCGATTGGTCACTGAATCGTGCCGTTCACGACGAAGAGGGCGAAGTCCTGGCTATTCACCGCACCACCGGGGATGCCGACACCGTTCAGGTTCGCGGCCAGGACCCTTACGGTAAACGTCCGATTTGAGATGTTCGTGAAGCGTGCCGGATCGATGTGCAGCACTTCTACGTTGTTACGGGTATCGGCGGGGGAGGGGCAGGTGGGCCGGCCGCAACCACCGGGGATCTGTGAGTAGCCGGTCGCGACGCTGATGAAGTTCCCGTAATAGGTGAATCCTTCCGGGAGCGTCGTGATGAGATCGAGATCATTCACGAGCGATCGCAGGCCGGTCTCGCCGGGTTGCTGGACGGCCCCGGGCGCATCGCTCCATCGGGCGGAAGTCGGTCAATATGTTGACCACCAGGGGACGTACCAGCGCCAGGTCGTCCACTCGAGGCGCTCCGCGATCCGGCCTCCGTGGACGTTCGTCCGTTGCCGGTAGAAGAGGAAGTCGTTGACGTCGCGGACGCCGATGACGTGGGTGATCCAGCCGCTCACGTTCGTGAACATGGACTGCACCATGATGTACTGCTGCGGGGTCGCTCCGCCGGCGGCGGTGTTGGTCACGACTGTATTGGCTTCGGATCGGAGCCACGCGTTCTTGTAGGCGGCGCCTGCGTAGCGGCCGGTGCCGATTACGCCTTGCCCGAAGCGGTTGAATTGGCCGTCGTTGCTCGGCTGGATGTGAAACAGGGAGAAGAGGTGATTGCCCCAATCGAGAATGAGCACGGTGCAGCCGGTCTGAACCTGGGTCAGCCAGAGCTCGGAGTTGATGGTCGCGGCGTTCACGCGGGTCGTGGCCGCGTAGCGGGCGGGGAGGGGGGCTACCGGCAAACCGGTGCCACGCATTCCTGAGACGATCATGCGTTGCCGGATGGTGAACGAAGCGTCCGCGGCGCCGACTCCGGCCCGAGCCTGATCCTGGTTCTGGTCGATGGCGATCACGCCGTTGTGATAGGCGAAATAGAGATTCGTCTCGGTTCCATCCGCAAGGGGCGGCAGCGCGAAGAGCGTGACGTTGAATTCAGTGTCGCGCAGCGAGGCGAGGGGGTTGTTGGTGAGGCGGTTGTAGGCCGTGATCGTGCGGAGTGTGTCGCGCTGTGTCACGACTCATGATACTCGCGCTTCACGCGCTCATCGCACGGCCCGGCGGCGCGACGGCTTCGTGGGAACGACAGGGGACGAGTGTTGGCCGAGGCCGGCCTCGTTCCAGGCACGGACGCGGAATGAGACGTTCCGGCCGGGTGCGGGATGCGGGATCGAGAGCGACCGTCGTTCCGGAGGCAGCACCGAATCGAGCTCGAACCACGGCTGGTCATCGATGCGGAATTCGACTCGATATCCGTTGATGCGCTCGGGTGGAGCGTCCCAGGCGAGACTCACGTCGTCGGCCACACGGGTCGCCGTCATGCGTGGGGCTCGAGGACGGTCCGGCAACGGAACGGCGGAGACGACGTTCATCGCCAGCCGGACGCTTCCATCGATGGGCACCTCGTCCTGCCTGGCCGTGCGCACGATGGCGACGTCGCCTCCGGGCAGGGCTGCCGCCGTGATCAGACGGGAGTCGGGAGAAGAATAGTCATCGGGGGTTTCGAAGCCCATTGCTGGTGTGACCGTCCCGTCGCGACTGACAATCGCGAGCTCGACCAGGTCGCGCTGGGGATGGACGCGCGTCCGATACCAATGCAGCGCCACGCCATCGGCGACCCGCGTCAGTTTCGGGCTGGACATGAAGTGGTCATCGTGGGCTTCCGCGATCAGGCGGGTGACGGGTGCGCCTGATGTGGCCGGGACCTGCGCCGCGGTGACGCCGTCGCCGGTCCAGGTGACCACGTACTGCTGCCCGTCCCATGCGACGTCGCAGCCGCTGTAGTAGGGAGGATTGCCGCCGGAGCCGCCTGCGAAAACGGTGGGCATCGCGTCGAGCGGTTTGAAATCCGGCCCGAGGCGAATGCCGGCCACTCCGGTGGGCGGCCAGGATGGACTTCCGAAGTGTCCGCCGAACAGCCACACGGCGTAAAACCCGTCGGGGCTGGCCGCCAGCGCGCTCTCTTCGTGCCCATCGACGACCGGCCCGGGAAGCAGGTTGGAAGCGGTCGTGCTCACTGCCGTCCAGACGATCGAGTTTGGAGAGACCACCGCGTACTCGCGACCTGTCCACAAGGGGATCAGCGGCGTGGATGCTTTGGCCGACGAGCGCTCAGGTGCGCCGATCGGCAGGCCTTGTGGATCGAGACGCAGGATGGTTGGCGTGTACTCCGCCCCGACTCGCTCTGACAAGACGACCGTGAACGCCTGGCCATCCGTCGCGGCGGCGACTGCGGCAGGCGAGCGATCCGGCCAGAGAAGCTGCTCGATCCAGCGGCCGTCGTTCATGCGAACACCCGCGTGCAGTGCCTCGCTCTCCCACCACAGAATCAACGTTCCATGCGTGGCAGACGCCGTCGCGATCACTTCCTGTCTGGCCGCCACCACGGACGCGTCACGGCCCGTTGCCTGATCGAGCGGAGCTTCTGCGAAAGCGATGGTGAGGGTGGGACGGCGCCAGCCAACCACCACGCGACCGCCGGCCGCGGCGAGAGCGGGAAAGTCTCCGGAGTGCCTTTCGCGTGCTTCCACGATCTCGTTCTCCGCATCGACGTGCACGACCGAGAACCCCATCAGTTGTTCGGAGGAAAGAAAGGGCGTGGACGCGATCACCCACTTCGACCCGGTCCACGCGACGGAAGGTGAATAGACCTCGAAAGGCTCCACCTGCATGGCCGCACCCAACGATCCGTCGGACTCCACCAGCCGGGTATGCAGTCGAGGCTGGCCTTCGGCGAGGAGATATCGGTCATGGCCGGCCGCGAGGCTCACGCCACCAGTGGCAGCGCCAAGATGTGAGGATGCGACGACGTTGACGCCCGCATCGAACAGCACCAGCGTCCTCGTCGCCGAGACGAACGCTCCGTCCGAGACGACCGCCGCGAGCGATCCCGCGTTGGCGGCCAGACTCTCGATGACGCCGCTGAGACCGACGAGTCTGGGCGCGGAGATCGACGGTCGTCCGTCGGCGCGCAGCGGAAGCATGAGAATCTCGCCCGTTGAGTGCGTCCAAAGGAGGCGCACCGTCGTGCTGTCGAAGACGAGTTGAGGATACTTGGCTTGTGAGGCGAGCAGGAACGGTTCGCCCGACAACTCGCCGCTCCGATCGATCAACTGCCCCACGATCACGTCGTCGTTCGTCGTGAGAGTGCCTGTGCCGCGTCCCACCACGAAGAGGAAGTGCGAACCGGTCCAGACGACCGAGGGCACATCGTCTGTCCGAGACTCCATGACTGCCCGGGCTGGAACGTGATCGACCCAGTCGGTCCGTCTGCAGTGGAAGTGCGTCGCCGTCCGCCAGAAAAGAAAGACCTCGTGTCCATTCGACACGAGCCGCGAGGCGTCTCCGCTTTGCACGTGGTAGCGCGTGTTGGTGAGCGGGAAAGAGTCGCCGGTGGAGACTGTTGCGCCGAACGCCGAGCTCATGCTGAGCGCCAGCAGGAGGACGAGCCTCAGAGATTGCATCTTGAAGGCACAATAACTTTAGTCGATCGAATGCGCAACCTGGCGTTTGTGGTCAGTGATCGGTTGTCTGCGAATCGCGCCGGATGGAGGACCGCGGACAAACGACAACCGTCAACTGACAACCGACAACCGACTACTGACAACCGACAACCGACTACTGACAACTGACAACCGACAACCGACAACCGACAACTGACAACCGACAACCGGCAGCCTACTTCTTCCCAGCCTTCCTCGCGCGATACGCCGCGACGGCCGCGCGGTTGCCGCAGCCAGCCTCGCAGAAGCGCTTCGAGCCGTTCTTCGAGAGGTCGATCACCACGTTGTCGCAGCCGGGATAGGCGCAGTGGCGAAGGCGGTCGAGGCCGTTGCTGCGGATCAGGTCGACGAAGGCCATCGCCGCTTCGACGGCCATGCGGGTGGCAAGCGGCGCGTCGGCGGGAGTGGCGTGGAGGTGATAGGGCCATTCGTCGTGTTTGACGAGTTGAGGGAGGGCCTTCGCTTCGCGGAGGAGCTCGTTGACCTGGGCGACGAGCTGCTCCTCATCGGATTCCCACAGGCGGCGTAGTCTGGGGCGGAGCTCGCGGACGGCGCGCAACTCGGCCTCGTCGTGCGCCCTGTAGCCAGTCCATCTCCAGGCGTCGATGAACTCGTCCAGAGCGCGGACGTCGGGAAGGTTCTCGGTCTCCCCGTCCAAGGTGTTGATCAGTGCCGCCGCGGAGACCAGTGCCACTTCTGTGTCATGAGTAAAGATGGTGTTGACTCCTGTCCAGTTAGGGTCTATTGTCATGAGTGTAGCGCAATTTTACTCGTGACAATTGGATTCCAGGAGGCTCACCATGTTTCAGGTTCGCACGCGAAAGGCTGGACTCGGCCTGGCGCTGCTCTCGGCCGCCACGTTCAGCACGTCAGGCTCCTTCGCCCGGTCGCTGATCGACGCCGGCTGGACGCCGGCGGCCGCGGTCGCGGCGAGGATCGGTGTGGCCGCACTGATTCTGGTGATTCCCGCCGTGCTCTCTCTGCGTGGCCGCTGGCAGGTGCTGCGGCGCAACTCCTGGTTCGTCGGTTCCTATGGCGTGTTCGCAATCGCGGCCGGGCAGGTCTGTTTCTTCAACGCAGTGCAGCACCTTTCCGTCGGCGTTGCGTTGCTGCTCGAGTACCTGGGGATGGTGCTGGTGGTGGGCTGGCTGTGGCTCCGCCACGGACAGAAGCCGAGCCGCCTGACGGCTGCCGGCTCGGTGGTGGCGCTGCTCGGTCTGGTGTTCGTGCTGAACCCGGCCGGCGACGCCCGTCTCGATCCGGTGGGAGTGCTGTGGGGGCTCGCGGCGGCGATGGGACTGGCGACGTTCTTCATTCTGTCCGCGAAAGGGAAGTCGGACCTGCCACCGCTGGTCATGGCCGGCGGCGGGATGGTGGTCGGCGCGGTGACGCTGCTGGTGCTCGGCGTGCTGGGGGTGTTGCCGATGCAGGCCACGTTCACGACGGTGGCCTTTGCGGGATATCGCGTGAGCTGGCTGGTTCCAGTGATCGGGTTGTCGCTCGTGGCCGCGGTGTTCGCGTATGTGGCCGGCATTGCCGCGGCGCGTGTTCTCGGCGCGAAGCTCTCGTCGTTCGTCGGTCTCACGGAAGTGGTCTTCGCGGTGCTGGTGGCCTGGCTGCTGCTGGGTGAGCTCCCGGGCCGCGTGCAACTGCTGGGCGGCGTGCTGATCGTGGCCGGAGTCGTTCTGGTCCATCTCGATGAGATGCGACCGAAGCTCGACGAGATGCGCCCGGCCATTGAGCCCCCGGTGTTGGACGAGTTTTGTCTGGAGCCGGAACTGGCAATCACGAAGAGCTCCAACTGAGTCCAGCTTCCCGTAGATGAGTATCGGCTGGACTCTTTTGTTATCGGTTGTCGGTTGTCGGTTTTGGTGTATCCAATTCTTCGCGGGCGCGCACAACCCCCTGTCATCCTGAGCGGGTGGCGGGTGGGTGCGAAGGATCCCCTGCCGACGGAGCGAGGGTCGTGCATCAGCAGGGGATCCTTCGCCCCCCATCCCGCCGCCCGCTCAGGATGACAGGCCAATGTTGCGTTGGGTTGTCGGGCGCCGCCCGCGCCGTGGCGCGACTAGGCGGGCTAGCTGCAGACAACCGATCACCGACAACTGACAACTCGCTGTACTGAGACTGAGCCGTGGAGTCGGGGGCTGCCCGGAGTCGCCGCAGCCGAGGTTTTCTTGAAGATCCACTGAGCAAACGCGGCAGTTCTTGACGAGACGCATTGAGACGACTACGGTATGTCTCATCCTTTGAGACTGAGTCTCAGTTGCGTACGTGGAAGGGTTGCCATTGCCACTTCGAAAATTGTTCTTCTGGTGTCACCTCGCCGCGGGAGTCTTGGCCGGCGCGGTGATTCTGGTGATGTCTCTCACTGGCGTCGTGCTCGCGTTCGAGCGACAGGCGATCGCTTTCGCGGAACGCGATCTTCGCGCCCGTGAGACGCAAGCCCAGCCCCTGTCGCCGTCGAAGATCGTGGCTGCTGCCTCCGCTGCTGCTCCGGGCACGCCCGCCTCGAGCCTCGTCGTCAGGCGAGATCGACTCGCACCCGCCGCCGTGGCTTTCGGACGCGAACGAACGCTGTTCGTGGATCGCTACAGCGGCGCGGTCCTCGGGGAAGGCGCTCGCGGCCTCCGCCGCTTCTTCCACGTCAACGAAGACCTGCATCGTGCGCTCGCTCTGAAGGCGGCCGGCAAGAAGGTCACCGGCGCGGCGAACCTGCTGTTTCTGTTCATCGTGCTGTCCGGGCTCTACCTGTGGATTCCGCGTCGCCGCGGACGCGGGTCGCTGCGCAAGGTCACGCTGTTTCGCGGCGGACTGCGCGGCCGCGCGCGCGACTTCAACTGGCATAACGTCCTTGGCTTCTGGTCGTTCCTTCCGCTCGTGGCCATCGTCTTCTCCGGGGTCGTGATCTCGTATCCGTGGGCCGGCGCGCTGGTCTACCGCGCGCTCGGGAGTGAGCCGCCCAGACCGCAGGGGAACGAGCGCGAAGGTGCGCGCAGGAATCAAGGCGGCCGCGAATCCCGAGAGCGACGCGATGATGCGTCGCGCCTGGACAGACTGTGGAGCTCCGCGCTGACGAACGCCGTGGGCAGGACGCCCGAATGGCAAAGCATCAGCGTGCGCATGCCCTTCCCGGAAAAGGGTCCGGTCACTTTCGCGATCGATGAAGGCAACGGCGCGCGTCCGGACAAGCGCTCGCAGTTGGTGCTCGATCCACGCAGTGGGCGCCTGGTCGAGCACAAGACGTATGCCGCGCAGAGCGCGGGGCAGAAGGCGCGTGGCTGGCTGCGCTGGATCCACACCGGCGAGGCCGGAGGGCTGCCCGGCCAGATCGTGGCGGCGCTGGCGTCGGCCGCTGCCGTCGTCCTGGTGTGGACCGGAATCGCCCTGGCCCTGCGGCGTCTCCGGCGCTGGCGCGGAGCCCCTGAATCAGTCATTTCCCAGCAACAACTCGAGGAGGTTGAAGCATGAGTGGACGTCGTTCAAAGCAGTTGAGGAAGAAGGTCGCGGTCGGTGCGCTGGTGGCGTGCTCCGCATTCAGTGCGCGCCCCGCGCTCGCGCAGAGCACGGTCAAGGCCGGCGCAGTGCGAGAGGGAAGCGTCGCGGAACTGCCACTCCGGCGTTTCGACATCGCCGCGGGCACGCTCGATGAGGCACTGCGCGCGTATGCGGAGGCCGCGAACGTGGAGGTGCGTTACGCATTGCCGAAGGAGTCGCTGGCCTTCGTGGGCACGGGCGGCGTGACCGGCACGATGCCGGTCGAGCAGGCGCTGGAAGAACTCCTGGCCAACACCGGGGTGAACTACCGCTTCGACGGACGCCGAACGGTGACGGTGTCGATGGAGAGACTCGTGGAAACGATCGACGTCGTGTCGACATCGCCGGTCGTGTCCTCGCCGAAGTTCACGCAACCCGTGCTGGACACGCCGCGGACCGTGACGATCATTCCGGACGAGGTCTTCACGGCGCAGGGCGCCACGACGTTACGCGACGTATTGCGCAATACGCCGGGGATTACGTTCCAGGCGGGCGAGGGTGGCGGTGGTCTGCCCGGCGATACGTTCAGCATGCGCGGCTTCAGCTCCGGGAACGACATCACCGTGGACGGCGTGCGGGACATCGGAGCGTATTCACGCGATGCCTTCAATCTCGAGCAGGTGGAAGTGGTGAAAGGCCCGGCCTCGGTCGTGGCCGGCCGAGGCTCGACGGGCGGTTCGATCAACCTCGTGACGAAGTCGCCGAAGAAGGATGCCTTCACGCGCGTGGCCGGCGGTGTCGGGACGGATGGGTACGCGCGGTCGACCGTGGACGCGAACATTCCGCTCGAGCTCATGGACGGATCTTCGTTCCGGATCAACGCCATGTTCGGTGAGGCCGGTGTGGCCGGGCGCGACGTGGTGAGCAACAGCTCGTGGGGCGTTGCACCGTCACTGTCGTTCGGTATCGGCAAACCCGCGCGATTCACCGTGGCCTATCAGCACGTGGAGCAGGACAACATCCCGGACTATGGCCTGCCGTGGGCGGCATTCGACGCCACCCCGAATGTCGACCAGAGCAACTTCTATGGTCTGGAAGGCTACGACTACGAAGATGTCGACAGCGATCTCGCCACGGCGATCTTCGAGCGCGACCTGAGCGCTGGCTTGCTGCTCCGCAACGTTTCGCGGTGGGGCGAGAACGCGCGCGACTCCGCCATCACCGCACCGCGTCCGCCAAACCGCCAGTTGCAGCAGCGGACCATGGGCACCTCGCAGCTCGCCAATCAGACTTCGATGAACGGCTCATTCTCGACGGGCGGAGCGCGTCACGATCTTGCGTTCGGGCTCGAGGTCGGACGTGAAGGGACGACGAGCCACAATCAGGCGCAGAGCACGAATCAGCCGCAGACAGACATCGGCGATCCCGATCCGTCGCAAAGCCCGCTTGGTCCGATGCCGGAGAACCGCGGCAACCCGTCCGAGACGAACCTCGACCTGGTCGCGCTCTATGCGTTCGACACCGTGCAGCTCGGCCGGAAGTGGGAGCTGACCGGCGGCCTCCGCTGGGACAGCGTCGAAGTGGACTACACGCTGCTCAATCGCACAACGGGCGTGGTCACCGACCTCGCACGCGCGGACGAGATGCTGAGCTGGAGCGCGGGCGCGGTCTTCAAGCCGCGTGCGAACGCCAGCCTGTACGCGAGCGCCGGCACTTCGTTCAACGCCTCGGTCGACGCAGGCTCGGTGGGTGCCGGGTTGAGTGACGTCCCGACCGCGGCCAACAACATCAACCTCGCGCCGGAGAAGACCGAGAACCTCGAGGTCGGCGGCAAGTGGGAGCTCGGAAAGGGGCGGGCCATCGTCACGGGAGCGCTGTTCCGCACGACGAAGACCAACGCCCGGACGCGCGGCGCCACCACGGAGCCGTTCGTTCTCGACGGCGAGCAACGCGTCGACGGACTGGAGGTCGGACTCAATGGACACCTCACGGAGGCCTGGACAGTGCTCGCGGGCTACTCGCATCTGCAGAGTGAGTTCTCCCGGTCGAACAATCCCGCGGAGCAGGGAGCGCAGCTCGCGTTCACGCCGGAGAGCTCCTTCAATCTCTGGACGGACTATCGCCTTCGTTCTGTGAGCGTCGGCGGAGGTGTGCAGTACATGGACTCCGTGTTCCGCAACGCTACCAACACCGCCGAAGTCCCGAGCTACTGGCTGGTGGGCGCGATGGCGGCGTATGAGGTGTCGCGCAGCCTGACCCTGCGACTGAACGTCAACAACTTGACCAACGAGCACTACGTCGATCGAATCGGCGGGGGACACTACATTCCCGGTGCCGGTCGCTCGGTGTCGATGACCGCGGAGCTGGACTTCTGATGCTGCTCCAGATTCCTGCAGTCCTGACTGCCGAAGAAGTGCGACGCGCCAGGGAACTGCTCGAGGCTGCGGAATGGATCGATGGCCGGGTGACGGCCGGCCATCAATCCGCGCGCGCGAAGGACAACCAGCAAGTGCCGGAGCAGCATCCGGCCGCGCGGGCCGTGGGCGAGACCATCGTCGCGGCTCTGGCACGCAGTGCACTCTTTCGCTCTGCTGCTCTGCCGCTGCACGTGTTTCCGCCGCTCTTCAACCGCTATTCCGGCGGGCAGTCGTTCGGCTCTCATGTGGACAACGCCGTCCGGCAGGTGCCGGGAACGCCTCACCAGTTGCGCACCGACATCTCCGCGACGCTGTTCCTCGCCGAGCCGCAGGAGTACGACGGCGGTGAGCTGGTCGTGGAAGACACCTATGGCGTCCAGTCGGTGAAGCTGGCGGCTGGCGGCATGCTGCTCTATCCCGCCACCAGTCTTCATCACGTCCGCCCGGTCACACGAGGCGTGCGGCTCTGCGCGTTCTTCTGGGTGCAAAGCATGGTTCGCGACGACGGGGAGCGGACACTGCTCTTCGACCTCGATCTGGCCATCCAGCAGCTCGCCGAACATCCCGCTGCACTGCCGCTGACAGGCGTCTATCACAACCTGTTGCGCCGTTGGGCAGACCTCTAGGCCCCTCTAGGCCGGCACGGCCGGCGGCGCTGGTTGGCCTAGCCTTGGGCACGTACAGTCGCTCCGAGGCCAATGTGCTTTCTACCGTGCAGGCTCCTGGAAGCCGCGCACGACTGACCGTTCAATGCCGGGCTCTCCACTTTTTTCTGGGAGCCCGGCGGTTTGCGCGAGGACTCGCCGAGCGTCCTTTCCGCCGCGCTCTTCCGTGCCTACGGAAGACACAAGCCATGTGAAATCAGATAGTTGAGCCGCATTTCCTCTGCATAATCTGGCCACGATTTCATGTGGATTAGAATTTCAGATCCTGGCATGACGTTTTCCGATTGCGAAACACGTGCGATTAATTGTTGACAAAATCACTCCAGTTTTTATGATCGTTGCGGGTGTCCCAAGAGGTCAGTGGCGGGAGAGGAGTCGGAATGGCTTTTGAGAAGTGGGAGCCGCAGCCAGAGTTCGAACGTTTTCCCGCCTCGGCGACGATCGTTCAATCTCGGCTGATCCGCCTGCCGTCCCCCGTCGCCAACATGCTTCGCCTGCGCGGCAAGTCCAGCGCGAACCTCTACTACGACAAGAAGCGGAAGATCATCGGCATCAAACCGCTCGACAAGAAGGAAGAGGGCTCGGCGAAGATCCGGCAATCCGAGAAGTCGACCTCGCTTCACGTCCCCAGCTTCTTCCGCTCGTACGACATCGACGTACCGGGCATCAAGCGCTTCCATTGCTGGTACGACGAGAAGGAGCGCATGGCCATGATCGACATCTCGCGTCCTTCCCCTCGAGGCCGGCCCGCCGGAACGTAGAGCACGTCGAGGCACAGCGCGGGCTGCGCCGCCGACCCAGCGATGCGAGCCACTGTGGAGCGGTGGGCTTTAGCCCTCCGGGCTCTCGCGACGAGTGTGCCGAAGTCGCGTTCGGCTCTTGAGATTCTCGTGCCGAAAGCCGTGTGCTTCGTCGAAGCCGAGACGGCAGAGGGGAAGCGCTTCGCGAGAGCCCGGAGGGCTAAAGCTAAAGCCCACCGCTCCACAGCAACCGTTCCGCTGACGGCACGACACGGCAGGTTTGTAATGCGCTGTTGTAGCTGGCCCAAGAAAAAGGCGGCCTCGCGGCCGCCTTTTCATTCCTTCGATGAAGCGGGGATCAGTGACCGACGACGCGACGGCGAGCGGGCGCGCGGGTCGCCCACATCGCGCGGAGCTGCTCGGCCACACCGTCCGCGAAGAGGAAGTCGCTGCCGGACAGGTTCGGGCTCTCCTCGGGGAAGAAGGCGCCGTTGTTCGCGAAGAGCTGCGAGATGCTGGCCAGCGGGATCTCCGTGTCGTAGGCGCCATTGATGGCCTTGATGTACTCGTTGGCGAAGAGCAGGTAGCCGAGATCCGTCAGGTGGAATCCGTCGAGGCTGTAGAAGCCGCCGCTGACGAACGCCGGAGTGACGGTCACCGGGCCGACGTGGAGACCGCCAGTCGAGGTGACTCGGTCAAAGAGGCCCCTGATGTCGGCCACCGGGATGTTGCGCGCTGCCGCGGCCTGGGAGACGACGGTGTTGTATTCGGCCACACGAGCCACGATGGCCGCGGTCTCGGTCGGCGTCAGGAAGTACTGGTCCGCCAGCGGCTTGCCCGCGTTCGGGAGCTGGTTGAAGGGCGGAAGCGCGGCGAGTTGTGGCGGAATGCCGTAGCCCTGCGCGAGCTGGGAGCGGGCGTCGAGCGTCACATAGCTGCCGACGGGAAGCTGGCCGAGCACGCCGCCGCCGAGGTCGCCGAAGTAGTAGATCGGGTTTCCGTCAGGACCGAGGATAGGCTGGCGGGTGACCGGATCGACGATGAACGGCGGGACCAGAGTGAAATACGGTGGAATCTGATTGGGCAGGCTGCCGACCACGAAGCCCGCACCCGGCGCACCGGCGATGACGGAGTCGAGGATCGCTTCGTAGCGCTGCTTGAAATCCGCCGTGGCGGTGAGCCTCGTCGGAGTGCCGGCCAGAGCGGCGCCGAGGTAGTCATTGCCGCCGAGCCAGATGGCGACGAAGGTCGGTTGCTGGGCGACGGCCTGCTGGACGGACGTGCCGAGGCCGCGGAGGATGAACCGGCCGAAGGTCACGGGCGTCGGCTCGTTCGCGGTGGGCTGCTCGGCGCCGGTGATGGTCAGGGTCGCGCCCAACGTGGCGCCGGGGACGGCCAGGTTGTTGTACGGGCGCGCGAACGTCGTCATGAGCGGCGTGCCCAAGCCGGAGCCGTTCACGGGACCGACGGTGAGGCTCTGGAGGATGAGCTCGGGACCGATGCCGGGATAGGACACGAGCGGCTGCGCGAAGCAGTTGTCGGTGGCCAGGGCATTGGCGGGGCAGAGGGTCAGGCCGGCCTGGCGGGCCACGATGCCGGGCCAGCTCCAGGCCTGATGACGCTCGTTGAGGGAGTTGCTTTGGAAGCCGGCGCCGTAGCTGTCGCCGAGGACGACGAACCGCGTGAAATCGGCCGAGCCGCGCTGCGCGAACGACGGAAGGGCGACCAGAGTCGCGACTGCCACTGCCGCTGCAAGTTTCGTGTATTTGTTCATGTGGTCTCCTTTAGAACCGGTAACCCAGGTTGAAGCTCCAGAGCACTGCGTCCGTCTTGTAGACTCCGTCGAAATCCTCGGGGTTCTGACCGTTGGTGCTGCGGTCCTTGAAGTGCAGGACCATCAGCGACCAGTCGGCCACGAATGGGCCGTGATGCCAGCCCGTGCCGAATGTGGCTCCGAAGCGGTCCGAGTCCGGCAGCAGCGGGCTGACGGCTTCGATCGGCTGCGGGTTCTGGTCATAGACGGCGCCGAGACGCACGTCCCACTCCGGGGTGGCCGCGATGTTGGTGCCCAGGCGGAAGGCGGAGGAGTCGTCCCAATTCTGTTCGCGGACGAAGCTGGCCGAAGGTGTGGTCTCGAAGTTGACCGCCAGGGCCTCGAAACGGCTCCAGGTCATGTGGGTGATGTCGAACTCGATCTCCCAACGTGCGGTCGGGTTGAAGGCGACGCCGATCGCGGCCACGGCGGGGAAGGGCAGGGTCGTGTTGATCGGCTGATCCGGCGGAAGCTGCGCGGCGATCACGGCGTCGAGCTGTGCGTTGCCGCTCGAGATCTGAGTCGTGTCCGCGGTGCCCTCGAGGTCGATGTCCATCTCCGAGCGGTAAGAGACGCCGAAGCGGAAGCGGTCGGTAGGCTTGTAGAGCAGGCCGACGTTGAAGCCGATGTCGTCACCGTAGTCGCTGGCCAGACGGGTGTTGGCGACGTCGATGATGCGGTTCGTGAACGGGTTGATGCGCAGGGTGTTCGCGCTGAGGAACACGCGTGCGCGGCGATACTCCACGCCGCCGCCGATGGCCAGGCGGCCGTCGGACGTCTGCCAGCCGATGGTCGGCTGCACGGAGGTGGTCTTGAGGTCGGCGTCCTTCGAGATGTAACGGCCGGCCCAGGGATCGGCCCAGTCGGTGCGGAGGCCCCAGGCGGCGAACACGCCGACGCCGATCGTGATGTTGTCGCCGATGGGCAGGATGGCGTACATGTTGGGTGGGACGAAGGTGTGGCGGTTGTACTTGCCTTCCTCGCCGGAGGCCACCGGGCTGTTCGGATCGCCCGTGAATTCGTTGGAGAAGTTGATGAAGGTCGCACCGCCGAGGACGGACATCTCGCGCTGCTGGGCGATGCCGGCGGGGTTGTAGAAGATGGCGCTGGGATCGTCGGCGGTGGCCACGAACGCGCCGGCCATGCCGCTCGCTTTCGCGCCTTGTTCGAAGATCGAGAAGCCCGCGCCGTATGCCGCGACGGTGGTCGCGAGACATCCGATCGTGAGAAGGGTCAATTTGAGGGATCGCAAGGGTGACCTCCTAAGTCAAGCTCTGCAAGAGGGATTCATGAGGACAAACAGCGGGCAATATATCACCGAACGTGCGGTATGAATCGCCGTTCAATTTCTCGATGGACCGTCATCGGTGAGTGGGGTCAGGCCTTCGTTTTGTGGCCAGATGCTGGTTGCCTGGGGGGCGCGTCGTCGGGGTCAGGCCTTCGGTCTCGAGTCGGTCCCTCGTGGGGTCAGGCCTTCGCTTTGACTCGGTCGCGTTGTGGGGTCAGGCCTTCGTTTTGTGGCCAGATGCTGGTTGCCTGGGGGGCGCGTCGTCGGGGTCAGGCCTTCGGTCTCGAGTCGGTCCGCACGTGGGGTCAGGCCTTCGCTTTGACTCGGTCGCGTTGTGGGGTCAGGCCTTCGTTTTGTGGCCAGTTCTGCTGGTTGCCTGGGGGGCGCGTCGTCGGGGTCAGGCCTTCGGTCTCGAGTCGGTCCCTCGTGGGGTCAGGCCTTCGCTTTGACTCGGTCGCGTTGTGGGGTCAGGCCTGACCCCAGGGAGGACGATC
>Ga0307505_10000932_pt1 | contig 27117 bp, 22 predicted proteins | sample 23_S_MG_FD_202183 | JGI IMG/M metagenome (GOLD analysis project Ga0307505, IMG submission 202183) | Soil microbial communities from Populus trichocarpa stands in riparian zone in the Pacific Northwest, United States - 23_S | ecosystem: Environmental > Terrestrial > Soil > Riparian zone > Trees... | reverse complement strand
GCTCGCCTCGGCCTGCAGAAGCTTCCCCGCAACGCGTCGCCCGTGCGCGTCCGCTCGCGCGACGTCATCGACGGCCGCCCCCGCGGTGTCCTCACGAAGTTCGGCATCTCGCGTGTCCGCTTCCGTGACATGGCGCACCGCGGCGAGCTGCCCGGCGTGACCAAGTCGAGCTGGTAAGCACCACTGGTCCCTGAGCTCGTCGAAGGGCGTCGAAAGGCCCGGATCTCCTCGGAGGTCCGGGCCTTTCGGGTCCCACCGCTGGCACCTTGGTCGAGAAACCACTCGACCGCCGAGAAACCACGCATGGCCTGGTGTCTCGGCGGCGAAGTGGTTTCTCGCCGGGATCGCGGTGGCTCCCTGCTACTTCGCGACCTCGGTCGCCGCGTGTGACGTCGCCCACTCGAGGGCGTAGTCGGCGATCTCCTCCCAGCCGTCCTGGCTCACCAGGCGGTGGGTGCGACCGGGGTAGGTCTTGTACTCGACGACCGACGGGCTGCCCGTCGCGCGGTACTTCTTCACGATCGCCTCGCCGATCGCCGGCGGAACGACGTTGTCGATCTCTCCGGTGATGATGAGCAGCGGTGCGCGGTCGGCGCGGGCGTAGTCGACGTGGGTGACGCCGCCCTTCTCGTTGAGGACCGACAGCACGCCTTCGAAGAAGACCCGGTTGTAGGAGTTGACGGCGAACTCCTCCCACAGCTCGTCGGAGTCGCTGCGGGGCAGGTCGTTGCCGAAGGTGAAGTGGAAGTGGCGCTTCGACAGCGGCTTGGCGCCGTTGCGGCCGAACGGGTTCGCCAGGATCGGCGTGCCGGTCCACAGGGTCGACAGCGGCAGCGCGGTCACGCCGGCGGTCTGTCCGGGTGCGACGCCGACGTAGGCGACGCCGAGGCCGCGGTCGGCGAGCATCTGGGTGAGCACTCCGCCGAACGAGTGGCCGATGATGATCGGCTTCTCGGGCAGCTCGCGGATGATCCGCTCGTAGTTGTCGGCGATCTGCGTGAGGCCGATCCCCTTGAGGGCCGCGGGGTTGCTGCGGATGTCCTCGACCGTCCGGTCGTCGATGCCGGGCCATCCCGGCACGATGACCTGGTGGCCGGCGGCGCGGAAGCGCTCTGCCCAGGTGTCCCAGCTCTTGGGGGTCATCCAGAGGCCGTGGATGAGGACGATGGGGGTCTTGGTCGTGGTGTTCATGTCGATCTCCTGAGTGGTGTTGCGGTGGGTTCCGGATCCTGGTGGTTCCGGCTGGTGTATCTTGATAGTAGACCGAACGTTCTATCTACGCAAGAGTATTCCCAAACTTTTCTGAAATGGCACGATGGACCCTGGAGGGACACTCATGACGACGAACCCGGATGCCGCGGCATCCCGACCCTCGCCCGCCCGCGCACGCCTGCTCGCGGCCGCGACCGACCTCTTCTACAACGAAGGCATCCACTCGGTCGGGGTCGACCGCATCATCGAGCAGGCCGGAGTGACCCGCGCGACGATGTACAAGCAGTTCGCCGGCAAGGAGGGGCTCGTCCTGGCATACCTGCAGGGCGAAGACCACGGTCTCCGCGCGCTGTTCGCTCAGGCTGCGGGGGCGTCCGACGACCCTGACGTACTCCTGGACCTCGTCGTCTCGGGGATCGAGGCGGACATCCGCGAGCGGCACACGCGCGGGTGCCCGTTCATCAATGCGGCGGCCGAGTACCCTGCCGAAGGACCCGTCCGGGAACTGATCGCGGACCACCGCGAGTGGTTCCGCTCCACCCTCGAGCAGCTCGCTGCCGCGGCCGGGCTCGAGAGTCCGGCCGAGGTGGCGGCATCCCTCGTGCTCCTTCGCGACGCGGCGCTCGTCGGCGGCTATCTCGACGGTCAGGACCGCGCGGCGCCCGCTTTCGCGCGCACCGCGCGCGGGGTCATCGGCACAGCCCGGGTCGCCTGAATCGTCGTCACACCGGTCACACGAGTCACATCAGCCACCCGACACGCCGGTTCTGTGACGCAAATCCGCGGAAATACGCGGCAGTGTCCGCTCGGCGGGGTACATTCGAGGCGGTCGAACCGACCAGCCGGGGGGCGCGAGTCAACCGGTCCGAGCAATAGGGGCGGCGCTCAAGCCGCCTTGGAGGACAATCCCCATGGCCGACAAGTCCATCACCAAGACCGAACTCGTCGCGAGCATCGCGAGCGCGACCGGGCAGAGCCAGTCCGCCGTGTCGGGCGTGCTCGACTCCCTCTTCTCCACCGTCTCCGAGGCTGTCGCGAAGGGCAGCAAGGTCTCGATCCCCGGCTGGATCTCGTTCGAGCGCGTCGAGACCTCGGCGCGCACGGGCCGCAACCCGCAGACCGGCGCCGAGATCAAGATCCCCGCCGGCCAGCGCGTCAAGGTCACCGCCGGCTCGAAGCTGAAGGCTGCGGTGAAGTAGCACCAGCTGTTTTCGAGGGGGGATGCCGCGTTGCGGTGTCCCCCCTCTGCGTGCGTGCCGCGCTCTGCTCCGCCCCGAAGTCGCCGCTCGCCTGTCGCAACACGCCGAGCGACCCGACAGAGTGCGACAGGCGAGCGGGAACCCCGCGGTCCCTGAGCTTGTCGAAGGGTCGCCCCGCTTAGGCTGGGACGGTGATCCCCACGCCCACTTCGCACGGTGCCGGCGCGCCGCGCGAAGCCTCGGAGCGCGTGGGCTCGCCGGACGCGCTGCGGCTCGCCGGGCCTGCGATCCTCGTCGTCGCCGCGCTCGCGGTGCTCGTGTGGGCGCTGGCGTACGGCGGGGGCGCCGCGCCTTTCGTGATCGGAGACCCCGGACCTTTCGTCCGCTGGGGGCTGCCGACCGCGAAGCTGTTCGTCAACCTCTCGGCGGCCGGCATGGCCGGGGTGCTGGTCACGGCGCTCTTCACGCTGAAAGCGGGGGAGCGCGAGTTCGATGTGGCGCTGGATGCGGCATCCGTCTCTGCCGCGATCTTCACCGTCGCCGCCGCCGCGACCGGCTTCCTCACCTTCGTCGACGCGTTCAACCCCGCGATCGATGCCGGTCCCGAGTTCGGCGCGCAACTCGGCCGCTTCCTGGTCGAGACCGAGACGGGTCGCACCTGGCTCATCACGACGGTCGTCGGGGCGGTGCTGACGGTGCTGACCTTCGCGGTGCGCTCCTGGACGGCGACCCTGTTCGTCGCGATCCTCGCCCTCGCCGCGCTGGTCCCCATGGGCACGCAGGGCCACTCCGGCGAGGAGGCCTTCCACCACGAGGCGATGACGGCGCTCATCCTGCACATCCTGGGCGCCGCGGTGTGGCTGGGCGGACTGCTGCTGATGGTCCTGGTGCGTCCCCTGATGGGGAAGGATACCGTGGCCATCGCCCTCGCGCGCTACTCGAGCATCGCGCTCGCGGCGTTCGTCGTGGTCGCCGTCTCGGGCACCGTGCGCGCGGCGCTGGGGCTGCGGGCGTGGGAGGCGCTGCTGTCGCCCTACGGCCTCATCCTCGGCGTGAAGATCGTGGTGCTCGTCGCGCTCGGCCTCCTGGGCGCGTGGTACCGCAGACGGCTCATCGGCGGGCTGCGCGAGGACGGCGCGTCGAGGCGGTTCTGGACCCTCGTCGCCTGCGAGCTCGCGCTGATGGGCGCCGCGAGCGGAGCCGCCGCCGCGCTCGCGCGCACGCCCCCGCCGATCGCCCCGACCCTTCCCGCGCCGAAGACGCCCGCCGAGTACCTGACCGGCGCGCCGCTGCCGCCCGAGCTGATGCCGCTGCATTGGGTCACGGCGTGGAACATCGACCTCATCTGGGCGTTCGCCGCCGGATTCGCGGCGTTCTTCTACCTCGTGGGGGTGTGGCGGCTGCGGCAGCGCGGCGATGCGTGGCCGGTCTACCGCACGGTGCTGTGGCTCGCCGGGCTCGTGCTGCTGGTGTGGGTGACCGGCGGTGTCGTCAACGTCTACCAGGACTACCTGTTCAGCATGCACATGGTCGGGCACATGCTGCTGACGATGGCCATCCCGCTGCTGCTCGTCCCCGGCGCACCGGTCACGCTCGCCGCCCGGGCGATCCGCAAGCGCGACGACGGCACCCGCGGGGGGCGCGAGTGGATCCTGTGGGCCGTGCACTCGCCGGTCGCGCGCGTGGTGACCAACCCGTTCGTGGCGGCGGGCCTGTTCATCGGGTCGCTCTGGGTCTTCTACTACACCGACCTGTTCCGCTGGTCGCTGTACGACCATCTCGGCCACGAGTGGATGACGGCCCACTTCCTCATCACCGGGTACCTGTTCGTGCTGACCCTGATCGGCATCGACCCGGTGCCGTGGCGTCTGCCGTACGCCGGCCGGCTGGTGCTGCTCATCGGCATCATGGCCATGCACGCCTTCTTCGGCATCGCGATCATGATGCAGTCGGGTCTCATGGTCGCCGAGTGGTTCGGCTCGATGGGCCGCACCTGGGGGGCGACGCCGCTGCAGGACCAGTACACCGGCGGCGGCATCGCGTGGTCGATCGGCGAGATCCCCACGCTCATCCTCGCGATCACGGTCGCGATCCAGTGGAGCCGCAGCGATGAGCGCGATCAGCGGCGCCGCGACCGGCACGCCGAACGTACCGGCGACGCCGAGCTCGAGGAGTACAACGCCCGGCTCGCGGCGCTCGCGGAGCGCGACGCCCGCTGAGACCTGCTCAGTCCGTGTCCGGGCCCGTCACCAGGATCGACGCCCGCCCGTCGGGCGACACGGTGATCGTGCCTCCGACGACGAAGGGCACGTCGTCGGAGACCCTGCTCACCGAGCCGTCGAACAGGGACTGGACGTCCACCTCGATGTGCGCGACGGCCTCGGCGGGGACGATGCGCCAGCCGGCGCCGTCGGGCACGAGCGCGACGGCGGGCTGCTGCGCGATCGACCACTGCGGGAGCGAGTCGATGCGGTCCTGCACGACGTAGCCGAACGGGCACCCGGTGGGCTGGAGCACCTCCTGCGTCGCGCACGCGGTGAGGAAGTCGTCGATCTCCCCCTGGACCACGGCGACGAACTCGGGGGTCGCCTCGGCCTGGATGTCGATCGGGATCTCGTGGAACGGGCTGTCGGAGAGCACGGCGACGCCGGGGGTGGCCGACATCGCGGTGTCGACCGAGACGGAGTAGAGCCCGGGCGAGAAGACGAGCAGCGGTACGGGGTCGAGAGGGTCCGCGTCGATGCCGTCCACCGAGACCTGCCGCTTGTCGATTACGAAGCCGTTGACGTCGAAGACCATCGAGCCGCGGACGAGAAGGTCCATCACCGCGAGCGGGCTCGTCGCGAAGCGCCAGGTGGGCGCGAGCCCGATCGACCCGTCGCGCTCGACCTCGAACGTGGTGGTGCCGGGGTAGCCGCCGGCCTCGTACTCGACGGTGACACGCGTGACGTCGCCGTCCTGGACCTCCGAGACGATCTCGACGTCCTCGAGGGGGGCCAGAGCCGCGGGGCGCAGCAGCGCCTCCGATGCCGTCGCCGGCAGCCCCGCGGCCTCGAGCGTGGCGGAGTCCACGACGACCCCCGGCACGGCGAGGGCCTCGGCGACGCGCCCCTCGGCGAGCATGCCGACGTAGCGCTCGACGAACGCCGACGGGCTGTAGAACTCCCGCTGGATCACCCCGATCGCGGCGGCGACGGCTGCGAACAGGAGCACTCCGACGATGCTCAGCAGGGTCAGATCGAGGGCGAGCCCACGCCGGCGGCGGGCAGGGCGACGGATGCCGTTGCTCGCCGGCTCGGCCGCAGAGGGCGCTTCCGCGCGCGGCGGCGCTGCGTCCGAGGGCGCCGCGGACGGTCCCGATGGCGCTGTCGCGCGACCGGATGCCGTGTCCACCGCCCCTTGGTCCACACGTTCAGTCTAGGAACCTCGGCGACTGTCCACCGATCCTCCCGACGCACACCGACGCGCGTCATCCGTCGTTAGCATGAATCGATGACCACTCCGCCGCGCGCCGCCCTCGCGCTCTCGGCTGAGCAGGAGGCGCTGTTCCGGCTCATCGAGGACACCAGGGAGCACGTCTTCGTCACCGGCCGCGCCGGAACCGGCAAGTCCACGCTGCTGCAGCACCTGGCGTGGAACACCAGCAAGCAGATCGCGGTGTGCGCACCGACCGGCGTCGCCGCGCTCAACGTCGAGGGGCAGACGATCCACTCGCTGTTCCGGCTGCCGATCGGGCTGATCGCGAACGGCGAGATCGACCAGTCCGACGCGGTGCGCAAGATCCTGAACGCGATCGACACGCTCGTGATCGACGAGATCTCGATGGTCAACGCCGACCTGATGGACGCCATCGACCGATCGCTGCGGAAGGCGCGGGGACGGCGGGCGGAGCCGTTCGGCGGCACGCAGATCGTGATGTTCGGCGACCCGTATCAGCTCGCCCCGGTGCCGCCGCGGGGCGACGAGCTGCGCTACATCCGCGACCACTACCGGTCGTTCTGGTTCTTCGACGCGAAGGTCTGGGTCGGGGATACCGCCGGTGACGGACTCATCGACATCGGGGCCTACGGCGCCGACCTCCACATCCGCGAGCTCGTCGACATCCACCGCCAGGCCGACCCGGCGTTCAAGGCGATGCTCAACGCCGTGCGCCACGGCCGGGTCACCGCCGACATCGCGCAGATCCTCAACGACACCGGCGCCCGCACCCCGCCGGATCCGGCGGACGGCGAGCACCCTATCATCACCCTCGCGACGCGCAACGACATCGTCAACGACATCAACCGCCGCCACCTCAAGGAGCTCGTCGGGCGCGAGCAGACCGCGACGGCCGAGATCAGCGGCGACTTCGGCCGCGGCGAGGCGTCGTACCCCGCCGACGTCGACCTGAAGCTCAAGGTCGGCGCGCAGGTGATGTTCCTGCGCAACGACACCGGATCGTTCGGCGAGCCGCCGCGGTGGGTCAACGGCACGATCGGGACGGTGAAGCGCATCGCGGGCGGCACCGTGCGGGTCGAGGTCGACGGTGAGGAGTTCGACGTCGAGCCGGCCGTGTGGGAGAGGTTCCGCTACGCCTACGACCCCGGATCGAAGTCGCTCACGCGCGAGATCGTCGCCGAGTTCACCCAGTTCCCGCTGCGACTCGCGTGGGCCGTGACGATCCACAAGTCCCAGGGCAAGACCTACGACCGCGCGGTCATCGACCTGGGTTCTGGCGCGTTCGCGCCGGGCCAGACCTACGTCGCGCTGTCGCGCCTGACGTCGCTGGACGGCCTGTATCTGTCGCGGCCGCTCCGCCCGAGCGACATCCGCGTCGACCCGGACGTGGCCCGCTGGATGTCGGCCGCCCGGCCCACGGCATCCTGACCCCCTTCTTCGCCCCGCACCCCGCGCCCTCGCGCCCCGCGCCCCGCGCCCCGACGCGAGACTGCATCCGTGCACCGAGAATGCGGGTTGTAGATGCTGTCTCGGTGCACCGATGCAGTCTCGCGGTGATAGAGCGCCTCGAGGAGGGGTTCGCCGGGCGGGACGGATGCAGAGCGAACGGATGCCGGGTCAGGCGACCTGGGCGGCCTTGGCGTGCGCGAGGTCGTCGAACAGCTCGGTGTTGAAGCGGTACGCGAGAAGCACCTCTTCGATGATGCGGGACTGCTCGGCGGCATCCCACGGAGCCGCGTCGAGCTGCTCGCGGTAGACCTCCTTGAAGGCCTTCGGGTCGGCGATGTCGTCGAACAGGTAGAACCCGATGCCGTTCGTGTCGAATCCGAAACGGCGCGCCATCAGGCGGCCGATGAACTGTCCGCCCGAGAGGTCGCCGAGGTATCGCGTGTAGTGGTGGGCGACGAACCCGCCCGCCCACGTGGCGCCGACCTCGTTGATGCGGTCGACGTAGCGCTGCGTGGTCGGCAGCGGCGCGATCCGCTCGCGCCAGTCGGGACCGATGAGGAAGGCGAGGTCGGCTTCGAGCGCGGGCATCCGCGTGAGCTTGTCACTGATGAAGACGGTGGCGACGGGATCGTTGCGCATCCGGTCGGCGGTGCGCTCCAGGGCTTCGTAGATGAACCAGTGCTGGGCGACCAGGGCGACGTAGTCGTCGCGCGTGCCCTCGCCCTTCATCAGGTCGGCCATGAAGCCGGCGTGCTCGCTGGACGAGTGCGCTCCGCTGGAGCGCTCGCGCAGCGCCGTGGAGAACGGGATCGGTTCGGGCATAGCGTCATTGTAGGTGACTTAGGCCCCCCTAACCTACGCGTGGTCCCCAGCGCCCTGTTGCGGTGTCAGGCGTGCGGGCGCGGCGTGATCCCGAGGCGCCGGCAGGCCTCGTCGTACAGTGCGACGATCTCGCGGCGCACCTCGGGACGCTCCGTGATCGGTCCGCCCGGCCACGGCACGCGGAACGCCCGCGACTGCCCGTCCGCACCTTCGGCGACCCAGTCGCCGCCGTCGCCGTCGAATCCGGTCATGGTGACGACCAGCGCGTCCGCCTCGGGGGCGAAGGCGCGAGCGATCAGCAGGTTGTCGTCGCCGTGGTCGCCGTTCATGTGGCCGAGCACTCCGGCCACGACGGCCTCGTCGAATCTGTGGGTCATCCCGATAGCCTACGGACCGCCGGTCATCCGGCATCCTCGCGGTGTGTTTGAATTCTCTGGACGATCATCCGGGGGGTGACATGCCGGGTCGGCTCAGACGACAGCGCGCCGCTGCCGCGATGTTCGTCGCGCTCGGGCTCGTGGTCGGCCTCGCCGCGTGCTCCGCCGAGCCGAGTGTCGAGGTCGAGGGTCCCGAGCAGGTCGAGGTCGCCCTCCCCGCCGAGACGACCCAGCAGCTGCAGGATGCCGTGACCGCCGCGATGACGGCGACGGGGTCATCGGGCGCCGTGGTCGGCGTGTGGGCGCCGTGGAGCGGCAGCTGGGTCGCCGGGCTCGGCACCCAGCGCCCCGGCGGCGGCGCGGCGGTCACCACCGACATGCTCTTCCCCGCCGGCAAGGTCACGCGCGCGATGACCTGCGATGTCCTCTTCGCCGTCGCCGCGGAGGGGAAGGTGGATCTCGACGACAGCGTCGCGTCGTACCTCACCGGCGCGCCGGACATCTCAGAAGTGACGCTGCGGCAACTGTGCGACGGCACGTCCGGCATCGGGTCGTACACGCCGCAGCTGCTTCCGCTGTGGCTGTCGAACCCCACCCGCACGTGGGATGCCAGGGAGCTTGCGAGCTACGGGCGCGGTCAGCCCGGCTCGCCCGTCGGCAGCGCCTACTCCGACTCCGATGCCGCGTACGTGCTTCTCGGACTCGCGCTCGAACGCGCGACCGGCATGCGCGCCGCGGACCTCTTCCAGAATCATGTCGCCGCACCGCTCGGCCTCGAGGCGACCGCGCTCCGGTCTGCGACGGCCGGGGTCGCACCGAACACGCTGCGGGGCTACCAGTCCCTGCCGGGTGAGGATGGCACGCTCGACTGCGCAGTCCCGACGGAGTTCACCGATCTCTCACCGAGCGTCGGGTTCACCGACTCCGGCGCGGTCACCACGATCACCGAGCTCGGCCACTATGCCAAAGCGCTCGCGACCGGTGCGCTCCTGGCGGACGGTGTCGAGCGGTTCGACGACCGGCTCCCGGCCTACGCGGGCGCTCCCGCCTGGAACACCGCGACCGGCGGCACCTACCAAGTGGGCTCCTTGATCGGGCAGTACGGGGCGATCCCGGGCTACCTCACCGCCGCGTACTCGGACCCCGAGACCGGCCTCACCGTCGCCGTGGTGCTCAACAACTCTGCGAACGGCGCCGGCATCGGCGCATTCCTCGCGTGGGAACTGGCGGCCATCGCGTCGAAGGCGCCTGCGGCGTCCGGCAAGCAGGCGCCCGAGGCCGGACTCCCCTGGACTGCCGAGCAGTATCACGAGGAGATCGCCAAGCGCGCGGTCTGCGCCGCTCCCGAGGAGTGAGCGGGATGCTGTGACCTCCCGCGCGGGGTCGACGCCCGCCGTCCTCTTCGTCGTCGCGGGGCTCGCGTGCCAGGAGGTCGGCGCGTCGCTCGCGGTGCTGCTGTTCCCCGAGGTCGGGCCGCTGGGCATGGTCATGCTGCGTCTGGTGTTCTCGGCGCTCATCCTCCTCGCGATCGCCCGGCCGCGGGTGCGCGGGCATTCGCGCCGCGACTGGACCGGGGTGCTGTGGTTCGGCGTCGTGCTCGCCTGCATGAACGGGCTGTTCTATCTCGCACTCGAACGGCTGCCGCTCGGCGTCACCGTCACGATCGAGGTGCTGGGGCCTCTCGTGCTCTCGATCGTCGCCAGCCGGCGCGCGTCGGCGTGGCTGTGGGCGCTCCTCGCCTTCGCGGGCGTGGTCGCGCTCGGCGGGGGCGGCTGGGACCGTCTCGACCCGCTCGGGGTGCTGTTCGCGCTGGGCGCCGCCGCGAGCTGGGCGTTCTACATCCTCGCCTCGGCGCGGGTCGGCAGGGCGTTCCCGAAGCTCGACGGGCTCGCACTGGCGATGGCGGCGGGGGCGCTGCTGTCGCTGCCGTTCGGGATCGCGGATGCCGGGGCCGCACTCCTGCGGATCGAGCTCGTCGCCCTCGGGGCGGCCGTCGCCGTCCTCTCGTCGACGATTCCCTACGCGCTCGAACTCGTCGCGCTGCGCCGGCTTCCCGCCGCGACTTTCGCGATCCTGATGAGCCTCGCTCCCGCGACCGCGGCGATCGCCGGCTTCGTGCTCCTCGGCCAGCACCTGGCGTGGCTGGAAATGGTCGGCATCGGGCTCGTCATCGCCGCCAGCATCGGCGCGGTGCGCTCATCGGCCCGGGCCGCTCGAGAGGCGGCCGAGCCGATCGCGTGATGCGTCTGCTCGCGGGTCGCGTGTCATCAGACGGATGCCGGGTGCGGCGGCATCCGTCATCGCCCTACGCTGAGACGATGCCCCCCGGTTCACCGAAGACGCTGCTCGCCATCGGCGAGACGATGGCGATGGTCGCCCCCCTCACCGCCGAGCGTCTCGCAGACGCCGAGCGCTTCCTCCTCGACGCGGGCGGAGCGGAGTCGAACGTCGCCGCGCACGTCGCGTCGCTCGGGCACCGATCGCTGTGGTTCAGTCGCCTCGGTGACGACGCGCTGGGCCGGCGGGTCGCCGCGCAGCTCTCGCGCCGCGGCGTCGACGTCTCGGGCGTGGTGTTCGATCCGGGGCACCCGACCGGTCTGTATGTCAAGGACCCGGGGCATGGCGTGCTCTACTACCGGCGCGGCTCCGCGGCATCCGCCCTGTCCCCGTCCGACGCCGACGCGATCTCGTTCGACGACGTCGATCTGCTGCACGTGTCGGGGATCACGGCGGCGATCTCGGCATCCGCTTCGCAGTTCCTCGCCCGCGTGATCGCGCGCGCGCACCATCAGGGCGTGCCGGTGTCGTTCGACGTCAACCATCGTGCCCCGCTGTGGGATGCCGCCACCGCCGCCCCCGTGCTGCTGGACCTGGCCCGCAGCGCCGACATCGTGTTCACCGGTCGCGACGAGGGGGAGACCCTCTGGGGCACGGCGACGGCGGACGGGATCCGTGCGCTGCTGCCCGACGTGCCCGAGCTCATCGTCAAGGACGGGTCCGTCGGCGCCACCGCGTTCGTCGGCGACGACGCGGTGTTCGAACCCGCCCTCGTCGTCGAGGTGATCGAGCCCGTCGGCGCCGGGGACGCGTTCGCCGGCGGCTACCTGGCCGGGCGCCTCACGGGCGATCCGGTCGCCGACCGCCTTCGGGCCGGGCATGCCCGCGCCGCCCGCACCCTGCAGACCACGACCGACTCGATCGACGAAGAGGCACCCGCATGACCGAGGAATCCTGGTTCGACACGGCGTTCGCCGGTGCGCCGCTCATGGCGATCCTGCGGGGAATGGGCGTCGAGCGGTCGATCGGCCTGGCCGAGACCGCGTGGGATCTCGGCATCGACTCCGTCGAGATCCCGCTGCAGACGGCCGAGGACGAACGCGCCCTGCGGGAAGTCGTCGCACTCGCCGAGGCTCGGGGAAAGAGCGTCGGCGCCGGCACGATCATCACGGCCGATCAGGTTCTTCTGGCGCGCGATGCGGGTGCCGCCTACCTCGTCTCGCCCGGCCTCGACCCCGCCGTGGTGCGGGCTTCGCTTGACGCCGGCATCCCGATCCTTCCCGGCGTCGCGACGCCGAGCGAGGTGCAGCTCGCGGTGTCGCTCGGGCTCACGTGGCTGAAGGCCTTCCCCGCGACCTGGCTCGGAGCCGGGTGGTTCAGGCACATCCGCGGCCCCTTCCCGCAGGTGCGCTTCGTCGCGACGGGCGGATTGGACGCATCCAACGTGGACGAGTTCCTGGATGCCGGGGTCCGCGTCGCCGCCGTGGGATCGGCGCTCGAGGACGCGGCGCAGCTGGAGCGGCTCGCGGAGGTGCTGCGCGCGCGGCCTGGCGGGAGTCGATGACGGCGTTCACGATCGGAGCCGAGGACTTCCTGCTCGACGGCCGACCGCACCGCATCCTGTCCGGTGCGCTGCACTACTTCCGCGTGCACCCCGGTCACTGGGCGGACCGCATCGAGAAGGCACGCCTGATGGGCCTCAACACGATCGAGACCTACGTCGCGTGGAACGCCCACGAGCCTCGCCGCGGCGAGTGGGGCGTCACCGGCGGCAACGACCTGGGCGCGTTCCTCGATCTCGTCGCCGACGCGGGCATGCACGCGATCGTGCGACCCGGGCCCTACATCTGCGCCGAATGGCACAACGGGGGGCTTCCGGTCTGGCTCACCGGGATGCCGGGGATTGGCCTGCGGCGCTCGGAGCCGCAGTACCTCGCCGCCGGACGAAGTGCCGGCGCCGGCGGTGGCCGCCCCGGCGTTCTCCGTGTCGCTGTCAGCGGTGAGCCCGAGCGCCTGGCTTCCCGCGCGTCGCCCCGAGGTCGCGGACGATCCGCCGACTTTCGAGCAGCTCGGGCAGCTGAGCGCGCTCGTCGCGTATGAGGCGGCGCTCCCGGCATCCGATCGCCCGAGCCTGCTCCGGTTCGGCGAGGTGCGCGACCACGCGTGGATCTCGGTCGACGGGATGCCGGTGGGCACCCTGTCACGGACGCTCCACGAGGACGCGCTGCTCGTGCCGCCGGGGCGACGCCTGCGGGTGCTCGTCGAGGAGCAGGGGCGCGTCAACTACGCATCGCGCCTGGGCGAGCCGAAGGGCCTGATCGGCGAGGCGACCCTCGATGGCGAGCCGCTGCGCGGGTGGACGGCGACGCCGATCGACGTGGCTGCCGCCGGGGCCCTCGTGGCCGACTGGGATGAGTCCGATGACGGGGTGCGCGGCATGGCGGGCCCGTTCGCATGGCGGGGATCGTTCTCGCTCGACCGGCCCGCCGACCTGTTCCTCGACACGGCCGCCTGGGGCCGCGGATACGCGCTCGTGAACGGCTTCGTGCTCGGCCGCTACCGCCGCAGCGGTCCGAAGCGGACGCTCTACGTGCCCGCCCCGGTGCTCCGCCGCTGGTCGAACTCGCTGGTCGTCATCGAACTGGATCACGTGACCGATCCCGTGGCTCGGTTCGCCTCGCGGCCCGAGCTCGGGCCGCGAGAGGAGTAGCTCACGCTCTGGGTTACCGCCTGACCGGTGACCTCCGTTGATGCCCGAACCAATCAACCGGGCAGCCCACGGCGAGGTCCTCCCACTGAGTGGGCGGCTCGTTGATGCCCGGTCTCGGGGGCGGATAGCTTCAGTTCCGATTCAGAGAGTGTCAGTGCATTCTCATCGATCAGTCCACCGAGGCCGAAGGAGATCTCATGGCGAGTATGTGTTCGTGCGCGAGAACGAAAGAGATGTGCTCGACGCTGTCGGGAACCTGCGACGGTGTGGTCCGGAATGCGTAGGACGAAGGCGGCGATCGCGGCTCTTGCGCTCAGCGCCGGAACGCTTCTGGCGCTGCCCGCCCCCGCCCTGGCCACGGACTCGTCGCCCGACGAATCGCTCTTCACCGTCCCCACGGTCATCGGCCCGATTCCCTCCGAAGTGGGCGACTCCGAGGTCGGACACACCTTCATGTCGTCAGACCTGATCCACAACCGCGGCTACATCGAGAACGAGTTCCTCTACAGCGGGGTGGCCAACCGCTACAACGCAACGGTCGCGGGAGGCATCGGGTCCCGGGCGACGCCTTCCCCGACGGCGGAGATCGTCTCGTCCGACCATCCCTACACCACGCGGATGGTGGTGAGGCGTCCGGCCGATACCTCGGCGTTCAACGGGACGGTCATCGTCGAGTGGCAGAATGCAACGTCGGGGTACGACGTCGAGGCGATGTGGTACCGGACTCACGAGCAGATCATGCGCAGCGGGACGGTCTGGGTCGGCATCACAGCTCAGAGCGGCCCCATCACCAACGCGAACCTCGGTCTCAAGCGGTTCGATCCTGAGCGCTACGGCGACCTGGACCTCACCGCGGGCGGCCAGCTCACGTCCGGCGACCACCTCTCCTTCGATGTGTATGGCCAGGGCATCCAGGCAGTCCGGCACGCCGGCGTGCTCGGAGAGCTCGAAGAAGAGATCCAGACCGTCATCGCCGCCGGCGTCTCGCAATCCGCGGGCAGGCTGTCGGTCTTCACGAATGCGATCCAGACGCGGGGCGAGCCCGTCGTGGACGCGTTGCTCCTCTTCATCGGCGGCGAGAAGATGCGCGACGACCTGCCGATCCCGGTGTTCAAGGTCTACTCCGAGTCGGAGAACGCGGCCGCGGTGTTCAACACACTGCAGCCGGACACGGACATGATGCGCACCTGGCACGTCACCGGGACCACGCACTCGGACTGGCAGTCCATGATCGTGCGCTATCCGGAGCTCATCCGCGACCAGCCGACGGCAGCGCTGGTCGACACCTGCGCGCAGGGGCCGACGCGGAGCCGGATCCCCGAGCGCTACACGTGGGCCGCCGCCACCCAGCACCTCGTCGACTGGGCACGGAGCGGCGTGCTGCCGCCCACGGCCGATCCGCTGTTCACCCCCGCGGGGACGATGGAGCGCGACGGGTTCGGCAACGCACTCGGCGGGCTGCGTCTTGCGCCGGTGGAAGTGCCGATCGCCCGCGCGGTCGCGGGCTGCGGCCTCAACGGCATCTACGAGCCGTTCGACACCGCGACGCTGAACTCGCTCTACCCTGATCGCGACAGCTACCTCGTGCCGTTCCGGGCCGCGGCGGAGCAGAACGTCGCCGATGGGTATGTGCTGGCGGCGGATGCCGCGGAGATGACGGCGAACGCGGAGGCGTCGATCATCGGCCGAGGGCTCACCTGCGAGGAGCTGTGCGCCAACGTGTCGCAGTTCCCGGCGTTCCCATCGGTCCAGTCACTGCGCGACCTGGCCGCGGCGTTCTACCTGTCGGGAGGATCCCAGCTCGTCGATCTCCTCGACCGGGCCACTCTGGCGGTGGCGACCGGGCAGACTCCCGGTGCCGAACGAGGAGCGAACTATGCCGAGGCGCTCGATCTCCTGGACGAGCTCCGGGATCTCGTCGCCGGCTTCCGGGTCGAGGGACGAGCGACACCCGGTCAGGCCGGTGTCCTGACCGACTTCGCCGACGTGCTCTCTTCCGAACTCACCTTCGTCGACGTCGACCTGTCGGTGCAGACTCAGTGCCTCGCATCGAAGGCCTACGTGAGGGTGAGCGCGAAGAACGCGGGAAGCATCGCGTCCGCGGTGAGCCTCTCCACGGCGTACGGCGCGAAGGCGGCGGCGACCACCCCGGTCGGGAAGGGCGCGGCGGCCGCGTTCAACAGCCGGGTGGCGCAGCTTCCCGCCGGATCGGTCTCGGCCACCATCAGCGCGACCGTGGATGGAGTTCCGATCTCGCTGACGAAGTCCGTGGAGTACGACGCGCTGTCGTGCAGCTGAGCAGGCGATAGCGGCTGACGTCGCTGCGAGTATCCCCGGAGCAACACTCCGGGGATACTCGCTGTGCGCCGGATCGATGGTCATGTCGGCTGACCGCGTCCGCTGCCGGAGTCGTCGCGGGCAGGGATGCCGGGGTCGTCACCGATGCTCGGTGGAGGCGGCGACCGCGTCGAGATGGCGACGCGCGGCACCGATCGCGAGACGCGCGTGCTCCTTGGCGCCGACCTGGGCGACGAGCTTGGCTCGTGGGATCTCGAGCGCGTAGGGAATGCCCGCGGGCAGCGCCGCGAGGATGCCGAGCATGTCGAGTTCGCCCTCGCCCGGAAACTGGCGCTCGAAGCGTGCGGTGTGGATCAGCCCGGCCGTGGTGGTGGGAATTTCACCGGGGGCGTCGCAGACGTGCGCGTAGTGGAACCACTCCGGCGGGAGCTTTCGCAGCTCGTCCACGCTGGACTCCGATCGGGCGAAGTGCAGGACGTCGATGAGCAGCCCCGCGTTCGGTTGGTCTGCCGCCCTCAGGACCCGAGTCGCCTCGCTCAGATTGGGTGTCTCCGTCCACGACGGAAACTCGAGGTCGACCGTCAAGCCGAGTGGCAGGGCAAGCTGGCAGAGTTCGGCGAATCGATCGGTCTTGCGTGCGAAGTCCGAGTCCGGCAGCTGTGCGATGACGTGGCGTGCTCCGAGCTCGGCGCCAGCCTCCAGAAAGCGCAGGTAGTCGCGGGGGCTGTCTCCGGACGTCATCCGCGCGAGCTCGATGTCGAGGACTTGGATGCCGGTCGCTGCGAGGTGGGTCTTGGTGGCCCGCATGAGCGCCGGGTCGTACGTCAGCGGGTAGTAGGGCTCCTCCGCCGTGACCTTCGTCATTCGCAGACCCACATAGCGGTAGCCGGCCGCAGCGGCTGCATCGACCAGTTCGGGAGGCGACAGACTCAGCGCGGTCAGATGGGCGAGCGAGTACTCGTGGCGATGCTCGACCGAGGACTCGGTCGGCGGGCTCACCAGCATATGCAGCCGCTGGCGGCGATGCGCGGCCATGCGCAACGGGATGCTGTGCGGGGCGCCGAATCCGCCATAGCCGTCGATGCGCTGAACCACTTCGAAGAACACCCGCGAGCCCAGCATCTCGGTATAGAAGTGCAGGAACTCACCCTGCTCGTCTCGGTCGTACAGGATCGAGTGCGTGCGCAGGCTCTCGACGAGATCGGCTGGCAGCGAAAGTCGGGCGTCGAGATCGTCGTAGTAGTTGCCGGGCATCTCCAGGATCGGCGCTCCGCGCTCACGCATGACCTTCGCGCAGGCGATCGCGTCATCGGTGGCGAAGGCGACGAGCTGCGGGCTCGACACGCCGGGCGCCCAGTCACCGCGCCGCAGCGGGGTGGTGTTCAAGGTGATGCGCACGCGACCGCCCGGATCGCTCGCCGACCAGCTGCGGATGAGGCCGAAAGGCGCGGTGATCTCCGTGGACTGTCCGGGAACGAGACCGAGGACGGCGCGAAGGAATAGCGCGGACTGGTCGAAGTCGTCGATCGACTCGGTGATCGACACGTGGTCGATCTCCCCGAGCATCGGCGACGGGCTCGCTGGTGTCCCGGTGGGTTCGAAGTCGTCGCGCCAGTCGTGCTGCCCTTCGGAGTCGCAGAAGAAGAGGGCGATGCCATCCGGCGCGGCCACGGAGCAGAGGTCGGTCTCGTCAGGTCGGCGAGGCCGGGGCAGCTTCGGAGCAAGCAATCGCGCAGCCCTTTCTGCCGACGCGATCGGGTCGGAGCTGTCGACGGCAAGCGCGCAGATCGAGGCGGTTGCAGGGTCGATCGATCGTTGCGGTGCGAGGTTGAGGAGGACCCGGGCACTGCCCTGCTCCCACAGCTGCACCGACTTGGAGCGATGCTGTCCGACATGGGCGAAGCCGAGGGTGTCGAGGGCACGGGATACCAGCGGGGCCGACACCTCATCCACCGCGAGCTCGGCGAACGCGAACCCGCCGAGTTCAGGTGCGGACGGCAGGTCGCTGGGAGAGGGTCGCTCCGAAGACTCCGGCGCGCCGCGCGCGCCGACCCTCTCGGCCAGCGCGAGCATCGAGCGCATCGCATCGGTCGCTGCGTGTCTCGGGTCTTCCTGCTGGTAGACGTCGTTGAAGACTTCGAGAGCCAACGGCCCCGCATAGCCTGTGGCCAGGATCCGGCTGAGAAAGCCGGCGACGTCGAGCGAGCCCTGACCGGGGAACATCCGGTAGTGAAGACTCCACTCGCGGACATCCATGTTCAGGCGCGGGGCGTCTGCGAGCTGAACGTGGAAGATCTTGTCGGCAGTCACCTGAGAGACGACGGCGGGGTCGTTGTTCGTGGACAGCACATGAAAGCTGTCGAGGCAGAGCCCGAGCGCCGCGTGGTCGACTCGTTCGACGATGCGCCAGGCATCGTCGAACGTCTTCACTCGGCCCCACGGCACCGCTTCGTAGGCGAGGCGCATCCCTCGCTGCTCCGCGCGACTGGCCAGGACGGAGAGCTGCTCCACGGACAAGTCGTCGTCGTCGAGTCCCATCGGGGTCCTCGACGAGCAGCACACCAGGATGCGCGCGCCCAACTCGGACAGCAGGTCGAACTTCCGCTCAGCGTGACGCAGGCTGAGCTCGAACTGGCGGGGCGGAAGCGTCTCAACGTGAAACGGCTGGTAGACCTCGACCGAGAGGCCGAGGTCTACGGCCTCTTCCGCGAGTCGCCGGGGCGACCACGGCGACATCACGAGGTCGTGTTCGAGCAGTTCGATGCCGCTGAAGCCCGCAGCCGCGGCTGCGCGCAGCTTGTCCTCGAGGGTGCCGGACAGACACACGGTCGAGATGGCAAGGCGGGGCGCACCGAACATGTTGGACATCACTCCGTCGCGACGTGCTCCAGCGTCTCGCCCGGGGAGTAGATGTCCATGATGTTCCAGTGGCCGGTGGTCGGCGTCGGCACATTGACCATCGACACATCGATCACGATCGGCGCGTCCAGCGCGATGGCCCGCTCCAGTGCGGGTTTGAACTCCGACGCCGCGTTGACCCGTATTCCCGTCACTCCGTACGCCTCTGCGATCGCGGCGTAATCGGTGTACATCGGATCGTCGGCCGTGCCGAAGACCGTCCCGTAGGTGGTGTCGAAGGCTGCCTTCTCGAGCCCGGCGATCGTTCCGAAGGCATTGTTGTTCATCACGACCCAGACGACAGGGACGTTCTCTTCTCGCGCGGTGGCGAGCACGGCCGGGTTCTGCCCGAAGCCGCCGTCGCCGACCAGCGACACGACGACGCGATCGGGGTGGGCGATCTTGGCGCCGACGGCGGCTGGCGCACCGAACCCCATGGTCGCGAAGCCGCCGGGGGTGAGGAAGGTTCCCGGTGTGAGGATGTCGAACTGCTGCCCCACCCCGTTCTTGTTCCATCCGACGTCGGTGGTGATGATCGCATCTGCCGGCAGCACCTCGCGGGTCTCGGAGAGGATCCGCTCGGGACGCATCGGCCACGCATCGGATGCCTGGGCGTCGGCGTTCTGGAGCTTCAGCGCGGCGCGGTTCGCAGCGATCTGGGCGATGAGCTCGTCGCGCTCGACTCCCGATGGTGCGAGCCGGTGCGCCACCCTGATGAGCACGGCCAGCGCCGACTTGAGATCCGCCAGAGCGCCGATCTCGAGGGGATAGTTCCGTCCGAGCTCGGCGGGATCGATGTCGATCTGCATGAGCCGGGTGGCCGGGATGTCGAACGTGTACTCGGCGTACCACGAGCTGGAATCCGCCTCCGCGAACCGGGTGCCGAGAGCGAGGATCCAGTCCGCTGTCCGGGTCGTCTGGTTCACGAACGCCGTGCCCCAGAACCCTGTCATCCCGAGTACCAGTGGGCTGTCGTCGGGGAGCGCACCCTTGCCCATGAGGCTGTGCGCGACAGGAAGCGACAGGAGTCGGGCGAACTCCTCGAGTTCGGCGGCGGCGTCGGCGGCGACGATCCCGCCCCCGACATAGAGCACGGGCCTGTCGGCTTCGATGAGGTTGCGGACGATCTGCTCGGCGACGGCTTCATCGATGCTGGGCTTCGCGAGCGATCGGGTGTTGCTCAGCACCTTGTCGAAGAGGGCGACGTCGACCTCTGCGGAGAACACATCCATCGGCACATCGACCAGGACGGGTCCGGGGCGGCCGCTCTCGGCGAGGGTGAACGCCTTGTCCAGCACCTCGGCCATGAGGTGAGGCTGGTCGACGCGCCACGCACGCTTGACGAAGGGCCGGTAGATCTCGTATTGGGCGGCATCGGCGTGGAGATTGATCTCCTGATGCGGATGCTTCCCGAAGTAGTGGGTCGGCACGTCGCCGGCGATCACGACCATCGGGATCGAGTCGAGCGCAGCGTTGGCCACACCGGTTGTGGCATTCGTGAGGCCGGGTCCGAGGTGGCTCAGGACGACTCCTGCACGCTTGGTCACCCGCGCGTAGCCGTCCGCCGCGTGTGCGGCGATCTGCTCGTGGCGCACGTTCACGAAGGAGATGCGCTCGCTCTTCTCGAGGGCTGCGAGCAGCGCGATGTTCGTGTGTCCGCACAGCCCGAAGATGTGCTCGACATCCCGTGCCTCCAGATATCGGACGATCTGGTTGGACACCAGGTCCTTCATGACGTTCTCCTTCATTTCTCGCGGTCGTTCGGAAGGGACCGGCGAGCCGGCCCCGTGTAGGTGTACCCGATCGATTTCGGCACCGGGCCCTTGATTCGGCCGCCCTGCTGGATCTGCTCGTGGGCGTGAGCCAGAATCCCGACCGAACGCGAGAGGATGAATACTCCTCGCCCGAGTTCGGGCGTCAGGCCGAGTTCGCAGTAGATCACCGCGGTCGCGCCATCGATGTTCATGGGGATGCGACGGGGCTTCCCCTCGCTGATGGCATCCTCGACCGCGCGACCTATCGCCGCGAACCGACCGCCGATCGCGCCGTCCCCGGTCGCGGAGTCGACGAGCGCGAGCAGCCGCGGTGTACGCGGATCCAGGGGGTGCCATCGGTGCCCGAAGCCGGGGACGTACTTCTCGCCGGCGTCGCGACGACGGTCCAGGACGAGACGGGTCGCCGCACGGACGTCCCCTGACTCACCGAGTTCGTCGGCGATCTCGAGATAGAGCTCCATGCACTGCTGCCCCGGTCCGCCATGGACATCGTCGAGGACGTTGATGGCCGACGCCATCGCACCGTTGATGCGTGCGCCGCAGGTCGTCGCCATCCGCGCGATCGCGATCGAAGGGGCCTGAGGTCCGTGGTCGACCGACGACACGAGGGCGGCCTCGAGCAGCGCGGTCTGTGCAGGCGTCGGGAGCTCACCGCGGAGCATGAGCCAGATGGTGTCGACGAAGCTGACGTTCCCGATCAGCTCCTGCACGGGGTAGCCGCGCAGCTCGATCGACCCCGGACGCACATCGATGATCTCCGTCTCCCACCAGCGGCGTGCCTCGTCGAGCAGGTCGTCGGGAGATGCGTCGGTCATCGTTCCGCTCCGATGGCCTCGAGGTCCGCGTCATAGAAGTCGCCGAAGAGCTCCTCGTCGGAGGGGCGATCCTCCGCGATCGCACGGGAGACCCACGTGGTGTTCAGGTAGTGGTGGAGCGACACGTTCTCCGAGGTGATGTTGCCGCCCCACGTGCCGCACCCCATCGAGGACGTCATCGGCATCCCATTCGTGAACGCGCCCGCGTTGGCCTTCGAGTTCGGCTGGCGCACCATGATGCGGGAGACGGGCATATGACGCGCGAAGTAGTCGATATGGGCATCGTCCGTCGAGGCGATGCCGCAGGAGTGCCCCTTGCCTCCGATGTCGTACAGCCGCTTGGCGACTTCGACGCCGTCTTCGAACGTTCCCTCAAAGGCATGGACTGCCATGAGCGTCGTGAGCTTCTCCTTGCAGAACTGCCGGTCTTCGGCGATGCCGTCACCCTCGACGATGATGAACTTCGTGTCGGCGGGGACGTCGAAGCCCGCGGCCCGCGCGAGTGCGTGTGGAGACACGGCGACCGTGTCGGCCAGGCGGTGTCCTTCGTCGTCCCACATCACCGTCTGAAGCGACTGCCGCTGCTCGACCGTCGCGAGATATCCGCCTTCCTCCTGGAGAGCGCCGAGCATGTCCTGATATCTCGCGGCGGACACGAGAACGTTGCCGTCTGCGGAGCATCCCGAGCCGAAGTCGGACGTCTTCGAGAGCATGCAGTTGCGCGCTGTCTCCTTGAGGTCGGCCGTCTCATCGACGAACTCAGTGGCGTTGCCCGCACCCACCCCGTATGCGGGTGTTCCCGAGCTGTACGCCGCGCGAACCAGGCCCTGCCCACCGGTGGCGATGACCAGGTCGGAGCGTCGCATGATCTCCTGCGACGCCACGAGACTCGGCAGGGTGATGCACTGCAGGATGTCCGCGGGAGCACCCTCGGACTCCAGCGCCTCGCGCATGAGGCGAACCGTCTCGAACGTCGTGTGCTGAGACCGCGGGTGGGGGGAGAAGACCACGACGTTGCGGGCCTTGACCGCATAGATCGCATTGCCTGCGGGCGTGAGATCGGGATTCGTGGTCGGCACGACGCATCCGATCACGCCGACGGGCTTGCCGTACTTGACGAGTCCCTTCTCATCGTCGGTCTCGATGACACCGACCGAGGGACTGCGCAGTGCGTCGCGGAGCACGCCGCGGATCTTCATGCGCTTGTTCATCCGGCTGTCGAAGTCACCGAGACCGGACTCCTCGATTCCCATCTTCACGAGTCGATGGAACGTGGTGCGATTGGCGACCGCCCACGCGACGGCTCGAATGAGGCGATCGACGCGCTCCTGATCGTAGGTCTCGATGACCGCGAGCGCCGCCTGCGCTCGTGCGAACACCTCGTCGAGCTCGCGCGACTGCTCGAGCGAGAGGGATTTGGGTGCTGATGCAGCCATGACAACTCCGTCCAGGGCTTGATGCCGACCGTCGCATGCTATTCAGACGCATTCACCCCGGCCAAAGGGTGTCCCACTGAGCAGTAAGGCCGGTCGATGTACCACTCGGTGGGCCGTTCGGTTGCCTGCGAGCAGTGGCGGGGTCTAGCGTCCGGAGCGCTGACCGGCGTGGCCGATCCCCAGTTGGGCAGTTCGGTCAGCTACACCCCCAGAGACGTGGGGCGGCACGCACCGCGCCTCGTCTGATCGATGACGATCAAGGAGCAGGCAATGCGCAGATCATTGAGAACGAGTCTGGGAATCGTAGGGGTCGGCGCACTGGCGCTGACGCTCGCGGTCGCAGCCTCACCGGCGACAGCGCTGGGGACAGGGTCCGACCCTGTTCCCCCCGCAGGGCTGACAGGGCTCGAGCCGACCGGCGCCGACATGCCGACCGTCGGCGGCAACCTCGGCAACCAGCACTACTCGGGCTTGACGCAGATCACGAAGGACAACCTCACGCAGCTCGCGCCCACCTGGCGCACGCATGTGTCGGCGGCTGCGCCGGCGACCAATCACGTCGGCCAGCAGACGACGCCCATCGTCGTCGAGGGTGTGATCTATCTGGATACGCCCAACGGCGGGGTGATCGCCGTCGACGGCGCATCGGGCGATCCGATCTGGAAGTGGAGTGGTGGCAGCTACGGGCTGTCCGGAACGCGCCGCGGCGTGTCAGCCGGTGACGGCAAGATCTTCACGCTGGCAGGTGGCAGCCGCGTCGTCGCGCTCGACCAGGCGACGGGCGCCGAAGTGTGGGCGGTCCAGGCGAGGGGGCCGGAAGGTGAGAACCTCGGCGGGTTCGGCAAGGTGGCCACGGTCTACAACGACGGGATCGTGTATGCCCACGCAGCGGACGGCAACCGCGGCGCGGTCGTGGCCGTGGATGCCGATGACGGAGCGTATCTCTGGCACTTCTTCGGCGGTCCGCAGCGCGGTCAGGAGTTCACCGGGCTCGACGGAGTGACATTCGACGCGTCCGCGACCTGGGGCCCCGTACTGCCCAACGGCACGGACTGCGCGCATGTCGGCGGTGCCGCCCCCTGGATGCACGGCTCGCTGGACCCCGAACTGAACATGTACTACATGACCTTCGGCAACGCGCGCAGCTGCACCTCGTCGCAGAACGGATCGCAGCGTCCCGGAGACAACCTGTTCTCGAGCACGATGGTCGCCGTGGATGCCGCGACGGGCGCATACAAGTGGCACTATCAGTCGATCCGCCATGACGTCTGGGACATGGACAACGTCCACCCCCCGACGCTCGCGGACATCGAGGTCGACGGTGTGGAGCGCAAGGTGGCGTTCTACGGCAGCAAGTCGGGTCACCAGTTCGTGATCGATCGCACCAACGGCGAGCCAGTCCTCCCGGTGATCGACAAGCCCATGATCATCGACTCTCGCCAGGTCCAGCCCGATACTCAGCCCTTCCCTGCCGAACGGCTGCTGCCGGACTGCGTCGTGTGGGAGAAGCTCGACGCCGGCAACGTTCCCGGTGACCCGTGGCGGGCGGTGCCGAACTACAACGGCTACCAGGCCGATGCGGAGGGCAACCTCGTGTTCAACCCGGACAGCTACGTCGCCGTCGACGAGCCGTACCTCACGTACCCCGAGGGATCCTCCGGGCACCGCGAAGGCTGCATGTACGATCCCCAGTGGGATGCGCCGATCCTGTCGACGACGAGTCAGAACGGCGGGGGCGACTGGTCCAACCAGTCGTACAGCCACAGCACGAACCTCGTGTACTTCCCGTACGGCACCAACCCCGTTGCGCATTACAACGGGGCCGGGTCCAACGGACTTCGCGCCATCGGCCAGTACCAGACCGGCGGGATCGTCGCATACGACGCCTCGACGGGTGGGGTCGCGTGGACCAACCACCTCGGCACCGACATGTCCCACGGCCAGGGGCCGTTGACAACGGCATCCGATCTGCTCGTCGTGGGCCAGATCGACGGTCGCGCCTTGATCATGGATGCCGTCACGGGCGACGTCCTGTGGGCGTTCCAGACGGGCTCGGGCATCGCCGCGGCGCCGGTCACCTACGAGATCGACGGCGAGCAGTACATCGCCGTGTTCGCGGCAGGATCGACCAATCCGTATGGCGGGTCGGTCACCCAGGGGGACTCGCTGTGGGCGTTCAAGCTCGGCGGCACGTACACGACCGCGTCGGGAAGCCAGGAGGGGCCCAACACGGCGCCTCTGACCATCCGTCGCCCCGTGGGCGGATCCGCCGTCGCCGGCAACACGGTCGACAACACCGTGATTCTGGCGCGGAGCAGTCGCACCGCCGACACCGCAGCCGCGCGGGACAGCGTGGCGACGAACGGCATGCAGCCCACGCACCTGCGAGTGCCGGTCGGAACGACGGTGACCTTCCTCAACCCGGGCGCGGAGACGTTCCCGAACTTCCCCAACCTCAAGGAGCACTGCGCGACGCAGTTCTTCGAGGGCGAGTTCAACGCCAGGCTGCAGCCAGGCGAGACGTACGAGCACACGTTCGATCGTGCCGGTGAGTACTTCTTCAACGACTGCGCCGACCCGCGTCCCACGGGGAAGATCGAGGTCTACCTCGACCCGCAGGACCAGCCCGGCGCGCTGACGTTCACCCCGGACACTCTCCGGCTGGGTTCGCCCTCCGGGCTGTTCAGCCACGTGAGCGGCACGGTGTCGGCGCGGTTCGAACTGCCGGCCGGGTACACCTACGACAGTGGGGCGGTGCTCGTCGCTCCGCTGTCGGCGACGCCCATCGAGGCGACGAACGTCACGTCGGACGGCGACGGGATCATCCTCGAGTTCGCTGCGGTCGATGTCGACAACAACGTGCCCACCGGGGAAGTCGCGCTGACGGTGAGGGCGAATGCGCTCACCGCGGAGGGGGTGCAGGTGCAGTTGACCTCCACCACGACGGTGACCGTCTCCAAGGACACGTTGGAGGTCGCGGCGACGCCGCGTTCGCTCGGGAGCAACGTCTATCTGTCGGTGTCGGCCGTCAACAACGCGCCGGTGCCCGCGGACATCGTGATCTCGACGGAGTTCGGTGGCAAGACGTTCACGAACGTTGCGCCGGGCAGGTCAGTTGCGGCTTCGATCAACACGCGTGCGACATCGATCCAAGCCGGTGAGGCCACGATCACGGCGACGACGGTGATCGGTGGCGAGACGTTGACGCGGACGAAGAGCGCTCCGTACGAAGCGTTCCTCGCCGGCGGCTAACACCCGACGTGCGAGGCGGGGATCCTCGGGTCCGCCGCCTCGCACGTCACCAGTGTCCTGATCGGAGATCGGGGCGAGCAATCCATTCAGAAAAGGAGATTCAATGATGAACAAGACGATTCTCACCCGCGCGGGTGCGGTGGCGTTCGGCACCTTGCTGCTGGCGTCGGCGGGCACGGCTGTGGCCACGGCGGACGAGGTCGACGATGCGGGTGTCGACATCAATGTCGAGGTCACCGACCGGTACCCGTCGGGGGTGCTGGCTCTGACCGTCGCCGCTGACCAGACGACGCTGACCGAGGTCGACACCGGCGACCCGCTCGTGCGGGAGTTCACCGGCGGGCTGCCGACGGTGACCGTGACCGACACCCGTTCTGTCGTGCCGGACGGCCCCTGGTACGTGCTCGGCACGGCGAGCGACTTCGTCAGCGGCACCGACACGATCACCGCCGACCACCTCGGATGGACCCCGACGCTCGCGGACGACTACGGTCCCTCGATCGAGCCCGGTGGCGACATCGAGGGCGTGGTGGACGATCCCGGCAGCGAAGGTCTCGGCTACGCCGACGGGGAACTGCTCTACGCGAACTGGGACCAGGCGGACACCTATGAGCAGGGCTCGTGGAGCGCGACGGCAGGACTGCAGCTGAAGGTCGGCGCTGCCAACGTGGCAGCCGGTGCCTACACGTCCGTCCTCACCCTCTCCCTCTTCGAGTAGGACCAACCCCGATGCGGGGGCGCTGTGCATCCGATGCGCAGCGCCCCCGCACCGAATCCCGACTTCACGCCAGCAGGTGGAGCTTCCCTTCCCGCTGGACAGCACGGAGGAAACAAGATGAAGCGAGCATCGCTCCGCAGGAAGACGTTCGCACTCGCCGCGGCTGGAGCGGCGGTCGTGCTGGCGCTCACCGTATCGGTCCCTGCGGTCGCGAACGATACGGGGGCCGCCTACGCCGCCGCGGTGGATGACTCTCCCGAGGTGACGATCACGCCGCGCACGCTCGGGTCGAACGCGTATGTGTCGGTGTCGGTGTCGGTGCGCAACCGTGCGGACGTGCCCGTGTCCATCAAGGTCGAGGCGCCCTTCGGATCGAAGTCCTTCAGCAACGTCGCGCCCGGCGCGACGGTGTCGGTCTCGCTGAACACGAGGACGATGCCG
>Ga0307505_10000931_pt1 | contig 27161 bp, 24 predicted proteins | sample 23_S_MG_FD_202183 | JGI IMG/M metagenome (GOLD analysis project Ga0307505, IMG submission 202183) | Soil microbial communities from Populus trichocarpa stands in riparian zone in the Pacific Northwest, United States - 23_S | ecosystem: Environmental > Terrestrial > Soil > Riparian zone > Trees... | reverse complement strand
CGCGTCAACCGCCAGGCCCCACATGCAACAATTCGTGATGCCGGCGCGCCGTTTCGTGCTCCCCTCCTGCCACCACATTGTCAGTATGTCGTTCGCGCTCTGTTCTTTGCGCTTGCCCTGCCCCGCAAAAAGCGTGAAAAGCCATCGGGAGCGACCGGCCAACGGGCTCGACCGGGGACGACAACCTCCCTACATGTGCGGCTTGGCCGGCGAAACGCCGGCACCACGGACCAGAGGCGGCGACGGGTCATGCCCGATCACAAGTTCATTTCCATACGCGGCGCGCGCGAGCACAATCTCAAGAACGTGGATCTCGACCTGCCGCGCGACCGGCTGATCGTGATGACCGGCCTTTCGGGCTCGGGAAAATCGTCGCTCGCCTTCGACACGATCTACGCCGAGGGACAGCGCCGATATGTCGAGAGCCTTTCGGCCTACGCGCGCCAGTTCCTGGAGATGATGCAGAAGCCGGACGTCGACCAGATCGACGGTCTGTCGCCGGCCATCTCCATCGAGCAGAAGACGACCTCTAAGAACCCGCGCTCGACGGTCGGCACCGTGACCGAGATCTACGACTACATGCGCCTCATGTTCGCGCGGGCGGGCGTACCCTATTCGCCGGCGACCGGCCTGCCGATCGAGAGCCAGACGGTCAGCCAGATGGTCGACCGGGTGCTGGCGCTGGAGGAAGGCACGCGGCTCTTCGTTACCGCGCCGATGGTGCGCGGCCGCAAGGGCGAGTACAGGAAGGAACTGGCCGAGCTCCAGAAGAAAGGCTTCCAGCGCGTCAAGGTCGACGGCACCTTCTACGAGATCGCGGACGTTCCGGCGCTGGACAAGAAGTACAAGCACGACATCGACGTGGTGGTCGATCGCATCGTGGTGCGCGGCGACATTGCCGCGCGGCTGGCGGATTCGCTGGAGACTGCCCTGAAGCTTGCCGAGGGCATCGCGGTCGCCGAATTCGCCGACAGGCCGCTTCCGGCAGACCAGACCGGCGAGGACGCCGTCAACAAGTCGAAGAACGAGACGCACGAGCGCATCCTGTTCTCCGAAAAGTTCGCCTGCCCGGTGTCGGGCTTCACCATTCCGGAGATCGAGCCGCGGCTGTTCTCGTTCAACAATCCGTTCGGCGCCTGCCCCGCCTGCGACGGGCTGGGCACGCAGCGCGCCATCGACCCGATGCTGGTGGTACCGGAGGAGCATGTGTCGCTGCGCGAGGGCGCGGTCGCGCCCTGGGCCAAGTCCAGCTCGCCCTACTACCTCCAGACACTGGAGGCGCTTGGCAAGGCATTTGGCTTCAAGGTCGGCGACCGCTGGCGCGAGCTTCCCGAGGAAGCGAAGGGCGCCATTCTTCACGGCACCGGCGATCGCAAGATCGAATTCAGCTACGACGACGGCCTGCGCGCCTACAAGACGTCCAAGACCTTCGAGGGCGTGATCCCCAATCTCGAACGCCGGTGGAAGGAAACGGAATCGGCCTGGATGCGCGAGGAGATCGAGCGCTTCATGTCGTCCACGCCCTGTCCTTCCTGCGCCGGCTACCGGCTGAAGCCGGAGGCGCTGGCGGTCAAGATCGGTGGCCTGCACATCGGCGAGGTCACCGAGATGTCGATCCGCAAGGCGGACGCATGGTTCACCGACCTGCCGGGTAAGCTGAGCGACAAGCAGAACGAGATCGCCGTGCGCATCCTCAAGGAGATCCGCGAGCGGCTGCGCTTCCTCAACGATGTCGGCCTCGACTACCTGACCCTGTCGCGCAATTCCGGCACGCTGTCGGGTGGCGAGAGCCAGCGTATCCGGCTGGCTTCGCAGATCGGCTCGGGCCTGACCGGCGTGCTCTACGTTCTGGACGAGCCCTCGATCGGCCTGCACCAGCGCGACAATGCGCGTCTGCTCGACACGCTCAAGCACCTGCGCGACCTCGGCAACACCGTCATCGTGGTCGAGCACGACGAAGACGCGGTGCTGACGGCCGATTACGTGGTCGACATCGGCCCGGCCGCGGGCATCCACGGCGGCAAGGTGATTGCGCAGGGCACGCCGGGCGAGGTGATGGCCAATCCCAACTCGCTCACCGGCCAGTATCTGTCGGGTGCGATGGGCATCGCCGTGCCGGCCGAACGCCGCCCCGGCAAGAAGGGCAAGCGCATCAAGGTCGTCGGCGCGCGTGGCAACAACCTCAAGGACATCACCGCCGAAATCCCGCTGGGCACGTTCACCTGCGTCACCGGCGTCTCCGGCGGCGGCAAATCGACCTTCCTGATCGAGACGCTCTACAAGGCAGCCTCGCGCCGCATCATGGGCTCGCGCGAGCACCCCGCCGAGCACGACCGTATCGAGGGCCTCGAGTTCCTCGACAAGGTGATCGACATCGACCAGAGCCCGATCGGCCGCACCCCGCGCTCCAACCCCGCCACCTATACCGGCGCGTTCACGCCGATCCGCGACTGGTTCGCCGGCCTGCCGGAAGCCAAGGCGCGCGGCTACCAGCCGGGGCGCTTCTCGTTCAACGTCAAGGGCGGCCGCTGCGAGGCCTGCCAGGGCGACGGCGTCATCAAGATCGAGATGCACTTCCTGCCGGACGTCTACGTCACCTGCGACGTCTGCCACGGCAAGCGCTACAACCGCGAAACGCTTGAAGTGCTGTTCAAGGGCAAGTCGATCGCCGACGTGCTCGACATGACGGTTGAGGAAGGCGTCGACTTCTTCGCCGCCGTGCCCGGCGTGCGCGACAAGCTTGAGACGTTGAAGAAGGTCGGCCTCGGCTACATCCACATCGGCCAGCAGGCCACCACGCTTTCGGGCGGCGAGGCGCAGCGCATCAAGCTCGCCAAGGAGCTGTCGCGCAAGGCCACCGGCAAGACGCTCTACATCCTCGACGAGCCTACCACCGGCCTTCATTTCCACGACGTCGCCAAGCTGCTCGAATTGCTTCAGGAACTGGTCGAGCAGGGCAATACGGTGGTGGTGATCGAGCACAATCTGGAGGTCATCAAGACCGCCGACTGGCTGCTCGACCTCGGTCCCGACGGTGGCGACGGCGGCGGCGAGTTGGTCGCGTCCGGCACGCCCGAAGCAATCGTGGCCGAGCCGCGCAGCTACACCGGCCAGTTCCTCAAGGAGTTGCTGGAGAGAAGGCCCGGGCTGAAGTCGCAGGCAGCCGAATAGCAGTTTGTGCGTTGTCCTGCGCCAATGACGCAGATCAAGGCGACGGTTACGCGATCGCCGTTCTGGTCTAGGCTTCACAGCCAGGAGGATTGACCATGGCAGCTACCGTCACGCTCACCGATCACGAAGCCATCCGCGACTGGGCTGCTGCCCGCATGGGCGCGCCGGTCGTCATCGACGTTTCGCCCGAGGGCGGAACGCAGGCGATGTTGCGCATCGTCTTCGACCAGGCCGCCTACCAGGACCAGGACCGCGCCGAGCGCGCGCAGAACGCCGGCGGTTTCGAGTTCGTCGAATGGGGCGACTGGTTCGAACTGTTCGACAAGGCCAATCTGGCGATGGTGGTCGCTTCCGAGCGGCCGGGCGTCCGCGACAGCTGGCATCAGTTCATTCAGCGCGACGGTGAGGATTGACGGCCGCAAGGCATGCTGGCCGTCGCAATGTCGATGTTGGGCTTTTGTCAGCAGCCGTCGCTAACCGATTGTTTCGGCGTGGACATCTGGCGTGCCGTGTCCGTAGATTTGTTCGCGACATCGTCGGCCATACCGGATCGGGAGAATTGAGATGGCAAAGTCAGGCACGATCCGCGCCGGCATGGGCGGCTGGACCTTCGAGCCGTGGGACGTTTCGTTCTATCCGCCAAAGCTTGCGAAGACGAAGCAGCTTCACTATGCGGCCAGCCAGGCGAAGACCATCGAGGTGAACGGCACCTACTACTCCACCTTCAAGCCGCCGACCTTCGCCAAATGGGCCGCCGACGCGCCGGAGGGCTTCGTCTTCTCGCTCAAGGCGAACCGGTTCGCCACCAACCGCCGCGTGCTGGCCGAGGCGGGCGAGTCGGTGCAACGGTTTCTGGATTCCGGCGTCGCCGAGCTCGGCGACAAGCTCGGCCCGATCGTCTGGCAGTTCGCACCGACCAAGAAGTTCGATCCGGCGGATTTCGAGGGCTTCCTCAGGCTCCTTCCCGAAAAGCACGACGGCGTGGCGCTGCGCCATGCGCTGGAGGTTCGTCACGACAGCTTCGATTCGCCCGACTTCGTCGCGCTGGCGCGGAAATATGGTGCAGCCATCGTCTATGCCCACCATGAGAATTATCCGGAGATCGCAGACATCACCGGCGACTTCGTCTATGCGCGGCTCCAGCGCGGCAGTGATGACAACGAGAACTGCTACCCGGAAAAGCAACTCGACGAGTGGGCCGCGCGGGTGAAGGAATGGGCGGCAGGCGGCCAGCCCGCCGACCTGCCCCATGCCGCACCCGAAGACAGGGCCGCGACCAGGCCGCGCGACGTGTTCGTCTACTTCATCACCGAGGGCAAGACGCGGGCGCCGCACGGCGCGATGGCGCTGCAACGGCGCGTCGACAAGGATTGAGCCAGCCCCCTACCACCAGTCGTCGGGGTCGCCTTCCTGCGGTTCCGCCTCGATCGAGCGGTAGAGTGGCTGTCCGTCGTCGAGAGCCCGCGCGTTGGCGCTGCGCCATGGCGTCGTGTGGTTGTCGATGCGCATCTGGAACATGAAGTAGGTCGGCGAGCAAAAGCCCACGCCTGCGATCTTGCGCACGTTTGGCGTGTCGGGTGGGAACGCCTGGCAGATGTAGTCGTCACGGCAGGGATTCTCGGCCGAACAGGCGGCGCGGTTGCCGCGCTGCACGGCCCCGGCAAGGCATTGGTCGAAATTGCCGGTCGACACGCACAGGTCGAACTTCTTGCCGCCGGCCAGCCCGCAAACCTCGCGCGGCATCTCCCCCTCGCCGCCGAAGCGCGCGAACGCGCGGTCCTTTTCGTCGCACTGCCGATAGGCCATGCCGCCGGGGACGCCGATGCGCGGCGGCCGGCAGGTATAGTCGCGCGGCGACGCCTTGGCTGCGAAGGCGGCGAACTGGGTCAGCCGGTAGCGGTCGCCGAACGGCAACGCCGTGCTTGCCGTTACCTCGCCGGCAAAGCAGGGATGTCCCGAGAAAATCGCCGGATCGTCGGGCGGCAGCAGGCACTGGGCCACACCGAGATGCGAACCCGCCATCTTGGCGAGAGGCGTGCACTGCGTCCCGCCGCCGCACCGCCACTGTCCGCCGAAGCCAGTGGGGTCGTCGCGCATCACGCAGGGCTGGGCGGCCACGGCCGCCCGATAGGCATGCGGTTCGCCGCTCCAGTCGGCCGCTGGCGCGAATGACAGCGGGCGGAAGCGGTTGGGCTCCCTGCCCTCGGCGACAGCCGCCGCGTAGGCGGCGCGGCGCGGTTGCTCGGCGTGGAAATGCGGAGACACGCCCACCTCGATCCGGTTAAGCGGCGAAGTTGCCTCTTCGTCGAGGCCGATGATGTGGAAGCCGGCGGTTGAACTCGCCTGGTGGCATCCCTGGCAGGTGCCGTTGTCGAGCCGCGCGATCAGCCCCGCCGGCGACCGCGCCAGCGCGTTGTCGCCGAGGTCGAGTTCGGCAAACGCCGAGGCGTCGAACAGTTCGGCAAGGGGATTGTTGATCGGGCGCGCGGCGCCGAAAGTCGAGAAGGACACGACCTTCCGGGCCAGCAGGGCGTCGGGCAGCATGTACACACCCTTGTCGATCGCGCTGATATTGCCCCGGACGTAGTCGACCAGATGCGCTCGCAGCGCCTCGTCCTCCGACAGCAGCTTGGTATCAGGCGTGTTCTCCAGCGCCATTTCGATGGCGCTTTCGCCGTCGAGGCCGAAAATCCGCATCAGATAGACCGCCTGCCCGCCGAATTCCGGCTCCTGGCCGGACGGGAAGCGGACGATCTGGGCGTTCAGCTCCAGTTGGCGGAACCGTATAGCCGACCGGTCGAGCGGCCCGGCCGCAAGCCACGCCGCATCGACGGTCCCGCCTTCAGGTGGCTCCCAGCGCGCAACCGCGCCGCTGCAACCGCCATCGGTATCCGCCGGAACGTCGAACACGGCGTTGAGGTTGAACGGCATGCGCGACGAGAGAACGCGCCGGCCTCCGTCCCGCACGAAAAAATAGGCCAGCCGATAGATCAGGCGCACTTCACCGCAGCCCGCCTCGCCGCGCAGGTCGTGAAAATCCCTGCGGTCGAGCCGGTTGACGATGCCGACCAGCCGGAAGCGCGCCTCGGCCGCCGTCAGCCAGCGCATGTCGAGGATACGCCCCGTCTCGTCGGCGGTGAATTCCCGCAACGGCCTTCCGCCGGCCTTGAACTCCGCCCTCAGCGCGTCGAGATCGCCCCCGACGGTTTCGACGATGTCGCGATAGGCCGGCGAAGCCTCTAACAGCCGCGCGAGATCGGCCGCATCGCCAGCGCCGAACAGATGCTCGAAGCCGAAGCCTGCCGCCTCCAGCCGCGTCAGCTGCGCCCGGTCCTCGACATGGAGCACGGTTGCCGCTGCAGCGGACGTCGAGGCCGCGAGCATGAGTAGCAGGCCGATCATCCATTTCATCGCAGCGCCTCCCCGCCTTCTGCGGCGTCGAACAGCCCGGCGAGGACCGGAACCATGGCGAGCGGCAGGTCCTCGGCGATCAGGCCGCGCCCGAACCGCGACGCGGCCTCGGCATGCAGCCACACGCCCGCGCACGCCGCCTCGAACGCGGGCATCCCCTGCCCTGCGAGACCGGCTATGATGCCGGCCAGCACGTCGCCGGAGCCCGCCGTCGCCAGCCACGGCACGCCGTTGGCGTTGATGGCGGCGCGTCCGTCGGGCGCGGCAATCACCGTGTCCGGCCCCTTGTAGACCACGACGCCGTGCGAGAGCGCTGCTGCGACCCTGGCCTTCTCCACCTTCGACAGGGAGGCATCGCCCGCGATATCCGCAAACAGCCTCGCAAACTCGCCTTCGTGCGGCGTCAGCACCAGTGAAAGCGCGGATTGCCGAACTGCCGCAAACAGTGCCTCGGGCTCGTCTCGAAACGCTGTGATGCCGTCGGCGTCGAGCACCAACGTCCCCGCGTTGGGCGTCCCCAGCACGGCATTCACCATGTCCCGTACCGGTCGGTGCAGGCCGAAGGCCGGACCGAGCACATAGGCGTCCGGCCTGCGCGCGGCCACGGCCTCGCCGAAGTCGCCGGCGTCATCCACCTTGCGCAGCATGATCGACGTCAGGTGCGCCGCGTTGACGATCATCGCGTTGGCGGGCGAAAACACGGTGACCGCCCCTGCCCCCGAGCGAGCGGCGGCAATGGCCGAAAGCCGCGCCGCGCCGGTGGAGGCCGGGCCGCCCGAAAACACCGCGACATGGCCGCGCGAATATTTGTGCTGGTCGCGCGAGGAGCGCGGCAGCGCCGCGCGCCACAGGCCGGGCGCATTGCGGAACAGCCGTGAACGGATATCGTCGAGCACCGCGGCGTGGATGCCGATGTCGGCGACGATCGTTTCGCCGCAGAGCCGCCGGCCGGGCTCGAGGAGATGTCCGGGCTTCAGGCGGAAGAAGGTGACGGTCAGCGCCGCCGCGAACGCCTCGCCCGGCGCCCTGCCCGTTTCGCCCGACACGCCGGAGGGCAGGTCGACGGCCACCACCGTGGCGCCGGCGGCGTTGCATGCGGCGGCGGCGTTGGCGGCCGCGCCTTCGAGCGCGCGGGAAAGGCCAGCGCCATAGAGCGCGTCGACCACGACCGCGTCTCTAGTCGGGGCGAAGTCGGCCAGCGGCCGCCGCTCCACCGGGCAATCGGCCGCCGCCATCGCCGCATCCGAACCCGCGCGGGGCGCCCCTTCCGCATAAAGCCGCACCGCTGCGCCCGCCTCTGCCAGCAGGCGCGCCACAACGTAACCGTCGCCGCCATTGTTGCCCGGTCCGGCAAGCACGTCGAAGCGCGTCGACTGCGGATAGCGCGCCAACAGTTCGCGCAGCACGGAGGCGCCTGCATTCTGCATGAGCCCGTAGCCGTCATCGCGGCCGGCGGCGATCGCTCCCCGGTCGGCCTGCGCCATCTCGTCCGGCGTCAGCAATTCGAGGCCATTGCCTGTTGTGTAAGCAGATTGCATAATCTTTAATCAGCCTCCACAATCGATTGCGCGCGCCATCGCTGCATGAATGGCGCGGAATCGCCAGGGGATGCCGCCAACCATCACGTTGCCACGTGTCCGCCTCCGCTTTGCCATGGCGACGGAATCGTGATCCGATCTGGCATGCATCCTGCTTAGGCTTTGCCGAAGCGGGGCCATTCAACCCGTCTTTATCCTACCGGAGGCCATCCACGCATGAAAAAGATCGAGGCGATCATCAAGCCGTTCAAGCTTGACGAAGTGAAGGAAGCCCTGCAGGAAGTCGGCCTTCAGGGTATCACCGTTACGGAGGCAAAGGGTTTCGGCCGCCAGAAGGGCCACACCGAGCTCTATCGCGGCGCCGAGTACGTCGTCGACTTCCTGCCCAAGGTGAAGATCGAGGTCGTTCTCGCCGACGAAGGCGTCGAGGCGGCGATCGATGCGATCCGCAAGGCCGCCCAGACCGGGCGCATCGGCGACGGCAAGATATTCGTCTCCAACATCGAGGAGGTCGTGCGCATCCGCACCGGCGAGACCGGCGTGGACGCGATCTGACGACCCCGCGCAGATCCAACCTTTCTCATAACCATCATAGGGAAACAGGAAATGACCTCAGCATCCGACATCATGAAGCAGATCAAGGACAACGACGTAAAGTTCGTTGACCTGCGCTTCACAGATCCGAAGGGCAAGCTGCAGCACGTCACCATGGATGTGGTGGCTGTCGACGAGGACATGTTTGCCGACGGCGTGATGTTCGACGGCTCCTCGATCGGCGGCTGGAAGGCCATCAACGAGTCCGACATGGTGCTGATGCCGGACACCGAGACCGCGCACATGGACCCGTTCTTCGCGCAGTCGACCATGGTCGTGGTGTGCGACATCCTCGACCCCGTCTCCGGCGAGTCCTACAACCGCGATCCGCGCGGCACCGCCAAGAAGGCCGAGGCCTACATGAAGTCGGAAGGCATCGGCGACACCATCTTCGTCGGACCCGAGGCCGAGTTCTTCGTCTTCGACGACGTCAAGTACAAGGCCGACCCGTACAACACCGGCTTCAAGCTGGATTCGTCCGAGCTGCCGTCCAACGACGACACCGACTACGAGACCGGCAACCTAGGCCACCGTCCGCGCGTCAAGGGCGGCTATTTCCCGGTCCCGCCGATCGACTCGCTCCAGGACATGCGCTCCGAGATGCTCACCGTGCTCTCCGAGATGGGCGTGGTGGTCGAGAAGCACCACCACGAGGTGGCGTCGGCCCAGCACGAGCTCGGCGTCAAGTTCGACGCGCTGGTGCGCAACGCCGACAAGATGCAGATCTACAAGTATGTCGTGCACCAGGTCGCCAACGCCTACGGCAAGACGGCCACCTTCATGCCGAAGCCGGTTTTCGGCGACAACGGCTCGGGCATGCACGTCCACATGTCGATCTGGAAGGGCGGCAAGCCGACTTTCGCGGGCAACGAGTATGCGGGCCTGTCCGAGACCTGCCTCTACTTCATCGGCGGCGTCATCAAGCACGCCAAGGCCGTCAACGCCTTCACCAACCCGCTGACCAACTCCTACAAGCGTCTGGTTCCGGGCTATGAGGCGCCGGTGCTGCTCGCCTATTCGGCGCGCAACCGCTCGGCCTCCTGCCGCATTCCGTTCGGCTCGTCGCCGAAGGCCAAGCGCGTCGAGGTCCGCTTCCCCGATCCGGGCGCGAACCCCTACCTCGCATTCTCGGCGCTGCTGATGGCCGGCCTCGACGGCATCAAGAACAAGATCCACCCCGGCCAGCCGATGGACAAGGACCTGTACGACCTGCCGGCGAAGGAGCTGAAGAAGATCCCGACCGTCTGCGGCTCGCTGCGTGAAGCGCTCCAGTCGCTCGACAAGGATCGCGGCTTCCTCAAGGCCGGCGGCGTCTTCGACGACGACCAGATCGACGCCTATATCGAGCTGAAGATGGCCGAGGTCATGCGCTTCGAGATGACCCCGCACCCGGTCGAATTCGACATGTACTATTCGGTGTAACCGCGCCGGCCACAGCCTTCGCGTTCACACGAAACGAAAAGACCCCGGCGGCAACGCCGGGGTTTTTGTTGGCGGATAGGGTGGTGGGTCGATCCTTCCACCGTGCCGCGCACGGGAAAGGATAGCCTCTCGGGACGCACAGCTGGCAGGAGATTTGCGACGCAAGAAACGGCAGCTTTCGACCCCAACCCGGCCGTTCAGGCCAATTTGCCGCGATCCAAAACCCGCCATTGGAAAGCCATCTGACTTTCGGATTGGTCGGGACTGGCAGGGGACGGAGGGCTTCTCCATCGCCACCAATGCCGAACAATGGCGGCGATCCGACATTGCGTCGAGCTAGATTGGGTTAGTGCGAGGTTTCCTAAATTCAGATGCGACGTAAGTTGCCGCTAGCATCGCGGGGAGGTAATAATTCGGAGCCGCTTGGGGGACAAGAACATGGCTTTGAGGCCAATTGGGCTTATGAATGACCGCGTTAACCGATCGCGAGAGGACTCCGACACAGCATTATTTCATGATCTGCTTTACGCTGGCGAATTCCTAGTACGCCTGACGACAGCTGCGATTGTGGCGGCGATCGAAGACGACAGAGATAGACACCGGTACCGGCTCCTACACAAGATTGTTCGCGCTGATGGCATTGGAGAGTGGAGCAGTGTGTTGGATGATGCGCTTATCGGTCCAGCCTCTCAGCATCTTGTTCCTACAGCGAAGGAAGATCGTCGCCTTCTCACAGAGCGTGTTGGCCCTGGAAACTGGCAGCATGAGGCAGTGCGCCTCCTGCTGGAAGCCCAACAGCATATCGACGCTGGTAAGCAACCTATCGCCGGAAAAGTCCAGCTACGCTCTTGGTTCGCCAGCTTTTCCGAGTTGAGAAACAAAACGCGTGGTCATGGTGCACCCACCGCGATGCTCTGCTCAACAATATCACCCCTGATTGAAGAATCTATTAAGCTGATATCCGAAAATAACCCCTTGTTTCTTCGTCCGTGGGCATACCTTCACCGAAATCTCTCCGGCAAATATAGAATAGTCCCGATGGGTGGCGACGAGAGCGTTTTTGCGTCTCTAAAAACTGCTTCCGCCATGTCACAATCTGTGTATCAGAACGGGACCTATATATCCTTTGATACCTTTAGGAGAGTTGATCTTCTTAATACAGATGCTGATGTATCCGATTTTTTCTTTCCCAACGGAGCGTTTAAAGGGAGGAAATTCGAACTTCACTCTCTTATCTCTGATAATCGTCAGGATGGCGATGCATCGCCGTATCTTGCCAGCGCCTCCGAACTGCCGGTCAGCGAAACACATGGTGTTGGGCAACTCGATATAACGAACAATGTTTGGAGTAACCTACCGCCGGCCCCGTCGAGCTACGTCGCGCGCCCCGCTTTGGAAAAGGAAATTGCAAGTATCCTTATCAACGATCGCCATCCAATTGTGACCCTCGTCGGCAGGGGAGGAATTGGAAAAACGTCCTTAGCGCTGCAGATTCTTCACGACATCGCCGCCACGAGCCGCTTTGAAGCGATTCTCTGGTTCAGCGCTCGCGACATCGACCTTCTGCCGCAAGGCCCCAAAATAGTCAGGCCACAGGTACTCACAGAGAAGGATATATCGTCGGAGTTCGTGAGCATGATGGCATACGACGCCCAATTAGGCCTTAAGCGGACAGCGATAGACGTGATGTCCGACAGCCTACGACAGAGTACGCTGGGCGGACCCCTGCTCTTCGTATTCGATAATTTTGAGACGATGAGGAATCCTGTCGATGTTTTTAACTGGCTGGATTCAAATGTCCGTCTTCCCAACAAGATACTGATTACCAGTCGTTTTCGGGAATTTAAGGCCGACTATCCAATCTCCGTTAGCGGTATGGAAGAGCTCGAAGCACAAGCGCTTATTCGTCAAACCGCAGAAGCTTTAGGCATAATGGATCTGATGGACGAAGAGTATTGCAGAAGCATTTCTGAGGAATCTGACGGGCACCCCTACGTAATAAAGATTATGCTTGGTGAAGTTGCCGACAGCAAGAAAACCGGGCGACCTAAGCGAATTATCGCCCGCAAGGACGATGTTCTGGACGCTTTGTTTGAGAGGACCTTTGCGAATTTGTCCCCGCTTTCCAGTCGCGTTTTTCTCACGCTTAGTGGATGGCGCTCTCTGGTGCCACAACTGGCTGTCGAAGCTGTACTGCTTCGTGACGAAAGCGAGCAGCTCGATGTCAGCGGCGCAGTAGATGAACTGGTCAGAATGTCATTGGTGCAGATTGTCACTGCGCCGGATAATTCAGAATTTCTTGATGTACCCCTGACCGCGGCCATTTTCGGCTCGAGAAAGCTGGCTGTTAGCCCGATAAAGATCATCATCGAAAACGACATCAGGCTTCTCCAAGACCTGGGGGCCTCCAGCATCCATTCGCTGAAAGAAGGATTACATCCGAAAATAATGAGCTTGGTTACGAAAGCCGCCTCGCGGATTTCGGAGGGAAAGCAGAAACTCGCGGACGTGCAGAAGGTTCTCGAATTTGTAGCGCAGAGCTATCCCCCGGCATGGCTGTTGCTGGCCGATCTTTATGAGGATGTGAATGGCGACGATGGGGCATCGGGCACCGCTGAGTATGTAAGGAGATATATCGAGCAAGTGCCGGACGACGAAGCTAGCCGCGAAGCGTGGGCAAGGCTGGCAAACTTGTACAGGCATACAAACGACCTGATCGCCGCTTGCGGCGCGTTTGTACGCGCTTTTGGTGCTGCGGACACGCCACTAACAGAAATCAGTACGATGGCGAACTGGGTGAACAATAACCGGACGATCATTGCGAATCTCGATCAGACAGACAAACGCGCTGTATTCGGATCACTGATTAGCTTGATGGAGAGGCGTATTGACGAGGCTTCCGCCACGGATCTCTCACGATTGGCCTGGCTTCATTTGCACGCTGACGATTCCGAAAGAGCCAGACAAATTGCAGAACTCGGTTTGGCCAAAGAACCTGGCAACAGGTACTGCCAAAGGCTGATAGAGCGTCTAAGCACAGGCTATTAAGAGACCATATCGCGGAGACAATCCCTAAAAGTCCAGTTTTATCCTTTAGGCGCCCGGCAGGCTCGAGGGCTTTCTGCCAACATTGCGGTCTTCGCGGAAGCAGTTCAGACTCTTTGCGTCTCGATGACGGACCTGAGTCTGCGGCTGCCGAACTTCTTGGGACAGGTGAAGGGCAACTTTTGCGGTGAAGCCACCCAAAACCTGCCAGTCCGTTATCCACCCAACAATCGCCGTTCCATTTCCGCACCACTTTCGATCCAGTTGCCACCCTGTCAGCATCTGTCACCAATCGGCCCGCGATCCTGTCCACCCCTCCCCGCCCTGCCTGACAATCGTCGCGCCAGACAAGCGGAGCGGCGGCGATGGACTGGAAGCGGGCGATTGAGGAGGAACGGGCGGCGCTTGGCCGCATCGTAGCCCTGCTCTTTGCGCTTGCCGGTCTGGCCGAGCGCGCCGCCGGCCGCTCGCCTGTCGTCCGTGCCATGGTGCTGTGGGTCCTGCGCCATGCCGAGATGATCGCGCGGGATTTCGTCACCGGCGACAGCGACGCGCTTCCCGCATCGATGCCGAATGCCCCGGCGGGCGGAGCGGCGGCCGACGCGATGCGCCTCGCCATGCGCTTTCGCGCGCTCGCCCGGCAGCTCGACGCTGAGGCAAGGCTGCTTGCCGCGCCGCGCCGGGAAGATGGCGGCGGAATCGAGCCTCTGCCTTCCGGCCGCAGCCGCTCAATTCGCCGCGCGCTGTCCGCGCTCGCCGCACTCGCTTGTCGCGCGGCGCAGCCGGTGCGCGCGCCGGACACGTCGTGACCTGTCGGCCGGCTGCCCGCAAATTCGTCCATCCCGAGCAAGGCCGCGATCGCGAGATCCGGTCCATGCCTGCGCATGCGAAAACCCCGGCGGATCGCTCCGCCGAGGTTTGGTCTATCCTTGGGAGGATGCGGCTTGGCTTACGCGGCCGCCTTGCCGAATGCGGCGGCGTCCACTTCCGAGATCGTCTTCAGCACCTGGCTGGCGATCTGGTAGGGGTCGCCCTGGCTGTTCGGGCGGCGATCCTCGAGATAGCCCTTGTAGCCGTTGTTGACGAAGGAGTGCGGCACGCGGATCGAGGCGCCGCGGTCGGCCACGCCGTAGGAGAACTTGTTCCACGGCGCGGTTTCGTGCTTGCCGGTCAGGCGCTTGTCGTTGTCCGGGCCGTAGACGGCGATGTGGTCCATCAGGTTCTTGTCGAACTGCGCCATCAGCGCCTCGAAATAGTCCTTGCCGCCGACTTCGCGCATGAATTTCGTCGAGAAGTTGCAGTGCATGCCCGAGCCGTTCCAGTCGGTGTCGCCCAGCGGCTTGCAGTGGAACTCGATATCGATGCCGTACTGCTCGCAAAGGCGCAGGAGCAGGTAGCGCGCCATCCAGATCTGGTCGGCGGCCTTCTTGGAGCCCTTGCCGAAGATCTGGAATTCCCACTGGCCCTTGGCCACCTCGGCGTTGATGCCTTCGTGGTTGATGCCGGCTTCGAGGCACAGGTCCAGATGCTCCTCGACGAGCTGGCGGGCGACGTCGCCGACATTCTTGTAGCCGACGCCGGTGTAGTACGGGCCCTGCGGCGCCGGATAGCCCTGTTCCGGGAAGCCGAGCGGGCGGCCATCCTTGTAGAAGAAGTACTCCTGCTCGAAGCCGAACCAGGCATCCTCGTCATCGAGGATGGTCGCGCGGCTGTTCGAGGCGTGCGGCGTGACGCCGTCGGGCATCATGACCTCGCACATGACGAGCACGCCGTTGGTGCGGGCCGGATCGGGGTAGAGCGCGACCGGCTTCAGCACGCAGTCGGACGAGTGACCCTCGGCCTGAAGCGTCGAGGACCCGTCGAAGCCCCACAGCGGCAGTTGCTCGAGCGTCGGGAACTCCGCGAATTCCTTGATCTGCGTCTTGCCGCGCAGATTGGGAACGGGGGTGTAACCGTCCAGCCAGATATACTCGAGCTTGTATTTCGTCATGCCAGCCTCTCGTGTCCTGTCAGCTTTCGTCCCGGGCCTAAGGCGGCTTTCGAGCGGCCGCCGCACCCTTCGCACTTTTTAAGCAACCATCGTGCCAGATGCCGAATGCACATCGACGAGCCGCGCAACCCATTGAATTCACGACGCATCCGAAGAATCTGCCGTAGAATTACTCAACAGCCGGCAGCAATTCTGCACGCAAGCAGCCCCGTATTGCTCAAAAGACAGGCACTGCCCCATGGCAGCGCAGGCACTAAAGATGCCGCTACGTTTTGCAAAGTATAAATCTGCCCAATCGACAGGCAATCGTTATCTATTCTTTGGCGTATTGCAATATTTCTCGGCTCGCGCTATATACTCGTGTCCCTGACCCGGCGATCGGCCGCGAGCAGAAGGACCAGGAACGATGGCAACGACAAACGGCGCATTCGCCTCCGGCCATACCGCCCGAATTCTCGTGTTCCCATTCCGTGAGCGCATGGCCGCAAAGGCCCTGCCCGAGCAGAAGTTCGCGGCCATGGAGGCTGTCGCCCGGCGTCATCCGGTCGCCGCCTCCAGCGGCAGCTGGTATCACGACGACGCCATCGCCAAGGCGACCGACAAGACAACCGACAAGGCCGATTGAAGCCCCGCTTGGCTTTCAGTCGTCCGGCAGCAGTTCGGCAATGAGCGCCGGCGCGTCCAGGCTGTCGATGAAGTCGGAATGGAACCGCAGCAGGTTCATGCGCAAATTGTTGAAGATGTAGTCGTAGTCGTTGGTGACGATGCTCTCGTGAATCGGCAGCGCCTCGAACACCAGCCTTGCCAGCGGATCGGGGATGACGCGCACCGGACGCGGCCCGGACGACTGCAGCGGCTGAAGTCGCGAATCGACCAGTCCCGCCGCATGGTCCCAGAAGTCCGACTCGAAACCCTGCGGAACGGGATGCCGGGCGAACACGTCGCGGCACACCTCGCCCAACACCCTGGGCAACTGCCGCTGGCGCAGGCCGGCGGGCTCGCGCAGCACGCCCTCGACCATCTCAGCGATCATGCCCACCGCAGGCGGGTAAGCCTGCCAGTTCGCCTTGCCCAGCGCGGTGATGAACTCTTCTTCGGTGAACAGCTTCTGCCAGTATACCCCGGCCCGCACCCGGCAGAACTCGACCACGCATTTCTGGCAGAGGAATGCGGCGCGGCTGTCGATGAAATCGGCGAGCGCCTCCGCGGTACCGATTCGTTCGCGACGGCGGAACAGCTTGGCGCCCAATGTGTCGAGTAGTCCCATGTCTGCCGTCCCGTGCCTCGCTCGCGGCGAGCCTAGCGGCCTCTCGTTCGCCGCGCCAGCGGCTTGTCCAGGCCATCCCCGATGGCTGATCCTAAAGTCGAATGAACAACGGCAGCGACTGATGTTACTGAATCGGCAACATTGCGGGCTCCATGAGTCCGTGACTCCGGCTCGCGATGTGCCGTTCGGGGCGCCCTCGCTACGAGGGTGGGCGCGCGCGGCGTCGCAACGGCATTCGGTCATCTGGGAGGAGGACTGGATCGCAAGAGGAGGAGGGTAGCGCGCAATGAGCACTCAGGACCGCGCAAGGCATTGGGAAAAGACCAGAAGCCTCATGTTCACCATGCTGGGTCTCTGGATATTCTTCTCGTTCATCATCCACATGTTCGTGAATGTACTGAACGGCATTTCAATCTTCGGCTTCCCGCTCGGCTATTACATGGCCGCGCAGGGTTCGCTCATCGCCTTCGTCGTGATGCTGTTCTGGTTCGCAAAGAAGCAGAATGCGATCGACGAGGAATTCGGCGTCGCCGAAGACTGATCCGGGGGAGATCACGACCATGGCTAACGCACAGGGCGGTGACAGCTTTACCGCCAATCTCAACAAGGTGTACGGCATCTACACCGGAGGCTTTATCGGCTTCATCATCTTCATGTCGATCCTGAATGCGATCGGCGTGCCCAACATCATCATCGGCTATATGTTTGTCGCTTTCACCATCGCGGTGTACGCGGTCATCGGCATCATGAGCCGCACAATGCAGGTGGGCGAATACTACGTCGCCGGCCGGCGCGTACCCGCCATCTACAACGGCATGGCGACGGGCGCGGACTGGATGTCCGGCGCGTCCTTCGTCGGCATGGCCGGCACGCTCTATCTGCTGGGCTACAACGGCCTCGCCTTCGTGCTCGGCTGGACCGGCGGCTACGTGTTGGTGGCCATCCTCGTCGCGCCCTTCCTGCGCAAGTTCGGCGCCTATACCGTGCCCGACTTCCTGTCAGCGCGATATGGCGGCAACGCCGCCCGCTTCGCCGGCATCATCGTGCTGTTCTCGTGTTCTTTCACCTACGTGGTGGCGCAGATCTTCGCGACCGGCATCATCGCGTCGCGCTTCCTCGGCCTCAACTTTACGGTCGCGGTCTATGTCGGCCTGGCCGGCATCCTGGTCTGCTCCATGCTCGGCGGCATGCGTGCCGTGACCTGGACGCAGGTGGCCCAGTACATCGTTCTGATCATCGCCTACCTGATCCCCGCGATCTGGATGTCGACGGTCATGACCGGCGTGCCGATCCCGCAGCTCATGCAGGGCCAGGCGCTTCAGAACATCGTCCGGCTGGAGGAGGCGCAGGGCATCGCGGTATCGCACATAACGCCCTTCGTAACGGGCGGATACAATCCGCTCAATTACTTCCTGCTGATCCTGTGCCTGATGGTCGGCACCGCTTCGCTGCCGCACATCCTGATGCGCTACTTCACCACGCCCAGCGTGCGTGAAGCGCGTTCGTCGGTGGCATGGTCGCTGCTCTTCATCTTCATCCTCTACTTCACGGCGCCGGCCTATGCGGCTTTCGCGAAGTGGACGATGCTCGAACTGGTGCAGAGCGGGCTGACACCTGACAACATCGCCGACAAGGCCAGTTGGCTGATGGCGTGGGCTCAGGCCGACGGCTCTCTGGTGCGCATTTGCGGTCAGGCTGCCGTAAGCGTCGAAGCGATCGCGGCGGCATGTTCGGCGCAGGGCGTGGAGCAGATCGCCTTCTCCAATATCGCGTTGAACGCCGACATGATCGTTCTGGCGACCCCGGAAATGGCGGGCATGCCCTATGTCATCTCCGGTCTGGTGGCCGCGGGCGGCCTCGCGGCCGCGCTGTCGACCGCAGACGGCCTCCTGCTGGCCATCGCCAACGCGCTCAGCCACGACGTCTACTACAAGATGATCGACCCCAACGCTCCGACGGCTCGCCGTCTGGTCGTGTCGCGCATCTTGCTGGTTCTGGTCGCGATCGCGGCGGCCTATGTTGCCTCGACGAGACCGGCAGACATCCTGGCCATGGTGTCGTGGGCGTTCTCGCTGGCAGCGGCGGGCCTGTTCCCGGCGCTTGTGCTGGGTGTCTGGTGGAAGCGCACCAACGGCGCGGGTGCCATCGCGGGCATCATCGCCGGCTTCGGCATCTGCCTCTACTATCTGCTGGGCACCCGCTACGGCGCGGTCGGCTTCTACGAGACGTGGAGCTTCCTGTCGAGCGCAACGCCCGAGGCCATCGCCCGATTCGCCGAACTCAAGGCAGCCTATGCGGCGGCCACGGGCGAGGCGCAGACGGCGGCATGGGCAGCGCTCGATCTGCACGCGCGCGGCATGGCCAACTGGTTCGGTGTCATGAACCTGTCGGCAGCAGCCTTCGGCCTTCCGGTCGGCTTCGCGGTGATGATCATCGTGTCGCTGATGACCAAGGAGCCGTCGAAGGAGATGCAGGACTTCATCGACGAACTGCGCATCCCGCGCGGCAAGACATTGATGGAAGAGAAGACGACCTGATCTTCGTCTTCAGCACGTTTGGGCGGGGTCCGGCGACGGACCCCGCTTTTCTTTCCGCCGGGTGCGGTTCATAAAGTTCCATTTTCCGGCGTTGGGCGCACGCATGAGCTTCTGGTCCTACTGGTACTTCCACATTCCCAATTTTCTGCTGGCGGCGCTGATGTACACGCTGCTCGGCCGCATGGTGCTCGGGCTCTTCGTTCCGGAGAACTGGGACAACTACATCTGGCGCTTCTTCCGGCGCGTGACCGACCCTTTCCTGAGGCTCGTTCGGGCGCTCACCCCACAGATACTCGGAAACGGCGTGGTGATGGTCTTCGGTGTTCTGTGGCTGATGACGCTGCGGCTCGTCTGGCTGCTTGTGTTGTTGCGGCTTGGTCTCGCGCCGGTCGCGGGCGGACAGGGAGGCTGACATCATGAATCACAACGCTCTCGTCCCGATCATGGCAGTCGCCATCGTCAATGGCATCTTCTCGCCATGGGTTCTCGCTGTCTTCGTGCTCTATCCCGTGTGGTACCCGATCTGGTTGCCGCAATATGCGCAACTCGTCTACATGGCGAGCTCGCTGATCCTGTCGACGCTGACGATCATGGCAGCCGGCGTCCCGGCTGCGATCTACGAGCGAGTCTCGCGCGGCGTGAACCCGGCGATGACTACGTCGCTATGGCTGGCTGGCGCAATGGTGCTGACCCTGCCGGCATTACCCAACGTGCTGAAGGCGCTCGGCCTCGGCGGCTGATCAGCCGTCGGACAAGGCACGCGCCAGCGCGACGGCGGCGTCGAAATCGCTCCGCCGCGATGCGCGTCGCGCGGTCGCCTCGGCGTCCTCGCCCCAGTGCTCGATCGTCCAGTCCTCGTCGACATGGGCGGCCGACCACGCGATATCCGCGTCCATAGCTCCGGCTTCGACCGCCAGCGCCAGCAGTGCAGAACCGGTGAGTGTCGTCATCAGGTGAATGGCTGACAGGCGGAATGGCTCCTCCCGCAGCCTGACCCACAGGCCGACGGCGGCGACCGCTTCGCGCGGCTGTTCGACATGCATCACGCCTTCGGCAAGGAAGAACCGCGCGCCGAGCGCCGAGCGTGCCCAGTCGAGCACGGGATCCCAAGCCTCCGCCTGGCGCTCCGCCAACGCCTCCGGCGTATCGGCGCGGTAGCAGACGAGGTCGGATGACGAAAACCGCATCACGTCTTCCACCACCGCCTGCACTTCCGTCGCGACGCCGTCGATCGCGGTGTTGGCGAGGCGCAGCACGGGCATCGAGACCGGATCGATGACCTCGCCCTGCGCCGCGAATTCATCGGCCACCAGCTTTGCCGCAGCCTCGGTCGGCAGGGCGAGCAGTGCCTTGCCCGGCGTGCGCACCGACTTGCCGTCGAGCTGCACGGCGAAGCCCTCCGGCGCCTTCACCACGGACGCCTGCGAATAGAAGCGCTTCGGCAGCGATTGGCGCATCTGGATCTGCGCCCGCTTGACCGGATCGGGATCGGAAAGCTGATGTCCCGCTTCGATGTCGCCGGGATTGTCACGCATCTTTGTTTCCTTTCGCTCAGGCGGCCGGAACCGGACGCCTCGCCGGCCGGTTGACCACCAGCAGCCCCGCCACGATCAACGCCAACGCGACAAAGATGCGCATCGTCAGCGGCTCATCCAACAACAGCCCGCTCAGAAGCACGCCGAAGGCCGGCGTCAGAAAGGCGAAGCTGGAAAGGCCCGACGCCGGATAATGGCGCATCAGCCAGAACCACAGCACATAGGTAAAGGCGACGATGAAGGCGGCCTGGAACAGCAGCGCCATGGTGGCAACCGCCGTCACCTCCCGCAGCACCGGGCCGGCGAGCGGAATGAACGGCACGACGAAGAAGGCCGAGACGAGGAGTTGGTAGAGCAGTGTCTTCTCGGCGCTTGCCGTGGAAAGCCGCGACCCCTTGATGACCAGCGTGGTCGCCGCCCACAATATGCCCGCTGCCAGGCACATGACATCGCCCCATATCGCGTCAGGGCCCGGCAGGCTTAGCCGATCAGAAAAGACCAGCACCACGCCGCAAAAGGCCAGCGCCAGTCCCCAGAATTTTTGCGGGGAGATGCGTTCTCCCAGAAGGAAATGGCCACCGAGCAGCACCCAGAACGGCATGGTATTGATCATCAGAGTGCCGCGCGCGGCCGTCGTCAGGTCGAAGCCGACGAAGATCAGCGCGAACTCGGCGCCGAACAGCACGCCGGCAAGGATGCCGGCCGGCAGCGTGCCGTCCCTCTCGAACAGGGCAATGCCGCGCCAGCGGCACCATAGATAAACAAGCACGCAGGCGACCGCCGACCGCGCCAGGACCGCGAAGATCGGGTTGTAGCCGACATTGGCGAGCTTGATCGCAACCTGGTTCAGACCCCAGGAGAAGGTGAGGAAGATCATCATCGCGGCGGCGAAGCCGTCGATTGCGGTCCGCAGGCCGGGCGCGCCCGAAGCCTGGCTCACGCACTCTCCCCCGCGGTCGCCTCGTCGAAGCCGAGCAAGTTCCAGCTCTGGCGCATATGCGGCGGCAACGGCGCGGTCACGTCGATCACTCCACCGTTGGGGTGCGGGATGACGATGCGTCGGGCGTGCAGGTGCAGCCTGTTCTGCATGCCGCCCGGGAAATCCCAGTTCTTGTCGGCCTCAAAATATTTCGGGTCGCCGATGATCGGGCAGCCGATATGGGCGGCGTGAACGCGCAGCTGGTGCGTGCGGCCGGTGTGCGGCTCCATCTCCAGCCAGGAGAGCCCCTGCCCGGCCTGGTCGACGACGCGGTAGAAGGACACCGAATGGTCAGCTCCCGTTTCGCCGTGACGGGCGATGCGCACGCGATCGCCGTCCAGAGGCGTCTGCTCCTTGATGAGCCAGGTCGATATCTTGTCTTCGCGCTTCTTCGGCACGCCCTTGACCAGCGCCCAATAGGTCTTCTTCGCGTCGCGGCCGCGAAACGCCTCGGCAAGCTTCATCGCCGCGAGCCGGGTGCGCGCCACCACCAGCGCGCCTGACGTGTCGCGGTCAAGCCGGTGGACGAGGCGCGGCTTCTCGCCTTTCTTGCTACGGAAGGCTTCCAGCATGTCGTCGACATGCCGCGCGACGCCCGACCCACCCTGCACCGCCATCCCCGAGGGCTTGTTGAAGACGAAGACGGCCGGGTCCTCGTAGAGCATCATTCGCGACAGCACTTCGCCGTCGTCCTGCCCGCGCATCGTCCTTGCGGTGACCGGCTCGCTTCCCTTGCGGTCGACGGCAAGCGGCGGCACGCGGATGACCTGGCCCGGTTCGACGCGCGTGTCGCTCTTGGCGCGGCCGCCATCGACGCGCACCTGACCGGAGCGCAGCAATTTCTGAAGGTGACCGAAACCCAGCCCCGGAAAATGGGTCTTGAACCAGCGATCGAGCCGCATGCCCGCTTCGCCCGCTTCCACCGTGAATTGTTCTACGCCTGCCATGTGCGGTCGTTGCCTCTATAACCGGCCGGCAATAGCATCAGCCGAGACCGCGCGCGACCCACATTCCGACGAAAAGCGCAGCGAGGGACAACGCGACGCTGCCGGCGACATAGGCGAAGGCCGGCAGGACGGCGCCGCGCTCCCATAGAACGGCCGCATCCAGGGAAAACGCGGAGAAAGTTGTGAAGCCACCCAAAAGGCCGGTCGCTACGAACAGCCGCAGTTCCGCCGAGCCGCCGAGGCGGCGTGCCAGTAATTCGACGAATACGCCCATGGCCAGACAGCCGACCACGTTGACCGCCAGCGTGCCCCACGGGAAGCCCGGACCAAACAGACGCAGCGCCGCCACGTTCACGAGGTGCCGCATGCCCGAACCGAGCGCGCCGCCGGCAGCTACGAGGAGGAAATGATACATATCCGCCGGCTCCCCGTTATGGTGCGTCTCAGCTCTGACCGCCTTGCCGCTCGCGCCGCAGCTTCGCCCACCATTCGAGCCGCTTCCTGATCTCGCGTTCGAAGCCGCGGTCTGGCGGGGCATAAAAGGTCTGACGGCCGAGCGCCTCGGGAAAATAGTCCTGGCCGGAGAAGGCGTCCGGAGCGTCGTGGTCATAACGGTAGCCCGCGCCATAGCCCTCGGACTTCATCAGCTTCGTCGGCGCATTCAGGATGTGCCGTGGCGGCGCCAGCGAGCCGTGTTCCTTGGCCACGCGCGTCGCTGCCTTGAATGCGGTGTAGACCGCGTTCGACTTGGGCGCGGTGGCGAGATAGACGCAGGCCTGCGCCAGCGCCAGTTCGCCCTCCGGCGAGCCGAGAAAGTCGTAGGCGTCCTTGGCGGCATTGGCGACGACGAGCGCCTGAGGATCGGCCAACCCGATATCCTCCACCGCCATCCGCACCAGCCGCCGCCCGAGAAACAGCGGGTCCTCGCCGGCGTCGAACATGCGCGTCAGATAATAGAGCGCGGCATCAGGATCGGAGCCGCGCACCGATTTATGCAGCGCCGATATCAGGTTGTAGTGCCCGTCCTGGCTCTTGTCGTAGATCGGCGCGCGGCGCTGGACGATTTCCTGCAGGGCGGCCGCATCGAAGATTTCGCCCACGGACGCGGCGCGCCAAGCCTCTTCGGCCAGCGTCAGCGATGCCCGGCCGTCTCCATCGGCCATGCGCACCAGAACCGCCCGTGCTTCCTCGTCGAGCGGCAGCGGTCGTCCCTCCTCCGCTTCGGCGCGCTCCAGCAGGGCGGCGATGCTCTCGGGCGGCAGCGAACGGAAGGTCAGCACGCGGGCGCGCGACAGCAACGCGGCGTTGAGCTCGAAGGATGGGTTCTCAGTGGTGGCACCGACGAGGATGACGGTGCCGTCCTCCATCACCGGCAGGAAGGAATCCTGCTGGGCACGGTTGAAGCGGTGAATCTCATCGACGAACAGCAGCGTCTGCCGACCGCCGGCGCGACGCATGCGCGCGGTCTCGAATACCTTCTTCAGGTCGGCAACGCCGGAGAAGATCGCCGATATCTGCTCGAAGGCCAACCCGGTCTCGCCGGCCAACAGACGAGCGACGGTGGTCTTGCCGGTGCCGGGCGGCCCCCAGAACACCATCGAGCCGAGCGAGCCGGAGCGGATCATCCGCGTCAGCGCACCTTCGGCACCTGTCAGATGCTCCTGCCCCACCACTTGTCCGAGCTCCGTCGGCCGCAGCCGGTCGGCAAGCGGCTGCCCGACCTTTCGGCCGGCGGGATCGGGGCTGAAAAGGTCCCCCATGGCTCTGCTCAGTACCGGAGAATCTGGTTCATCACCCGCCCGTCGCGCTCGACCGTGAAGCGCCACCAGCGCGCCTGGCTCATGGCGACGTCGCGCAGCTTCTCGGCGGAATCGATGGCCTCGCCGTTGACCTCATGCACGATATCGCGCGGGCGAAGGCCGAAGCTGGCGGCGGGCGAGTTGCGGGCTATCTCGAGGACGGCCACGCCGCGCGTTTCGGAGCGCAGGCCGAGCCGCTGGGCCAGCCGCGGCGACAGCGCAGCAACCTTGGCGCCGGCGAAGGGGCTGCGACCGTCGATGACGATCTCGGCCGTGGACGCCCCCTCTGGCGCACGGGCCAGCACGATGGACAGCGTTCGCTCGCGCCCCTGGCTCAGCACAGTCAGAGCCGCTTCGCTGCCGATGGGCAAGGTGGCCAGCCGATAACCGAGGGCGTCGGGATGTTCGATCGGCGCGCCGTTCATGGCCAGCACGACATCGCCCGGGCGAAGGCCGGCAACCGCGGCTGGTCCCTCAGGCACGACCGACTTGACCAGCGCCCCCGTGGGGCGGCTCATGCCGAGCGCTTCGGCCACCTGGGCTGTCACCGCGTCGAAGCCGGCGCCGACGAAAGGCCGCTCGAAATAGTCGAGCCCATTTCGTGCGGCGTCCACGACGGCGCGCACGATGTTGGACGGAATGGCGAAGCCTATGCCGATTGAGCCGCCGGACTGGCTGTAGATCGCCGTGTTGATGCCGATCACCTGGCCGCCCATGTTGACGAGCGCGCCGCCAGAATTACCGGGATTGATGGCGGCGTCCGTCTGGATGAAGAAGCCGAAATCATTGACGCCGACATGCGTGCGCGCGAGTGCCGAAACGATGCCGCTTGTGGTCGTCTGGCCGACACCGAACGGATTGCCGATGGCAAGCACCAAGTCGCCCACTTCCAGTGCGTCGGAATCGCCCAACCCCGCCACCGGAAACGGCTCCGGCCCTTCGATCTTGAGCACCGCAAGGTCGAGGGACTCGTCCTTGAGCAGGATGGTACTCGTGAATTCGCGACCGTCGGCCATCGCCACGCGCACCTCATCGGCATCGCGGATGACGTGGTAGTTGGTGACGACATAGCCGGCCGGGTCGACAAGCACGCCCGAACCGAGAGAGGACTGGACGCGCGGCGGCATCTGCTGGCGGCCGAAGAAATTCTCGAAGAACGGGTCTCCGGCAAAGGGCGAGCGCGCCGAAACGTTCTGCGAGGCGTAGACATTGACCACCGCCGGCGCGATCTCGCGCACCAGCGGCGCGAAGGACAGTTGCATTTCCTGCTGGCCGAAGGGCACGCGCCGCGCCGTCGCTTCCGCCGGGCTGCCGCGCAGCAAGTCGCTCAGTGCATCGGCAAGGCCGCGTCCGGTCTCCTGCGCATAGAGGCCGGTCGGCGCTACGGCCGTAGCCCCCGCGAGGGCGAGCAACAGGATCAGCATCACGAAAAAAGGTCGGCGCATGGCGAATCCGATCGATGGCAAGCGCAACCATTGTGCGAATGATTGTGCAAAATGAAAGGCCGCAGGCCGGTTCAGATGCCGATCAGCCCCGGCCAGCGGCGATCAGCCGCTCGATCTCCGCATAGCCCAATCGTCTCGCGTGCTCCAACGCCGTGACCCCGTCATTGTCGGCGATGTCGCGCGCGCCGGCCCGAACGAGATCGCCGACGATCTCGCGATAGACCGGGCCGCCGTCGCCCAGGATCACCGCCTCCATGAGCGCCGTCCAGCCGAGCCTATTGACATGGTCGATGTCGATGGCCGTTTCGAGCAGCATGCGCACCGTTTCGGGGTGCCCGTGATGCGCGGCGGGGATGAGCGCGGTGCCGCCGTAGCGGTTGGTGTCGGCGAGGTTCGCCCGGCCACTCGCGAGTATGAGCCGAAGGACCGCATTGCGACCTTCGGCGCCCGCATAAAGAAACGGGGTATCGCGAATATTGTCCTTGGCGTTCACGTCGGCGCCGGCCGCGATCAACGCAGCCGCGACTTCGAGGTGATCGTTGCGGGTGGCGATCAGCAGCGGCGTGCGCCGGGCCGCATCGCGGGTCTCGAGGGTGATGCCCTGGTCGATCAATCTCTTGACCGCCTCAAGATCACCGTCCGTCGCCGCCTCAATCAGCATGGTAGTGCGTTCCTCTGCCGACGCCCTCGCCGTCGGCATGAGAAACTGCGCCATGAGAGCCAGGCAGGCAATCGCCAGAGCGGCAATCCCATTGCGACAGAGCATCGGCTTTCCTCTCATGTAAAGCAAAAGGGGGCCGCAAGGCCCCCTTCACAGCGGTTTCAATGCTGAAACCGATCTTATGCGGCCTCGGCCTCATTGCTCTCCTCGGCCTCGACGCGGGCGCGGTCGGCAGCACCCTTGGCCGAAACGTCGCGCTCGACGAACTCGATCACGGCCATCGCCGCGTTGTCGCCGTGGCGGAAGCCAGCCTTCATGATGCGCAGGTAGCCGCCGTTGCGGGTGGCATAGCGAGGCGCGATCACGTCGAACAGACGCTTGGCGGCGGCCTCCGATCCGATTGCCGAAGCGGCCTGACGGCGGGCATGCAGGTCGCCGCGCTTACCGAGCGTGACCAGCTTCTCCACGATCGGGCGAAGCTCCTTGGCCTTGGGCAGCGTGGTTGTGATCTGCTCGTGCTCGATCAGCGAGGCGGCCATGTTCGAGAACAGCGCCTTGCGATGGCTGACAGTGCGGCCGAGACGGCGACCGGATTTTCCGTGGCGCATTGGCCTTCTCCTTCTGTGCGAGGCTTGAGCCTCAGTTTCCTAGCCGCATGAACGGTCCGGAAAGCGATGGCCGCTTTCCGGGATCATGCTCAATATTGGTCTTCGTAGCGCTTTGCGAGGTCTTCGATGTTCTCCGGCGGCCAGTCCTGCACCTCCATACCGAGGTGGAGGCCCATGGCGGCCAGAACTTCCTTGATCTCGTTGAGCGACTT
>Ga0307505_10000930_pt1 | contig 27179 bp, 25 predicted proteins | sample 23_S_MG_FD_202183 | JGI IMG/M metagenome (GOLD analysis project Ga0307505, IMG submission 202183) | Soil microbial communities from Populus trichocarpa stands in riparian zone in the Pacific Northwest, United States - 23_S | ecosystem: Environmental > Terrestrial > Soil > Riparian zone > Trees... | reverse complement strand
CCGTTGCTGCCGGCGTTCCTCGCACTGTCGCTCGGAGCGACGCCCTTCGCGATCGGCCTGATCGAAGGATTTGCCGAATCGGTCGCGAGCATTCTCAAGCTCTTTTCCGGCTATCTCAGCGATAAACTCAACACCCGCAAACTGCCCGTGTTTCTCGGATATTCGCTCGCGGCTGTGACCCGACCGCTGTTGGCGTTTGTAACGAGTTGGCCGCAGGTGTTGGTCGTTCGGATGACCGACCGAGTCGGCAAGGGGATCCGCGGTGCGCCGAGAGACGCCCTTCTTGCGGGCAGTGTGCCACCTGAAAATCGCGGGCTCGCGTTCGGATTCAATCGGGCCGCCGACCATCTCGGTGCAGTTGTCGGACCGGTGCTGGCCTTCATCCTTCTCTCGTATCTCGCCTCCGATCCGCAGAACCCAACGACGCGTGAGTATCAGCAGGTTTTTCTCTACGCGTCGATACCAGTCGCGATCGGCTTGTTCGTGATCGTGTTTTTCGTCAAAGAAGAGAAGCGAGAGATCCCCGATGCGGAGAAGATGCCGATCAAGTTTTCGCTCTCGCAGTTCGACGGTAACTTCAAACGGCTACTATTCATCGTCGCGTTATTCACGTTATCCAATTCCACCGACGCCTTCCTGCTGCTGCGGGCCGAGCAATCCGGGATCGCACCCGCGATGCTGCCGCTGCTGTGGATGGTGCTGCATTTTAGCAAGGTTTTCTTCTCGCTCATCGGCGGCGACCTTTCGGACAGGTTCGGTCGCCGGTCGATGATCGTGACCGGATGGCTTATCTATGCAAGTGTCTATATCGCGTTCGCCTTTGTCGATTCAGCGTGGCAGGCGTGGGCCCTGTTTATTATCTACGGAGCTTACTTCGGTTTGACCGAAGGCGTCGAGAAAGCATTCGTCGCAGATCTCGTCGACGAAGAAAAACGCGGCACCGCCTATGGCTTCTACAACCTCTTCTACGGGATCACCGTCTTCCCTGCATCGCTGCTTTTCGGCTTCCTCTGGAGCCAATTCGGCGCCCCCGTTGCGTTTGTCACAAGCGCCGCGATCTCTCTGATCTCCGCCGTACTCTTGATCTCAATCAGGCCGGTTCCAGCGCCAGCGAAATAAAAAAGGACGGAGTCTTCGTGCTCCGTCCTGAATCAATCGAGCTGTCCTTTGGTCAATCGTTCAGCCGAATAGAATTAACCATCGTCCTGAATGCTGAGTTATAACGATACGCATCGTCCGACGGCGCAACCGCGGCGATGTAGAGCATGTCGCCGCTTCGCATTGGGACGGTGTAAACAGTTACTGTCTCGTTGCGGCCCGTCACGGGCGAGCGTCCGGTCAGAGTTGTCACATAAGACTGGCGACCCGACACCGTCGCCCGAGACGACGCGCCTTGCTGGCGAAGGTATGCGTTCGCCTGAACGATGCCGCTGATATAGTCCTGCGTCGCTTGTGCGAGCGTGCCGCCGCGAGATTGATGCAACCCGACCATCGCACCGTGCGTGATCCCCTGGTTGCCAAACGCGCCTTCCGGCGCAAATGTCACGTCCCCTTGGCCGGAAAGTTCCTGCCAGTTGCTCGGGACGTTTATCCTTATCCAGTTGCCGTTCTGATACGTCCGGTAGCTCGCCGAGGGATAGGGTACGGTGTTTGTATACCGTCCATTGGCCGTCGGGCTGTTTGATGTGTTGCCGGCCTTATGGTCTCGTTCGATCTCGGCCATCGATCGCGCTCGCGGCATTGCTCGAAGGCGTTCCTGGATGCGTGAAAAGGCCTGCGTCACCTTGATCGGGTTAGAAGCTACATTTAGGTACTGAGCCTCCTGATTTATCTTCTGAAATCTATTGCCCGGATCGGGGTGGCTGCTTAACCATTCCGGAGCGCGGCCACCGCTGCTCTCGCCCGCGATCGTGCGGAACATATTTGCGAGGTCTCGCGGATCATATCCGGCATCCGCCATAATGCGCGCACCTAATATGTCGGCCTGCGTTTCGTAGCCTCGGCTGTATTTCAGAGCAAGGCCACCAAATCCGATCTGGCTGCCGGCGCCAATGACCTGTCCAAGTCCTCCGCCAATGACAGCTCCGGCGATCTGACCGAGAACCGAGCCGATCTGGAACTTCTGCGTTTCGGTGGCCTGGGCAGTAGCATGACGAAGCGCAACGTGGCTTATTTCATGAGCCATGACTCCCGCCATCTCGCCCTCGTTCTTCGCGGCTTCGATCATTCCACGGTTGACGTACATCGGCCCGCCGGGAAGTGCAAATGCATTGATGTCACGAGCGTTCACCACTTGAAATCGATAGTTAAACGCCGGCTGGCGAAACTCCGCAGGAATAGCCGCTACAAGTCGAGCCCCGACGCGTTCGACATAATTCTGGGCCTGCTCATCGCTCAATATCGGAAACTGCTCGTCCACCTGTTGGGCGGCCTTGTTTCCAAGCTCGACATCTTGCTGGACCTTATACTTGTTCTTCGGCATCGTAACGCGCGTCTGCGCGATCGCCGAGAACGGCACCAGCAGTAAAGCCCAAAGCGTAAAGGCAACCGGAAGTCGTTTACGGATACTGTACTGTTTCATTGCACCCTCCAAGAAAATAAGGGCTTTAGATCCCTTTCTGAACACTCATTCAAGCAATAGACAGACCAAAACCGCTGAGATTACAGAATAGCACTCCCGAACCGCTTTGTGGCGATTTCGAATAGATCGATCTAAGTCTCGTAGATTCAGTGAGATAGGTCGGCAGCGTCGCTGCCCGCGGGTCGTTCCGATTGGGGGCGTTCAACCTGATTTGAGATGCGTTCCAGCTCCTCTTCGACCAACGCAACAAACGATTTCGCATCCATCGTGCCTAATTTGTTGGAAAGCGTTCCGTCGACGAAGACAGCTATAGCTAGGTCGCTGCTCAGATCATTGACGAGGTCCATATAGACTTTTGGTGAGAATAGAAAAGCCTATTACTCGTGTGTTACTTCGGTGTTAACAGGATGTTAAATCTTTCGAGTGCCGATTTCAGGTACGGGTAGATTTAATTGTAATTTAACCTTTTCAAGGCGGCGATTACCTATAATCAAAGGCTTTCGGAGAGACATTTAATTAATGAAGAAACTTTTAAGACAAAGACAAGTGCTAGCGGTGCTCATCGCAACGGCGGTAACGCTCTCGTTCGGATGCAGCGGTCAAAAGCTTGGCGAGGGTCCGGGAGCAACGGCTCCGGGCTCCGCAGTACAGATCCAAGGTTCGGGCTCGACATTCGCGAAACCCATCATGGATAAGTGGACGAGCGAGTTCGGCAAGCTGAACCCGACGATCCGGATCGACTACCAAAGCACGGGTTCAGGCGCGGGCATCAAGGCGATCCAGAACCAGACAAGCGATTTCGGCGCGACCGACGCGGCAATGTCCGATGACGAGCTTAAAGCGACGACAAGCGGCGAGATAGTGCACGTTCCCGTCGTGCTCGGAGCGGTGGTGCTGACCTACAACCTCACCGAGGTGAAGCAGCCGTTGAAGCTTACTCCGCAAGTTGTCTCGGATATCTTTCTCGGAAGAATTAAGAATTGGGATGACCCGAAGATCAAGAAAGACAACCCGGACGCGGCGCTTCCTTCGGCCCCGATCACACCGGTCTTCCGCGCGGACGGCAGCGGCACTTCGGATGTGTTCACAGACTTTTTGTCCAAGACCGTTCCCGAGTGGAAATCGACCGTCGGCCGAACGAAGAATCCACAGCTTCCGCAAGGTGTCGGGATTGGAGGTAAAGGTAACGAGGGTGTGATGGGCCAGGTTAAGAACACGCCGAACACGATCGGGTATGTTGAGCTTACGTTCGCAAAGGCAAACAACCTGCCGACTGCCTTGATCAAGAACAAAAGCGGCAACTTTATCGAACCCAACTCACAATCGGTGTCAAACGCGGCTGCCAGAATGGCGGACAAGATGCCCGAGGATCTACGCTACGAAATAACTGATGCAGACGGCGCAGATGCTTACCCGGTCGCAGGCATCGTCTTCGTTCTCGTATATAAGGACCAGAAAGATGCGGTAAAGGGAAAGGCGGTCGCCGATTACCTTTGGTGGGCGACCCATGACGGTGCGCAGTATCTGGAAGAGCTTCACTATGCGAAGCTGCCGGCGAAGCTCGTTGAGAAGGTAGAAGGAAAGATCAAGTCCCTGACAAACTCCGGCAAGTCACTACGGCCGTAACGTTTCAGGACAAAGAATTTTGTGAAGCAAACCGGCGCCCTGGGCGACAAAGTTTTCCGGACCATCCTTTGGATCGCGGCAACGAGCATTCTTGTGCTCGTTGCGGGGATCATCGTGATGATGGTGCAGAACTCGTGGCCCACCATCACAAAGTTCGGTATCGGGCTTCTCTTCGAGAGCGAATGGGCACCGGCGCAAGAACGGTTCGGAGCCCTTCCGTTCATATACGGAACAGTTGTCTCGTCCATACTGGCCCTCGTGATCGCGGTGCCGATCTCTCTTGGGATAGCGATCTTCCTGGTTGAACAGGCTCCAATAAAGTTAGCTCGTCCGATCGCGTTCATGATCGAGCTGCTGGCGGCGATCCCGTCGGTGGTATACGGACTGTGGGGAATATTCGTTCTTGCACCGTTCATTCGCGAGTATTTGGGTCCAGTGCTTCAGGAGACTCTCGGATTCCTTCCTTTCTTCCAGGGAAGGCTGACCGGTATCGGACTACTTACGGCTGGAATCATTCTGGCGATAATGGTCACGCCGATCATCACGGCGGTAGTTCGGGACGTCCTGGAAGCAGTGCCTACCACCCAGCGTGAAGCCGCGCTTGCTTTGGGCGCTACGAAATGGGAGACGACTTTGATCGTGCTCGGCAACGCTGCTCCGGGAATCGCCGGAGCGGTCGTACTCGGGCTCGGGCGGGCTATCGGCGAAACGATGGCAGTAACAATGGTAATAGGTAATTCGCCTCAGATCACACTATCCCTGTTCGAGCCGGCATATACGATCGCATCGGTGCTTGCGGCGAATTTCGCAGATGCGACTGAAGAGATCTATCTAAGCGCGTTGATCGAGATCGGACTGGTGCTGTTCCTGGTCACGTTCGTCGTGAACGCGTTCGCAAAGCTTCTGATAATGAGCGTAGCCAGTCGGAATACCAGACAGGTTTGAACCGGATGTCACTTGGCGCAACATCGAATGGGCGCAATCGCAGGGTCGTCAATACGATAATGACGAGCTTGACGGCGCTTTGCGCGATCTTCGTGACGGGCCTGCTTTTGGTGATCATCGGCTACATCGCCATTCGCGGCGCTTCCTCGATCAGCATCGAATTTCTTACTGATACGCCGAAACCGGTTGGCGAGGGCGGCGGAATCGGCAATTCGATCCTTGGTTCTGCCCTCATGACGCTGCTTGCGGCCGTGATCGGGCTGCCGGTCGGTATCGCTGCCGGAGTCTACCTCGCCGAGTATGGCAGGGGCTGGTACGGGACGACGATCCGGTTCGTCGCCGACACCTTGATCGGCATCCCGTCCATCATTGTTGGGATCTTCATATACACTCTTGTCGTGCTGCCGATGGGGCGGCAATCGGGACTTGCGGGCGGGCTGGCACTGGCGGTGATAATGATCCCGATCGTCGCTCGGACTACCGAAGAGATGATCCGGCTCGTGCCTAATTCGATGCGTGAAGGAGCCCTCGCGCTTGGCGCTCCGCAATGGCGTGTATCGTGGAACATCGTTTTGCCGGCCGCGGCTTCGGGGATCGCGACCGGCGCGATGCTCGCGATCGCACGCGTTACTGGCGAGACCGCTCCGCTGTTATTCACGGCTTTGAACAGCCGCTTCTACAACTACTATCTCGACCAGCCGATGTCGTCGCTTACTGTGCAGATCTTTAACTACGCAACCGGCCCGTTCGAGGTCGAGCACGCGATGGCATGGGCGGCAACGTTGATATTGGTCGGGACGATATTGGTGATAAATATTTTGGTGAGAGCTGTGACGAAACGACGATACTAACGGTTCGTTGAAGATCGATGGATAAAAAGATCAGCGTATCAAATCTGAATTTTTTCTACGGCAAGGCGCAGGCCTTGTACGACATTTCCCTGGACGTGCCGGAGCGCGAGATCGTTGCGTTCATCGGGCCATCAGGCTGCGGAAAGTCGACGTTCCTTCGCACGCTCAACCGGATGAACGACACTATTCCGAACGCAAAGGCCGATGGAACGGTTACGATCGACGGCAAGAACATCTATGCGCCCGGGACCGACGTCGTCGCGCTTCGCCGAAAGGTCGGTATGGTGTTCCAGAAATCGAACCCTTTTCCAAAGTCGATCTTTGAGAACGTCGCTTACGGTATTCGCATCAACGGGATCAACAGCAGCAAGACCGACCTCAACGACCGCGTAGAGAAAGCTCTTCAGGATGCGGCCCTGTGGAACGAGGTCAAGGACAGACTGAGCATGTCGGCGTTCGGCCTTTCGGGTGGCCAGCAGCAACGACTGTGTATCGCCAGGGCGCTCGCGGTACAGCCCGAAGTGATCCTCATGGACGAGCCCGCGTCGGCGCTCGACCCGATAGCGACGCAAAAGATCGAAGAACTCGTCGTTGAATTGAAAAAGGACTACACAATAGTCATCGTGACGCATAATATGCAACAGGCGTCACGCGTCTCTGATCGAACGGCATTTTTTATGCTCGGCAAGCTTATCGAGTACGACAAAACCGACAAGATCTTTCAGAATCCGAACGAAAAGCTGACCGAAGACTACATTACCGGTAGATTCGGTTAGAGAATGCTGTTATCGTAATAAGCTTTGTATTCATAGGTAGCAATGGACCATCGGATAATTGACCAACAACTTGATGTGCTTCGGGACAAGATCCTCCTTTTGGGTGGAGCGACCGAAGCCGCGGTACAAAAGGCGATGCAGTCGCTCGTCGAACGGGACAGCGAGCTTGCGAAGAAGGTGCTCGACGAAGATAAGATCATCGACCAGATGGAACTCGAGATCGACCGATTGTCGATCGAGATCCTTGCTCTTCAGCATCCGGCTGCGCATGACCTGCGGTTCGTTATCTCGGTCGCGAAGATCACGCCGATCCTCGAACGCATCGCGGACCACGCCGGCAGCATCGCCGAGGCCGCGCTGATCATAAATATCGAGCCGTTAGTGAAGAACTACGTCGATTTCCCGATCATGGCCCAGACTGCGACCGAGATGCTCCGGTCGGCGCTCGACGCTTTTACCAACGAAGACGCGAAGCTTTCACGCGAGATCATTGAACGAGATAAGGAGATCGACAAGAGCTACAAGCGAGTCTTCAACGAACTGCTGGAAATGATGATCGATAACCCGGCGGCGACGACGGGAGCGGCTCATTTGCTGTTCGTTGCGAAACACCTTGAGCGGATCGGGGACTATGTAAAAGACATTTGCGAGCTCAACGTCTATCTTCGCGAAGCGGCGTTTATTAAGCACAGTCGCCTGATTTAACATTCCGCTAACACTTCCGTAACACGTTTCAGATAAAATGCGATGCCGCCGATGTTGGACATCCGGCGGCCTTCGGCTTTATCCTAGTGCAGTTCCGTTCAAATACCACCGGAGAGACAGCACTTACCACAATGGCTTTCAGCTTTCTGCCGCGCGAAGACGCCTACTTCACGCTCTTCACCGAGATGGCCGGGAAGATCGAAGATGCTTCATCGATCCTGATGGAGATGCTCGACTCCGACGGCACCGATCATGGTTCGTTCACCAAGCGAATCAAAGATGTCGAGCACGAGTGCGACACGCTCACCCACGAGATCACGACCAAACTAAACAAGTCGTTCATCACGCCATTCGACCGTGAGGATATTTATACGCTTGCGGTCGCGCTGGACGATATCTGCGACTACATCGATGCCGGTGCACGAGCCATCGTGATGTACGACATTCGCGAGTTCAGCGATGAAGCCAAGCAATTGGCCCGGATCATCCGCGATCTGGGAACTGTAATAAAGAGTGCGGTTTCAATGCTAAAAAAGCCGAACGGCATCAATAAGCATTTTGTCGAGATCCATCGGCTCGAGAATGAAGCCGACGACGTTTATTTTCAGGCGATCGGAAAGCTGTTCAAAGATGCGACCGACCCGATCCGCGTGATCAAGCTAAAGGAACTCTACGAGATCCTTGAGAACGCGACCGACCGAGCTGAAAGCGTAGCCAATATCATCGAGAGCATCGTGCTCAAGCACAACTGATCAGGCCAATATGGATGGACAAACCGCAGCCTTCAGCCTGGTCGCTTTGATCATCGTCGTCGCGCTTATTTTTGATTACGTGAACGGATTTCACGACGCGGCGAACTCGATCGCGACGGTGGTCGCCACCCGCGTGCTCTCGCCTGGCGTGGCCGTTGCATGGGCGGCATTCTTCAACTTCATCGCGTTTCTCGTGTTCGGAACTGCTGTCGCCAAAACCATCGGCGGCGATATGGTCGATATCGCCAAGATCGAAGGCGGCGATCAGTTGTTCGTGCTGCTTGGCGCCGTGATCGGCGCTATCATTTGGAACCTGATAACCTGGTACTTGGGCCTGCCTACATCTAGTTCACACGCCCTGGTCGGTGCCTATGCCGGTTCGGCAATGACCGCGTTTATTTATCAGAGCGGATTCGGAAGCCCACTGGTCGTGCTGAAGGCTGAAGGGTGGATCAAGACTCTCTCGTTCATCGTTCTTTCGCCACTGATCGGGATGACTCTCGGCTTTTTACTGATGATCGCCGTCTACTGGATCTTTCACAAGGTTTCGGTGAACAAGGTCGATCGCGTGTTTCGGGTCGGCCAGCTCTTCTCGGCAGGAGCGTATTCACTCGGACACGGCGGCAATGATGCTCAGAAGACGATGGGCATTATCACGATCGCACTCGTCGCGGGCGGATATCTTCAGATGGAAGCGGGCGGCAAGCTTCCTGATGTTCCTCTGTGGGTAGTGTTGTCGGCGCACGCGGCGATCGGGCTCGGAACCCTTTCGGGCGGTTGGCGGATCGTAAAAACGATGGGTACGAAGATCGTCAAGCTTCAACCCGTCGGCGGATTCTGTGCCGAGACAGCCGGAGCGTTGACTCTGTTTGGAGCGACGGCCGCCGGTATTCCCGTATCAACGACTCACACGATAACGGGCTCTATCGTCGGGGTCGGATCTGCGAAACGGTTTTCGGCGGTGAAGTGGGGCGTGGCGGGTCGGATCGTCTGGGCGTGGGTGCTGACGATCCCGATGGCGGCGTTGATCGCCGCTCTGGCCTACGGCGTGATCCTGGTAATTGAGAAACTAACTGGCAGGATCTAGCGGTTCACACTATCCGAGAGCCGCGAGTTCCTCTCTCGCGGCGACCAGGGCAGGCATGTCCTTGTCGGCTTCGGACCAAATGTCGAGAAACTTCTGATAGTCTTCCTTCCGATGCGTCGCCCGGGCCAATCCAAGTTGGGCCAGAGGATAAAGCGATGAAAGCGGAGCCTCACCGCGGCTGTTCAGGATCTTGTTGAACTCGAACGCTGCGTCCGCATTACGTTCGAGTCTCAGCAACGCAAGCCCGCGAAGGTATTGTGGGATGAACTCGCCGGCTTTTTCGAGGCGTTCGGTGATCTCAAGCTCCTCGACGGCCTCCTTCAGCTTTCCGGCTTGCAGCCAAAGAGCCGCTTTGATCGTCGGTGCCCAAAGATGCTTGAGCAGCGTGTCCTTTGGCCGAGCCGCGAGAAGTTCGTCAAGCAAACGCCCGGCTTCTTCGATCTGTCCCGCCAACGCTTGCGCCAGCGCAACTGTGAGCACCACCATCTGCCCTTTTTCGAGACTGAGGGCTTTGTTTGTCTGTGCCCGAAGGACCGACTTCAGGGTCGTGTCGTCCTTTGCGGGCAGGCCTGTACCCGAACTCCAAAACACGACCCGCACGGCCTGCTCCGCGGCGTACTTGCCTGCAACCTCAAGCGCCTTCGTATGGGTCGCAAGATCTACGGAGCGGCGCGAAAAGTCCTGAGCCGTTCGCCATTGGCCTTTAACAGCCGCCGCGCGGGCTTGCACATCGAATGCGAGATGCTCATCATCCCGCCCTGCAAACCATCGAAGATTTCTTTGCAACGACTCCTGATCGCCCTCGATGAACGCGATCATTAGCGGGAAAAGGTGAAAGTATGTGCCGTCGAGCTTCCGGTCGAACGCGGTCCTGCACGTTTCCTTCGCCTCTTCGTAACGGCCGAGCGAGACAAGCGACTCTACAAGATTCATGTAGATCGTCGCGTAGTTCGGGTCGATACGAATGCCTTCGTGCGCAAACACGACGGCCTTTTCCGATTGCCCGATCCTCTCCATAGAGTCGGAGAGGCTGACGTACGACACGACAAAATTCGGATACGTATTCCGCCAAAGTTCGAGCGTGTCGATCGCCTTGTCCAGTTCTCCGTTGACGAAATTGTGAAAGTAATAGGTTATTCTCAGCTTCTCGCTTTCGCTGACAGCATCCCGCAGTTCGTATGCCTTTCTGGTCATCTCCGCCGCGAGTTTCCATTGATCCGTATTTCGGTAAACGACTGCGAGTTCGGTGTATGCCAACGCGAACTCGGGGTCCAGCTCGAGTGCTTTTCTGTAGAACGGTATTGCCTCGAACTGGCGTCCATTCACGATCTGCTCGCGGCCGAGCACAAAGATCTTCAGCGCTTCTAGCGACGACGTGGTGATCGATTCGCTCGGTACGTTAAACTTCTCGATCGAGCTAAGGCTCTCACCGAGCCTCTCGCGGAGCCCGCTTGCAGCACGCGTGAGGGCGTTCAACACTTCCTCGCGAGAATTCACCTGCTCAAATTCGCGCCCGAGACTTTCATTGTTGCGAGCGTTGATCGCCTCGAGCGTCAGCACGTAGATCTCACCGAACTTCGTTATAGATCCGGTGATAAAGGCTTTCAGGTTCTGCCGCATGCAGATCTCTTCGCCGAGTTCCTTTGAGACCTTTTCGCCCGGACTCCGTCCCATCAATCGAAGCGTTTGGCTGACCTTCGAATCCGGCACGATATCGAGGAATGGCGACTGTGCCAGCGAATACGCAAGCGCCATCTTCAGCGTCTGGTCAAATACCGCCTCGCCGGTCGAATTCTCAAACTCGGTAATGAGGATCGAGTCGCGAGAGCGGCTCCCGGAGCTCGTGGAATACCTCTGGGCACGCGTTTTGCCGGAATCTTCCGGGGGCCGGGTCGGCACCGCGGTTTGTTCGAGCTTCGCCTCCATCCGCAGTTCATCGCGCAGATCCGTTAGGTCCACCACCAGATCACGAGTCGCTTGGTATCGCTGATCACGTTTCTTGCGAAGCGTCTTCTGAACAATGCGTTGAAGTTCGCGCGGAAGATGCGGGGCCAGCGACGAAAGCGGCTGCGGCTCAATGCTGATCACCGCAGCCAGCGTGTCGGTCATCGTTTCCCCGCCGAACGGCACCTGGCCCGTGAGCATCTCGTACATCACCACGCCAAAGCTGAACACATCCGATCGAGCGTCGGTCGGTTTCCCGCGGGCCTGCTCCGGGGACATGTACGACACGGTTCCCATCACGACGCCCGGATTCGTCTTGACCAGCTTACGGGTCTCGTCTTCTCCGCCGGAGTCGACGAATTCGCTTAGCTTTGCGAGTCCGAAATCGAGGACCTTCACGTACCCGTCGGGGCGGATCATGATGTTTTCCGGCTTGATGTCGCGGTGAACGATCCCGGCCCGATGTGCCGCAGACAACGCCTCGACGGTTTGGATAGCGATCGAAAGGACCTCGTCGAACGAGATGCGTTCCGACGACATCCGGTCGCGAAGGGTTCGGCCGTCGATATACTCCGACGCAATGAAATGCGTCCCCTCGTGCTCGCCGATCTCGTAAACGGTGATGATGTTGGGATGATTAAGAGCGGACGCCGCCTTCGCTTCCTGGATGAACCGCCCGAGGCGTTCGGCATTCTCGGAGTATTCCTTTGAAAGGAACTTTAGCGCCACCTTGCGGTCGAGCTTGGTGTCTTGCGCGAGAAAGACCTCGCCCATACCGCCGGCGCCTATCTTGGACAGGATCTTAAAGTGGGCGATCGATTCGCTCATCGATTGTTGCGTTTCGGGTGTCAGGTTCTGGATAAGTTTGCCCGTTGTGCGGAATTGAGTCAACCCTTGGCGTGACAACAAAAAGGGCCGCTTTCGGAAGTGGCCCATGTGCTGAATACATTGTGCTTTCCGTCTATCCGCCGATCCCGTAAATATACGGTGCGATCACCAAAGAGACGATCGACATCAGCTTGATCAGGATGTTCATCGACGGGCCCGACGTGTCCTTGAACGGATCGCCGACCGTGTCGCCCGTTACCGATGCTTTGTGCGGTTCGGACTTCTTGAAATACATCTCGCCATTGATCTCGACACCCTTTTCAAATGATTTCTTGGCGTTGTCCCACGCACCGCCGGCATTGTTCTGGAAGATGCCCATCAGAACGCCGCAAACCGTTACGCCCGCTAACAGACCTCCAAGAACTTCCGGCCCGAACGCAAAGCCTACGATCACCGGCGTGATCAGAGCGATCGCACCGGGCAGCATCATCTCGCGGATCGAAGCCTTGGTCGAGATCGCCACGCACTTCTCGTATTCGGGCTTTGCTTTGTACTCCATGATGCCCGGAATATCGCGGAACTGACGTCGAACTTCTTGCACCATATCCATCGCCGCCTTGCCGACCGCCTGGATACACAGCGCTGAAAAGATGAACGGGATCATGCCGCCCACAAAGAGGCCCGCGAGTACGTTCGCTTTATAGATATCGATCCGATCGATACCTGCCATCCCGACGAAAGCGGCGAATAATGCAAGCGATGTAAGAGCCGCCGACGCGATCGCAAAGCCCTTTCCGGTAGCGGCGGTGGTGTTTCCGACGGCGTCGAGGTTGTCGGTGCGCTCGCGGACTTCGGGTGGTAGCTGGGCCATCTCGGCGATGCCGCCGGCGTTGTCGGCGATGGGTCCGAAAGCGTCAATTGCTAACTGCATCGCGGTCGTCGCCATCATCCCAGCGGCTGCGATAGCGACGCCGTAGAGTCCTGCAAAATAATATGATGCGACGATGCCCGCGGCGAGCGTCAGGACCGGGATCACCGTCGATTTCATACCGACCGAGAGGCCGCCGATGATGTTAGTGGCGTGGCCGGTGAGCGATTGCTGGATGATCGAGTTGACGGGTTTCTTGCCCATCGCGGTGTAATATTCGGTCGCGGCAGACATGATCGCGCCGACGATGGTTCCGACGACGATCGCGAAGAACACGCCGTTCTTGGTGAACGAAACCGACCGCAGCGTGATCTGCCCGTCCGGCAGCAGCCACTGAACGACGAAGTATGACGCGACGACGGTCAGGATCATCGACGACCAGTTGCCGAGATTCAGGGCGTTCTGCACGCTCGACTTCTCGTCACTGATTCGCACGAAGAACGTCCCGACGATCGAAAATATCAAGCCGAGTCCGCAAATGACCATCGGCAAAAGGATCGGCGAAAGGCCGCCGAACGCGTCCGTCACCCTGATCTCCTGCCCGAGCACCATAGTTGCGAGGATGGTCGCGACGTACGACCCGAACAGGTCCGCGCCCATGCCGGCGACGTCGCCGACGTTATCGCCAACGTTATCGGCGATCGTCGCGGGGTTGCGGACGTCGTCTTCGGGAATTCCGGCTTCAACCTTTCCTACCAGATCCGCACCAACGTCTGCCGCTTTCGTATAGATGCCGCCGCCGACGCGAGAGAACAGCGCGATCGATTCGGCGCCGAGCGAGAATCCGGTCAGCACTTCGATGGCCGTTTTTACCTGGTTCACGCCGAGGTCCGCGAACATTGCAAGGAACGCTATGAACAATCCGCCGAGGCCGAGCACCGCGAGTCCGGCCACGCCGAGGCCCATCACAGTACCGCCCGTGAACGATACCTTCAACGCCTGTTTCAGACTCGTCCGGGCGGCCTGCGTCGTGCGGACGTTCGCCTTCGTCGCGACTCGCATTCCGATGAATCCGGCCAACGCCGAGAGGAATGCTCCAACAATGAAGGCGACGGCGATCAACCAGTGCGAATGGATCTGCCGCCCGCCGATCTCGTGGATCGTGCCCGAATATGCAAGCAATGCCGCGGTTATCACCACGAAAATGCTGAGCACACGCCACTCGGCCTTGAGGAACGCCATCGCCCCATCGGCGATATAACCGGCCAACTCCTGCATCTTGGCGTCGCCGGCGTCCTGCTTGCTAACCCAGACCGACTTCCAGTACATCACCGCAAGTCCGATCAAGCCCAACACGGGCACAAGGTAGATCACGTAACTGTTCATATTGTCCTGTTAAATCTGCGGCCCGAAAGAAAGTTTCCGGGCACACGTATATTAAACATCAGTGCGATATCAAAACTATCGATTATCAGGTAATAGGGCCTTTTAGGCAACCCGCGAGACCGCGGAAATCCGCGCCGGTGCAGAGCGCTGGACATGGTCTATACTGGTCATCCAAATGACAACGATCGCCATTAAATCGAACGCACGGGAGGAAATGATCGATATTACCGCCGAGGTCGCCGGTCAACTGCCGGACGGTAACGGCATTTGCGTTTTGTTCGTGCAGCATACGACGTGCGGGTTGACGGTGAACGAGAACGCCGACCCGGATGTGCAGTCGGACATGCTGGGGTTTCTGCGGCGGCTGATACCGCAGTACGAGCCGAACTTCAAGCACTTCGAACACAACTCCGACGCGCATATCAAGGCGTCGCTGATGGGTTCGAGCGTGACGATTCCCTTTGAAAACGGGAAGCTGTGTCTGGGGCGGTGGCAGGGCATCTATCTGTGCGAGTTCGATGGCCCGCGGGAGAGGAATGTGTCGGTGACGATTGCATGAGTTTTGCCCGCGAAATACGCGAAAGAACGCGAAACTCACAGATCGATATTTAGCGATATTTAGCGTATTTTGCGGGCAAGGATTTCTCATGGTGACCGGAGGATATTCGGGGACGCCGTTGGCGATGAAGCTTGGGATCAAGCACGGGATGACGGTGGTGGTCGTCGGGTTTGCCGGGGACTATGCAGCCTTGGTCGCTCCGGTGCCGGAGGGCGGTGAGATAGCCACTTTGGACACACTCCCTAACGATCGTGTTTCCGCCTTGTCTGTTGACCTGCTTCATCTATTCACCAATTCGCGGGACGAGTTGTTTCGGGTGTTGGACGAGGCACGCCGCGTCATCAAACAGGACGGAATGATCTGGGTCTCGTGGTACAAGAAGGCGGCGAAGCTGCCGACGGAGATCAACGAGGACACGATCCGCGATGCGGCCTTGCCGATGGGTCTTGTGGACGTAAAGGTTTGCGCGGTCGATGAGAAGTGGTCGGGGCTAAAGCTGGTTATACGGAAGGAACTTCGCGCTTCGTGATCCTCTTGCTTTCTTCTTTCGTGTTTTTCGTGGATAGAGAAAAAAGAGGTGTCCACGAAACACACCAACTGCACGAAATAGAGAAAAATCGGATATAATCTGTGGCGATCAAACAAGTCCACACGTTAGCTGCCGAGCCGTCAGTGATGCCTGAGTTCGATAAGAGAATTGACGCCTACATAGAGAAGTCGCGGGATTTTGCACGGCCGATCCTTGAGCATCTGAGGAAGCTGGTACACAAGGCCTGCCCTGATGTTGAAGAGACCCTGAAGTGGAGCATGCCGAGTTTTGAATACAAGGGGATCTTGTGTGGGATCGCGGCTTTCAAGGAGCGCGTGACGTTCATGTTCTGGAAGCAGTCGCTGCTAGAGACGGACTTGTTTCCCGCCAACAAGACTGCGATGGGGAGCTTTGGGCGGATCACGTCGCTGAAAGACCTCCCGAAAGACAAAGAGATCGTTGCGCTGATCCATCAGGCGATGGAGTTGAATGAGAAAGGGATTAAGGTGCCGAAGAAGCCGGCCGCGAAGAAAGCTGATGTTGTCGTACCGAAAGAGTTAACTGCCGCTTTATCGAAGAACAAAACGGCGAAGGCGGCGTTTGATAAGTTCAGCCCGTCGCACCGGCGGGAGTATTCGGAATGGATCGCCGAGGCGAAGAGCGACGCGACACGAGATAGGCGGATCGCTACGGCGATCGAATGGTTGAGCGAGGGGAAGTCGAGAAATTGGAAATACGAACGGCCAAAGGCCGCGAAGGAGAAATAATAATGGGACTTGGAGTTAATCCTTATATCGCATTTCGAGGTAACTGCCGTGAGGCGATCGATTTTTACAAGCAGGCGCTTGGGGCCGAAGAGCTTTTCTCGCAGACCTACGGCGATTCGCCGATGAAGGACATGGGCAGCCCGGACGCTATCATGCACGCAACGCTGAGCATCGGCGGTTCGCACGTGATGTTCTGCGACGATTTTCATTCGCCGAATTTCACGACCGGCGGGAACATCTCGCTCGCGATCGGGCTAAACGATGTAGAGAAGGCGAAAGAGTATTTCGCCAACCTCTCCGATGGCGGAACGGTGACGATGCCGCTCGACAAGACATTCTGGGCCGAGGCATTTGGAATGCTGACGGACAAGTTCGGCATCAACTGGATGGTCAACTGCGACGCTCCGCAGGAGGCTGACAAGTCGGCTACAGCGTAGGAATTTTGCCCGCGAATTACGCTAATGAGCGCGAATAGGAAGAAAGAATTATTTCTATTCGCGGCAATTCGCGTTATTCGCGGGCAAAGATATTATTAGCGTATGGCAGATCCAATTCTCGTAGCAAAACGCGACGCGGCCGAATATTACCTGCTGCCGCAGATGGCCAACAGGCACGGTGTGATCACCGGTGCGACCGGTACCGGTAAGACGGTGACGCTGCAGAAGCTCGCCGAGGGCTTTAGCGAACGCGGAGTGCCGGTTTTCATGGCGGATATAAAGGGTGACCTTTCAGGTGTCACACAGCCCGGCGGCGGCAATGCGAAGATCGATGCTCGCAATACGCAGCTCGGGATCACGCCGACGTTCGCGGGTTTTCCGGCGACGCTCTGGGATGTGTTCGGCAAGCAGGGCCACCCGCTCCGCTCGACCGTCTCGGAAATGGGGCCGCTGCTGCTCGGGCGCCTCCTCGATCTGAACGAGACGCAGGAAGGCGTGCTGGCGATCGCGTTCAAATACGCTGATGACCACGGAATGCTCCTACTTGATCTGAAAGACTTGCAGGCGCTGATGCGATGGGTCGGTGAGAACGCGAAGGAGCTTACGACGCAATACGGCAACGTCTCGACGGCGTCGGTCGGTGCGATCCAACGCGGGCTGCTGCAGTTGGAACAGCAGGGCGCCGAGATCTTTTTTGGCGAGCCGGCGGTTGAACTTGGCGATTTCATGCAGACGCTTGGCGGAAAGGGCGTACTGAATCTGCTCGCCGCCGATCAGCTTGTCAATGGTCCGAAGCTTTACTCGACTTTTCTTCTCTGGCTGCTGAGCGAACTGTTCGAGAATTTGCCCGAGGCCGGCGATCTCGACAAGCCCAAACTCGTTTTCTTCTTTGACGAAGCTCACCTGTTGTTCTCGGATGCTCCGTCGGCGTTGATCGACAAGGTCGAACAGGTTGTTCGGCTGATCCGGTCGAAAGGTGTTGGCGTATATTTCGTCACGCAGAATCCGGCAGACATCCCTGAAAAGGTCCTTGCACAACTCGGCAATCGGGTACAGCACGCGCTTCGAGCGTACACGCCGCAGGAACAGAAAGGCGTCCGGGCCGCCGCGAGTTCGTTTCGCGAGAATCCGAACGTCGATACCGAGAAAACGATCACTGAACTCGGAGTGGGGGAAGTGCTGATCTCGTGTCTGGATGAGAAGGGAATTCCGACCATGGTGGATCGTGCATTCGTGGTACCGCCCGTCGGCCAGATCGGGCCGATCACCGCCGAGCAGCGTGCAGCACTGATCGCGAATTCGCTTGTCGCTGGTGCGTACGACACGGCTGTAGACCGCGAATCTGCATTCGAAATACTTATCGCCAAGACCGAAAAGAAAACCGCTCAGGCCGCCGCCGTCGAGCAGGCAAAGGCTGAAGCAAAGGCCCAGAAAGAAGCCGAGAGGGCTGAACGCGCCGCGGCTCGGGCGCCGGATACGATGGTCGAATCGATCACGAAAAGCGTCGCCCGCTCCGCTTCGAGTTCCATCGGCCGGCAGATCGGCAACACGATCGTCCGCGGGGTTCTGGGAAGCATCTTCGGCGGGAAATCGAAGTCGAAGAGCAGCTGGTTTTGACGAGGTGTTATAATCGCTCACTATGAACGGAATTCTGGAACTGGCGAAGGCGAAAGAACGGGTCAGCGTCGATACCTGGATCATGGCGGTTCCCGACGAGGTTTGCGATCGTGAAGGGCTTGCTAAAGGCACTCTCGTCAGCATGACGATCAAGAACGGAGGGATCCAGACCGAGTTCATTTCTCCACCAAGTGAGAAGTTTAGAGAAGCGGGCAAGGAGATACTTGTGAAAGATCGCGAACTCCATGAGAGGTTAAAGGCGATTGGAGACTAGCGACGAGATCTTATACATCGAGTACGATCAGGCGCTTTGGCTCCATTTCGAGTTGATGTGGCATTGGAACGAAACCTATATCGGTGTCGATCGACGCGACCTCATCGAATCTGCTCTCGCTCGTCCTAAGCAGACTGCCGCCTATGAGAATGGAGACATTGTTCGTCAGGCGGCTTCATTGTGTTTTGGCCTGATCAAGAATCATCCTTGGCGAGGTGGAAACAAACGCACCGCAACTTACATAATGCGTACGTTTCTTTATGTTAATGGCTTCGATCTCGACTATGAGGTTGAAGACATGGTTGAAATGGTGCTCGCCGTCGAATCCGATGAATGGAGGTTGGCAGAAGTCGACGATTGGCTCCGCGAAAGGGTTCGCAAGACATCTGATTAGGGCGCGGGACCGATGGGGATCAAAAGTATGAAAAAGAGCTCGATCACGGCTCTCCTGCTTCTTCTGAGCTTGCTCGCTTTAAACGTCAATTCGCAGACCCCAGCAAAGAAAATGAAGATCTTTATTTCGGCAGACATGGAAGGCGTGACAGGCGCGGTTACCGGCGAGCAATTGGGTCCGACGGGATTCGAGTATCAGCGGTTCCGCGAGTTTATGACGCAGGAAGTGAACGCCGCGATCGAGGCGGCTTTTGCCGCCGGTGCGACCGAGATCGTCGTGGCGGATTCGCACGGCAACGGACAGAATCTGCTGATCGAAAAGCTGCCTAAGCACATCACGCTTGTCCGTTCGTGGCCGCGTCCGCTACAGATGATGCAGGGCATCGACGAGACGTTCGCGGGAGCGATCTTCATTGGCTATCACTCGGGAACGCACAATGAAGCAGGCGTCCGCGCCCACACAATGTCGAGCGCGAATCTGGCAGACGTAAAGCTGAACGGCGTCCAGGTGCCGGAAGCGGGGATCAACGCCGCGATCGCGGGCCATTTCAACGTGCCGGTGATAATGATCTCCGGCGACGACGCGGCCGTGAAGGAAGCTACCGATCTTTTGGGCGACCTTGAAGGTGCGGTCGTTAAGTGGAACTACGGGTTCCACTCGGCACGGACGATGATGCCCGAAGCGGCACAGGACCTGATACGCGACAAAGTGAAACGCGCGATCGGTCGGATCGGCGACTTCAAGCCGTACAAACTTTCGACGCCGATCCGGCTCGATGTGCGGTTCAAGAATTACCGGCCGGCGGAGGTCCTGAGTTACCTCTCGATCGTGGAACGCACCGACGCGCACAGTATCCGCTACGAAGCGAAAGATATGATCGAGATGTCGAAATTCATCTCGTTTATGATGAACTACGAACCCGGCCTTACGCCGTAACGTGAAATGCTGATAAAAGACGAAGTCGTCGAGAAGATAAGGACGGGCGAGATAACCGTCCTTTTTCGGCGCTGGTCGCGGCCGGGTGCTAAAGCGGGCGGCACGCAGATGACCCAAGGCGGCGTGGTCGGGATCGATTCGGTCGCGGTGATATCGGAAGATAGCATCACCGATGAGGATGCGCGCGCTGCCGGTTATGAATCCCGCGAGATACTGATCGAACATCTCAATTACCGCGAAGATCCGATCTATCGCATCGGCGTCCGATGGGTCGGCGAAGATCCGCGCATCGCCCTGCGATCGAGCGACGATCTTAGCGAAGACGAACTCGCCGAGATCATCGCCAAACTCGACAAGATGGACCGCACCAGCAAACGAGGCCCGTGGACGCAAAGCTATCTCGAAGTCATCCACACCATGCCCGCAACCTACTCCGGCCTGCTCGCAAACTACCTCGGCATATCCCAAGCCGACTTCAAACCATGGGTGCGAAAGCTGAAGGCGCTCGGGCTGACCGAGAGTCTCGAGGTCGGGTATCGTCTCTCACCGCGTGGTGAGAAGGTGCTTGCCGCGATCGAGCGAAATTCTTAGCGGCCTTCCGAGGTGCGATATACTGCTTCTCACGATCCTATTAGCGCGAGGTGATCAATGAAGATCCTTACCATAGCCGTATTTCCCTTCTTCGCCTTCTATGCGTGTAATTCGGCCGACTCGCAACCGAACAGGCCTGTTTCTCAAGCCACAAGCTCCAAACACCACGAGGCAAAAACGTCTAATGTCGCTGCCAAAGGGGCAGAGGCCGAACCGACTCCTGACCGAGCGACCGGCGAGCCTCGAACCGTGATGGATTTCTTCGAGAAGCTGCCCGAGAAATACTTTGTTCTGGAAGGCTGCGACCATGAGACGGACAAGGATTGCAAGAAGGCCCGGGCCGAATATCTGAAGAATCTCCCGGGAGTCGTGGACATCCGGAACGGGTATTTCAAGGGCGGCTGCGACGGCGGCCAGAGTTGCGTCGAGATGGCGATCTTCAAGCGCTCGGACGGCAGCTATCTGATCGGCCTGGCCACGATGCACGAGATGGGGAGCGATTTTCATTTCCTCGACTACGCGGGCGGCGCGTGGCGCGACGCTTCGTCGGAAGTGCCGGAGTTCGGGCCGAAGCATTGGTATCAGCTGCCTCGCGTCGGCACGACGATGACTGTGTTCGAGCGGAAGATCACCGAGAAGGGCGACGATTACGAGGTCACCGAAAAAGGCCGCAAACTGTACGACCTGGTGTGGAAGGATGGCAAGTTTACGCGGAAGTAGGATTGAACCGCCGAGACGCGGAGACGCCGAGTTAAGAATATGTTTTGTGGATATCGAGAAAATAAGCGGGTCCAACGTTCTGCGACATCTCTTCTAAATCACTCTCTGCGTCTCTGCGTCTCTGCGGTGATATTTTCCGCGGCCATCGCAGCCCAAACGACTGCGCCCGGAGCACCCGGTAAGGACGCCGAATGGCTGAGCGCGGCGAAGCAGGCGATCGGCACGTCGGCGAATCCGGAATCGAAGGTATGGTTCACGCTGGCGAACGGGGTACTGACCGAGGTCCTCTACCCCAACGTCCAGACCGCAAACGTCCAGATGCTGCAGTTCGTCGTCGTCAACCCCAAGACGAAAAAGGTCGAAACCGAATGGGACGACGCGCACCATCGGATCAAAGCCCTCCGCCCCGATTCGCTCAGCTTTCAGCAGATAAATACCGCGAAGTCGGGCCAGTGGACGATTACCAAGACCTACACGACCGATACCGAAACAGATTCCCTATTGATCGAAGTCCGATTTCAACCGAAGATTCGAGGCCTGAACCTGTACGTCTATTACGACCCATCGCTAGCCAACTCTGGCATGAAGGATCGCGGTTACGCGCCTGCCCCGCGAATCGTAATGGGTCCCGATCGAGGCCCGTCCAGGCAAGAATCTCTGGGTCCAACCCTCGATTTTGGCTTGGGTTCGTCTGATGGCCAGACAAGTTCCCTTCTACTTTTTTCATCGCCAATCGCAGAAATGACGAGCGGTTACTCAGGCACTAGTGACGGTTTGGAACAGATAAAAAAGTACGGTCGCATTCAGGACCCTTACTGGAAAACAGAAGAAGGAAACGTCGCCCAAATGGCCCGAATCGTCCGCCCTGCGCGATTTACCGCTGTTCTTTCATTTGGCATTGAGGACAGATATTCAGGGCTGCACGAGCACGCTAACGCCAGGGCGTCACAGGAAAAGGGCTTTGCGAAGGCTCAAACGGAATATGACAAAAGCTGGAACGATTTCGTAAAGACGCTGCCGAAGGTCGATCCCCAATACCAGACCCAGTTCAACATGGCTGCGATGGTCCTAAAGGCCCTGGAAGATAAGTCTGCCCGGGGCGGGAATGTCGCGAGCCTGAGCGTGCCGTGGGGCGGTGGAGGCAATGGGAATACGGGCGGGACGGGTTATCGGATGGTCTGGTCGCGAGATCTTTACCACGTATTTACGGCGTATCTCGCGATCGGCGACAAGGCCGCGGCGGAGCGGGCGCTCGATTTTCTGTTCAAGGTACAGCAGCAGCCGGACGGCAGTTTCCCGCAGAATTCAGGGTTGAACGGCAAGGACGGCTGGGGTTCGCTGCAGATGGACGAGGTCGGCTATCCGCTCGTGATGGCGTGGCAATTGGGGCGGTTCGATAAGGACACGTGGAGCCACGTTAAGAAGTCGGCGGATTTCATCGTCGCCAAAGGGCCATTCTCGCCGCAGGAACGTTGGGAAGAGCGTCCGGGCTATTCGCCCTCGACGATCGCCGCCCAGATCGCGGGGCTCGTATGCGCGGCCGAGATCGCCAAGCGCAACGGCGACACGGCATCCGCTGAGAAATATCTCAGGATAGCGGACACCTGGGCCGAGAATGTCGAAAAGTGGACCGTAACGACCAAGGGCAAATACGGCGACGGCAATTATTACCTCCGCATCTCCGAAAAAGGCGAGCCGGACGGCAACCACAAGATCGAGTTGAACAACAACGCCGGAACGTTTTACGAGCACGAGATAGTCGATGCCGGCTTCCTCGAACTCGTCCGCTTTGGCATCAAGCGGGCCGATGATCCGCTGATCGTGAAATCACTGAAGGTGGTCGATGAACTGCTGAAAGTCGATACGCCCTCCGGCCCTGCGTTTCGTCGCTACACTCACGACGGTTACGGCGAAATGGACGACGGCCGCCGCTGGAACTGGGACCGCAAATACACCGGCCGCGGCCGCCCGTGGCCGCTGCTGAGCGGGGAAAGAGGGCAGTATGAGTTGACGAGATATAACGAAGACTTACAAAGGGAGCCCTGTGCTAAGCCCGACTGTGGTTTCCAACGGCCAAACTGGGTGTTTCTCGACAATGCCCGAAGTCGCCTCGACCACATGCTCGCATTCGCCAGCGAATCGCTGATGCTGCCCGAACAGATCTGGGAGAAAGCGCCCATCACAAACACCGACCGCCGCTTCGTCCCCGAACTAAAGCCCGGCAAAGGAACCGGCTCCGCGACGCCGCTCGCGTGGTCGATGGCCGCGTTCATCCGGCTCGCGACCAACCTAAAGGCAGGCCGCAATCTCGACACGCCGCAGATCGTCTACGACCGTTATGTTAAAGGCAATAAGTAGAATCCGGCGGCAAAATTTCTAAAGCGGATGAAGCTGATATTACGGATCAACCGGATAAAGATCCGCCCCATCCGTTCGATCCGCTTTAAAGAAACTCGGTCTTGGAACTATTCTGCAGCCCGCCGGATCTCCCGCACCGACAGTCCGCGTTTCAATATGAGCAGAAGCCCAATCCCCGTCCAGAACAGGATGCGGCCTTTGCGGATGATCGCGATCGTAACCCCGATCGCGGCCCCGAGCCCGACGGTCTCGGCAACGAACTGGGCTCCGGCCTCGTCCACGCCGATCACGAACGGTACAAGCTTGAAGACGATCGTGATCAGACGGCTGACGGATTCGAGCAGGAACGCGTTGAGAAACTGCCCGGCGGGTTCGACGATGCGGGTCAGGATGAACCAAACTTCGAACACGCCGAGCGCGTGAAAGGCGATCACGGTAAGGAAGATCGGGAGAAAGCGGTTGGGATGCCGGCGATAGAATCCATAGATCAGGTTCTCAAACAGGCGGACCTGCATACGCCCGTTCTCGAGCAAATTCGGAAACCATCCGCGGCGATAGAGCGCTTCGCACGCCTCGCTAGCGAAATGCCATTGACGGACGATCAGCAGCAAAAGGAACACGACAATGGCCGCGATCACGCCGATCAGCACGTCAATGGTGATCGCCGTCGTTTCGTCGAGTGCGTAGCTTCGGACGAAAGTAAGCGCGCCGAGAATGAGAAAGATGCTGGTGGCAAAGCTGTAGAAAAGATTCTCGGTCGCGACCGACGACAGGCCGACGACGAGCGGCACTCTCTTACGCACGGCGACCGCCTTCGCCGTACCGCTGACCAGTATCCCGAGCGGGATCATGCTGCTCATCGCCTCTCCGATGATCACGGCGGGAACTGTGTCCTTCAGTCTTAGGTTGTAAGGTTCGTAAACCGACAGCTTCCACGCAAGGCCGCGCAGTACGATCCGTACCGCGTAGATCACGAGGATCACTCCGAAACCGACCCAGCCGAAGTGAGCAATGTTCGCGGCGATCTCGTCAACGCCGGTCGAATAGACGAAATAGGCGAAGAGCAGAACCCCGGCGAATGTCAGAAGCGTGCCGGCCACCTTTAGCCGGGTTGCGTGTTTTGTTTTGATCTTTAGCTGATCTTCCCCGATCTGGGGGCTGTGCGGTTCGGAATTCACCTTGGCGTTGCCTAATACTTTTGTGCTGATTAGAATGGTATTTTATCGATACACGAATAACAAAAGCTTATAGGTTAATTGTATGAGTATTGCAGCAGGCATGGCCCTATCTAACGCAGCATTGACGACACTTTCAGAAGAAGAAGAACTTTTCCGCGCATCGGTCCGCGAGTTCGCCGAGGGCGAGGTTCGTCCCCGCGTCGAGGCGATGGAGCACGCCTCAAAGCTCGATCCGGATCTGATCAAACAGTGCTTCGAGCTTGGGCTGATGGCGATCGAATCGCCCGAGGAATACGGCGGTGCGGGCTCAACGATATTCAACGCGATCGTCGCGATCGAGGAATTGGCCCGCGTCGATGCAAGCGTTTCGGTGTTCGTCGACGTGCATAACACGCTCGTCACGAACGCGTTCATCAAATGGGGCAGCGACGAGATCAAGGCGAAGTATATGCCGCAGCTGGCGACATCGCGAGTCGGTGCGTACGCGCTGAGCGAGGCGAGCTCGGGTTCGGACGCGTTTGCGTTGAAGACCAAGGCGGCCGATAAAGGCGATCATTGGGAGCTCAACGGTCAGAAGCTCTGGATCACCAACGGCAACGAGGCCGAGATCTTTATCGTATTTGCCAACATCGATCCGGAAGCGGGCTACAAGGGAATCACCGCCTTCATCGTCGAGAAAGGTTTCGAGGGTTTCACGGTCGGCAAGAAGGAGGATAAGCTCGGCATCCGCGCGTCTTCGACGACCGAGCTGATCTTCGACAACTGCAAAGTGCCGAAAGAGAACGTTCTCGGCGAGGTTGGCAAGGGTTACAAGGTCTCGATCGAAACACTCAACGAAGGCCGCATCGGTATCGCCGCCCAGATGCTCGGCATCGCTCAAGGGGCGTTCGAGGCCGCGCTGAACTACACCGCCGAACGCGAGCAGTTCGGCCAGTCGATCAACAGCTTTCAGGGAGTGCAGTTCCAACTCGCCGAGATGGCCGTCGAGATCGAGGCTGCACGCCTACTGACCTACAACGCCGCCCGCCTGAAAGACGCCGGCAAGTCGTTCCTGAAGGAAGCCGCGATCGCGAAACTTTACACCTCACGCGTCGCCGAAACGGTTTCGTCGAAGGCGATCGAACTCTTCGGCGGCTACGGCTACGTCAAAGATTACCCGGTCGAAAAATTCTGGCGCGACTCCAAGATCGGCTCCATCTACGAAGGCACGTCAAATATGCAGCTTCAGACGATCGCGAAGCTTATCATGGGCGGTAAGTAGGACTTGTATCCTTTGAATCAGCACGCTTGAGAGCCAATTATTTCAAGAGCCTCTAAGGATTCCGCAATGGCTTCAACCTCGAAGAAATTAGGGATAGGCGGCTGGCTGACGCTTTTTGTTTTCTGGTTAACTGCTGTCCGTCCGTTCATGTTGTTTGTCTCAGAATCGAGCTTGCGCGATGGACCCCAAGCTACGTACGACTTCTTCCTGTACACGGGTCTCGTCAATGTGGGGCTTGGTTTCTTGGTTGGACTCTTTTTTTTCAGTGCGCATAGACGGGCACCGCTCGTAGCGCAGATCTATCTCGTATCCCTCGTGATCTGGAATCTCGTAACGCCCCTGATTGTATTTCGGGGAGACATGAAGATGTGGCTTCCACAGATTATTTCAGCAGCGATCGTTGCAGCAATATTCATTGTGCCCTGGATTGTCTACTTTTCTGTATCAAAACGTGTCAAAGCGACGTATAGTCCAGAGATTCTGTCTAAATTCTCCGATGAAATTCCGGATCTGCTAAAAGGGATCTCTCAGGCAAAGGGCATCGTTTCGGGTGGCGATGGTAGGACTTTGGACCAAGCAATTGTTATCGAAGCAACAGATCCCGAGGATGGGGTCTTAACCGAATATCGGTATTTGGGTAAGGTCGAAGGAGAGTTCGCATCAGATTGGGTGGTGGGCGGACAGAGAGTGTTGAAGCAAGGGGGCAGAACATACGACGAGCTAACTATTCAACGAAAAGCAGGTGGGACGGACAAATATTACTTTGACATAACTAGTTTTCATGGAGTCGGCGGTGATTCCCAAGTTCGTGATACAGGTTCCGGCGATTCTGACAATTCGTCCGACTCCCTCTTCGAGTCGTGGACGGAACTTGCTTGTCGCATTCAGAGGAACGGCCTTCTTGAAGAGGAGGTCGAAACAATTTGGAATCTTGCACAGGAAAACGATTTCGAAGGATTCAATCAGTACTTAATGGATATTTCTAGGAGGCCTTCGCTTCCTAGTCCAGGGCAATAGGATCCCGCATCAATGAGAAAGAAGGAGATCGCCAACTGTATTTTTGCTTTTAAGTGCCCCCAGGTATGGCAGAATCTGGCGGCTACCGAATCGGAGTCAATTAGACGCTGCAACGTTTGTGAGCGGGAGGTGTATCTCGCCGAGGACGAGGAAGCTTTTGGCATGTTAGCCGCAATAGGCAGGTGCGTTGCG
>Ga0307505_10000929_pt1 | contig 27187 bp, 26 predicted proteins | sample 23_S_MG_FD_202183 | JGI IMG/M metagenome (GOLD analysis project Ga0307505, IMG submission 202183) | Soil microbial communities from Populus trichocarpa stands in riparian zone in the Pacific Northwest, United States - 23_S | ecosystem: Environmental > Terrestrial > Soil > Riparian zone > Trees... | reverse complement strand
GTTCAATAACGCCAAGGGCTACGGATTCATCGAGCGCGAGGGCGGAAGCGACGTGTTCGTGCACTATTCAGCGATCGGCGGCAACGGTTTCCGCTCCCTCGAGGAAGGTCAGACCGTCGAGTTCGAAATCGTCGATGGTCCCAAGGGCCCCCAGGCCGGGAACGTCACCCGACCGTAGCACCACTCTCGACCTGTCCGGCGCCTTCGGGCGCCGGACGCCAGCGCCTGTCCCGCCTCTCCGTCCCTCTTCGCAAACCCCGTCAGCTCGACACGCCGTCAGTCCTCCTCGTCGGCGCCGTGCATCGCACGCGCGGTCAGGGCCACCTTGCCGTCCTTGATCGCGACGCGAAACGCGACTTCCGTCGCCCCCTTGTCCTGGATCGACCGCACCTGCGTGGACACCAGCCGCGAAAAACGATCGAACGCCACGCGCTCCTCGCCAGCCTCCTGCCGCGCCTCGATGAAGCTCTGATACAACTCGCGCAGCTTGCCGTCCTCGTGGGTGGGATCTTTGAACGTGGACACCTTGACGATGCGGTCTTCGACCCGCTCCGCGGCCGTCGTCGGCGGCGGCTCGGTCTTTTGGTGCAGGTGCGACAAGGGGCCCGGACGGCCTTCCTCGCGCGCGCGCAACGCGCGGTCCCACAGATCGATGAACCGGCTCAGGCGCGTCTGCAGAGTGGTGAACCTGAAGCGCACACCGTAGTTCGTGATGTGGGTGCGGTCGAGCCGCTTCACGGTGGCTTCGACCCGCGAGCGCGTCTCCCACGGCGGACGCGGAAGCCGGCCGGCGAAGTACATGTTGTACTCGGCCTCGAGTCTCTTGAGGTCCGCCTCGAGCGCGGTCAGTTGTTGGTTGACCTCGTTGGCTGAATCGGACACCGGGGAAATTGTGACACAGGGCGACCGGTGTCGCACCAACCGGGCAGAACGGTCGCGCTCGCCAGCTCTAGAAAATGGTGGCGATCGAGGCCTGCGCCAGGTCGAGGACCGGCGTGGGCAGCAGCCCCAGCCAGAAGATGGCCACGATCGCCACGGTCAGAGCCGCCATCCCCAGCCCGGCCACGCGCGGCATGGGCTCGCTGCGCGTGCCGTCGGCCATGTACATCATGACCACGACGCGCAGGTAGAAGAAGACGGACACCACGCTCGTCAGCATGCCGATGATGGCCAGGCTGTAGTAGCCGGAGCTGACGGCCGCGCTGAAGATGTACCACTTCCCGATGAAGCCCACCGTGGGCGGCAGCCCGCCGAGCGAGAGGAGGCTCACCGTGATCAAAGCCGCCGCGGCCGGGTGCGTGTGCCATAACCCGGCGTAGTCCCGCAACTCGTCGTTGCCCTTGTCCTTGGAACCCAGGAGGGCAATGGCCCCGAAGGCGGCGAGGTTGGTCACCGAGTAGGCGAGCAGATAGAAGAGGATGGCCGCCTTGCCGATGTCGTTGGCCGCGACCAGCCCGACCAGCAGATAGCCGCCGTGCGCGATGCTCGAGTAGGCCAGCATGCGCTTCAGGTTGGTTTGCGCGACGCCGACCACCGTGCCGAGCACCATGGTGGCCACGGCCAGCACCGCGACGACCGGCGCCCAATCCCCTTTGAAGGGTTCGAACGCCGAGAGGAACACGCGCGCGAACGCCGCGAACGCCGCGGCCTTCACGCCGGTGGACATGAAGCCGGTGACCACAGCCGGCGCGCCTTCATAGGCATCCGGCGTCCACATGTGGAACGGCACGGCCGAGATCTTGAAGCAGAAGCCGACCAGCAGCAGGCCCATCGCCACCAGGATGAGGGGGTTGCCGCTCATCGACTGCGCGGCCAGGTAGGAGCCCACCGCCGCCAGGCGCGTGCTGCCCGTCACGCCGTAGGTGAATGCGATGCCATACAGGAAGAACGCGCTCGAAAAAGCGCCGAGGAGGAAGTACTTGAACGCGCCCTCGACGCTGGACGCGTTGTCGCGTCGGATGCTGGTCAGCACGTAGACCGCGAGGGACAGGATCTCGAGGGCGATGAAGATGACCAGCAGGTCCGTCGCCGTCGCCATCATCATCATGCCGACGATCGAGAAGAGAACGAGGGCGTAGTACTCGCCAGCCGGCAGGCGGTCGCGTTCGACGATCGGCGCCGAGAAGAGAAGCGTCAGCGCACCCACCGCCACCAGGACGAGCGTGACGAACAGGCCGAAGTTGTCGGCCGCGATGACGCCGAACCCGATGGCGCTACGGTTCCACAGGAGCACCGACGAGGCGGCCGCGCCGGCCAGGCCGATGAGGCCCCAGGCCGCCATGGGCATGCGCTCGTCGCGCTCGCGGAACGCCTCGGCCAGCAAGCTGACGAGGGCCGCGAGCGTCACGCACAGCATCGGGACGATGGCGTCGAAGTCGGTGTTCAACATGACTAGCGAGGCTCCGCCTCAGACCGTCGAGGTCCCGAAAGCGCGGGGCGGTCCACCTGCGCGGACGCGACGGCCGGCGCCTCGACGGCCGGCGCCTGGACCCGCACGGGCCGGGCCGCCTGCACGCGCTCCACCACTTTTCGGACCGACGGCTCCATCGGCCGCAGGAATATCTGGGGCAGCACACCCATCAGGATCGCGAGCGCGCACAGGGGCAGCACGGTGGCCCACTCGCGCGGCTGCAAATCGGGTAGCGCGGCGTTCTTCGCGTTGGTCACCTCGCCCAGATACACCTTCTGGAAAAGGCCCAGCATGTAGACCGCCGACAGGATCACGCCGAGGCCCGCACCCACCACCAGGCGCGGGTCCCAGAGATACGCACCCATCATGGTCAGGAACTCGCCGACGAAGCCGTTGAGCGCCGGCATGCCGATCGACGCCAGCGTGATGATCAGGAAGGCCGCCGTCAGCCGCGGCATCACGTTGCGCAGCCCGCCGAACTCGGCGATCTGCCGCGTGTGCCGCCGGTCCGACAGCATGCCGACGATGAGGAAGAGCCCGCCGGTGCTGATGCCATGTGCCAGCATCTGATACACGGCGCCTTGCACGCCCTGGACGTTCATCGCGCAGATCCCCAGCACCACGAAGCCCAGGTGGCTGACCGAAGAGTAGGCCACCAGCTTCTTCATGTCGGGCTGGACCATGGCGACGAGCGCACCGTAGATGATGCCGATCACGGCCAGCAGCGCGATCCACGGCGCGAAGGTGGCCGCGGCCAGCGGGAACAGCGGAAACGCGAATCGCACGAGCCCGTAGGTGCCCATCTTCAGGAGCACGCCGGCCAGGATGATCGACCCCGCCGTCGGCGCCTGGACGTGGGCGTCTGGCAACCAGGTGTGGAACGGAAAGAGCGGCACCTTGATGGCGAACGCCACGGCGAACGCCAGGAAGAACCACTGCTGCGTCTGCGGGGCGATGTCCAGCGCGTACAGCTTCAGCAGGTCGAAGCTGTAGCTGCCGGTGGCCTCGCTGTGCAGGTAGGCCAGCCCGAGGATGGCGACGAGCATCAGGACGCTCCCCGCCATCGTGTAGAGCATGAACTTGACCGCCGCGTAGATCCGCTGGTCGTAGCCCCAGATCCCGATGAGGAAGTACATCGGGATGAGCATCGCGTCCCAGAACACGTAGAAGAGGAAGAGGTCCAGCGAGACGAAGACGCCGATCATCGCGGCTTCGAGCGCGAGGATGAAGATGGAGAACTCCTTGACGTTCTTCTCCACGCTCTCCCACGACGACAGGAGCGCGATGGGTATCAGCAACCCGGTCAGCACGACGAGCAACAGGCTGATGCCGTCGATCCCGACGTAGTAGTCGATGCCGAACGCGGGAATCCACGGCACCCGCTCCACGAACTGGAACTCGGCCGAGGTGGCGTCGAACGACGCCCAGATCCCCAGCGTGACCGCGAACGCCACCAGCGAGACGCCCAGCGCCAGCCACCGGAAGAGCCCGTCGCGGCGGCCATCGGCGTTGCCGATGAGGAGTAGCAGGACGGCGCCGGCAAGCGGGAGGCTCCACGAAAGAGTCAGTAGCGGCACGTCCTACCCTATCTCCACAAGTAGTACCCGAGCACGAGCACCACGCCCACGAAGATCGAGCTGGCGTAGGTGCGCACCGACCCGGTCTGCAGGCGCCTGAGCGCCGCGGCCGACCCGTCCACGATGGACGCCACGCCGTTGACGGCACCGTCGATGAGGCCGATGTCCACGACCTTCCACAGTCCCTCGCGGGACACGGCCGACAACGGATGCACCACCGACGCGTCGTATATCTCGTCCACGTAGTACTTGTTCAGCAGCAGCCGGTGGATGGGGGCAAAGCTCGTGGCCATGCTTGCGGCCAGCTCGCGGCGCATCACCCAGATGAAGCATGCGACGGCGATGCCCGCGATCGCGATCCCGCTCGAGACAGCCATCAGCGTCAGCTCGAGCGCCTCTTCGCCACCGGCTTCGGCCCCTCCCGCGCCTTCCGCGGCCTCGGCGACTTCCCCACCGGCGACGGCTGGAGCCGCAAACGAGGGCGCCAGCCACGTGGCCAGCTGGTTGTGGCCCCCGAGTGCGTGCGGCACGCCGATGTAGCCGGCCAGCACTGAGCCGATGGCCAGGACCACCAGCACGAAGGCCATCGCCGGCGGCGCGTCGTGCGGGGCGCCATGGGTATCACCATGCCCACTGTGCCCATGCGCGTCGTGCGCGCTGTGACCAGGCGCATCGTGCTTGTCCACCGTAGCCTTGGCGGAGGCGGACCGGCGTTCGCCCCAGAACGTCAGGAACACGAGCCGGCCCATGTAGGTCGCCGTCAGCAGCGAGGTCAGCGCGCCCATCACCCACAGCAGCGTGTGACCGTGGGCAAACGTCTCGAAGAGCACCTCGTCCTTGCTGAAGAAGCCGGCCAGACCTGGGAAGCCGGCCAGCGCCAGCGATCCGATGACGAACGTCCAGTACGTGACCGGCAGGAACTTCCGCAAGCCGCCCATGTTCCTGATGTCCTGCTCGCCGTGCAGCGCGTGAATCACCGCGCCCGAGCCAAGGAAGAGGAGCGCCTTGAAGAAGGCGTGCGTGTACAGGTGGAAGATGCCGGCGCCGAACGCGCCGACGCCCATCGCCAGGAACATCAGCCCCAGCTGCGACACCGTGGAGTAGGCCAGGACGCGCTTGATGTCGTTCTGGACCAGGCCAATCGTGCCGGCCATGAGCGCGGTGGCCGCGCCGATGACGGCCACGATCCCCATCGTCTCGGGCGCGTGGCTGAAGAGCACGGCGTTACGGCCAATCATGTAGACGCCGGCCGTCACCATCGTCGCCGCGTGGATGAGCGCCGACACCGGCGTCGGGCCCTCCATCGCGTCCGGCAGCCACGTGTACAGCGGAATCTGGGCCGACTTGCCCGTGGCGCCGACAAAGAGGAGCAGCGTGGCGATCGAGATGATGCCGAACCCGGTCTCCACCGGCATCGCGCCCACGCGAGCGGCGATCGTCTGGAAGTCCAACGTGCCGAACCTCGCGAACAACGCCAGCATGCCGAGGATGAACGCGTAGTCCCCGATGCGGTTGACGACGAAGGCCTTCTTGCCGGCGTCGGCCGCCGACTTCTTCTTGAACCAGAACCCGATGAGGAGGTACGAGCAGAGGCCCACGCCTTCCCAGCCGACGAACATCACGGGGAAGCTCGCCCCGAGCACCAGCACCAGCATGAAGGCGGCAAACAGGTTCAGGTAGGAGAAGTAGCGGGCGAACTCGCTGTCCCCCTCGTCGTGCATGTAGGCCGTCGAGTAGATATGGATGAGGGACCCGATGCCCGTGATGACGAGAAGCATCACCGCGGACAGGGGATCGAGCCGGAAGGCCACGTCCACCGTGAAGTCGCCGGAGGCGATCCACGTGTAAAGCGTCTGCTCCACCGCGCGCTCGGCGGGGTTCATGCCCACCAACTGCCACACGCTCGATGCCGCCACCAGGAACGACAACACCATCGCCAGCGAGGCCAGCCCGCCGGACACGCTCTTGGGCAGCCGCCGGCCCAGCGTCGAGTTGACGAGGAAGCCGACGAACGGAAGGAGGGGGATCAGCGCGAGCATCTCACCACTTCAGCGAGGTGAAGGCATCCGGGTTCAGCGACTCCCGGTGCCTGAAGAGCGCGATGACGAGGGCGAGGCCCACCGCCGCTTCGGCGGCGGCCACGGTCATCACGAAGAAGGTGATGATCTGGCCGTTCAGATCGCCGGCGGCGCGGCCAAACGCCACGAAGCTCAGGTTGACGGCGTTCAGCATGATCTCGACCGACAGGAGGATCGTGATCAGGTTGCGCCGCAGGAACACGCCGGCGCTGCCGATGGCGAAGAGCAGCACCGACACGATGAGGTAGTGACTGAGCGGGATCACGACTCGCCTTCTCGGCGCGCCAGCACGACGGCGCCGACCATGGCCACGAGAATCAGGATCGACGTGGCTTCGAACGCGAAGCCATGGTCGTTGAAGAGCATCCGTCCCAGCGCCCGGATCGAACTGACGGTGGCGGCATCGGTCCGCTCGCCCACGCCGGCCGAAAGCCCCGTGGCCGCATTGAGCGCCCAGGCCAACTGCACGACGAGCAGCGTGGCCAGGAGCGCGCCGACGCGCGCCACGCCAGGCCTCCGGAGCGGGTGCGTGCGATCCCAGTCCGCGCCGTCCTCTTGCGGGGCATTGAGCAGCATGACCACGAACAGGAACAGCACCATGATGGCGCCGGCGTAGATGATGATCTGCGCCATGGCGACGAAGGGCGCATCGAGCAGGATGTACAGCCCGGCCAACCCCGCGAACGACGCGATGAGCATCATCACGCTGTACATCGGGTTCCGCTGGCCGATGACCAGCGCCGACGCCACGACGGCCAGGCCCGCAAGCGCGTAGAAGGACAGCGTCTCAGGCATTGAAGTACAGGACCAGCGCGGCCGTGACCAGGAGGTTGATGACCGAGGCCGGGAGCAGCCACTTCCACCCGAAGTACATCAGCTGGTCGTAGCGGTAGCGCGGCAGCGTCCACCGGGCCCAGATGTAGGTGAAGAGGATGACCCCGATCTTGACAAGGAACCACACCCAGCCGTACTCCGGGGCCAGGAACGGCCCGTGCCAGCCGCCCAGGAAGAGGTCGGTGGCCACGGCCGACATGGTGACCATGTTGATGTATTCGGCCTGCGGGAAGAGCGCGAAGCGGACCGAGCTGTACTCGGTGTTGAAGCCCGCCACCAGTTCCTGTTCCGCCTCGGGAAAGTCGAAGGGCGCGCGGTTGGTTTCGGCGACGCCGGCAATCACGTAGATGATGAAACCGACGGGTTGCAGGAAGATGTACCACTTGGGGATGAAGCCCAGCCAGGTGCCCGCTTGCGAATCCACCACCTCGCGCAGCGACATCGAACCGGCCAGCAGAATCACCGCCGCCAGCGCCGTGGCGTAGGACAGCTCGTAGCTGATCATCTGCGCTGACGCGCGCAGCCCTCCAAAAAGCGAGTACTTGCTGTTGGAGGCCCAGCCGGCCAGAACGATGCCGTAGACGCCCATCGACGTGACGGCGAAAACGACCAGCACGCCGACGTTCACGTCGGCCACGCCCAACGCAACGGGCTCGTCCAGGAGTCCAAAGAACGTGGTCTCCGCGCCCCACGGCACGGTGGCAAAGGCAACGAACGATGCGGTGACGGCCAGGATCGGGGCCAGCGTGAACAACCACTTGTCGGCGCCCTTGGGCCGCAGCTCCTCCTTGAAGAGGAGCTTCAGGATGTCGGCCAGGGGCTGCAGCACGCCGTGCGGGCCCACCAGGTAGGGACCGTAGCGCTGCTGGAGGAAGCCCATGATCTTCCGCTCGGCCAGCACCAGCAGGGCCGACGCGTTGATCAGCATGAAGAACGTGAAGCCGATGATGCCGAGCTGAACGGCGATCCGGAGATCCACTAGTGAGCTCCCACTGGATGGACCGCGCGCCAGTCGGAGGGCAGCGTGCACCGGCCTTCGCGAACGTGCGCCTCGAACTCGTGCCGGAAGAGCTTCAGGGTGGTCAGCACCGGCGTGGCCGCCGCGTCACCGAAGGCGCACAGCGTCTTGCCCAGGATGTTGTTGGCCACGCCGAACAGCAGGTCGATGTCCTTCATCCGGCCCTCGCCGCCCTCGACGCGCTGGAGCAGCTTGTACAGCCAGTCGCCGCCTTCGCGGCACGGCGTGCACTTGCCGCACGACTCGTGGCGGTAGAAGTGCAGCAGGTTCATCGCCAGCCACACCATGCACACCGACTCGTCGAGCACGATGAGCCCGGCCGATCCCAGGAGCGACCCGGCCTTCTGCACGTGGTCGAAGCTGGCGGGCGTGTCCAGGTGCTCGTCGAGCAGGAGCGGCACCGACGACCCGCCCGGGATGATGGCCTTGAACGTCTTGTCGCCCCGCATGCCCTGGGCGAACTGGTCGCCGTAGATCAGCTCGCGGAGCGTCGTGTGCATCGACGCTTCGTAGGTCCCGGGCCGCTTGACGTGGCCGCTGACGCAGTACAGCTTGGGGCCACCGTTCTTCTCCGGGCCCATGGACGAGAACCACTCCGCGCCGTTGAGCACGATGGGCGGCACGTTGCACAACGTCTCGACGTTGTTCACGGCCGTCGGACACTGATACAGCCCGGCCACGGCCGGGAACGGCGGCTTCAACCGCGGCTGCGCCCGCTTGCCTTCGAGCGACTCGATGAGGGCCGTCTCCTCTCCTGCCTCGTAGGCGCCCGCGCCGCGGTGCACGAAGACGTCGCAATCGAACCCGCTGCCGAAGATGTTCTTGCCCAGATAGCCGGCCCGATAGGCCTTCTCGATCTCGGCCTCGAGCACCTGCTGCACGTGGTAGAACTCGCCGCGAATATAGATGTAGGCCACCTTGGCGCCGATGGCGTAGCACGACACGGCGCAGCCTTCGATCAGCAGGTGCGGGTTGCGCTCCATCAGGACGTGGTCCTTGAAGGTGCCCGGCTCGCTTTCGTCGGCGTTGCAGCAGATGTACTTGGGCTTGGGCGTGTCCTTCTGGACGAACTGCCACTTCAGGCCCGTGGGAAAGCCGGCGCCGCCGCGGCCTCGCAACCCCGACGCCTTCACCAACTCGATGACGTCGCCCGGCGCCATCGTCAGCGCCTTGCGAAGCGACTCGTAGCCGCGCGCCTTCTGGACATAGAAGTCCAGCGAGAACGAGTTGGGCTCGCGAACGTGCGCGGTCAGGACGGGTTCAAACGCCATGGCTCTTCTCGACGTGCAGATGGCAGCCGGTCAGCGACGCCGACCCGCCGGCGCGCAGTTTCTCGATGAAGGCCTTCACGTCCTCGGGCGACAACCGCTCGTGCCAGTCGTCGTTCACCATCACGACCGGCGCGCGATCGCACGCGCCCAGGCACTCCACTTCGATCACCGTGAACTCCCCGTCCGGGGTTGTCTGGCCGGGCTTCACGCCCAGCGTGTCGCACAGCGCCTCGGTGACGCGCTCGGCGCCGAGAAGCGCGCACGAGAGCGTTCGGCAGACGTTGACGACGCGCCTGCCTACCGGCCGGGTGTAGAACATCGTGTAGTAGGACACGACGTCTTCCACGTCCGCGGTGGTGCAGCGGATCTGCTGCGCCACGTGCCGCATGGCGGCGCCCGTCAGATACCCCAGCTGCCCTTGCGCCAGATACAGCGCGTAGAGGATCGCCGACTTCCGCTGGTCCTCGGGGTAGTGGGTGACGTTCTCGTCGAACTTCTTCTGGTTCTCGGGGGTGAAGGCAAAGACCTCTCCCTCCTCGGCCAGCTTGCGCTCGGACCGGTGAAACCGGGCCGGCGCGTACTCCATCTGGGGATGAAAGCTCACCGGTCGCAGTCTCCCATCACGACGTCATTGGAGCCGATCACCGCCACGACGTCGGCGATGAGACCGCCTTGAACCACCGACGGCAGCGCCTGGATGGCCATGAAGGACGGCGGGCGCATCTTCACGCGCCACGGCCGGTTGGTGCCGTCGGACACGATATAGCACCCGTGCTCGCCTCGCGGTCCTTCGATGGGCACGTAGGCGTCGCCCGCCGGCACGGTGAACCCTTGCGAGTAGATCAGGAAGTGCTGAATCAACGCCTCCATCTCCGAGTACACCCGATCCTTGGGCGGCGGCACGACGCGCGTGTCGTCGCACGCGTAGGCGCCAATGGGCGCAATCCGGTCGATGGCCTGCCGGCAGATCTTGATGCTCTCGCGCATCTCCGCGATGCGCACGCGGTAGCGCGCGTAGACGTCGCCTTCGGTGGCCGTCGGCACCTTGAAGTCGTAGGTCTCGTAGCCGAGATACGGGAAGTACTTCCGGACGTCGTAGTCCGAGCCCGCGGCGCGCGCGATGGGTCCCACCAGCCCCCAGCTGTACGCGTTCTCCAGCGAGACCACGCCCACACCCTCCGTCCGGCGGCGGAAGATGTCGTTCTTCGTCAGCAGGCCTTCGAACTCGTCCATCTTGGCCGGGAACCGGTCCAGGAAGGCGTTGACGGTGTCGTGAAACCCGCGGGGCAGGTCTTCGCGCAGCCCGCCGATGCGAATGTAGCTCGGGAAGAACCGGAAGCCCGCGATGAGCTCGTTGATGTTCAGGAGCAGCTCGCGTTCGCGGACCGCGTAGAAGAGCATCGACACGGCGCCGATCTCCATGCCGTGCGTGCCGAGCCAGATGAGGTGGCTGGCCATCCGCTGCAGCTCCGCCAGCAGCACGCGGATGTCCTTCACCCGCTGGGGCATCTCCAGGCCGAGCAGCTTCTCCACGCTCAGGGCGTAGGAGAGGCTGTTGGACTGTGCGGCCAGGTAGTCCATCCGCTCGACCAGCGGAATCACCTGCTGCCACTTCTTCTGCTCGGCCGTCTTCTCGATGCCCGTGTGCAGGTAGCCGATGGTCGGCACGACCGACTGAATGACCTCGCCGTCGAGCTCGAGCACCAACCGCAACACGCCGTGCGTGCTGGGGTGCTGGGGCCCCATGTTGACGGTCATCGTCTCGCTGCGCATCTCAGGCATGGATCGTTCGCCTTCGAAACGTCTAGGCGCGCCCGCGCTTCACGCGGTCGTGTTCGAGGTTGGCGCGGAACTGCTCCTGGCTGACCTCGAGCGGTGAATAGGTTTGGGCCGACTTCTGCAGCTGCACCGGGTAGTCCTTGCGCGCCGGGTGCCCTTCCCAGTCCTCGGGCATCAGCAACCGGCGCAGATCGGGGTGCCCGGCGAAGACGATCCCGAACATGTCCCACACTTCCCGTTCGGGCCACCCAGCGCCCTGCCAGACGCCCTGAATGGTCGGCACCACGCCCGCTTCGGCCGCGGCCGCGTTCAAGACCCGCACCTTCAGCCGGAGGCGCCGGCGATGGGCAATCGAGAGCAGGTGGTACACCACCTCGAACCGCGGCACGCGGGGCAGATAGTCGACCGCGGTGCCCTCGATGAATGTCTCGAACCGCAGGCTGGGTTCGTCCCTGAGGGCCCGGCACGTGCCCACGAGGTGTTCGGGCAGCACATAGATGGTCGGGAAGTCCACGCTGGCGCCGGCCTCGTAGCAGGCCCCGGGCACGAGCGTCCTCAGCGTGTCGATGATGTGGGCGGCGTCCATGCGACGGCTACATGCGGGAGCGAGCGATCTTCTGCTGCAACTGGACGATGCCGTAGATGAGCGATTCGGGCCGCGGCGGACACCCGGGCACGTAGACGTCCACCGGCACCACCTGGTCCACGCCCTGCACGATGGCGTAGTTGTCGAACACCCCGCCGACCGACGCACAGGCGCCCATCGAGATCACCCACTTGGGCTCGGGCATCTGGTCGTAGACCCGCCGCATGGCCGGCGCCATCTTCCGCGACAGCCGGCCGGCCACGATCATCAAGTCGGACTGGCGCGGCGAGCCGCGGAACACTTCGGCGCCGAACCGCGCGATGTCGTAACGGCTGGCGGCCATGGCCATCATCTCGATGGCGCAACACGCCAACCCGAACTGCGCGGGCCAGATGGCCGATTGCCGCGCCCACTGGACCAGCTTCTCCACGGTGGACGTCAGGATGGGGAGTTCGGGGTCGAGCCCGTGCGCGTGGGTGTCCGCTTGCGCCATTACGCCGCCCTCGGGGTGGTGGCCTGGGGCCGCGCCCGGCGCACGACGGCCGGTCCCCAGTCCAGGATGCCTTTGCGCCACACGTAGATGTAACCCACGACCAGGATGAGGAAGAACGTCAGAATCTGGAAATACCCGACCCATCCCAGATCCCGCAGGGCCATCGCCCACGGATACAGGAACGCGATTTCGATGTCGAAGAGCAGGAAGATCATCGCCACCAGGTAGAACTTCACCGAGTGGCGCTCGCGGGCGTTCCCCACTGCCGGCATGCCGCACTCGTAGGGGGCCAGCTTTTCCGGCGTCGGGTTCTTGGGGCTGAGCAGGAGCGAGAGGCCGATCATGACGCCGGCAAAGCCGACGCCGAGCACGGTCATGATGACAACGCCCAGCCAACCGTCAACGATCATCGCGCCCCCCTGTCCCACCTAGCGGGCTCCGCGGCGCTTGTGAAGAGTTTCCCAAACCTGTTCATGCTATAGAACGGCATCACAAAGGTCAATTCGGTGATCGACGCGTTTCAGCTGCCGACGATCAACTGGTAGAACAGCGTGACGGACTCGGACCGCAGCGCGAAATCGCCGAACAGGAGCGCGTGCAGAGGACGAGCCGGGACGGGCGCGGCCGGGCTCCGTGTGGTAGAACCCTCACAAGAGATGACGAACCGATGAGGCTTGCCTGGTTCAGGCCGGCACCCGTGGACGGTCAGGAGGACGGCGACCACCTGGCCGCGGTGATTGCCGGCTCGAGTGCGCTCCACACGATCAGTGCCGTCTCGGAGCGCGACGCGCACGACTTCGTGTGGCAGCACGCCCGCGGCGCGTTCGACCTCTGCGTCTACGAGCTGGACAACACGCCCCGCCACCAATACATGTGGCCGTACCTCCTCAACTATCCGGGCGTGCTCGCGTTGCAGTCGGCCACCGTGCACGACTCGCGGCGGGCTCGCCTGGTGCACGAAGGGCGCCTCGCCGACTATGCGTCCGAGATCGCCTTTGCGGGCGGACCCAAGCACGTCCGGCCGCCCTGGCACATGGCGCGGGGGACGTGGCCGATGCTGCGCGTGCCGGTAACCGCGTCGCGCGTCACGGCCGTGGCCGATCCCGCCTTGGCAGAGAGCATCGGCACGACCTTCCCTGAGGCGCGCGTCCGCCTGCTCGACGTGGGCGTGCCAGCGCCACGCGCGATGGCAGCGCCGTCGCGCGAGCCCGCGACACCGATCGTCGTGGCCGTCGTCGAGCCCGCGCGTCTCGAGATCGTGGCACGAGCCGTCGAGCGAGTGCGCGCCGATGGACTGCTGCTGGAATGCCGCTCCGCGTCTGCGACCGATGCTGCCAGCGCCGATGTCGTCGTGGCGGTGCGGTGGCCGCTCCACGGCACCCCGCTGGTCTCGGCCCTTTCGGCCATGGCCGCGGCGCGACCCGTGATCGTCGCCGAGACGTCCACCACCGCGGCGTGGCCCGCGCTCGATCCCCAGACATGGCGAGCCCGCGACGCGGGACGAGGCGCAACGCCGATCGTCGTGTCCATTGACCCTCGAGACGAAGAGCATTCCCTGGTGCTGGCTCTGAGGCGTCTGGCGGTCGATGCCACGCTCCGCGAAGATCTCGGTGGCGCCGCCCACGCCTGGTGGGCCAGCCACGCCACGTTGGATCACGCGATCGCCAGTTGGCAGGCAGTGCTGGAGGAGGGCCTATCGCTGCCGCCCAGACCCCGGCCTGATGGCTGGCCTCCGCACCTCGACGCTGACGGGTCGGCGCTGGCCCGGAGGCTCCTGGCCGAGAGCGGCGTGGACTATGAGGCTATCGTTCGCGGTCCCACGGGCTCGGCGTCCTCGTAGCACGGCGCCTCCCGTCGTGCCGGTCGTCAGGGCACGCGTTGCTCGTCGGCTCGCGCGGCGCTGAGGATGTTCCGCAGCCCGTAGTTACCTTCGTGGCACGCGTACTCGAACATGCCGTAACCCAGGTCGCGCGTCAGGGGAAACGACAGCGTCCACGGCCGCGTCCACATCACCGGATCGTCGATGACGAGCGTATACTGCAGCGTGTCGTCGTCCGTGCGCGTGAAGCGCTCGGTGAGCGTCGCCGCCTCGCTGTGGAAAATGGCCCGGCCGTTGGCGCCCGCGCCGGTCTTGTTCGTCAGATTGGTCGTCTCGACCACCAGCGTATCGCCGTCCCATCGACCCACCGAGTGGCCCATGTACTGACGCATCACAGGGGTCAGGTGCGGCCGCCCGTCGGTCGGGATGACACGCGTCTCGTGGATCATCTCGTTCCGCACCGCGACCAGGCCCGGCGCCTGCACGATCTCGTTGCCGGCGTTGTAGCCCACCGGCAGCATCGAGCCGATCACCCCGCGTGTGATGCAGCGGTCATACACGCTCAAGTCGGCGGGTGCGTTGAACGGCCCGCCGCCGTCGTTGTCGTAGTACCAGGTCTTCGGCACCGCCGCCGTGCGGCGCATGCCCTCGGGCGTCATGGGCGGAATACGGCCGTCGGCCGGGTCGACCACGAGCGACGTCTGCCGCTGCGGCTCACCGCGTTCGCCCCAGTGCCCGGGCGGTCCGGTGCCGGCGCCGCGTCCTGCCGGTCGAGGCGCTGCGAACTCCTCCAGCTCGGCGCGTGCCTGCGCCCGCGCCTGCGCCGCGCGCGCGGTGAGCTCTTCGTCGGTGAGCGCGGGACGATCGCCGAACTGGCGCGGCCGTTCAAGCGGCACGCCCATCATCGGGGTGCCCGGCCAGACACCCTGCAGGTCCGGTTCGCCCCACGGCGTGCGCGGCGGCGTCCACCGGGACTGTCCCGGCAGCGCCGTTGCGGACAGCAGGAACGCGGCCACGGCACCAACGCCGAGCATCCGTCGCGTGGTCTTTACTGCGTCCATCCAAGCCTCCGCCGATATTGTGCACCCGAACAGCGCGCGTCCGTGCCCTGCCTCATCGCCGCAACAGTCGGACGTCGACATGCGCCGGCTGGGGTTCACCCACGACAATGCGGGCGAAGTCTCCGTGCCGCTGGTTGAACAGCACATTGAATTCGTACGGCGAGACCACCGACGGCACCCAGAGGACGGCGGTGTCAGCGGCGTCGTACCACCGGTCGCCGACCGCGCGACTCTCCACGTAGTCCGAACGGTTCCAATCCCCGAGATCCCGCGTTTCCACGCGCGATTGAGCGATGCCATCCGGGATCCGCACCTCGACGCAGACCAGCGCTGGAGGCAGCCGGCTCGTCTGCCAATGCACCAGGTTCTCCAGCACCGCCAGCGAATAGCTTTCCGCGGCATGGACCACCCATCGTCCGGCGCTCACCCAACGACTTCCCCACCGGTGGGCACCGGACCCGTCGAAGGGTGGATACGCGGGACTGACGATGCGGTAGGCCCGCCGGAACGGATCAGGCCGGGAGGCCATGCAGGCCCCGCTCGATGACCTCTTCGACCTGACGTCCGCCGACCTCTGTCAATGCCACGTCGAACGGCGTGCGGCGGTCGAGTTCGGGGTGAGGGGTCATGAGGAAACGGACAGCGGCGTCCTGATCGGCGAAGACTGCCAGTGCCATCGCATAGAGACGTGCCAGACGTTCGGTCGTCTCGCTCACCTGCAGGTTGAGGTGCTCCACGCGCTGATACGTCGCCCGCGGCACGATCTTGTTGCGCAGTTGCGCGGTCGCATCGACGGCAGGCTGCGTGCCGGCTACCCGGGCGATGAACGCGTCGAGCGCGTCACGCGGGATGCCGTTCCGGACCAGATCCTCGAGATCGCGCATCGTGCGCACGCGCCGGCCGAGGGTCCGACGGCCCCCCAGGACATCGGCGATCTGTTCCGCCGTCGCGCTCATATGAGACAAGCGTATGCCTCATATAGGCGCCACGTCAATGCCCCCGCTCTCCCTCGGCCACGGACGTGAGCGGTTCCTGGGATCGCGACGGCGAGGATCGCAATCAGTCTCCGCGCAACGCCACGATGGGCTCGACGCACGAGGCGCGCCAGGCGGGCAGTACGCAGGCGAGCACGGTGATCAGGACGAGCACGACGGGGACCGTGCCGAACGTCAGCATGTCGTGGCTGTCGATCTGGTACAGCAACGAGCCGACGGCACGTGCGGCCGCGTAGGCGATCGCCGCGCCCACCGCCAGGCCAATCGACACGAGCCGCAAGCCCTGGCCAATCACCATCCGCAGGATCCGCCCGGGCTCGGCGCCCAGGGCGAGCCGGACGGCGATCTCGCGGCGCCGCTCGGCCACCGTGAACGCGAGCAGACCGTACAGGCCGATCGCGGCCAGCACCAGCGATCCGATCGCGAAGCCGGAGAGCGTCAGCGCGCTGAGGCGCCGGGGGGCCACCGTCTCCGCGAGACGGTCGTCCATCGTGACGATCGATTCGACGGCGAGCTGCCGATCGATGTCGCGGAGCGCGGCGCGGACGGCCGGCACGAGCGCCCGCGGATCGGCGTCGGTGCGCACGCCCAACTTGACGTGCCGTCCGAACGCGGACGGGATGTTGTCCAGCACGAAATCGGGAAACTGACTGAACGGCTCATAGGCGTGGATGAACGGCTCGGATCCCAGCGGGCCGTCCGCGACGTCGGCAATGACCCCGACCACGGTGAGCCAGGGATTCGGGTTCTGCGGCAGGTCCAGGCCCCACCGGAGCCGCTTTCCGACGGCGTCCTCTCCCGGCCAGAACGTCCGGGCCAGCCGCTCGTTGACGATGACGACCCGCCGCGGCTCGACGCGCTCGACATCCAGGAACGCCCGGCCGCGCGTCACCCGGATCCCGAGCGTCTGGAAGTAGGGGCCGTGCACCCACGAGAGGTTCGTGCTGGGCGGCACTCCTAAAGCCCTGTCGACGCCCTCCGCAGAGAGCATACGGCGCTCGTACCGCTCGAGCGGCAGGTCCGTGGTCAGCGCCGCCGAGCGCGCGCCCGGCAGAGCCGAGGCGCGGGTCAGGAGGGCCTCGTGGAAGGCGCGGACGCGTGCGGCCGTGGCGTAGCCGGCACGAGGCAGCGTGATCGACGCCGTGAGCACGCGCTCGGAATCGAATCCTCCGTCGGTCGTCATCAGGGCCGAGAAGCTCCGGACGAAGAGCCCGGCCCCTGCCAGCAGCACGAAGGCGAGCACGACGGTCGATACGACCAGGCCGGCCTGCACGCGGTGCCGTCGCGACCCCGCGGTCGTCCGCGCCGTCTCGTCCTGCAGGGCAGGCCCCGGAACGCCCCGTTCGATCGTCATCAGCGGAACGATCGCGAAGAGGATGGACGTGGCGATGGTCACGCCCGCCGTGAACGCCAGCACCCGGAGATCGATCGACATCTCCCGCGCCGCTGGCAGCGTGTCGGTGACCGACGCGGGCAGTGCACCGATGATGAGCCGCGAGAACAACGTGCCGAGCAGGCCGCCGGCAACGGAGAGGATGGCGGTTTCCGCGAGCAGCAGTTGCACCAGCCGGATGCGACTCGAGCCGAGCGCGGTGCGCACCGCGATCTCTCGCGTGCGCGACGCCACTCTGCTGAGCACGAGGTTCGCGACGTTGGCACACGTCACCAGGAGAACGAGACCGACGGCCGCCAGCAGCAACAGGAGCGGCCGCTCGATCTGCCCGGCGATCGCCTCGCGGAGGGGCACCGCCGAGAGGCCGATGGAGAAACCTGCGTTCTTCGCGACTGGCGGGTAGTTGGCGTTGATCCGCGACGCCAGGACGTCGAGCTCCGCGCGGGCCTGGTCGATCGACCTGCCGGGCTTCAGCCGGCCGACCACGCCGTGATTGAACTCGTTCCCCCGCGCTTGTCGCTGCTGGTCCGTGAAGCCCATCGGGATCCACACGGATGCGGGCTTGTTGTTCGACGAGGGTCCGCGCCTGGGGAACTCGAAGGCGGCCGGCATGACGCCGATCACCGTGTAGGGGCGGCGATCGAGCGTGACGGTCTGCCCGAGGATCGACGGATCGCCACCGTAGCGGGTCTGCCAGAGCCCCCAGCTCAGCAGCGCGACGTCCACGCCGGGCCGGTCTTCCTCGAGCGCGAGTCCGCGGCCGTGGAGCGGCTGCACACCGAGCGTCTGGAACAGGTTCGCCGACACCTTGGCGGCGTCGAGGCGGACCGGCTCGCCGCGGCCCGACAGCTCGACGGACAGGTTCACGTACGCCGCGATGCCCTCGAACGACTGCTGCTCGCGCGCGAGGTCGAGGAAGTCGGGAGGAGAAAAGGGCGCCCCTGCCAGGTCGTCAAACGCTGCCAGCCGCTCGTACAGCATCACCAGGCGATCCGGTTCCGCGAACCCCAGCGGCCGGATGAGCACCGCGTTGACGATGCTGAACGTCGCGGTGTTGATGCCGATGCCGAACGCGAGCGTGAGCATCACCACTCCGGCAAAGCCGCGGTTCCGCCGGAGCGTTCGCGCCGCGTACCTGACGTCCTGGAGGAGGCTGCTCAGCCGGGGCGCGAACGCCCACGTCTCTCGCAGTTCGTCCCGCACCTTGGCGGCGCCGCCGAACGCCCGGCGTGCTCGCGTGCCGGCGTCGGCGTCGGCCACGCCGGCTTCACGGAGCTGCTCCTCGCGCATCGCGACGTGAAACGCGATCTCGTCACGGAGCTCCCGTTCCATCGCCGGTCGCCGCAGGAGCGCGCGAAGGCGCAAACGCAGACTGTTCGACCATTCGCCCACGGCGTTCGCTCCCCGATCAGCCCGCCGCGAGCACGCGGTTGACGGCCGTGCTGGCGCGCCGCCACGACTCGGTGGTGTCCTTCAGGCGCTTCCGGCCACTGGCCGTGAGGCGGTAGTACTTGGCCCGGCGGTTGTTGGCCGACACGGCCCACTCGGCCGCCAGCAAGCCGCGCACTTCCAGCCGGTGCAGGGCCGGATACAGCGCGCCCTCTTCGATGGAGAGCGCGTCGGCCGAGGCGGCATGGATCCACTCGGCGATCTCGTATCCATGCTTCTCGCCGGTGGCGAGCGTTCTGAGGATCAACAGCTCCAGCGTGCCCTGCAGCAGGTCGGCCGGCTTGCTCTCGTCTGTTCCCATAATCCGTTTAGGGCGACAGTCTTCCCTAAATGCACAAGGGGTGTCAAGGAGGCTCCGCCTCGTCCTCTCGTTCCCACGGGTAGCCCGGCTCCGTCGTGAGCCTCGGGTCTTCGACGGGCACGCCGAACGCGAAGTGGTAGAAGCTCTGCCACTCGACGCCGCCCAGCCCCAGCATCTCGTGCACCGCGTCGTCGTAGTAGCAGCCGATCCCCGTGCCGCGCACGCCGGCCGCTTCGGCTTCCAGGTACAGCACCTGGCCGATGAGGCCGCATTCCCAGAACAGGCGTCGATACGCCCAAGGCCCGCGCTCCCGCACCGACGACTCCAGCGGCACCAGCATCCCCAGGCTGAACGCGCACTCGGCCGCGATGTCCTGATCACACGACAGCCGCGCGGCCGACCAGGTGACGTCGGCCGGCACCAGCAGGTACAACCCGTCCAGGTCCCCCTGGCCCTTGCCCGCCGCCTCCCAGAGAAACTCCGGGCGCATGGCGCTCTGGAGGCGTTCCCGCGCCGCGGGATCCCGGACGAAGGCGTACAGCCCTGGTGTCAGGTCCTCGACGCGGTGAACGAAGAGCACCAACTGGGCACACGGGTGCCAATCGGCCACGTCCCATGGCACACCGATCGGCTTCAACCGGGCCAGCACCTGCGCGAACGCGGGCCGCGGCAGCCAGGCGCGGGGGTCGAAGGCGACGGCGCTGCGGCGTTGGAGAAGGATCTGCCTGGCCGGGAGGTTCGTACCGGGCCACGACGGTTCGGCTGGCTGGGGCACATCCGGATCCTCACGCTCCCCAACCTCCCGCCCGGGATACGTGGTGGCGTCGGCAACCGTCTCGACGGCATCCCACGCAACCCGCCTTCTGCTGAGCTGATTGGCGCGCCCGAACCAGGTGCTGGCGCGCGCCGCGGCGACGAGGCGGTCGGGCGCACGGCTCACCCATGATTCAACGGACCCTGGCGTCACACCCACGACGCACTCGGCCAGCTCGCGCTCGGCACCGTCGTAGTCGGCGGGGCGATCGATGCCCAGCACCGCCGCCGTCGCCTCGTCGGACCACCGCGGCAGAATCGCCGCTCGCCATCCGAACAGCGCAGCGGCGTAGCGCAGCGCTCCCAGTGCGTGGCCGAGGTCGTGCTGGCAGTACCTGAACGCGCGCTCGCCGTACTTCCACGACTCGCGCCACGGGATGGAGGTGAGCCCGACCAGAAAGCCGCCGCCGGCGCCCCACTCGTCCCAGGCGGCCGCGCCGAGACGCGCGCGAATCTCCAGCGCGTGCTCCTTCGCGGCGTAGTGCGCCACCTGCCCGCCCCACAGCACATAGGCCTCTGTGGGATGCAGGTTGCCGCTGGATGGGTTGACGCGAAGGGGCCACCGCGATTCGCGGATCGACTTCCACGCCGAGAGCCCAAGGGAGCATCGGAGGAATTCCCCGATGGTGGTCAGGTCGACGGTGCTGGGGGAAACGGCGCCGGCACGAACGCTGTCGAACGACACCGCGGCGCCCAGCGCAGTATGCGAAAGAGGCACCAGCTCGGTGCCCGCGTACCGCCTGAACGGGTCGGGCTGGTTGGCCCAGTCCAAGTAGCCGGCCGACCGGGCAAACCGGTTGAAACCGTGCTTGGTCGAGAGATGGTAGGCGACCGGGTCGGAAGACACTAGTGAAGCTTCGCCTGAAACGGCCGAGGCTCAGCTTCGCTAGTGTGAGGCAGAGCCTCGCGGGCTTACTTCGCCAAGGCTTTCAGGCGCTTATCGACCTCCGCGATGGCGTGCACGAGCTGTTGGCGCCGCGTCTCGTGGACCGTCGCCTCGAGCTGACGCTCCATCTCGGTCTTGGCCAGGCGCAACGACTCCACCTGCCGGACCTTTTCGGGGTCGACCGACGCCGAGGCCAGTCGCGCCTGCCGGCGCTCCTGCTCGCGCTCCTCCATCCGCTCGGCGAGGCGAGACTCCGCGTCTACTAGTCCTTCTCCAGCATCACCCATTCAGGCCACTACTCCGCAATTCGAGCGCCACGCACAACACCACCATGTGTATCTACCATCGGTCGCCCGGCGTCGCGGCCGGTCCGACATTGTACGCGATGCTCTTTGTTACGACTCTTACGACGATGGCGGTTCCATCGTTACAGGCAGTCGGTCACGGCTTACAATCTCTGACGCGACCCATGGCCACCGAGTGCTCTTTCGACATCACGTCCACCGTCGACCTCCAGGAAGTCGACAACGCCCTCAATCAAGCCAAGAAAGAGGTGGCGCAGCGCTACGACTTCAAGGGCGCCAAAGCGTCTATCGACTTCGACGTGGCCGGCTCGAAGCTGGTGCTGACCGCCGAGGACGACTTCAAGCTGAACGCCCTGTGGGAGATCGTTCAAACCCGGCTGGTCCGGCGGAACGTGCCCGTGAGAAACCTGACCAGGGGTGAGGTGACGCCGTCCGCCGGCAGCACCGTCCGGCAGGAGGTGGCCCTGCAGCAGGGTATCCCGTCCGACAAGGCCAAGGACATCGTGAAGTTCCTGAAGGACAAGAAGCTCAGGAAGGTCCAGGCGACGATCCAGGCCGATCAGCTGCGCGTCACCTCGCCGTCGAGGGACGAGTTGCAGGACGTGATGCGGCTGCTGCGCGAAGCCGACTTCGGCGTGTCGCTGCAGTTCGGCAACTACCGGAGCTGACGGCCAGCCCTTCTCATTCTCATTTGCAGACGAAGCTCGAAGCCTCGTCGACATTGCCGTTCCCGGCGTAGAACGCCGTCTTGGGCCACGCGCACAGCGGCCGCGTGCGGTCCACCTTCCCGTCCCGGACCCGCGAGGCCGGAATCTGCTCGGGCGCCCGCCCGCCGGCCACCCACCCGTCGAGCGCCGCCACCATGTCGAACGTGCTCGTGCCGTTGCCACCACCACAGTGGCCCATGCCGGGCACCATGAAGAGCCGGACCGCGTCCGTGGCGCCTTGCGTCTGCGCCAGCACGTTGCCGTGATAGGTCACGATGTTGGCGGGCGGGATGCCGGGCTCCGCCCAGCCCTGATACATGATGAGCTTGCTGCCTCGACTGACGAAGGCCCCGAGGCGGGCATCGTTCGCGTCGAAGATCTGGTGGGGCGTTGGATAGGCTTCGGCCAGGTGGCCGTCGAAGTTGAGGGTCTTCGGATCCCAATTCACGTCCTTGAAAACGATGTGCTTGAAGTAGTCGACGGCGTAGCCGACGGGCACCGGCGACCAGCCCAGCTCACTGCCCCGCTCGAGGCCGGGGAAGATCTTCTCGCCCGTCCGCGGATTGGACGCGCCTGCGTACACGCGCCTCACGGCCTCGACCTGCGGTGTCGTCAAGCACGACTGCTGGTCTGCGCCGCTGCAAGCTAGGACGCCCGGATCGAATCGACACGCCAGGGGATTTTCGATCACGCCGTCCTTGGCGCCGTCGTTGGCGTCGCAGGCGGCCAGGGCTCCCGCGTGAATCGTCGCCAGCTTCTCCTTGGGGATGGCGCCGGGACCGTCGGCAATCGCCTGGTAGAACCAGATCTGCCCGAAAACCTGCCTGGTGGTGAAGCTGGCCGGCGCGCCGCCCACCACGCCGTGGAAGTCGTCGGGATAGCGCTGGACCGCGGTCAGCGCCTGGCGGCCGCCCGTCGAACAGCCGTTGAAGTAGGCGAAGCGGGCCGGGGCGCCGTAGAAGCCGTCCACGACGCGCTTGGCGGCCACTGTCGTCTCATGAATCGCGCGGTAGGCGAAGTCCACGAGCACGTCCTCGTTCACGAAGGTGTTGGCGGCCGGACCGGTGTGACCGGTGTCGGTGCTGGCGGCCGCGTAGCCGGCAGCAAGCGCGGTGGCCATGGCCGGGTAGCTGATGGTGCCGGCGAAACCGCCGTTGCCGACGACCTGAAGCTTGCCGTTCCATCCGTTTGCCGGCAGCCACACCTCGGCCTTGATGTCGGACCGCGGGGCCGGCTTCAGCGTGACCGCCACGCGACAAAACGCGCTCAGACCGGCGAACGGGTTGCTCGTAGCCGCGCCACCCGCGCGGCCCCGGCCGGCCGGCGGCGCGAAGGCCCCCGGAGCCACGTCCTGGGCGGTGGTCACGGTGCCATTGGCGATCGCCAGCGTGCGCAGTGCGTCGCAGGATGCCGCAGCGACGGGCGGCGTATCGACGACGCTCAGCAAGGCCGCGAGGCCCAGAATCGGCAGGCAGGGGGTCGTTCGCATGCGGCGAATTCTAGCATTTGGTACCCTATGGGATGGCTGACGCCCCGGATTCCCTGCCCATCAGCCTCAAGCGCCGGCAAGCCATCACCGCCGGCCTGCTGCTGGGCATGAGCCTGGCGGCGCTCGAAGCCACGGTCATCGGCACCGCCATGCCGACCGTCATCGCCACACTCGGCGGCCTGGCGCACTACAGCTGGGTGTTCTCGGCCTACCTGCTGACCTCCACCGCGTCGGTGCCGATCTGGGGACGACTGTCGGACCTCTATGGCCGCCGCCGGATGTACCTGATCGCGGTGGTCTGCTTCCTCGTGGGATCGATCGCGTGCGGTGCCTCCACGTCGATGACGCAGCTCATCGCGGCGCGGGCGGTGCAGGGCCTTGGCGCGGGCGGGATCATCCCGCTCAGCATGACGATCGTCGGCGAGCTGTACGCGCTGGCCGAGCGGTCTCGTACGCAGGCCCTCTTCAGCAGCGTCTGGGGCGTGGCCAGCGTGGCCGGGCCGCTGGTCGGCGGCTACCTCACCGATGCGCTGTCGTGGCGGTGGGTGTTCTACATCAACATCCCGTTCGGCCTCCTGTGCATCGGCGTCATCTCGGCCGCCTACCCCGCGTCGGCGATCGTGCGGCGCGTGCGCGTCGACTGGACGGGGGCCGCGCTGCTCTTCGCCGGCGTCAGCGCGCTGCTGGTCGCGCTGGGCGGCGACGCGCCGGTGGTGCCATGGCTGGCCGGGGCCGCGGTGCTCCTGGGCCTCTTCGCGTTCGTCCAGACGCGCGTGGCGGAGCCGATTCTGCCGCTGGAGGTCCTGCGATACCCGGTGATGTCCCGCACGCTGGGCGTGGTGTTCCTGATCGGCTTCGCCCTCTTCGGCGCCGTCGCCTTCGTCCCGCTCTTCGTCCAGGGCGTCCTGGGCGGGACGGCCACGCAGGCCGGCCAGGTCCTGACACCCCTGTTCCTCGGCTGGGTGGCGATGTCGGTGCTGAGCGCGAAGGCCACCGTGAAGCTGGGCTACCGGACCGTGGCCAGGTCAGGGGGCGTGCTCATCGTGGTCGGCTTCCTCGGCCTGTCGCTGCTGACCGTGGACTCCACGCGGACGCTCCTCTTCGCGTCGTGCTTCGTGATGGGAGCCGGCATGGGGTTCCAGATGCTCTCGCTGCTCCTCGCGGTGCAACACGGCGCGCCGCGGTCGCAATTGGGCATCGCCACCTCGCTCAACCAGTTTTCGCGCAGCGTCGGCGCGGCCGTGGGCGTCGCGGCGATGGGGGCCATCTTGTCGCGGGGTGTCGCCGGCCTGCCGCTGCCAGGGGTGTCGGAGGGCGGCGCGGCGGGAAGCGCCATCGCGCTCTCGCCGGAGACGCGCGCGGTGTTCGCGGCGGCCCTCCACGATGTGTTCGTGCTGGGTACCGTCGTGTCCGCCGCCGGGCTCCTGGCCACGCTCTTCCTGCCCCATGTGGACTTCGGACGTGGCGTGCCGGCCCACGCCGGCGAGCAGATGCTCGAGGCGGAACTGGCAAGTCTCGAGCCGGAGGACGAGCCCATCGGCGTCGTCGAGTAGCGTTATTCCAGCCGCCAGAACCTGACGACGACCTCCGACGGATGGCGTTCCCCCGTTGCCCACGAACACCGCGGGGCCTTCGAACGTCCCGCCCGTGGTAGGGCCATCACTCGACTCATCTCGTCGATAGCGCCGTCGGCTGCATCACGCGTTCGGGCACCAGCACCTGCCCGACAAACAGCGCGCGCGCCGTGCTGATGATGGCGCCCTCGGTAACCTCTTCCCGGCCGTCCCGGTCCTCCACGGTCAGCAGGACGGGGCTGGCTCCGGTGGGGTGCTCCACGAACACGCGGCGCGAGCGCCCACGGGGAAGCGATGCCACCTCTCGCGCGGGTCCTTCGGGCAGCAAGGCTGCCGTGGCCACGCTCAGCGCGGCAAAGACGCCAATCGTGGCGTGGCAGCGATGCGGGATGAAGGAACGCGTGGAGATGGCTCCACCGGCCCGGGGCCGCGCGACGAGGATCATCTTCGGAACCGTCTGCTCCTTGACGTCGCCCAGCTTCATCATCGGCCCCACGGCGAGCCGGATCGCCTCGAGACGCTGCTTCAGATCCGCGTCGGCGTCGAGCGCATCGCGCGTTTCGTACCCGGTCCGGCCCAGATCGTCGGCACGCATCACGACCACTGGCATTCCGTTGTCGATGCAGGTCACGCGCACGCCGTTCACGACGTCCACGGCACGACCGGTCGGCAGGAGCGCGCCACACGTGGAACCGGCAGTGTCGGAGAAGCTGAGAGCGATGGGCGCGGCCGTGCCGGGCACGCCGTCGATGGCCGCGTCCCCGTCGTAACGCGGGTGGCCATCGGGCGTCTGGACGGTGGCCACGACCGTCTGGCTCGTGTTCACCATGAAGATGCGCACCCGGGCCTCCGCCCCCGCCGCGGTCACCAGTCCACGTTCGATGGCGAATGGGGCGACGCCGGCCAGGATGTTCCCGCAGTTCTGTTGCGTGGACACTTCAGCCCGGTCCACCCAGACCTGACAGAAGAGATAGTCGACATCGATGCCGGGGCGCGTCGACTTCGAGACGATCGCCACCTTGCTCGTGAGAGGGTCCGCCCCGCCAACGCCGTCGATCTGGCGCGGGTCCGGGGAGCCCATCACCGCCAGGAGCACGCGGTCGCGCGTGGCAGTGTCGACGGGCAGGTCGGAGGCGAGGAAGTAGGCGCCCTTCGACGTGCCCCCTCGCATCAGCGTGCAGGGGATCGCAGTCTGCATCAGGGTTTGCGGGGGCCGACGTAATCCTCGATCGAGGGCGTGCCGTAGGTGTGGAAGCTCTCCACCGTCTTGAGACCCCAGGCCTGGCCCTTCTTCCGCTCGGTCTCGGTCCAGACCACCGGCTGCCAGTCGGGCGCCAGCATCAGGCGGGCGCCCGCGTTGTCCACCTCGATGCGGTTGCCGCCCGGCTCGATGAGGTAGAGGAAGAACGTCTGCTGCACGGCGTGCTTGTGGGGGCCGGTCTCGATCTTGATGCCGTGCTCCAGGCAGATGTCGGCCGCGCGCAGCACCTCGTCCTTCGAGTCGAGCGCCCACGTCGCATGGTGAAAGCGCCCGTGCGCACCGTAATGATCCGCCGTGAACGCCACGTCGTACGTCTTGTTGTTCGACGTCACCCACGCACCGGCCAGCGCGCCGCTGTCCAGCTGAATCATCTCGGTCGTGCGCAGTCCCAGCACGTCCTCCATGAACGCTCGCAGCCCCACCACATCCGACGTCAGGAGGTTGAGGTGATCCAGGCGCCGCACGTTCGCTCCGCGCCCGGGATAGCGCATCGCCTGGTTCTTGAGCGACGGCTTCAACTCCGGCGGCGGCGTGTACCACTCGGTCTCGTAGTAGACCTCCATGGCGTGCCCATCGGGCGTGGTGAACGCGTAGGCGGGCCCATGCCCCGCTTCGTCTTCCACCCACCGCTTGCCCAGCCCCGCCGCGTCGATGATGGCGACGCGACGAGCCAACGCCTCGGGGCTGGAGGCGCGAAACGCGAAGTGCCCCATGCCCGGAGCCTTGGCAGCGGTCAGCTTCAGGGTGTGGTGCTCGTAGTCGTCCCACCCGCGCAAGTACACCGAATCGCCGCGACGCGTCGTTTCGGTCATCCCCAGCACGTTGACGAAGAAGGCCAGGCTCTCTTCGGGCTTGGGCGTCAGGAGTTCCAGGTGGGCCAGGTGGGCCAGGTCGAATGAACGAACGGTAGGCTGCACGACGGTCGATTCCCCTCTCGAAGGGACAGTACTACAGGCCCAGACGGCAGGAAACCGGACCGGCCGGAATCAATGCCCAAGGCCCAATGCCCAAGGGGATCCGGAAGCAAGAGACCCTACGGCAAGCTTCGGGGACGCGCCGCGGAGCGCGCGGCCGCGCGCGCGGCGCTG
>Ga0307505_10000928_pt1 | contig 27188 bp, 20 predicted proteins | sample 23_S_MG_FD_202183 | JGI IMG/M metagenome (GOLD analysis project Ga0307505, IMG submission 202183) | Soil microbial communities from Populus trichocarpa stands in riparian zone in the Pacific Northwest, United States - 23_S | ecosystem: Environmental > Terrestrial > Soil > Riparian zone > Trees... | reverse complement strand
AACATTGGCCTGTCATCCTGAGCGGGCGGCGGGATGGGGGGCGAAGGATCCCCTGCCGATGCACGACACTCGCTCCGTCGGCAGGGGATCCTTCGCACCCACCCGCCACCCGCTCAGGATGACAGGAGGTTGTGCGTGCGAAGAGATTCGATGTTAGTAGTACAGAGGACACGGAGAGCTCTCCGTGATCTCTGTGGCTCTGTGGTGAGAACGCCTTTTGGATCATCGAGAGACCCTCTACACTCCGCGCATGACCGACTTTCCTCTCACCAACCTTCCGTTCGGAGTGATCGATCGCGACGGCGAGGCTCACATCTGCACGGCGCTCGAGGACCGCATCCTCGATCTGCACGCGTGCGTGCGTGCCGGCCTGATCGACGAGGCGACGCTGCTGGAGCCGCTGTTGAACGCGTTCATGGCCAGGGGCACCACGCTCGCGGTCAAGGCGCGCATTCGGGAGCTCGTGGCGAACGGCGAGGCAGACGCGCATTTCGTCTCGATGAAGAACGCGCGGATGCTCCTGCCGGTGAGCATCGGCGATTACACCGACTTTTACGCGAGCGTGCATCACGCCATGAACGTGGGCTCGATGTTCCGTCCGGACAATCCGCTGCTACCCAATTACAAGTGGATCCCCATCGGGTATCACGGGCGATCGTCGTCGATCGTCGTCAGTGGCACGCCGGTGAAGCGTCCCCACGGACAGACGCGTGTCGACGAGAGCGCGCCGCCTGTCTTCGGTCTGTCCAAGCGACTCGATCACGAAATGGAGCTGGGGATGCTCGTCGGTCGAGGCAACGCTCTCGGCGAGGCCATCGCGGTGGGCGACGCGCTCGAGCACGTCTTCGGCTTCTGCCTCGTCAACGATTGGTCCGCACGGGACATCCAGGCCTGGGAGTACCAACCCCTCGGCCCGTTCCTGGCCAAGAGTTTCGCCACGTCCATCTCGCCGTGGATCGTCACCATGGACGCTTTGGAGCCGTTTCGCACCCAAGCAGCGCCGCGTACCGAAGGCGATCCTGAGCCCTTGCCCTATCTTCGCGACGACGTCGCGTTCGACATCACGGTCGAGGTTTGGTTGCGCACAGAGAAGATGAGCGAGCCCCTCCGTCTCAGCCGCGGCAACTTCCGCGACATGTACTGGACCGTGGCGCAGCTCCTCGCGCACCACACTTCGAACGGCTGCAACCTGCGCCCCGGTGATCTCCTGGCCAGCGGCACGATCTCCGGGCCCGCGAAAGAGCAGCGCGGCTGTCTGCTGGAGCTGACCTGGCGCGGGGCCGAGCCGATCACGCTCCCCACCGGCGAGACTCGCGCGTTCCTCCAGGACGGGGACGAGGTGATCCTCCGAGCCTACTGTGAACGCGAAGGCGTGCCGCGCATCGGCTTCGGCGAGTGTCGCGGGGTGGTGGTCTCTTGAACGTGACGGTGGACAGTGGACAGTGGACTGAGTGGACGTGGACGTAGTGGACCTGTCCACCAAGTCCACCAAGTCCACCTCGTCCACAACGGTCGTGCCCTCGGAGTAAGCTACTGTTGCCATGCAACAGGCTGTGGAGGTCGCGACCGCGCTGCAGCTCGGCGTGAAGGCGCTGCAGTTCTATACGCCCGATCATCCTCGGGTGGTCGACGCGGTGTCGGCGCTGGAACAGGCGTGCACCGTGCTGCTTGCGCAGAGAGGGCGTGTCTCCTTCACGACCGCAAAGGGCTCGCTCTTGGTGGACGGTCAGCCGCTCGACACGGTCACCGTGCATGTGCGGACCTTGGCTACGGAGCTGGAACGACGCCAGATCGGGGGACTGATCCTGATGGCCGGCGTGCGCCGGCGGGAGTTGCTCGAGTTGGCGCGGCTGTTGACGATGCGTCCGGAGCAGATCCGTACGGCGGGCGGTGCGGAGGCGATCCTGGAGCGTGCCGAGGTCGAGCACGTGCGCATCAGTCACGTGCGGTATGAGGCCGTCACGGATGGCGAGGAAGTGGTCTGGTCGAAGTCGATGCGCCGCGCGGAAGCGGCCAGCGAGTCTTCGGTGGAGTCGCTGCCGGCACTGCTGCAGCAGTTTCTCTTACAGAAGATCGCGACCGATGACGCTGCGGAAGCGCAGGGAGTCTTCCTCTCGGCGCTGAAAGCGGATGAGAGCGGAGAGTCACCGCGCGCGGAGGAGATCCTGCGCCAGGCCATTGAGGGCATGGATCCCGTGGCGAAACTGGCGCTGCTGGTCAGTCTGGATCGGCTTCCCGAGGGTGAGGTGCGCGACACGTTCCGCGCTGCCGCGGCCGATCCCACGCAGACGCTATTGCAGGCGTTGGCGAATAGCGACGAGCAACTGAGTCTGTTGCGCGAACGGCTCACCGACATGGGCATCTCCCGCGAGCAACTCGATGAGCTGCTGGACGTCTTCACGTGGGACAAGCTGCCCACCGACGAGCGCGTGGCCAAGCTTCTGACGGGCACGCGGATGTTCGACTTTCCCGCGGAGAAGTTCGTGCGGTTCATCCGCGAGCTTCTGGAGCTGCGGCGCGGAGAAGACGTTCAAAAACTGTTGGCCGTCTACACGACCGGCCTCGGTCACGACACACTTTTCGTGCGACGCACGGTCTGCGGTACCCTCGGCCAGCTCGCGCTGTTCATCAAAGAGCCTGGAGTCTCCCGCGAAGTCGAACAACAGATCGGCACATCGATCCTGAATCACTTCGTGCATGAGTCCGACGCGCGCATGAAGGAGACGCTGGGCGCCAGCGCGGCGAATTTCGTGGCCATGCTGATCGGCACGGGTCGCAGTGAGCCTGCGCTACGCGTATTGGGGAGGCTCGACGCCGTGGTGGTGGCAACTCCGGAAGGGGCGACGGTGCGTCTGGCCACGGAGGCGCTCACCGAGTCGTTCGGCGAGGCGCATCGGGCCGCGGAGCTCATCGCGCAAACGGTCTCCGCCGATCCCGATTCGCTGTCGCGCTTCGTCATGCCGCTCGTGGTGAGGTTGGGCGGCGCGGCCACGCCCCACTTCATCGAGGCCCTCGGCACGGAGGAGGATCGCAACCGTCGCGGACGTCTGGTCAAAGCGCTCAAGGCCATCGGCGAGCCGGCCTTCCCGTTCCTCATCGACGCCCTGCGCTCGCAGAGCTGGTTCGTCGTGCGCAACGCGCTCAACGTCCTCGGCGACATCGGCCGTGCCGAGCATGTCGAGGCCATCGGCAGGCGGCTCGATCACGGCGACGCGCGCGTGCGCCGAGCCACCGCGCGTACGCTGAGCAAGATCGGCGGCCTCGAGGCCGAAACGCTGCTGGCCGGGGCCATGAATGACCGCGACGAAGAGACCCAGGCGGAAGTGCTGCTATGCATCGGGGCGATGAAAGCGCAGGCCGCGATTCCCGGTCTGGCCGAGCTCGCCCGCGGACGACTCCTCGGCACCGACAAAGCGCGCGACCTGGCCATCTCAACGCTGGGACAGATCGGCTCCGACGCGGCCGTCGCCGTCCTCGCCGACATCGTCCGCTCCAAGACTTTCTTCGGCCGCAATACGCCAGCCGTCCGCGCAGCGGCCGCGCGAGCTCTGGCCAGCATCAAGACGGCCGCCGCGAAAGAGGCATTGCGAGAGAGCTAGCCGGCACGGCGCGCAGAAACTGGTTGTCGGTTGTCTGGGACTCGCCGTCAACCGCCAACCGCCAACGTCAGCCTGCGGCGGAGTTGGGTCCGGAACTGCCGCGCATCTTTCGTGAGAAGCCGCGGCGGACGGCGGCCTGGATGGTCTCGCGAAGCTCGGCCGCCATCTTGCCGCTGAAGACGACCTCGCGCCCGTCGGCGAAGCGAATCTCGACTGACAAAGACTCATGAAATGTGATCTGCGCGACCGCCGGCTCGGGCGGGTCAGGTCTGAACATGCGCGCATCCTAGCGCAGGATGTCGCACAACCGGACTGCGGATGGCCGCTCCGTGAATGAGGAAGGCGATTGGGTCCGCGTGGTGAGCGCATTCCTCGACGACGTTCATTGACGTTTGAGCAATAAAGCTGTCACTATGGCGACGGGTCCATAAGCAGAAAAAGGAGAGTGCCATGGCCAATTGGAGCAAGGTCGTGCAGGAACTCGTCGATCTCATTGCAGAGAACGGCTGGGGAAACGATTTCAACGAAGCGATCCGCCACGCCCGGAAATACAACATTCCTGAGCTGGACGACATCAAGAACCTCGATGACCTTCTGACCTTTCTCGATGACCTCCAGCGTTGGGTTCCCAGCGAGGACTATGCGGGGCGCGAGATCTACAACAAGCTCTGCAAGTCGTACTTCATCTTCGACCAGCCGCCAGTCGCCGCGCTGCAGAACAAAGTGGTGCCGTACCCGGAGGCGCCGCCGCTGACTCCATTGTCTGCCTGGCTGGTGAGGTATGCCGACGCCATGGGCGAGTTCCTCGACACACCGGAGTCTCTCACTCCGGCGTCGCTGCAGTCGTTCAAGGACTCGCCGAACTACAACATGAGCGACTACATCGAGCCGCACGGCGGGTGGAAGTCGTTCAATCAGGTTTTTGCGCGCAACTTCAAACCGGGCTACCGGCCCGTGGCCGCGCTGTGCGACCAGAGCGTGATCGTGTCCGCCGCCGACTCTACGTTTGCGGGACAGTGGGAGATCCGGTCCGACTCGCAGGTCACGGTGAAGAACCTGCACTGGACGATCGGCGAGCTGCTGGAGGGCAGCCCTTACAAGGACAGTTTCGTCAACGGCCAGTTCATGCACGCCTTCCTCAGCCCGGCGGATTATCACCGCCAGCATGCCCCCGTGGGCGGCACGGTGGTCGAGGCGCGGGTGATCCCAGGGCAGGTGTATCTCGAGGTGATTCCCGAGGCCGTGCCGGGCGACACGGAAGGACGTCACCGGCTCAAGCCCGTGCGTGCATTCGATGCACCGGACAACGCCGGCTATCAGTTCGCACAGGCACGAGGGCTGATCGTGCTGGACACGCCCATCGGCCTGGTGGCGGTGCTGCCCATTGGGATGTGCCAGGTTTCGTCTGTCATCCTCACCGCCGAGGTGGGAGTGACGGTGCGCAAGGGAGAAGAGCTCGCCTACTTCCAGTTCGGCGGCTCGGACATCATTCTGTTGTTCCAGGCGAAGAGCAATGTGAGCTTCACCGCGCAACCGAACGTGCACTACAAGGTCGGGACGAAGCTCGCGGACGCCTATCCGGTGATTTGATCCGCCTACTGGCCGCTCAGTGCGTGGGGTCCCCGGGACCCCACGCACCCACAGCCGCGGAGCGTGCTTCCCAGCCTGTCATCCTGAGCGGGCGGCGGGTGGGCGCGAAGGATCCCGTGCGGTAAGCGAAACCCGCGCAGGTCGGAGAAGGTCGCGGTTCTCGTAGCCGCACGCTCGTCGTTCTTCGCACGAGATTCTTCGAAGGCTCTCGATGGAACACTCTCGCGAGAAACCAGTTCGACGAATGAGGAACCCAGCTCGCGATGAGCACACACCGGATGAGGGTTCGCCCTCAAGCAGCGCCGCCGGCCTTAATGCGCCATCACCTCCGGCGCTTCGTCCACGGTTCCGCGGAGCACGTCATCGATCGTGTCGCCGGCGAGGAGGGCTTCGAAGGCGGAGCGCCAGACGCGGGAGAGCTCCTGCGGCGCGATGCGCACCAGCGGCACGCCGTTGCGCTCGATGAGGAACGTGCCGTGCGCGGTGTGGCCGATGCGTCGCGCGGGCACGCCTGCTTCGCGAGCCAGTTCGAGCACGCGCACGGCGTCGGACGTGGCCACGACCGCGCGGGCTTGTGACTCGCTGAAGACCAGGGCCACGTCGTCGAGTGTGTCTGCGTGGCCGCCCAACTCGACGTGGCAGCCGATGCCTCCCAGTGACATCTCGGCGAGCGCCACGGCCAAGCCTCCGTTCGAGAGGTCGTGCGCGCTGCGCAGGAGCTTCGCTCCGTGCAGTGCGAGCAGGAGGTCGATCAGTTTCTTCTCGCGCTCGAGATCGACACGAGGGGATTGCGCGAGTGCGTCGGGCACGAAGAGCTGCTGCCATTCGGAGCCGCCCAGCTCTTCGTATGTTTCGCCGAGGAGGACCACCTCGAGTGCGGGCTCGGAGAAGGCCAGGCCGCAGCCGTCGCGGTCGCTCTCCAGGATGCCCACCATGCCCACCGTCGGCGTCGGATGCACGGCCCGGCCTTCGGTCTCGTTGTAGAACGACACGTTGCCTGAGACCACTGGCGTGCCGAGGGCGCGGCAGGCGTCGCTGATCCCGCGGATGCACTCGGCGAACTGCCACATGATTTCCGGCCGTTCCGGCGAGCCGAAGTTGAGGCAGTCGGTGATGGCCACGGGCAGCGCGCCGGAGACCGCGACATTGCGCGCCGCCTCAACGACGGCCTGCTTCCCGCCTTCATACGGATCGAGGTAGCAGTACACCGGATTCACGTCGGAGGTCATGGCCAGAGCGCGGCCGGTCTCCTTCACTCGCACCACCGCGGCGTCGCGCTTCTCGGGTCCGGCGATCGTGTTCGTGCGCACGGTCGTGTCGTACTGGCCGTAGATCCAATGCTTCGAGCAGAGATTCGGCGAGCCCACGAGTCGCAGCAGGATCTCGGTCTGATCGAGATCGCGTACGGGATCCCGCTGCACGGTGGACGTGATGCGGTCCGCGTAATCCGCGCGCGCCAGCGGACGCTCGTAGACCGGCGCCTCCGTGGAGATCGGATCGACGGGGATGGCGGCGACTTCGGCTCCGTGCCAGTAGAGCCGCACGTGTCCGTCGTCCGTCACTTTGCCGACCACGGCGGCGTTGAGGTCCCACTTTTCGAACGTGCGGATGACGTCCTGCTCGCGACCTTGTTTGGCCACGATGAGCATCCGCTCCTGCGATTCGCTGAGCATGATCTCGTACGGCGTCATGCCGCTCTCGCGCATCGGGACGCGGTCGAGGTCCATGCGCACGCCGGTGCCGGCCCGTCCGGCCATTTCGAATGACGAAGACGTCAGGCCGGCCGCGCCCATGTCCTGAATGCCGACGACGGCATCGGAGTCCATGATCTCCAGGCAGGCCTCGAGGAGGAGTTTTTCGGTGAAGGGATCGCCGACTTGGACGGTCGGACGCTTTTCTTCGGAGGCCTCGTCGAACTCCGCGGAGGCCATCGTGGCGCCGTGGATTCCGTCGCGGCCGGTCTTGGAGCCGACGTAGATGACGGGATTGCCCACGCCGCTGGCGGTGCCGGTGAAGATCTTCTCGCGACGCGTGATGCCCAGGGAAAACACGTTGACGAGGATGTTGCCGTTGTAGGAGGCGTGGAAGGTCGTCTCTCCTCCCACGGTAGGGATGCCGATGCAGTTGCCGTAGCCGGCGATGCCGCGCACGACGCCGTCCACGAGGTACTTCATGCGCGGAGCGTCGAGCGATCCGAAGCGGAGCGAGTCGAGGGAGGCAATGGGGCGTGCACCCATGGTGAAGATGTCCCGCAGGATGCCGCCCACGCCGGTGGCCGCTCCCTGATACGGCTCGATGAAGGACGGGTGGTTGTGCGATTCCATCTTGAACGCCGCCACCCAGCCGTCGCCGATGTCGATGACGCCCGCGTTCTCGCCCGGTCCCTGCACGACGCGCGGGCCGGAGGTGGGGAACTTGCGCAGGTGGACGCGCGAGGACTTGTACGAGCAGTGCTCGGACCACATCACAGAGAAGATCCCCAGCTCGGTGTAGTTCGGCGCGCGCCCGAGGATCTGCAGGATGCGCTGGTACTCGTCAGGAGTGATGCCGTGCGACTGGATCAGTTCGGGAGTGATGGCCGGGTCGTGCATGCGGGCGGGATTCTATCGGGTTGGTTGCTTTTGCCGGTTGGTTTTGGGTTGCGTGAGGTTGCGAGTTGCTTTGCGGGTTGCTCGGGATGACAGGCCAATGCACGTTGAGTGGTCAGACGCGGTCCGCCCGGTGACACCCGCAACTCGCAAACCTTCTTGAAACGTTTAGGGAGTTCCAGACATACCTCTTGAAACAGGCGTGTATCAACCTGAAACGTTTTCGGTGACTCGGATCCCGAGATTACCTTGGGCACGTGCCGCCGGTCGTACCGGCCCGGCCCTCACTCCACCGCGATCTCGCGGGCGCCGTCGTCCCTCACGGTGATGCGTACCTCCACGTGCGAGTCCTCGAACTCCTCGAACTCGCGCTTGGGCCACTCGATCAATTTCACGCCCGGGCCGGAGAGCATCTCCGGGATGCCGATCTCCAACCACTCGCGACGGTTCCCGGTCAGCCGATAGCCGTCGATGTGGATGATGCGAGGCGCCCCGCGTCGCGGGTACTCGTGCACGATGGCGAATGACGGCGACGCCACATCGAGCGGGTTCGCCCCCAACTCGGCGGCGATGGCCCGCGCGAGGAACGTCTTTCCCGCGCCGAGGTCGCCGGCGAGATGGACGACGGCATCCGGCGTGAGCGTGCGCGCGATCTCGCGGCCTGCCCGCTCGGTGTCGGCTTCGGTGAGACAGAGGAAGTGCATCACGATTGAGCCTTTCGCACGCGCTGCACCGCGTGGGGCACGCGTTCCGCGAGGTCCATGGCGACGAGCCCGCTGTCGCCCATCTCCTCTTTGAGGATGTCACCCGCGAGGCCGTGCAGATACACGCCCGCGCACGCGGCGTCGAGCGGATCGATTCCCCGAGCCAGCAGCGCGGCGATGATGCCCGCGAGCACGTCCCCCATGCCGCCGCTGGCCATGCCGGGATTGCCGGTGGGATTGACGAAGACGTGGCCGTCCGGCTCGGCCACGAGGGTCTGATGTCCTTTGAGGACGACCACGCATTGCGTGACGCGCGCGGCTTCTCGCGCAGCGGAGATGCGATCGCCATTGATGCTCTTCGCGTCCGTGCCCAGGATGCGCGCGAGCTCGCCGGGATGCGGGGTGATCACGCGAGGGAGGTGACGGGGATTGAGCTCGGCGGGACGCGAGGCGAAGGCGTTCAGCCCCGAGGCGTCGATGAGGAGCGGCAGCTCGATCGTGTCGACGATGGCGCGGGTCTCGGCGTACGCGGCCTCGTCATCCGGCAACCCGGGTCCCACCAGCGCGGCGTTCTTGTTGCGAAGGAATTCGCGCAACTCGCTGGTGGAGTCCGTCATCGACTCGATCGAGCCGGTGTGAACGAGCTTCGCGGTGTCGGGATCGGTGCGCACGGTCACGAGGCCCGCGCCGGTGCGGATCGCGCCGCGTGCGCACAGCACGGCCGCACCGCTGCGACCGGGCGAGCCGGCGATGATGGCCACGTGTCCATACGTGCCTTTATGAGACGCGGCGGGCCGCGGCTCGACCAACGGCAGCACGTCCTTCGGCGAGATGAGGGCCAGCGTCACTCCCTCGTCTTCGATGGCCTTCTCAGGAATGGAGATGTCCGCGACGATGACCTCGCCGCAGTAGAGCGACGCCGGCTCGAACACATGGCAGATCTTCGGAGCCGCGAACGTCACGGTGACCTCGGCCTGCACGCACGGGTCGAACGGTTCGTGCGACGACGCATTCGCGCCGCTGGGTAGATCGACCGCGAGCACCGGGATGCGCAGATCGGACAGGCCGCGGATCAGATCGGCATGCATGCCCGTGGGCGCGCGATTGAGACCGGTGCCGAAGATGGCGTCGACGATGAGGTCGGAGTCCGCCGCGTGCGCGAGCGCCGTCTCGACGTCCTCCGCGGCCAGGACTGAATACAGCGGGAGGCCCAGGCGCCCGCAGATGACCAGGTTCGTGTCCGCATCGCCCTGCACGGAGGCCCGCTCGCCGACCAGGATGACGATGGGCACGACGCCGCGATTCTCGAGGTGCCGCGCCACCGCGAACCCGTCCCCGCCGTTCGCCCCCGTGCCACAGAAGAGCGCCACGCGCTCGACCTCCGCGTAACGCTCGAAGATCGCGTCGACCACGGCCAGCGCGGCATTCTCCATGAGCACGATCGACGGCACTCCAAACAGCTCCGTCGCGCGGCGATCGATGTGACGCATCTGATCGGCAGTGAGGATCTTCATCCGCGAATCTTAACGGGAACGTGGGGAGGGAACACGGAACGGGGAACACGGGGAACGCGGCAAGCGAACCCAACGCTGTCATCCTGAGAGTGTGTGCAGAATTCGAGGCTTTCCCAGCCTGTCATCCTGAGCCGCGTAGACGGCGAAGGATCTCGTGCGGGGAACGACGAGCATGCAGCTACGAGGACCGCGGTCTTCCTCTCATCTGCACGGACATCGTTTACCGCAGGGGATCCTTCGCACCCACCCGCCGCCCGCTCAGGATGACAGGCTGGAAAAGCCGCGGATTTTCTGCACACACACCCAGAACGACAGGGACTTTCCGTGTTCCGTGTTCCCCGTTCAGCGTTCCACATCACCCTCTCGCAGCAGCCGTGCAACCTCGCCTTCGTGTTCCTCGGCGCGAAATCGTTCGAGGTCCTGGGTGGTGTCGAGGTCGTAGCGTTCGGGGAGGAGGGCCATGGTTCGGCCGGTGGCGGCGATTCTGGCGATGGTGGAGGCGAGCACGGACGAGGTGCCCCATTCGATGCCTTGGAAGATCTCCGGCTCGTACGATGCGGCGCGGCAACCGATCAGGTAATAGCCGCCGTCGCTCGCGGGCCCGAGGACGTACTCGACGGAGCGGAGCAGGGCGAAGGCATGGTCGATGAGCGTCCGGGGTAATCGTGGGTCATCGACGCCGATGGCGATGATCTCGAGCGTCTTGTGAAAGAAGAAGCGCTCGGAGAAGGCCATGGACAGGCGGTCGCCCAGAGTTGACCCGGTCTGCATGGCAACGGCATGCGTTCCGAACGCGCGACGCAGCAAGGCGCCATCGGCGGCCGGGGTCGGCGGCCACAGGCACTCGATCTCGGTCTCCTCGGTGGATGGGCCGATGGAGCTGAGGAGGTCACGCAGCATCGACTCGTAGAGCGCGAGAGCGCGCTCCTCGCCGAGGTCCGCGGCCAGTCGCGACTTGACCTTGCCCAACTCCGGCAGCCGCGCAAACACGAGCAGGCGCTGTTTCGGAGGAGGGATGGTGGGGAACATTGCCTTGAGTTTATCCGCGCTCGCTGTTTGTCCGCATGGTCTTCGAGTTTTCGAGTCGTCGAGTCGTCGAGTGTTCGAGTCTCGGACGCTGACGTCGGCGAATCGGAGAGTCTCGAGGTCTCATAGCCTCAAAGTCTCATAGAGGTCCATGCCACGAGCATCTATGCGACTGTGAGCCTATGAGACCCTCGACGACTCGACGACTCGACGACTCGAAGACTCGAAGACTCGAAGACCGGACGACGCGGGATAAACTGAAAGGCGAATGCGAGTGGCCCTGCTCACGGACTTCGGGACGCGCGATCCTTACGTCGCGGCCATGAAGGGCGTGATCGCTTCGCGCACGGACGCGGACGTCCACGATCTCTCGCACGAGGTCGCGCCGTTCGACGTCCTGGGCGCGGCCTGGTTTTTGAGCACGGTCGTGCGTTACTGGCCCGAGGGGACGATTTTCGTTTGTGTCGTCGATCCGGGTGTGGGCACCGAGCGGAACATCATCGTGGTCGAGCAGGAACGTCGAGTGTTCCTCGCGCCGGACAACGGTCTCCTGACCTTCGTGGGCGGTGCCGCGCGCGCAGTGACGAACGAGGCCTTCTTTCTCCCGGACGGGAGCACGACGTTTCATGGGCGTGATCGCTTTGCGCCGGTGGCGGCCGCGATCGCGAACGGGACGAGCCTCGGCGAGCTGGGTCCGCCGCTCGATCGGATCGTGCGACTGCCTTACGAGCCGCCGGTGTACGGAGAGCGCGTGCGTGGAACGATCGTGGCGGTGGATCGATTCGGCAACGCCATCACCGACATCGAGCGGGCCCGATTGCCTTTCGATCGCTTCGCGTTGCGCGTGCGCGAGCACACGATCGACCGCATCGAACAGAACTACGGCCACGCAGCGCCGGGCGCCTTTCTCATCACCGGCTCGACCGGATGCCTGGAGATCTCGGTCGCGAATGCCAGCGCCGCGGAGCGCCTGCTGTTGCGCAGGTTGGAGCGTGTCGAGCTCTGGCCCGTATAATCGGCGCAATCGATGGCCTCGCCGAAAGACCGCAGACGCTCCGAGCGCTATCCCACGCCATCGATTCCGGTGCAGCTCTCGGACGTGAACGGAGAGCTGATCGACCTCAGTCTCACCGGCGCCGCGGTGGTGCATCGCTCGCCCGTGAAGGCCGGCTCCGCGGCCACGCTGGTGTTCCCCAGCTACGGCGGGATGTACATCCCCTGCGAAGTGCTCCGCTCCATCGTCCAGGTCCGGCGGCTCGAAAGCGGCTCCGGTCCCGAATACGTCTTCCGCTCCGCAATCGTCTTCTCGCCCCTGGCCGCCGAACAGGAACAACCCCTCCGCGAGTTCCTGGAGATCCAGATGCAAAGGCTCGAAGAAGCCCGGCGAAGGGCCGGCGAACGCGTCGAAGAGTAGGCTGCGGTTTGGTGGCCTTGCGCGGTGAAGGTTTGCGCGGGGCACGGCGCGGGGCACGGCGTTGACCGAAGGTGATGTTGGCGTTGTCGTCCCGAGCGGGCCTACGCCGCGCGCGGCGCGCCTGAGAGAAAGAAACAGAATCTGCGTGCCTGCCACGAGGGCGACCCCTCATCCGCCTTCGGCACCTTCTCCCCTCTGCGGAGGGGAGAAGGCTCTCGGTGTGTGCGCATCGCGAGCTGGAGTAGTTCATCGCGAGGGTGTTCAATCGAGAGCCTTCTCCCCCCGGCTTCTTGGGGGGAGAAGGTGGCCATCGGCCGGATGAGGGGGGCGATGCAGCCTCCGATGAGGTTTGCATTCTGACCCTGTGAACACTGGAAGTTTCTTGGAAGCTCGACGCTCGGGATGACAAGGCTACTTCACGTATGAAGTTCGAATTCACGCCCAAGCGCCGCGCCTGCGCATCCCGCCCGCTACTTCGTGCCCGTGTACTCGCTGAAGATGCCCAGCTCCTGGCCGCGCTTCACGTCTTTGAAGCCCGCTTCGGTGAGGGCATCGGTGATGATCGTGGGGCGGACGCAGTCGCGGGTGGTTTCCCAGTAGTAGCGGAAGAGCTCCGCGGTGCGGGGGCTGCCGGTACGGAGGCGAATGATGGCGGGGGCGAAGCGGCCCATGTAGAGGCCGAGAAATCCGCGCGCGATGCGCGACTCGGGGGCGGTGATCTCGAGGATGAGCAGCTTGCCGCCGGGCCGGAGGACGCGCAGGCATTCGGAGAAGACCATGCCCAGGTCGGCGAAGTGGCGCATGGCGAAGCCGATGGTGATGCGGTCGAAGGTGGCGTCGCGAACGGCGAGAGTCTCCGCCACGCACTCCACTTTCACGTTCGCCGTCTTGCCGGAGCGGAGCATGCCGAAGCTGGCGTCCATGCCCACGATCGCGTCCGGCTCGCCGGTCACCTGGGCCGCCGCGCGCGCGACCACGCCCGTGCCGCTGGCCAGGTCGAGCAGCTTCATGCCCTTGGTGAGGCCGATGCGCTTGATCGCTTCGCGGCGGTACCAGTCGCCGGATCCGAAGGAGAGAAACCACGTGGCCCAGTCATACCAGGGCGCGGTCTCGTCGAAGATCTCGCGTACGTACTCCTCGCGGCGCGAGGGATCGTCGTAGTACTGGACGAGTGGCGGATGGGGCGCCAACGGCTCGGTCAATGGGGCAGCTCCGCGAAGATTTCGTGTGCGTGTCGCGCGTCGCCGCGGGCGTAGGCCTGATCGATCTGATTCACGTATTCCTCCGCAGGACGAGTCATGTGGCGGCCGCGGCCACCCTTCGCGTCCTTCGCCTTCTCCTCCCCGACGAGCGACTGCACGTACAGCACGCGGTCCTCCCGAGGCATGCGGTTCCACTCCGCGGGCGCGATGGTACCGCGTCCGCAGGCGAGCAGAAGTAGAAGCAGAACGATTCCGGTGAGTTTAGTTCTGATCACTTTGATGTTCTCAGGCGGTTGACCCAGGCGAGGAATGAATGGACTAGAGCAACGTCTGTCTGGAAGTACTTCTTGGTCACGGCGAGCCCGAGGGGCGTGCCCGGTTCCTCCTGCCAAGCGAGGAAGGTGTGAATCTCAGCCTTCCTTTCCGCGGCTTCACGAAAACGGCGGGGCATGGGGATGCTGGCCACGCAAGCTTTCGCGTATGGCCAGAGCGCATCTGCGGGGTCGATCAGTCTTTCGACGAAGTCCTCGAGCGTTCCTGGCAGGGAGTTGTTCGGCATCAGCCAGACCCCCACCACGGGCGGGTGGGTGGTGACAATCAGGCCATCGCTGGGCGGCGTCTCAGGCACCTCATAGCCTGCCTCTTTCAAACGCGCGCTCACGGATTGCCAGCGACTCTCGATGTCGAGGTCAGCGTCGACGATCACGCCGATGGCGTCGTAGCTGGCGCGAAGGTGTTGGGGCAACGACTGGTCGAGAAGGATCTCGAGGCCACCGCAGTTGTGAATCTCGCGCTGATCCAGAGTCACGCCGTGCGCACGGAGCACGTTCTTGACGAGGTGAAAATCATCGGAGCCTTCGACGAGAAGCCGGAACGACATTCTCAGCGAACCTCGATCTGCTCGCGGGTGACGATCGACAAGTCGTTTTCAGAGAAGCTCGTTGGCGAGACCGCATCACGGCGCACATCCAGGCGAACGAGCACTGCTTCCTCGTGCTGATCGTTTGACGCCGCTCGTTGAAACGCCTCGATGCAGTCCCAACTGTGTGTGGTAGCGAATACCTGGATGTCGAGTCGGTGCGCTGTTTGAAAAATCAGGCGCCACAGTCGCTCCTGCGCTGAGAAGTGAATCCCGTTCTCCACTTCGTCAAGCAGGAGGATCCCACCTCGTGCCGCGACGAGCGAAAGGGCGATCCCCAGCATGCGATTGACGCCGTCTCCGAGACTCCGCAACCGCACAGGTTTTGGCTGGCTCGTCAACTTCGCAACGGGGACACGGTTCCGGCCATGCTCGCCAATGAATGAGATCCGTTCGATCTCGGGGCTGATGATTCGTAGTGCGTCGATCACGGCATCTTCAAGGTCCGTTAGCGCGACCATGTCCCACTGCCTAGCCGCAACATCTTCAGTCAAGCCGCTTGGCGGAACATAGCCCTGCCTTGTCAGTTCCTGCTCTGAAGCCGCAAAACGGAACATGACGTTCGGCTTTGTCCAATCGACATCGAGAGGAACGCTGTGGGAATTGTCCCCAGCAAAGACCGATAGGGTTGGCCGCGTATTCGAGAATCTCTGCCCGTGTGAAGTGTCGAAGGTAATGTTGCCGACGCGTATTCGTAGCGTGCTTTTCAAGTCGCGAGTTGAGCCAATGCGAATCTCTTTCTGACTGTCCCACTCAGAGTCTCGCCCGTGAAATAGCTGCTGTAACGAAAAGAGGCGGTCCCCGGCCTGTTCAGGAGCCGAGCCTCGGGTCTCGTCGTGGGACTCCAGAATCGACCAGAGGACTTGCTCGCTCCCGCCGCTCGCGTAGAGCCGAAGCGCCTCGAGGACCGTCGACTTGCCTGCGTTGTTCCGTCCGACGATCAGATTCGCCCGGCCGAGACGCTCGATCTCCAAGTGCCGGAAGATCCGGTAGTTGTCGATCAGCAGGCTGTCGAGGAAAAGAGCCATGGCGTTCAGTTTAGCCGATCAGGCTCACTCCTTCCTCCATTGCTGGGCGATGGGCATGTCGCGGCCGCTGCCGAAGGCTTTGCTGGAGACGCGGATGGTGGGGGCGGCTTGGCGGCGTTTGAATTCGGCGCGGTCGACCATGGTCAGGACGCGCGTGACCAGGGCGCGGTCGAAGCCGGCGGCGGCGATCTCGTCGACTTCTTTCCACTCTTCGATGTAGAGCTTGAGGATCGCGTCCAATACATCGTACGGCGGCAGCGTGTCCTGGTCGGTCTGATTCGGACGGAGCTCCGCCGAGGGGGCCTTGGTCATGGTCGACTGCGGGATGATCTCCCGGTCGCGGTTGATCCAGCGGGCGATGCGATAGATGGTGGTCTTGTAAACGTCGGCGAGCAGGGAAACGCCGCCGGCCATGTCGCCGTAGAGCGTGCAGTAGCCGACGGCCATCTCCGACTTGTTGCCGGTGGAGATGACCATCGCACCCGTGCGATTGGACCAGGCCATGAGGAGGTTGCCGCGGATGCGGGCCTGGATGTTCTCGTTGGTGGTGTCGAACTTGTGCTCGCCGAAGAGGGCATCGGTGGCCTGCTCGTAGGGCGCGTAGATGTCCGCGATGGGCACGACGTGAAAGTCGATGCCCAGGTTGGTGGCCAGGGTGCGGGCATCATTCAGGGAGTGCTCCGAGGAGAACTGAGAGGGCATGGCGATGCCCGTGACGCGCGAAGCGCCGAGGGCTTCGACGGCGATGGCGGCGGTCAGCGCGGAGTCGATGCCTCCGGAGAGGCCGATGACTGCTTCCTCGAACCCGACTTTGCGCATGTAGTCGGAGAGCCCGAGGATCAGGCCGCGTCCGATCTCTTCATCCTCGCCGATGGCCAGGACCATCTCGCAGGGCGTGCCTTGCAGGCCGACCATGGTGTTGTGCTCCTCGAACGCGGGGGCGCAGAAGATGGTCTGGCCAGTGGCGTCGAAGACGATCGACGATCCGTCGAACAGGAGCTCGTCGTTCCCGCCGATCTGGTTCACGTAGACGAGGGGCACGGAGTAGCGGGCGGCGATCTTCGAGAAGATCTCCCATCGCGTGCGCCGCTTGCCGGCGTTGAAGGGGGAGGCGGAGATGTTGAGCAGCACCTCCGCGCCCTGCCGTGCGAGGTCATCGACGGGGTTGTTGCAGTAGAGCTTCTTGTCGAGGATCTCGTCGTCGAACCAGAAGTCCTCGCACACGGACACGCCGACATTCCTGCCCGCGATCTCGACGAGGTGTACTTCCGTGCCCGGCTCGAAGTAGCGCAGCTCGTCGAAGACGTCGTAGGTCGGCAGGAGCATCTTCTTCTGCTCGAGGAGGATCTTGCCGTCGCGGGCGACGATGGCCGCGTTGTGCAGCGGTTTGCCGCACCAGTGCGGATTGGGGATGGGGCAGCCGAAGATGAGCGTGGTCGGGCCGGTCATCGCGGCCAGGGCGTCGCGCACTTCGAGCGCGCTGCGGATGAAGTCGGGCCGGTCGAGCAGGTCCCGGGGCGGATAGCCGGTCACGGCGAGCTCCGGGACCATGACCACGTCCGCTCCCGCGCGAACGCCCTCGTCATACGCACGACGGATCAAATCGGCGTTTCTGGCCAGAGCGCCGACGGTGGAGTTGAGCTGACCGAGGTAGACCTTCATGAGACCCGTTCACAGAAAGTTTCGTTAACCGCGCCAAACCTTGGCAAATGAAGAGCGTCCTTAGCGTTGAATTCGATCATGAGTTTTCCTCAATCGTGAAATGCGAATCGCCATGCATTCGCAACCCGCTGCCGGCAACGTCCTGCAACCGTATCGCATCTCCACCGAAGGGGGAACCATGAGACTCATCCGAGCCACTGCGCTCCTGCTGATCGCCGCAACCACGAGCGCCCTCACGGCGGAGGAAGCAAAGCCCCGGCCCGTGTATCGGGCGGTGCGCGCGGCGCAGGCCCCGCTGGTCGACGCCGACCTGTCCGACCCGGTCTGGCAGAACGCGCCGGAGATCACGGGCTTCACGCAACGCGACCCGAATGAGGGCCAGCCGGCCACGCAGCAGACGCGCCTCCGCGTCGCGTACACGGACGAGGCCATCTACTTCGCGGCGGTGATGGAGGACGAGCAGGCGGCCACGCCGCTTCTGGCGCGCCGCGACAGCGACCTCAATGACGGCGACTACATCCGCATCAGCATCGACTCCCAGCAGGACCGGCTGAACGGCGCGGCCTTCGTCGTCAACGCTTCGAACGTGCAGATGGACATGATCCTCTACAACGACATCTACGACGACATCAGTTGGGACGGCGTGTGGAATTCGGCGGCGAAGATCACGGAGAAGGGTTGGGTGGCGGAGGTGCGCGTGCCGTTCTCGCAGCTTCGCTTCCCCGACAAAGACGTGCACACGTGGGGACTGAACGTGAGCCGCTGGAATGCCCGCCTCCGGGAGAGCTCGCGCCTCGTACACTCGCCCAAAACCGAATCGGGGTTCGTCTCCCGCTTCGCGGACCTCGAAGGGATCGAGGGTGTGAAGCCGAAGCGAGCGTTCGAGCTGATGCCGTATGGCGTGGCCCGCACGGATCTCAACAGCCGCGCCGACAATCCCTTCGTCTCGCCGGCCGCGCACCGCATGGACGCGGGTCTGGACGTGAAGTACGGACTCACCTCGACGCTGACGCTGACAGGCACGATCAATCCCGACTTCGGCCAGGTCGAAGTCGATCCGGCCGTGATCAATCTCTCGCAGTTCGAGACCTCGTTCACGGAGAAGCGCCCGTTCTTCACGGAAGGGGCCAGCGTGTTCCGCTTCGGGAACGGCCCGGCCAACAGCCGCTGGGGCTTCAACATGACCTTCCCGACGTTCTTCTACTCGCGGCGCATCGGCCGGGCGCCGCAGGGGTCGATCGCCGCGGACTGGGTGGATTCCCCCGTGGAGACGACGATTCTGGGCGCGGCGAAAGTGACGGGCAAGGTCGGCAAGGGCTGGACGGTGGGCGTCCTCGACGCGCTCACCGACAAGGAGGAAGGCTGGTACAGCCTGGGCTCCGAAGTCGGGAAGGCGACCGTCGAGCCGCGCACGAACTATCTGGTCGCGAGGGCCACGAAGGAGTACGGGAAGGATTCGCGGGTGGGCTTTCTGTTCACGTCCGTGAACCGCGCGCTCACGGACAATCTCGAGGGAGCGTTGCGCGAGAGCTCGTACTTTGCGGGCGTCGATGGGTACTCGCTGTTCAAGAACAAGGCGTGGATCCTGGAGTGGCTGGCCGGGGGCTCGCTCGTGGAGGGCTCCGAGGCGGCCATCTCGCGGACGCAGTTGAGCGGCGCGCGCTACTACCAGCGTCCGGACGCGGGTCACGTCGAGTATGACCCGACCCGTACGTCGCTCACGGGATGGATGAACCGGGTCACGCTGGGCAAGCAGCAAGGTCGCTGGCGGCCGAACCTGCAGATCCAGATGCTTTCGCCCGGACTGGAGCTCAACGACCTCGGCTTTCTCCCGCGCACGGACGCGATCTCTACGCACGCCGTGCTTCACTACCTCAACACCGATCAAACCAAATGGACCCGCGAGATCAGCGGCTGGGTCGGGAAGTATCAGAACTGGAATTTCGACAACGACCTGACCGGCAACGGAGTGGCCAGCAACCTCTATGTCGTGTTCAAGAACTACTGGGAGGCTTTCATGTGGGGCGGAGGTGCGACGAATCGGCTGTCCGATCAGTCCACGCGAGGCGGGCCGGCCTCGGTGCGTCCCAGTTACTGGTACTGGGGTGGCGGCTTCGGCAGCGACCCGCGCAAGACGTTCTCGGCGGGTCTGGAAGGGGAGAGGCTCGAGGACGGGTTCGGCGGAAGCACGGACTACTTCTATGCGTCGCTCAGCTATCGCCCCACCTCGGCGATCCGCGTCTCGATCACTCCCACGTTCCGCCGCACCGACGAGTACGCGCAGTATGTGACCACCGTCGAGGACGCGGCCTACACGCCGACCTACGGGAAGCGGTACATCTTCGCGACGCTCGATCAGCGCACACTGGACATCGGCATCCGCACCGACTGGACCATGAACGCGCGGCTGTCGCTGCAGATGTACGTGCAGCCGTTCGTGGCCAGCGGGGACTACCACTCGTTCAAGTACCTGACCCGCCCGCGAGAGGGGGAGTTCACGTCGACCGCGGACACCGGCAATCCCGACTTCAACTTCCGCAGCGTACGCGGCAGCGCGGTCCTGCGCTGGGAGTTCCGACCCGGTTCCGCCATGTACGTGGTCTGGAACGAGAACCGCTCCGACGTCGCTCCCACGGGAGACTTCCGCTTCCGCCGCGACTTCAGTGCACTGCCGAATGCACCCTCGCAGGACGTGTTTCTCGTGAAGTTCTCTTACTGGCTGCCTGTCTGACAGCGTCAAAAGCGCTTTCACCACGGAGACACAGAGATCACGGAGAGCTCTCCGTGTTCTCTGTGCTACTAACAACGAAATTCTTTCGCGCGACGCGAAGATTTTCGCCGCCGTAGGCGGCAACAGAAGATAGCACCCGGCTTCAGCCGGGTGAACCACGCGGCCCAACATCGAGCCCGCGTAGGGGGCGACAGACTCCCTTGGCCCGTTTCTGTCGCCCGCTACGCGGACTCATTTTGCTGCGCACCGTTTCCACCCGGCTGAAGCCGGGTGCTATCGACTACCGCCGCCTACGGCGGCTTTGGTTGCGGCTGCGCCGCGCTGTGCGAGTCAAGAGCGAACGGTCGTTGTGGAGCGGTGGGCTTGAGCCCACCGGGCTCTCGCGACGCACTTCCCCGCTGGCGTCCCGGCTTGGACGTTGTACGCGGCTTTCGGCACCGATGTCCCGAGAGTCGCACACCGCTTCGGCGCACTCATCGCGAGCGCCCGGAGGGCTGAAGCCCACCGCTCCACAGTGGTCATCGACGTCTCGGTTGGCTGCCCGCCGGTTTGCGTAGAGAGCCTGATTCTTGCAAAGATGCCCGGAGCAATGTCCGACGACTTCGGGACCGTCAACCTCAAGCGCGCTGACCGGGATCGGGAGATCGAGGTGCTGCGTCGCCATCGCGAGTCGCTCGTGAAGATGCTCGCGGATGTCGACCAGCAACTTCGCGAGATGGAGCTCATCGCTCCACCTCCTCCGGTTTCGCCTCCGACGCACCCGGCGTTGCGTGGATATGAGGACGACACGGCCGGGCGGCCGATCGTCAATACGGTTCACGACTACGAGGACAGAGGGGTCCAGCCCGGGGGAGGGATGCGCATCCTCCTGGTGCTCGGTGCGGCGTTGCTCGCGCTGGGGCTGATCGGATGGCTGGTCTGGCGCGCGAGCTCCGACCGGGCAGCGACGACGGAAACGGTGGTCGAGGAATCCACGGCAGCGGACTCGACCGCCCTCGTGACCGCGGAAGAGACCGTAACTGCTTTCGCGTCTGCGAATGCGCTCGAGGTGAGGCCGCCTTCGCAGGACTATGGCCTGGTGCGCAAGGGGACGCGGGTCACCCGGCAGTACGAGGTCACGAACAATACCGACGAACCGATCACCATCTCCCTGGCGCGCTCCACGTGCCGTTGTCTGTACTACGAGCATGCGCCGGTGATCCCCCCGAAGGCCAAGGAGTCGGTGACGGTGACGGTGGATGGGGCGAAGGCGAAAGCCGGAGCGTTGCGCGAGAGCATCCGGGTCTCGGTCAAATCGGACACGACGATTGGAACATCCTTCGACGTAATCGCTACAGTCCGGTGACATCCACGGACATAGGCAACCGAACGGTCGTGTTCTAATGCGCGCCGTGAAACGCCCCCTGGCCCTGATTCCGCTAATCGTTTTGTCTGCAAGCATTTCCGCGCAAGAGGCTGCTCTCACGCTGGAGCGCGCGGTCACGCTCGCACAAGAGCGAAACGAGCGGACGGCCATCGCCGATACCGCCGTCCAGGCCGCTGAAGCCCGGTTGGGGCTGGCGCGCACGGCCTTCCTCCCGCGCGTCGACATCAACGGGAACTGGCGCACCGATTACAGCGATCCCACGGATCGCACGCTTTCCGCGGCAGCGCTCGTAACCCAACCGCTCTTCGAGCCGCGTGCGTTTCCGCTCATGCGCATGGCCCGGTTCGAGAGAGATGCGGCACGGCTCAGCGCCACCGAAAGCAAGCGCATCCTCGGCTTCGATGCGGCGGCGACCTTCCTGATCACGCTGAGCTTCGAGCAGGTGCAGTTGGCGGCGCAACGTCGACGCGACTTCGCACAGACCAACCTCGACGACGTGCGCGCGCGATTCGAGGCTGGGCTGGTCAGCTCCAACGACGTCACGCGCGCCGAGCTCGAGCTGGCCACGGCAGTGCGCGGCGTGGCTCAGGCCGTGGGTGACGTGCAGGCTTCGCGGGTCGAGCTGGAGACGCTGCTCAAGTCGGAGGTCGAGTCACTCTCTCCTCCGGTGAGGCTGCTGGAGCTCGCTGCAGCACCTCCGGTGCCCGCCCAGACGGTCATCGCGGCGGCACAGCAGAGGCGCAGCGACATCGCCGCGTCGCGGGCTGGTGTGGAAGCTCTGCGCGCCTTCGCTCAGGAACCGCGTGCGGGTTTTCTCCCGTCGGTTGGGCTCCTCGCGCAGACGCGCAATATCAATGATGGTCCGGTCACGAGCCGCGAGAATGACGCCTTCATCGGAGTCTCGATGAACTGGCCTGTGTTCGACGCCGGGATCCGCAAGGCGCAGACCGCGGAGCGCGGTGCGCGCGTGCGTGGCGCGGAGCTCGAGCTCGAGGCGTCGCTCCGAAACGTGGAGCGGGAGATGCGCGTCGCGGCCGTGCAGCTCAACACCGAACAGGCCGCGCTCCGCGAGGCCACGGCCGGGCTCCGCGCCGCGAACAAGAACGCCGACGAGACGACGATTCTCTATCGCGAGGGTCTGGCCAGCGCCCTCGAGCTGGCCGACGCCACCCAGCGGCTCTTCGAGGCCGAAGTCGCCGAGGTCACCGCGCGGTATCGAATGGCGGTCGCCTACTTGTCGTTGCGGGAAGCCGAGGGCTTGGCCCCGGTGGAAGGAGAATGATGAAGCGAGTTGACGAGGGCTTTCGTTGGGCGGCAATCCTGGTCTTTGGCGCGAGCGCGTTTCTGTTCTCCTGCAGTGATGCCGAGACGAAGGCCGGCGCGAAGGGCGGGCCCGGCGGCGCGCGCGGGGCGATGGAGTTCCCGGTGGAAGTGCAGCCGGTGGAGTCGCGTCGCGTGGAGTACACGATCACGGCGGTCGGCTCGCTGGATGCGTTCGAGCGCGTGGCGGTGACGGCGCGTGTGGCCGGAGCGGTGGAGCGGGTGCTCCTCAACGAAGGACAATTGGTCAGCAAGGGACAGCCCCTGGTGGAGATCGAGCCGGAGCGTTACCGGCTGGCCGTCGAGGCGTCCGAGGCGACGATGCAGAAGGCTCTGTCCGCGAAGGCCGAGGCCGAGGCGGGATATGCACGCCGGCAGGCTGCCAGCGCGAAGAACCCCGGCCTGATCCGCGGCGAAGAGATCGAGACCTGGCGGACGAGGGTGCAGAGCACGGCGGCCGAGGTGGCCCAGGCGCAGTCGGCGCTCTCGCAGGCCCGCCTCAATCTGCGCGATGCTTTCGTGCGCGCACCGGTGACGGGCATCATCCAGACCAAGTCGGTGGAGACGGGCCAGTACGTTCCGGTGGGCACGGTGCTGGGGACGCTCGTCCGCCGCGATCCGTTGCTGCTGCGTTTTCAGGTGGCGGAGCAGGACGCGACGCCGCTGCACGCGGGCGTCATCGCGAAGTTCAACATCGCCGAGGACACGCTCCAGCACGAGGCCCGCATCACCCACGTCGCGGCCGCGGCCAGTCAGGCCTCGCGCATGGTGGACGTCACGGCACACGTGATCAACCCGAACCGTCCGGAGTTGCGTCCGGGCGCCTTCGCCCGGGTGACGGTCCCGGTCGGAGCGACCCGCCAGGCCCCGGTCATTCCGCAGACCGCCATCAGACCGAGTGAGAAAGGTTTCCTCGCCTACACAGTAACGGATGGCGTCGCGCACCAGCGCGTGCTTACACTGGGGATGCGCACCGCCGACGGACAGGTAGAAGTGAAAGAAGGACTCCGCGCCGGCGAGACGCTGGTGATCCGCGGAGCGGAAGCGTTACGCGATGGAGCGAAGGTGAAGGTCACGCAGTGAAGAAAGTGCTGGGACCATGGGACTGATGGGACGAATGGGACGAATGAGAGACACTGGATTGGTCGCTCCTTCCCATAGGTCCCATTCGTCCCATTCGTCCCAGAAGTCCCATCCAAAGGCAAGACCATGAAAATCACAGAAGCCTGCATCAAGAATCCCGTCTTCGCCTGGATGCTCATGCTGGCCACCGTGCTGTTTGGTGGCGTGGCCGCGACGCGCATCGGGATCTCGCAGTTTCCCGACGTCGACTTCCCGACCATCAGCGTCGGTGCGTCGTGGGAAGGGGCCGCGCCGGAGGTGATCGAGCACGACGTCGTCGAGCCGATCGAAGAGGCGCTGATGCAGGTCGAAGGGGTGCGCAACATCACCTCCACTTCTCGGCAGGGCTCGGGCAACGTCACCGTGGAGCTCGACCTCTCCCGCAACGTCGACCTCGCATTGCAGGACGTGCAGACTCGCGTGTCGCAGGTGCAGCGGCGTCTGCCGCGGGACATCGAGCCGCCGGTCGTCTCCAAGACCAATCCGGAAGACCAGCCCATCATGTGGATCGGCCTCTCCGGACCGTTCGCCCCGCAGGTCCTTGCCGACTACGCGCGTTACCGCATCAAAGAGAAGTTGCAGACCGTGCCCGGCGTGGGCGAGATCCAGTCCGGCGCGGTCGAGCGCAACATCCGCATCTGGATCGACTCCGACAAGCTCGACGAGCGCCGCGTCACGGCCAGCGAAGTGCTGGCGGCGATCCAGCGCCAGCACGTGGAACTGCCGGCCGGACGCCTCGAGACTTCCGGTCGCGAGGTGAACGTCCGCGTCCTCGGTGAGGCGTTCGATCTGGAAGAGTTCCGACGCCTCGTGGTCAAGGACGTCGAAGGGTCGCCCGTCTATCTGAGCGACGTGGCCATCGTCGAAGACGGATTCGAAGACATCCGCCGCGTCTCGCGCGTGAATGGCGAGCCGGCACAGGGCATGGGCATCCGCAAGCAGCGCGGCTCGAACGCCGTGGCCGTGGCTCGAGGCGTCAAGGAAGCAATTGCGGAGATCCAGAAGACCCTGCCCGAGGGGATGGAGCTGGGCATCAACTTCGACTCCACGAAGTTCATCGAGGAGTCGGTGCACGAGATCCAGTTCGAGCTGCTGCTCTCGGTGATTCTCACCGCCTTCATCTGCTGGCTCTTCCTGGGCTCGTTCGGGGCCACCATCAACGTGATCATGGCCATCCCCATGTCCCTCCTGGGGACCGTGGCCTGCATCTACTTCTTCGGCTTTACGCTCAACACCTTCACGCTCCTCGGGCTCGCGCTCGCGGTGGGCATCGTCGTCGACGACGCGATCATGGTTCTCGAGAACATCTTCCGTCACGGCGAGATGGGCAAGGACCGCGTGACGGCGGCGCGCGAGGGAACCGCGGAGATCAGCTTCGCCGCGCTGGCCGCGACCCTGGCCGTGTGCGCGATCTTCCTTCCGGTCGTGTTCATGGCCGGCGTCATCGGGAAGTTCTTCCTGCAGTTCGGCGTGACGTTGTGCATCGCCGTGCTGCTGTCGTACGTCGAGGCGGTCACGCTCGCGCCGGCGCGCTCGGCGCAGATGCTCAAGTCCGGCGGCGAGCGGCAGTCGAAGCTCGGCCACTTCGTCGACGTGGCCTTCGACAAGCTCGCCTCCCGCTATGCCAAGGTTCTGGCCCTGGGTCTGCGCCGGCCGGTGATTGTTCTGCTGCTGGCGGCGGGCGTGTTCGCTTCGTCGATCTTCGTCTTCCGGAAACTGCCCAGCGAGTTCGTGCCGTCCCAGGACCAGAGCCGGCTGATGATTCGCCTGCAGACCGCCGTCGGCGCGAACCTCGAGGAGACCGATCGCGTCTTCCGTCGTGCCGAAGAGTTCCTCATGAAGCAGCCCGAAGTCATTCGCGTGTTTGGCAGCGTCGGCGGCTTCGGTGGCGGAGGCGGCAGCGTCAACTCCGGCATCCTCTTCGTGACCATGGTTCCGCCCGACGAGCGCATGAGCCAGCAGGACTTCGCGACGAAGATCCGCAGGGAGTTCAACTCGTACCCGGGCGTGCGCGCGGTCGTGCAGGATCTCTCGCAACAGGGCTTCACGGCCAGCCGCGGGTTTCCCATCGAGTTCTCCGTGCGCGGGCCGGAGTGGGAGAAGCTCATCGAGCTCTCCACCGAGATGCGCGACAAGCTTGGCGCCAGCGGCTTCGCCACCGACGTCGACACGGACTATCAAGTGGGCATGCCCGAGTTGCGCATCGTTCCGGACCGCGACCGCGCCGCGGACCTCGGCGTTCCCGTCGAGCAGGTGGCCACGACTGTGAACGCGCTCGTCGGCGGCGTGCGCTCCGGCAAGTACTCCACCGGCGGCCGTCGCATCGACATCCGCACGCGCCTCCTGGCCAAGCAGCGCACGCGGCCGGAAGATCTGACGCGGCTGCGCGTGCGCACCGCGGCCGGGGAGCTCGTGCCCCTGTCGTCGCTCATCAAAGAGGACGAGCGGCCCGCGCTGCAGTCGGTCACGCGCCGCGATCGCGAGCGGGCCATCTCCATCTACGGCAACGTCGCGCCGGGCAAGGCCCAGGGCGATGCTCTCGCGTATGTCGAGTCGATCAGCAAGGGACTCCCTCCCGGTTATCGGGCCGTGTTGGGCGGCTCATCGGTGGCCTTCCGCGAGTCGATGGGACAGCTCATGTTCGCACTCGTGCTCGGCCTGGTCGTCGCGTACATGGTGCTGGCGTCGCAGTTCAACTCGTTCCTGCATCCCGTGACCGTGCTCTCGATCATCCCGCTCTCGATCGCGGGCGCCGCGTTCGCGTTGCTGATCACCGGCAAGAGTCTGAACATCTTCTCGATGATCGGACTGCTGCTCTTGATGGGCATCGCCAAGAAGAACTCCATCATCCTGGTCGACTATGCAGTGCAGGGGCAGCGCGAGCGCGGCATGAGCGCGCACGAAGCGATGATGATGGCCGGTCCCACGCGACTGCGGCCCATCCTCATGACCACCATGGCCACGATGATGGCCGCCATCCCGCCCGCGCTTGCACTCGGTCCGGGTGCCGAGACCCGAGGACCGATGGCCGTGGCCATCATCGGCGGACTGATCATCTCGACGACGCTCTCGCTCCTGGTCGTCCCGGCGTTCTTCGTCGTGGCCGACCGGATGAAGACGAGGCTCGCGGAGATCACGGGACGAGGCGAGCCGGAGCCCGAAGAGGCCACCGCGCACTGACGGGTGGGCGATGGAGTTTGGACAGTGGCTCGCGCAACGCCTCCGGCGTAAAGGTTCCACCTAACCCGCATTTCTCACAGCCCTTCTGCTACGACAGCCGATAGCGTCCTGCCTGCTTCGCCGAACGACGATTTCGCTCCTCAACATAGTGTCAACTATGCCTTCGTCGCGAAATCGCCGTTCGACTCGCATCCAGGCCACTCTCGGCTGTCTCGCGACGAAG
>Ga0307505_10000927_pt1 | contig 27210 bp, 20 predicted proteins | sample 23_S_MG_FD_202183 | JGI IMG/M metagenome (GOLD analysis project Ga0307505, IMG submission 202183) | Soil microbial communities from Populus trichocarpa stands in riparian zone in the Pacific Northwest, United States - 23_S | ecosystem: Environmental > Terrestrial > Soil > Riparian zone > Trees... | reverse complement strand
GCTGGCCTGCGCCAGCGACGGAGAGGTCCACGCGAACGATCCGATGCTCGCGTCGTTCACGCAGCTGGAGGGCGTGAACGGGCCGGCGGTCGCGGCGAGAGCCGGGTTCGACCCGATGGCCTCGACCAGTGGGGTCAGGGTCAGGGCGGCGATCAATAGGGCTCGTCGGTACCGGGTTTGCATTTCCGTCCTCCGTTGTGAGCGGGGGAGGGCCGCATCTCGTCCGCGGTCCATGCCACCCCCCATATCGTCCGCTGTGCCGTACCGTTAAGCGCCACTCGGCGCTTGAGGGACGTCTGAGGATTCTGTGAGGGAGCCTGGTGACCGCGTCGTCCACGTCCTTTGCGGAGTCTCGTGGTCTGTGGCATGGGCACGGCGTGAGCTACTGCGAAGAGTGTTGGACCGAGTTCGTCGACACCGTGCCGCGGTGCTCGGACTGTGGCGGACCGCTGCAGGCGGGGGAGCTACCCGCCGCTCGTCCGCTCGTCGAGGAGGCACCGGACGTCGCGGTGGCCGGCGCGGTCGATCTCTCCGCCATCGACTCGTTGATCGTCGAGTTGCCGGGCGAGGACGCGGAGCACTACGCCGAGGCGCTGCGGATGGAGGGCGTGCACAGCCGACTCGAGTGCGGTGAGTTCGTGCGGTTCCGCGGGCCCGGCCAAAAGCCGACCGGACCGATCTCGCTCCGCGCGCCGGTCCGGGTCTTCGTCGCGACGGACGACAAAGAGCAGGCGCGCGACATCCTCGAATCCGTCGGCCAGGAAGACCTGGTCGGCGATGCCTGGCTCGAGGGTGTCGAAGCGGAGGAAATCGACGACGGAGATGCCGAACCGCCACCCGCCGCGGAATCCGCCCACGACACACCGCCCGAGGCACGCGCCGAAGGCGTGAGCTCGGGAGCAGTCGTTGTCCTCCTGCTAGCGGTCGCGCTCGGTCTGATTTTCCTGTTCGCCAGATGAGCCGGAGCGCGAACCGACGTGCTGCTCCGGCCGACGGTCCCCCGACGCGCGGGATTCCTGTACGTTTCGAGTTCCCACTTCTGGGATCGCCAATTCCGGCGCAAATCGACGTTTCCTGACGCGGCGCCGACCCGGAGTTTGAGGACGAGATGGTATGAACGTTGCACTGCACGCTCAGTCTCAGCGACTTCATTTGAGAAGAGGATCTCACGATTCTCCGGAGGTGTTGCCATGAAGGACCGCGACCACGATGCCCCGCCCTCGAACGTGCCGGGCGACGAGGTGGATACGACCCCAATGCCCGAGGGCACGGACCGCCGCACGTTCCTGATGCGCGGCGCGGTGATCGGTGCCGCCGCGGTAATCGGCGGGCGGATCCTGACACCCGAGGCCAAGGCGGCGGCTGCCGCCGCTGCGGCGCCGCAGGTGCGGCCCGCGACCGGCATGTCGTCCGATCTCGAGGTCGTCCGCAGATCGAAGGGCCCGGTGATGACCACGCTCGACGAGTTCTACAAAGTCGGGCCCGGACCTTCGAGTTCGCACACCATCGGCCCGATGCGCATCACCTACGATTTCTACCAGCGGTGCACGAAGTTGCCGGCGGCCCAACTGGCGAAGGCGACGGCGCTCAAGGTCCATCTGTTCGGCAGCCTGAGCGCGACGGGACTCGGCCACGGCACGGAGCGCGCCTCGCTGGCGGGCATCGTCGGCAAGGAGCCGGCGACGGTGGAGCCGGCATTTCTCGACGGGCTCGCGGCCGACCCGAACCAGGTCTTCAAGGTGCAGCTCGGCGACAAGACGATCGACGCGTCGCTCAAGGACATCATCTACGATGCGCCGAAGGGCGAGTTCCCGCATCCGAACACGATGACGTGCAAGCTCATGGCGGGTGACACGGTGCTTCTCGAGCAGGAGTACTACTCCGTCGGCGGCGGCTTCATCGAGTGGAAGGGCTACACGCCGCCGGTGAAGGGCCAGCCGAAGTACCCCTACGCCACGATGGCGGAGCTGCAGGCGCACGCGGATAAGCACAACCTCTCGGTCGCGCAGGTGGTCCTCGCCAACGAGATGGCGGTTTCGGGCAAGAGCGAGGCCGAGATCCTCGCCTTCGTCGACAAGATCCACAACGCCATGGTCAACATCGTCAAGGCCGGGCTCGACGCGCCCATCGCCACCCTCCCCGGCCCGATCAAACTCAAGACCAAGGCGAAGGACGTGTACACGCGTGCCATGCAGGATACCTACGACCGCGAGCGCGGCGTCGGCGTGCTCGCGGCCTACGCGCTCGCCGGGTCCGAGGAGAACGCCCGTGGCCACCTGGTCGTGACGGCGCCGACGGGCGGCTCGGCCGGCGTGCTGCCGGCGGTCGTCTACGCCCTCGGCGAGGGCGGTCGTAAACTGCCCGAAGAGAAGATCCGCGAGGGCTTTCTCGCCGCCGCGGCCGTCGGCTACCTGTGCAAGCACAACGCGACCCTGTCGGGTGCCGAAGGCGGCTGCCAGGCTGAGATCGGCGTCGCCTCGGCGATGGCGGCGGCGTTCATCGCACAGGCAATGGGCCACGGCCATCAGGTCGTCGCCAACGCGGCCGAATCGTCGCTGCAGCACCACCTCGGCATGACATGCGATCCGGTCGCGGGCTTCGTGCAGGTGCCGTGTATCGAGCGCTGCGCGTTCGGCGCGGTCAAGGGCTGGACGGGCTACATGATCGCGAGCAACGAAATCCCGGCCAACCGACGCGTCGATTTCGACACGACCGTGGCCGCCATGGCGCTCACCGCCAAGGAGATGAACAGCAAGTACAAGGAGACGTCCGAAGGCGGTCTGGCTGTCTCGGTGGTGCTCTGCTGAGTACGGGACATCAGCTTCGAAAGACAAAGATCCTCACCACAGAGGCACCGAGAACACAGAGAGGATACTGACGACACGCGGATCGAATCATCGACATCGACCCTCACTGGGCATGGAGTTCGCAGGCGAGCGGGCTCGTCTCTCAAAGCCCATTCTCTGTGTTCTCGGTGCCTCTGTGGTGAGATCTATTCTTCTTCAAGGTTAGTTTATCGGATCGGGCGGCAGACGAGGGCATCGGACATGACCAACAAGACGGGAACCGGCAAGTACGAAACACTCCTCGCGAGGTGCCAGGGTCTCGAACCGGTGGTGACGGCCGTCGCACACCCCTGCGAGGAGACCGCGCTCGCCGGCGCGATGGAGGCCGGCGAGAAGGGATTGATCACACCGATCCTGGTGGGGCCGGAAGCAAAGATTCGCGAGATCGCCAAACGGCACGGGATCGACCTCGGGCAAACCGAGATCATCGACGCGGCCCACAGCCACGAGTCGGCGGCGAAGGCCGTGGAACTCGTCCGCCAGGGCCGCGCCGAACTCCTGATGAAAGGCAGTCTCCATTCCGACGAGATGCTCGGCGCCGTCGTCGCGCGCGACGCGGGACTCCGCACCGCGCGACGCCTCAGCCACGTGTTCGCAATGGATGTGCCCACCTACCACAAGGTGCTGCTCGTCACCGACGCGGCGATCAACATCGCGCCGACACTCGAGGACAAGGTGGACATCTGCCAGAACGCCATCGACCTCGCGAACTCGCTCGGCATCGAGCGGCCCAAGGTCGCGATCCTCGCCGCGGTGGAGACGGTCACCTCGAAGATGCCGGCGACGATCGACGCGGCGGCTCTGTGCAAAATGGCCGATCGCGGTCAGATCACAGGCGGCTTGCTCGACGGACCGCTGGCATTCGACAACGCCATCAGCACGGAGGCGGCGCGGACCAAGGGGATCGTATCGGAGGTCGCCGGCGATCCGGACATCCTGCTCGTCCCGGATCTGGAGGCGGGCAACATCCTCGCCAAGCTTCTCAGTTTCCTCGCCAACGCGGACAGCGCCGGACTGGTGCTCGGCGCGCGCGTCCCGATCATCCTGACGAGCCGCGCGGACAGTGTCCGTGCGCGCATCGCGAGCTGCGCGGTGGCAAAACTCGCGGCGCACGCACGGCGCAAGGCGGCCGCCTGAGCGGCGGCCGGCGATCGATGGAGCGGGCCGACATGGCAAACGGATCCGGCGGCGCGGCTCTCGTCCTGGTCTTGAACGCGGGATCGTCGAGCCTGAAGTTCGCCGTCTACCGCGCCGGCACCACGGGCGACTGGCCATTGGAGGCGCGCGGCCAGATCGAAGGCATCGGCACGGCGCCGCGCCTGTCGGTTCGCAACGGCGCGGGCGCGGCGCTCGCCGACGAGTCCCTCGACGCCGGGATACGCGATGGGCGCGCCGCGCTCGCCGCGCTGGCGGTCTGGCTGCGAGCGCACTTCGGCGCCGCGAAATTGCTGGGGGTCGGCCACCGGGTCGTACACGGCGGCGCGGACTTCGCGGGTCCGACCGTCGTCACGCCGGGGGTGCTCGAGGCGTTGCGCGCGCTGGTGCCGCTCGCGCCGCTACACCAGCCGCACAACTTGGGTGCGATCGATGCGGCCTTCGAGCGGATGCCCGATGTGCCGCAGGTGGCCTGCTTCGACACGAGTTTCCATCGCGGGCTCCCGCCGGTCGCACAGCTCGTACCGTTGCCAGAGGAGATCCGGCGCCGCGGCGTGCAACGCTACGGCTTCCATGGGCTGTCCTACGAGTACATCGCCAGCGTCCTCCCCCAGCAGGCGCCCGAGATCGCCGGTGGACGCGTGATCGTCGCCCATCTCGGCAGCGGCGCGAGCCTCTGCGCGATGCGCGGCGGCCGCAGCATCGACACCACGCTCGGCTTCACCGCGCTCGACGGGCTGTGCATGGGCACCCGCCCCGGGTCGATCGACCCCGGAGTGGTTCTGTACCTGTTCCAGGTCCTCGGAATGTCGGCCGCCGATGTCGAGACGATCCTCTACAAGAAGTCCGGACTCCTCGGACTGTCGGGCATCAGCAATGACATGCGCGACCTGCTCGGAAGTACGGAGCCGGCCGCGCGGATGGCCGTGGACTACTTCGTGTACCGGGTGGCCAAGGAGATCGGCGCGTTGGCGGCCGTCCTAGGCGGATTGGACGCACTCGTGTTCACGGCCGGCGTCGGCGAGAACTCGGCTGCGATCCGCAAGCGCATCTGCGAAGCGTCCGGCTGGCTGGGAATCGAGCTCGACCCGCATGCCAACGACCGCCGGGAATCGCGCATCACTCGCCACGGCAGCGGGGTGTCGGCGTGGGTCATCCCGACCAACGAAGAACTCATGATCGCCCGCCACACCGGGCAACTGCTCGGACTCACCGGGAGCCGTCCGTAAATCAAGGCGACGAATCGACGCGATGGATGGAGATAGCGATGGCCACGGCCGCGAATGACATCGAGGTGAAGAACACGGAAGCCGCGGGAGCGCCCTGGCGTGGGTTCCTCCCCGGGCTCTGGCAGAAGGACATAAATGTCCGGTACTTCATCCAACGGCACTACGAGCCCTACGACGGCGACGAGTCCTTCCTCGCGCCGGCGACCGAACGCACCCTTGGCATCTGGAAGAAGTTGCAGGACTTGTTCGTCGAGGAGCGCAAGAAGAGCGTACTCGACGTCTCCCTGGTGCCGAGTTCGATCACCGCGCACGCGCCGGGCTACATCGACAAGGACCGTGAGATCATCGTCGGGCTGCAGACCGATGCTCCGCTCAAGCGCGCCATCATGCCGAACGGCGGCTGGCGACTCGTGGCCACGGCCCTCAAGACGTACGGCTACGAGCCCGATCCGCACGTCGTCGAAGCTTTCACCAAGTATCGCAAGACGCACAACGACGCGGTTTTCGACGCGTATACGGCTGACATCAGGCGCTGTCGCAGCTCGCACATCCTCACCGGCCTGCCGGATGCCTACGGCCGCGGTCGCATCATCGGCGATTACCGACGTGTCGCTTTGTACGGTGTGAAGCGGCTGATCGAGCGCAAGAAGGAGGAGAAGAACAGCCTCGACGCGGCGATGTCGACCGACGAGATCATCCGCGACCGCGAGGAACTGGCCGAACAGATCCGCGCTCTGCAGGAGCTGCAGGAGATGGCCGCGAGCTATGGTTTCGACATCTCGCGCCCCGCGGCAAACGCGCGTGAAGCGGTCCAGTGGCTCTACTTCGGCTACCTCGCCGGCGTGAAGGAGCAGAACGGCGCCGCGATGTCGCTCGGGCGGGTATCGACCTTTCTCGACATCTACATCGCACGCGACCTCGCCGAAGGAACGCTCACTGAATCGCAGGCGCAGGAGATCATCGACGACTTCGTCATGAAGCTGCGCATCGTCCGCTTCCTGCGCACTCCGGAGTACGACGACCTGTTCGCGGGCGACCCGACCTGGGTGACCGAGTCGATCGGCGGCATGGGCGACGACGGGCGATCGCTGGTTACCAAATCGAGCTTTCGCTTCCTGCAGACCCTGTACAACCTGGGCCCGGCGCCCGAGCCGAACCTGACCATCTGGTACTCTCCGCGACTCCCCGACGGCTTCCGCCGCTTCGCGGCGAAGGTCGCGATCGACACCAGTTCGCTGCAGTTCGAGAGCGACGAGACCATGCGTCGCGCCTGGGGCGACGACGGCGCCATCGCCTGTTGCGTGTCGCCGATGGTGCTCGGCAAGCAGATGCAGTTCTTCGGAGCGCGCGCCAACATGGCCAAATGTCTGCTCTACGCCATCAACGGCGGTCGCGACGAGGTCAGCGGTGAGGTCATCGCGCCGGGCTTCGAGCCGGTGCAGGGCGACGTGCTGGATCTCGACGATGTCGTCGCGAAGTTCGACAAGATGATGGACTGGCTCGCCGGCGTGTACGTCAACTCCATGAACGTCATCCACTACATGCACGACAAGTACGCGTACGAGCGCGTCGAGATGGCGCTGCACGACTATGCGCCTTTTCGGACCATGGCGTTCGGCATGGCGGGCATGTCGGTCGTCGCGGACAGCTTGTCGGCGATCCGCCACGCGAAGGTGCATGTGGTGCGCGACGAGACGGGGCTCGTCACCGACTACCGCACCGAGGGCGAGTTCCCGGTGTTCGGCAACAACGACAACGCCGTCGACCAGATCGCCGGCTGGCTGGTCAGCACGTTCATGAGCAAGTTGCGGAAGTACCCCACCTACCGCAACGCGCTGCACACGCAGTCGATCCTGACCATCACTTCCAACGTCGTGTACGGCAAAGCCACGGGCAACACGCCGGACGGCCGGCGCAAGGGTGAGCCGTTCGCGCCGGGTGCCAACCCGATGCACGGCCGCGACAGCCACGGTATCCATGCCGCGGCGGCGTCCGTGGCGAAGATCCCCTACCGCGACGCGGCGGACGGCATCTCGCTCACGGCGACGCTGCTGCCGGAAGGGCTCGGACGCGTCGCCGTCGACCGCATCGAGAATCTCACGAGCATCCTGGACGCCTATTTCAGCTCGACCGGGTTCCACATGAACGTCAACGTCCTGAATCGCGAGACGCTGATCGACGCGATGGAACACCCGGAAAAGTACCCGAGTTTGACGATCCGCGTGTCCGGCTACGCGGTGAACTTCGTGCGGCTCACGCGCGAGCAGCAGATGGACGTGATCAACCGCACGTTCCACGGGGGATGAGGTCATGACCGACACCCACGCCGTCAACCTCGAGGCGAAGAGCCCCTACGAGATGCGGGTCAACCTCGGCAACGATATCCCCGAGACCGACGTGCGCAGCGCGCTCGAATCGGGGGACATGGGCTTCCTGCACTCGTTCACCACCGGTTCCGGCGTCGACGGTCCCGGCGTCCGCGTCGTCGCCTGGACGACGGGCTGCTTGTGGCGCTGCCTTTACTGCCACAACCCCGACACCTGGACGATGCGCAACGGCGTTCCGGTCAGCGTCGGCCGCGCCACCGAAGAGCTGGGCAAGTACCGCCACGGGCTCAAGATCATGTCGGGTGGCCTCACCATCAGTGGCGGCGAGCCGTTGATGCAGCGCCGCTTCGTCGTGAAGGTGCTCGCCGCCGCCAAGGGCATGGGGATCCACACGTGCATCGAGACCAACGGATTCCTCGGCGCCGAGCTGTCCGACGCCGACCTCGATACGCTCGACCACGTTCTACTCGGCATCAAGGCCTGGGCGCCGGAGCGGCATCGGGAGCTGACCGGACGCGACCCCGAACCCACGCTAGAGTTCGCGCGGCGCCTTGCCGCGCGCCGCATGCCCGTGTGGATCCGCTTCGTGCTGGTCCCGGGGCTCACCGACGACATGGACGACATCCGCGATATCGCGCGCTTTGCGGCCGGCCTCGGCAACGTGCAGCGCGTCGACGTGCTGCCGTTCCACCAGTTGGGCCGGTTCAAGTGGAAGGAGCTCGGGATCCGCTACACACTCGACGGCGCTGTGCCACCGACGCCCGAGGCGGTCGAGGCGGCGTGCGCGGTCTTTCGCGCCGAGGGACTCACGACCTACTGAGGCCGTCAAAAGCCGGGTGGGTCGCGCCTATCAACCAGGTTCACTCGGGTTGAGTGGCAGAACGCAGACGCACAGTGACCGGTCGTCGGGGTCGGACGCGATCGAGAACCCGAGGCGTCGAGCGAGTCGCAGCATCGAGGTGTTCTCGGCCAGAACGAAGCCCTCCATCGTCTTCAGGCCGCGCCGCTTCGCCGTGTCGATCAGGGCGGTCATCAGAACGCGGCCGAGTCCCGTTCCGCCGTACTCGGCCTGGATGGTGATTGCGAATTCGCACTTGGTCGGGTCGCGTTCGAGAATGAAGGTGGCGCTGCCCACGATGTCGATCCCGTCATCCGCGGGAACGGTCGCAACGACGCAAGAGCCGCGTTCCGGAAGCGAGGCGAGCGTCGCCCGCAACCGATCCAGGTTGGGCTCGCGGATCACGTGCATGAAGCGCATGTATCGCGCGTCCGGGCTCAGCCGGTCGAATGCCTGGAGGAGCTCGGCCTCGTCTGTCGTGCGGATGGGGCGAAGGTGAACGACGCGGCCGTCGCGTAGCGCGGCGTCGAACTCGGTGAACGTCTCGTCAGGCACGCCGCGGAACCCTCGCCAATCGGCTACTTGGCGAACTCGCCCCTGGCGCTCGCCGACTTGGCGAGAACCTGCTGCCACGCGATCTCGGGCACCACCTCGTCGAGTACCTGCAACGAGCTGCCGAGAGCCTCATTCGCCCGCTCGGCCGTATCGACGCCCCCGGCAAGGAGCTGCCGCAGCGCCGCGAGTTCCTTGCCGATGGAGTCCTCGACACTGCGGACGAGACCATCGACGTCCTCGCGCAGGAGTGCGACGAACTCGCGCAAAAGCTCGGCGCGCATTCCGGCGGCGATGCCTTCGAGGACTACTTCACGCCACAGCGGCGAGCCCTGGTCGGGATAATCACTGCCCCAGGTGCTGATGATCCCCAGCATGCGCTCGGCCGTCGTTTTCGGGCGATGGGTGACGAACGACTCGCGCAGTCCGGCCAGGCGTCGTCGCCGCGAACGCTCGATGTCCTCCGGTGTGGCGGAAGGATGGTATTGCGTCGGATCCGGCCACGTCATGTTGGCCCGCGTGAGCCGATCGACCAGGCGGTCCACCGCCAGTCGGCCGGCCTCGACGCGGAGTCGTTCCGCGATCGCGTACCGGATGCGGGGCAAAAGCTCGATCGAACGCTGTCCGGCCTCCTCGATCCCCTGCAGCTCCTGGCAGAACGCGGCGAGAGCGTCCAGATCCGCGCTCGCGATTCCAGTGCCCAGCTGCTGGTGCATCGCTTCGATGTCGGCGCGAATCGCTTGATGAAACGTTTCCATGCGCCGCAATCTCTGGAGCTCGCGCGCAGCGGCGCTCTCCGCTGCGGATTGGGTGACGACGACCTCCGCGGTTGGGGCTCGCCGCCGCTCTTCGATCTTCTCGTGCAGCGCCTTCACCACCGCGTCGAAGTCCGATTCGAGCTTCGCGAACTGTCCGCCGGACGTCTTCGCCGCCGGGGTCTCCACGGTCCGGAACAACCGGCCGACGGAATCCAGGAAGCCGAGCCGGCCACCACCCTCTTCACTCTTGCCAGTCATCGACGCCTCCGATCATGTTGGTCGGTCCATACTCCGTTTCCAAATCTTTATCCACGTCGTCGGCCACGGCGGGTCGAGATCGTCCGCTGGATTCCGAGGTGGTGAATTCTCCGGTGCAACGCGGCCTGCTATGTTGCGCCGATGTCGCGACGATCGTCATGCCTTCTCCTGCTGCCGGTGCTGATCTGTGGCTGCTACGTCAACCCCGTCACCAACCGGCCGCAGGTCATTCTCACCAGCCAGGGTACCGAGAAGACGCTCGGCGATGAGGAGGCAGCGAAGGTCGAGGCGACCATGGGACTGGTGGAAGACCCGGCGCTGCAAACCTATGTCGCATCGATCGGCGATCGGCTGGTGCGGCGTGCGCCCGCCGACGGATACGACTTCCGCTTCCACGTCGTGAACATGAAGGAGCCCAACGCTTTCGCGCTGCCGGGCGGGCACATCTATGTTTCGCGCGGGATCCTGATGCTGGCGAATTCCGAGGACGAGATCGCCGGCGTCCTCGGCCACGAGATCGCGCACGTGCTCGGCCGCGATGCGGGAAGTCGCATCTCCCTCGGCGCGCCGCTGACCCTGGCCACCGGCATCGGCGCCCTGGCCACGGGGATCGTGAGCCCCGCGTTGGGCAACCTGATTGGGGGCGTCGGCAGCGTGACCCAGGGACTGCTGCTGTCGTCCTACGACCGACAGCAGGAACGCAACGCCGACGGCTACGGACTGAAACTCGCGGCGGCGTCCGGGTGGCGACCACAGGGACTGCCGGATATCTTGCACTCCCTTGAGCGCTTCGAGTCGCTCCAGGGAGAAAGCTCACGGCAAATGAGCTTTTTCGCCTCGCATCCGTCCACGCCGGAGCGTGTACGCGACACGGTCCGCGAGGCGGCCGCGACCGAAACGACGGACGCGCCGCCGACCGCCGCCGGTCGGCGGGAGTTCCTCGCACGGCTCGATGGCCTCGTCATCGGCGACGATCCGAGCGCGGGCATCTTCGACGGGCAGTTGTTCATCCAACCCGAGTTGGAAATTGCCCTTCGATTTCCGACGGGCTGGAAAACCGAGAATTCCATGGATGAGGTGATCGCCGTCGATCCCGAGGGCCGGGCGCTCGCGGTGTTGACCCACGCCGGGGAGGGCGACGATCCGGCGCCGGTCGCGCGCGCGTACGCCGACGAGCGGGGCATCGACAGCCGCCAGTTCAAGCCGATCACGGTCAACGATCTACGCGGCGTGCGCAGCGGCGTCATCGCCGGTCGCAGTGGCGGCCGCGCGATGTCGCTCGAGTCGACCTGGATCGCGCACCGCGGGAACATCTACCAGGTCGTGTGCGCGACGACGCCCGACCGCGTCGAACAGTTCCGCGCCGCCTTCGCGGAAACGCCGCACAGCTTTCGCGCGACGGACCGCAAGGACATCGCTCGCGTACGCGTCCAGCGGCTGCGCATCCACCGGGCCGCCGCCGGTGAGACGGTCGCCGCCCTTTTGAAGCGCGCCGGCTCTTCGTGGGACGCCGATACCGCGGCCGCCGCCAACGCCATCGAGACCGGCACCCCGCTCGCCGCCGGCACCCTCGTCAAGGCACCCATAGAGGAACCGTACTAGCCTTGATCGCCGACGCCGCCAGGCGATATAGGCACCCGATGCGGTGCAACGAGGAGGCGATATCGTGTTGAGAGCGTGCCGCAGGTTGGCGTTGTGGTCCGCCCTGGCATCAATGGCGTTCGCGGCGGCGTGCACGCCGACGAAGGTCGAGAGCAGCGCCAACCCCGATTGGTCGCCCGCGGGAGCGACCGCGTACGCGTGGCGCCCCAGACCTGGCGGTCATCTCGGCGATCCGCGCGTCGACGAAGAGCACGTCGTGAAGACGATGCGGGCCAGCGCCGATGCGGTGCTGGCCGCCAAGGGGTACCGCTTGGTCCCCAGCGACGACGCGGATTTTCTTCTGGGTTACTGGCTCGTCGCCGGCGAGTACGACGTCGGTTCGCCGAAGGACGGCTCGCGCAAGCGCGCGTCGGGGGACCGACCGCCGGGATACTGGGAAGACGTTCTCAATATTCCGCCGAACCACGTCGAGAAGGGAACCATCGGCTTGTACGTCGTGGACGGCGAGCCACCGCGCGACGTCTGGCGTGGTTACGCGCGCAAGGTGATGGACTTCAAGGCCTCGCGCAGCGAGCGCGCCGAACGCGTCGCCGAGGCCGTGCGACGGATCCTGAAAGACTTCCCCACCGCCGGCGGCGATTCGTGATAGCCATGTACGATCGACTGAGGAGATCCACTGTCATGAAAGACATCGTCCGTGTACCGCTGCTGCTGGCCCTTGTCCTCATCGGATGTTCCAGCATCAAAGTGGACTCCGACTACGACCCCGGAGCCAACTTCGCGGCGCTGCGAAAGTACGCCTGGTTGCCGCTGCCGCGTGCCAAGACCGGCGACCCGCGCCTCGACAGTCCCCTGCTCGCGTCGCGTATCGAAGACGCCGTCGAAACCCGCTTGGCGTTCAAGGGCTTCACCGAGGTCGAGCCCGACGATGCGGATTTCTTCGTCACCTTTCACATCGGTGTCGACCAGAAGCTGGACGTCATGACCATCCCCACGACTTACGGCTACGGCTACGGTGCCCGGCGTGGTTATTACGGGGGCGTCGACACGCGCGTCGATCAGTACGAGCAAGGCACGTTGCTGATCGACTTCATCGATCGCAACAAGGCCGATCTGCTCTGGCGCGGCTCAGGCCAGTCGCGCGTCAGTCAGACCAGCTCGCCGGAAGAGCGCGAGCAGCGCGTGCGGGAAGCGGTGAACGCAATCCTGAAGCAGTTCCCGCCGGAGCCCTGACCGCGCCCGCCCCTTCGCGCTCTCCGTCGCGTCGGCCGAGATTCTATTCGGCGGCGAGCGTTTTTCTCGCGGCGGCGAGCCGTCGCTCCTGCTCTTCGCTGATCTTGGGATAGCGAAGATCGAGTCCGCGGATCGTCGAGGTGACCACGTCGGCGACGACCGCGCGTGTCACCCACTTGTGGTCGGCGGGGATGACGTACCACGGCGCGCACTTCGTGCTCGTGGCGCTGAGGGCGTCCTCGTAGGCTTCCATGTAGTCGTCCCAGTGCGCTCGCTCGGCGAGGTCGGCGGCTGAGAACTTCCAGTGCTTCTCCTTGTCGTCGAGGCGGTCGAGGAAGCGGCGCTTCTGCTCCGCCGCCGACACGTTGAGGAAGAACTTGAGGATCAACGTGCCATTGCGGGCGAGGTGGCTCTCGAACGCATTGATGTCCTCATAGCGATCCCGCCAGAACGACTTGCCGCGTTTCCCCGGCGGCAGCTTCGCCCGCTCGAGCAGTTCGGGGTGAACGCGGACCACCAGCACGTCCTCGTAGTACGACCGGTTGAAGATGCCGATCCGCCCGCGCTCCGGCAGCGCCTTCATGTAGCGCCAGAGAAAGTTGTGATCGAGTTCCTCGGCCGACGGCGCCTTGAAGCTGAAGACCTGGCATCCCTGCGGATTGATGCCCGACATGACGTGCTTGATGGTGCCGTCCTTACCGGCCGCGTCCATTGCCTGGAAGACGATGAGCACGGAGTAGACGTCGTTCGCGTACAAAAGCTCCTGCGCTTCGGCCAGCTCGGCGAGATTCACTCGCAGGATCTCCTCGGCGCGAGTGCGGAGGGCCTCCTTGCCGAGCTCCTTGAGTTCCTTGGTCTGCGCCCAGCCGGGATCGTGATCCTTCAAGCGCAGCCTCTTTCCAGGCGTGACTCTGAGGCGGTCGATCAAATCGGGTCGGATCATCGTATTCTCCTGGTTGCGCGTGCCATGGCTGGATCGAGGCGGCGGCTTTGTTTCGCCGAGCACCGATCGCTGGATCGCGAACGCCGTTCACCAGATTCGATCGCGGGCGGAGCGCACGGAATGTGGCCGCATCGTAGTCCTTGCCGTCCGCTCCGCAAAGACGCCGTCGGTGCGATCCTTGACAGCGTGTCACTACCTCGCGACGCTCCCGGCCGATGGACGTCCTTCGCGCGCTGTTGGAAGCGCAACCGCTGCTCACCCTGTTCCTCACGATCGCCGCCGGCTACCTCGTCGGCGCGGGGGACATCAAGGGGTTCTCGCTCGGCGCCGGGGCCGTGCTTTTCGTCGCGCTTGCCATCGGCGCCTTTGCTCCCGGGGCGGCGCCGGCGCCGCTCGTCGGTTCGCTGGGCCTCCTACTATTTTTGTACTGCACCGGGCTCGCGTACGGGGCCGACTTCTATCGCGGGCTGCGCACTTCCGCCGGGATCCGGGCCAATATCGCCGGGCTCATCGGCCTCGCCGCCGTGGCCGGGGGTACGCTGCTGCTCATCTGGCCGGGCGGCACGTCGCCGCCCGATGCGCTCGGTCTGTTCGCGGGCGCCGGCACCAGTACGCCGACCCTACAGGCGGCCATCAGCGCGCTCTCGAGTGACCAGCCGGCCGTGGGCTACAGCGTCGCCTATCCGTTCGGAGTCGCTGGGCCGATCCTTCTGATGTACGCCTACCTCGCGCTGTTCAAGCCAGCCATGCAGGAGCCCGCGAGCGGCCGGGCGGAGCCATTCGAAGTGGTGATCAGGAACCCGGAGTGGTTTGGCCGCCGGTTTCCCGAGCTCGCGCGTGCGCTGCCCTCCGCCGTGCACGCGATCGCCATTCGCGAGCACGGCCACAACCGCGTGCCGAACGCGGCGACCATCCTCGACGACGGCGACGTGTTGCTGCTGGTCTCCACGGATCGAGCGGCGTTGGAGGAGGCCCGGCGCGATCTGGGCGAGGCGGCTCTCGGCCGCATGACGCAGGACCGCGGCGACCTCGACTACTTCCAGATGTTCGTTTCGAGTCCGCAGGCCGCCGGACGGACGGTCGCCGACTTGCTCGCGGGCCCGCTCGCCGGCGCCAGCGTGATACACATCCGGCGCGGCGACGCCGATCTGATGCCGGCGGCCGAGCTGTCGCTGGAGCCCGGCGACCGCGTCGGGCTGCTCTGCGCGCGCGAGCACCGGGACACCCTTCGCCATTTTTTCGGCGATTCGATCCGGAGCAACGCCGACATCAGCTACATTTCCATCGGCGTCGGTGCCGCCCTCGGCCTGATGGCCGGGCTCGTGCCGATTCCCTTGCCGGGTGGCGGTCGCCTCACCCTCGGCTTCGCCGGCGTCCTGCTCGTCGCCCTGACGTTGGGCAAGCTGCGACGGACGGCGGGATTCACCTGGACGATCCCCCTCGCCGCCAACCTCGTACTGCGAAACCTCGGGCTGACGCTTTTTCTCGCGCAGGTGGGTCTCGCCTCCGGCGAGCGGTTCCTCACCACCGTGCGGGCGACGGGTCCGAGCTTCCTGCTGCTCGGCGCGTTGCTCACCGTACTGCTCGTGCTCGTGTCGATGCTCGCGGGCCGACTGCTGGTCCGCCTTCCGGCCGACGACGTGCTGGGCATCGTCGGTGGAGTCACCGGAAACCCCGCGATCATGGCGTACGCCGGGCGGGCGGCCGGGAGCGACCGGCCCGATGTCGTCTACGCGACGGTCTTTCCCACGATGACGGTCCTCAAGATCCTGTTCGCGCAGGTGGTCGCGACCTTTGCGACGATGTAACCAGGTGGAAGTCCGATAGGTTCGGTCCCTTCGTCCACTTCCAGTAGTCGACGAGTCGCCACGGCGAAGTCGTCGTCACCCGGCCCTTCTTGTTCTTGTACCAGCTCGTCATCCCGCGGTGGGACCAGACCGTTTTCGCCAGCGCGTCGTCGAGACGGCGGTTGTAGTCGTCGTGCACGTCTCGCTTGCACTCCACGCTGGCGAGCCCGCCGTCGAGGATCGCGTCGATGCAGCCCATGACGTAGCGGACCTGGCATTCGGAGTGGAAGATGATGCTGCCGGCGTGGGCGAGGTTGGTGGCGGGGCCGTAGAGACAGAACAGGTTGGGAAACTCGGGAACCGTGATCCCCAGGTACGCGCGCGGGTCTTCGCCCCACACTTCGTTGAGCGGAATACCGGTGCGGCCGATGATCTCCATCGGCCAGAGAAACTTGTTGGCGTGGAAGCCGGTGGCGAAGACGATCGCATCGACCTCATGCCGTCGGCCGTCGGCGCAGACGATCGCATCCGGCTCGATCTCGCGAATCGCCTCGGTGACCACTTCGACGTTGTCGCGCTTGAGGGTCGTGAGCCAGTTGCCGTTGTCCTGCAGCATACGCTTGCCGAACGGTGGATAGCTCGGCACGACCTTGGCGAACAGTTCGGGGTCGTCGCCGATCTGCTGGTGGATGTAGTCGACGAAGAAGAGGCGCATCTGTTCGTTGTCGGCGTTGATCGACCGGTCCTGGTGCGGCCAACTCGGGTCGACGATCAGCGACGGCAGCAGGCCGTCCGATCCCGGCCAGAACAACAAGAAGCGGTACCATCGCGCATAGTACGGCACGTGTTTGAGCAGCCATTTGGTGCGCTCGCTGACACGGCGGTGGTACGACGGGTTGGGATACATCCAGGCCGGCGACCGCTGCATGACGTACAGCTTGTCGGCGATCGCCGCCACTTCGGGAACCAACTGCAGGGCGCTGGCGCCGGTGCCGATGACGGCCACCCGCTTGCCGTGGAGGTCGTGTTGGTGTTGCCAGCGCGCCGAGTGGAAGGCGGGTCCGGCAAACGACGACAGGCCGGGAAATTCGGGGATCATCGGTCGGTTGAGTTGGCCCACCGCACTGACCAGGACCGATGCTTCGATCGATTCCTCGACGCCGTCGGCGCCGCGCAGCGTGACGCGCCACACAACGGCCTCCGGATCGAACCGCGCGCACACGACCTCGGTGCGAAAACGGATGTTCTTGCGCACGTCGTATTTGTCCGCGCAGTGTTCGAAATATCCGCGCAGCTCTCGCTGTTGCGAGTAGAACTCCGACCAGTCGTGGTTGGGCTCGAACGAGTAACAGTAGAAGTGGTTGGCGATGTCGACGCGGCAGCCGGGATAGGTGTTTTCGTACCAGGTGCCGCCGACGCCATCATTCTTCTCGACCACGGTGTACGGGATGCCGGCCTGTTCGAGGCGGATCGCCGTCAACAGGCCGGACATGCCGGCGCCGATCACCAGCACGCGAAACCCCGGCGGCACCGTGCGCGCGGGCGGCGGTGTCGCGCGCGAATCGACTCCGTCGAGCGCCATCTCCTCCATCATCATCGGCACGTACTCGGCCGGCACTTCTTGCCCAACCATGAAGCTCATCATGGCGTGGACCGTCTCCGGGCGTGGCGGCGGCGGCAGCGCGCAGCCGTTGTCGCGGTACGCCGCGAGGGCGCGCACCGCCATCTGTCGCACGGTCTCGCGCTCGTCGTCGGTCAGGTAGCCCTGCAGTTCGCCCAACAGCGCCTGCTTGGGGCGGATCGGGCCGTCGAGCAACGACGTGTCGCCGGTGATGTGCACCAGCGACATCATCAGGGTGGGGGTGCTGGCGCTCTCGAGCGCCGCCGCGATGAACGAGTCGTCTTCGGTGATCGGCGCGGTGACGGCCGCGATCTTGCGCGCCATGGGGTGGGATCTCCTGCAAGTGCGAGGAGTCTGTTACGCAGGTGGCGCCGCCGCAACCGGAACCGCCGGCATCTACTGGCCGAGGATGTAGGCGAAGATCAGTGGCGCGACGATGGTGGCGTCCGACTCGATGACGTACTTGGGCGTGTCGAGTCCGAGTTTCCCCCAGGTGATCTTCTCGTTCGGGATCGCGCCCGAATAGGAGCCGTAGCTCGTCGTCGAGTCGCTGATCTGGCAGAAGTAGGCCCATTTCGGGATGTCCTTCATGCGCAGGTCCTGCTCGAGCATCGGGACGACGCAGATCGGAAAGTCACCGGCGATACCGCCGCCGATCTGGAAGAAGCCGATCGGCGTGGTCGAGCCGCGGTACCAGTTGGCGAGCTCCATCATGTACTCGATGCCGCCGCGCACGGTGGTTGGATTCTTCACGTTGCCCTTCAGGCAGTGGGCGGCGTAGATGTTGCCGAGAGTGGAGTCCTCCCATCCCGGGACGAAGATCGGCAGCGATTTCTTCGCCGCCGCCATCATCCAACTGTCCTTCGGATCGATCTGGTAGTACTGCTCGAGCACGCCGCTCAGGAGCAACTGGTAGAAGAGCTCGTGCGGAAAATACCGCTGACCCGAGCGGTCGTAGCTCGCCCACAGGTCCTCGATCGATTTCTCGAGGCGGCGCATCGCCTCCTCTTCCGGAATGCACGTGTCGGTGACGCGATTCAGGTGGCGGTCGAGAAGATCCTGCTCGTCCTGTGGGGTGAGATCGCGGTAGTGGGGGATCCGCTCGTAGTGGTCGTGGGCGACGAGATTGAAGAGGTCCTCCTCGAGATTGGCACCCGTGCACGAGATCGCGTGGACCTTATCCTGGCGGATCATCTCCGCCAGGGAGATGCCGAGCTCGGCGGTGCTCATCGCGCCGCCCAGTGTCACCAGCATCCGGGTGCCGCCCTCGAGCTGACGGCAGTAGCCCTCGGCCGCGTCGACCAGCGCGGCGGCGTTGAAGTGTCGGAAGTTGGCCCGGATGAAATCCTTGACCGGTGATTCTGGCATTTCTCTCCCCTCGAACGGATGAGCGAAGGTGCTCGACGGATCGAGCGACGACTCGTACGGAGGCGGGAGCGTATGGCGGAGCTACCCGGAGTGCAACTCCGGGTAGCTCCCGTGCCCTACGGGCGCTGGCAGGCCAGACTGAACTGGCCGCGTCGTTTGCAGGTGGTGATGTCGCCGGCCTTCTCGACGCCCGGCTTCTGAAGCATCAAGACCTCGACCGGCGCCGTGGGCTGGATCGTTGACGTCTCCGTGTTGGAGATTCGGCGCCGGACCACGTTGCCTACGAAGATGTCCGGATCGAGGCGCAGCCTCTTGAATACCGCGCGCGTGTTTCCGTCCACGCTGCGGCACCGATACGTTCGATCGCTGCGCTTCACGCAGCCGCTGATGTTCACCGGCACGTTCCAGAATCCGCCGTCCGTGGTTTCGAGTTGGACGCCGCCACCCAGGAGATCCTCGCCGAAGGACTGTTGCTGGGTGTCGTCGACGATCAAGCTCAGGCGCACCTTGCCGTTCGGCCGATTCTGCAGGCTGCGCTTCAACTTCGCACGCCGGATCGAGAGGTCGGCACTCTCGAGAATGCCGCCGATGAGCATTGGCGTGAACGGGCGATGCTCGACCGCGGCGGCGCCGCCCATGCGCACCCGCTTGCCCATGAGGGCCCCGCGCACCAGCCCAAAGGCTCCGACCGAGACCTTGGAGCGCTTCGCGGCGAGGACCGTTCCCTCAAGAACCGCACGGGCGGCAATCCTCGCCGGCCGGCCGATTCCTTCGATATTCCAGAACACGTGGTTCGGCGGCAGACCCATCGTGGTCACTTGTGCGCGCGTGCCGACGCGGAATCTGCCTTTGACGCGGAAAACCACCCACGAATCCGGCGGGCCTACGATCTTCAGGGTCGTATCTTGCCCCAATCGGAGGGATTCGAGATCAATCACATTCTGACCCGGCTTCAAGTTGATCGTCAGGCTCGCGCCGCGGCGCAGGTAGATGTCCGTCAGCGGCGGTTCGATCGTGGTCCCTTCGAGGCCCGCGAGCATCCGTTCCATTTCCGGGATGTTGGTGAGGATGTCTTCGCACCGGATGAAATCGGCTGCCGTGCCCGACGTATCGACGAAAGGGTTGGTCGGGTGGTCGAGCGCCAGCGGCAGGACGCAGGTCCGTGGCGCCGGACAATGGGAGTCGTTGGTGCACGCCGTGATTCCGTCGGAACAAAGCAGAGGTGATCCGACCCGTGGCACGTGACGTCCGGTCAGGATGTCGCCGCCGTCATTGAGAAACTCGACGCCGATAAGAACGAAGGGCAGGCCGCCGCTGAATCGCGCGACACCTTCGGCCGCCATCGATCCGGATACCAGGACGCCGACCGATGACTTGATGTCGATGCCGCAAACGCCGGCACGCATCGCGGACGAAAGGTTTCCGACCTGCGAGAGCGACTCGACGACCTTGACTCTTCGGTTCATGCGCACGCTGCGCCCGCCGCGCTCCGCGGTGCCGATCACGGCATAGCGCTGGAAGAGGAAGAACGTCGAACAGTTCGGGTTTTCCGCGTCCGCGATTCCGTCGCCGTCGTTGTCGATACCGTCCGCGCACGAATCGCACTCGGGAGTCTCGACGCCGACTTCGAACAGACAGCCGAGCGTCGGCGAGCACGTATCCTCCGTGCATTCGTCGTCGTCGTTGCAGACGACCGGAGATCCGCCCGCGCATTCACCCGCGACACACGTCGAGTCGGTGGTGCACAGACTCCCGTCGTCGCACACGGTCCCGTCCGACACGTTCGCCGCGACGCACTCCCCTTGACCGTCGCACGTGTTGGAAGTGCAGACGTTGCCGTCGTCGTCGCAGGTCGATCCGCTCGCCTCGAGAACGCAATCCGAAGAGCAGCAATCGCCGTCTTCGTTGTTGCCGTCGTCGCACTGCTCGGGTCCCTCGACCGTGCCGTCGCCGCAGAACGGCGTCGGGGTCGGCGTCTGCGTCGGGGTGTTCGTCGGCGTCGATGTAGGAGTGTTCGTCGGGGTGTTCGTCGCTGTCGACGTCGGAGTGTTCGTCGCTGTGTTTGTCGGCGTGTGCGTCGGGGTATTGGTGGGCGTGTTTGTCGAGGTGTTGGTCGCCGTCGGGGTCCACGTCGGCGTGTGCGTCGGGGTGGCCGTCGGTGTGTTCGTCGGGGTGTTGGTGTGCGTGAACGTCGGCGTCGCCGTCGGTACTACGCCGGGCACGGTGAATCCGTTGGCCGTACCCGAGATGACACTATGGCCCGGACACCCGAGCAGGTTGTCGCCGTCGAGATCGACATCGAAGCCACCGACACCGACCGCCAGGGAGTCCTGCGGCCCGACGGTGATCGCGAGAATGATCGTGGTTCCGTCGACACCGCCCGCAAAGATGGACATCGCGTCGGGAAGAAGGAGCGCATCGGTCGGACGCGCCGCGCAGAGCGGCAGGGAGATCTCCGGCGTGTCCGCGAACTTGTAGAGCGCTTTGTTGGAGATCGCACACGTGTTGGCCGGCACGGACGCGGTGTGATCGATGGACGCAGCTGGAGCGGCCATGGTGTTGGTCGTCAATGGCACGCCTTGGGCTATGTTGAAGGTCTGGCAATTGCCCGTGCAGACGCAGCTCGCGTTGCAACCGGGACCGAGACAAATGGAGCCCGATCCGCTGTTGTTGAAGCAGGGCACGCTCGCGTCGTCGATGCGTCCCGATTTGCGGACGTTCTCGATCGGGATGATGCCGATCGCCGAACTCGACGCCGCGCCGGACGCGTTCTGCGGCGGCGCGAAACGGCCGGCAAACGCGCAACTCTGCACGCCGATCAGCGACGTGGCGATCGTGGTGATCGCGACGCCGTCGCTGCCGACGCCGGAGTCGTCGGCATTCTTGTGTTGGAGAATGTAATAGACCGTCCCGTCCATCGCGCGGTTGACCTGGGCCGTCAGCTGGGCCGCGGCGGGAGCGGCTGAGAACGCGATGGGCAAGATCAGCGAGAGAGCGAGTGAACTCAATCGACGAGCGACCGCCGATCTATCCTTCAAGAGCGAATGCCAGAAAATCCCCATGTGTTGTTTCGACTCCCGGTTGAAATACGACCTGTGCCCCACCGGTCGGTTCCAACTCCCCCTGATCGCCGCCGAGCTTCCGCGACCACACCACACCACACGACAACGGCGTTCGATTCTCTATGTAAGATTACGTGTTGCGACTTCCTCAGTGCTGTAGCACCCCTCCTCGCCCCCGAGGTACCCCATGCTCTCCAAAAACGCAGCGGAGTCAAGGATTTTCTAGATGAATTGTCCAAGGGGTGCGACCTGACGGGCGAAGTGCCTTACAACCCTGCGATGGGCAGTTATTTCAGAACGTCATTCTGTCTCAGGAGAACTGATCCGAACTCGGTGGATTCGAGGCCACAGCTTGCCGGTCAGTAGAAATGTCTCGGTGGCGGGGTCGTAGGCGATGCCGTTGAGCACGGCCTCCGCCGGAAGCGCCGCGCGCTCCATGGCGGACAACAGGTTGCTGGCGTCGATCTCGCCGTCGACCACGCCGGTGCGACCGTCGATTCGGACGATGCGCCAGGTGCCCCAGATGTTCGCATAGACGTGATGGCCGACGCACTCCAGCTCGTTGAGTCGGCTCACGACGCCGTTGGCATCGACGACCCGCAACGTCTTGCGCACGGCAAAGGTGTCCGGATCGCGCAACACGAGGCGATCGCTACCGTCGCTCATCACGAGGGACTCGCCGTCGAAGCAGAGGCCCCATCCCTCGCCCTCGTAGCGGTGCTCCGCGACGAGGGCGAACTGCGCGACCGAGTAGACGCGGGCGATGCCGTTGGTCCAGGTGAGCTGGATCAGCCGGTCACCGACCAGTGCGAGGCCTTCCCCGAACAGATTCGGCGGCAGGTCGACCTGACGCTGGACGATTCCTGAAGCCAGGTCGACTTGTCGCAGGCTGGACTGGCCGTACAAACCAGTACTCTCGTAGAGTTTGGATCCGTCCAGCAGCAGCCCCTGGGTGAAGGCGCGCGCGTCGTGGGGATGGCGCTCGAGGACGGTCAGTCGCAGTTGTTCCGACGGCACCGGCGGGCGCGGCGCCGTCGGCGTCGCGGCGTCGTCCGCCCGCGCCGACACGGCCGCCGCCAATGCGAGCATCAAGAAGGCCGCGCGGCACAGGGCCCGGGATTTATGAAGGAACATCGCTCTCAACGTTCCGCTCCGCGCGCTCGTCGGGCACCAGCCGGACCACGATTTCGACGCGCTCGTCGCCGCGGCGGATGGTCAGCGGGAGCTCCACGCCCTCGCGGTGCGGTTCGAGGGCGAGCAGGAGGTCGTGCGCCGAGCGAACGCTCTCCCCGCCGACGGCGACGATGACATCGCCGAGAACGACCTCGCCGCCCGCCGTGCGCTGGGTCGGGCGCAGGCCGGCGCGGTCGGCGGCGCCGCCGGGGTGGACGTTCAGAATGAGAGCGCCGTCGACCCCCAGGCGCCGCGCGATCTGACCGCTGGCGATGTCGACGCCGAGACTCACGCGCTTCACGCGCCCGTACTTGATCAGATCGCCCACCACCCAGCGCACGGTTGCCGCCGGAATCGCGAAGCCGATGCCGGCGTACGCGCCCGACGGGGAGAAGATCGCGGTGTTGACCCCGACCAGTTCGCCTCGACTGTCGAGCAACGGGCCACCCGAATTGCCCGGATTGATCGCCGCGTCCGTCTGGATGACGTCGCGGATGGGCACCTGCGCCCGCGAGTCGATCTCTCGCCCGAGCGCCGAGATCACACCGGTGGTCAGCGTGTGGTCGAGGCCGAACGGATTACCGATGGCGATCACGTATTGACCGACCTGCAGCTCTTCCTCGTCGCTGACGGGAATCGGCAGTAGCTTGTCCGCCGGGGCTTTGATGCGCAGCACGGCGAGGTCCTTCTCGGGCGCGACGCCGATCAGTTTGGCGTCCCACGTGGTCTGGTCGGCGAGGGTGACGCGCGCCGCGTTCGCGCCTTCGATGACGTGGTAGTTGGTGACCACGTGCCCGCGATCGTCCCAGAGGAAGCCGGAACCGCTGCCCCGTGGGATGCGCCGAATACTGAAGGTGAAGGCGTCGCGGCGCAGCGCCGCCGTCGTGATGTAGACGACCGCCGGAGCCGCGCCGCGAAAGAGCTCGACCGTGGCGCTTTCGAACCGCTGTAGATCCACCAGCGCCTCGCGATCGGCGAGCGCGGGAGCTCCGGGATGGTGCAGCCATACTCCCGCCGCGAAACTCGCCATCGCCACCAATCCGACCCTCCACGGTGACAACGTCATCCCCCCAAGCCTTTGAGCCAGTGCGCCTCGAGCCGGGACAGGCGATCGAGCGCCGACCGCTTCTCCGCGGTCGCCTGGAGGACGTCGGCGCGCACCCTGTCGATCTGCTCGACGAGGGCGCTGCGCGTCCGCGCGGTCACCGCCTGCAGCAACCGTCGCGCGCGCCAACCCAGACCGCGCCGGACGAAGAAGCGCGTCGCGAACAGGTACGCGGCGAGGATGAGAAGGGTGCTGACGAGAAAGTCGACACCGGCGTATTGACCATCGGCCAATCCTCGGACGACGGTGTACAGCACCCACGCCGCCAGTCCGTACACCGGCAGATCGAGCAGCAGGCGGAAGAATCGCAGCACGCTGCGCTCGGCGGCGGCGGGCATGTCGCGCTCGAGCAGGGTCTTCCACGACTCTTCGACCGCGATCGTGGCCGCATCTCGCGCGGCCGCGACCGAGGGGAGGCCGAGGCCATCGGTCGAGCCGATCAGACGCGCCGCGCGGACGCGCGCGTTGGTCAGGCTCTCGGTGTACCACGACTCGAACTCCGTCGGCGCCGGCATCAGGCCGGTGAGGTCGGACACGCGGCGATCTCGCACCGCCCGCTGCACCTGATCGGCGGCGAGCGCACTGGCGGCCGCCCCGGCGGCCAGAAGCGGGTTGCGCGTCGCCAACGCCGCGGCGGAACCGAGTCCGACCGTGCCGATGCCGCCCGTGCGCAGCGCCCAGCCGCCTGGGCCGTCCCAGCGCTTGGCGGCCTCGGCCCACAACAATTCGCGCAGATCGGCGCTGCGCAACGACAGTCGGGTCGCGACCTCGTCCGCGCATCGCTCGACGAGATCGCGCAGGCCGGCTTCCACGTCGTCGGGCAGCGCCTCGAGGTCCGGCGCCGCGGTTTCGGCGATCTCGCGGTACAGATCCTCGACCTTCACGGCCGTGCCGACCGCGTTGAGGCGGCGCACACCTGCGATGGCGCTCTCGCGCACGAGGGTGCGCAGGGCGGAGCAGAACTCCTCCCAACCGGGGGCGTTGGGCTGGCTCTGCGCGGCGCGCGCGCTGATTGCCAACACGGGCGCGCCCGGTGCTCGCCAGCGTTCCGCCGCGAGTTGGCGGACCTGGCTCAACAACTCCTCGCGCGCCGCCGGCGTGACTTCGTCGATCCGGTTGAGGACGAACAACAGCTGTCTGCGCCCGGCGAATCCGTCGAGGAAGGACACCGCGGCCTCTTCGAGGATCGACTGCCGGTGCAACACGACCACGAGGACGTCGCTGCGTTCGGCGAGCGCCGTCACGGTCGCGCGATGCTGCAGATCGATGCTGTTCATGTCCGGCGCGTCGACCAGGATCTGCGCCGTCCAAGGCCCGCTCTCGGCACCGTACCGTACGACGCGCGCGCTGCCCTCGCTGTCGAACCCCTGCGGACGTTCGACCTCCGCGCCGACCAGTTCGCTGACGTCGGCGTCGCGCGGCGCGTAGATCACGGGATGGCGCGTGGTGGGCCGGTCGACGCCCTCGACGGCGATGCTGCTGCCGGCCAGCGCGTTGAGCAGGGTGGACTTGCCGGCGCCGGTCGCGCCGACCAGCGTGATGACGGCGGCGCGCCCGACCCGGTCGAGCTGACGATCGAGGTCGGCGAGAAGCGAGTCCACTTCGTCGGCGTGTTCGCGGACCGCGCGCAACTCGCGGACGACATCCACATCGCGCTGCAGCACGCGGCGCAAATTGCGCAATCGCCCGCGCAGCTCCGGCGCCGCCACCTGCGCGATATCCTCCCGATTCGCGTTCATCCGTTCACCCACCCTCGCGCGTCGCCGCGACGCCAGCTTGTCCCGCGGCGTCGAGGACGACGCGCAGGGCGTCGATCTCGCCGGCCAGTCGGGCTCCGTCGTCGACGGAAGAGCGCAACGCGACCTCGGCGTTGGGCAACGCCGCCTGCAGGAGCACTTCGCGCAGCTGTTCCCCGCGCAGCTGCGCCCAACGTCGTTGGGCTTCCGCCATGACGCCGCGGCCGAGCAGGTGGTAGTACTTCTCGACGAGAAACGTACTCACGGCGCCGCCGCCGGCGGCGGCAACGTCGGAGCCGAGGCCGGCGGTGTTGACAATCACGGCGGCTGCCAGCGCCAGGGGCACGAGCGTCGCGACATCCGCGGCAGTCTGGATGTCGATATCGAATCCGCGCTCGTCGAGGGCGCGCTCGACCAGCTTCTCGCATTCGAGGCGGAATTTCCCGATCTCCGAGGCGGGGTTGGCCTGAATCGCCTGCGCCGCATCCGCGCGCGCCGCGGCCCCGCGCCCTTCCGCGCCGAGGTCGCGATCGAGGACGCCGGCGATATCGGCGCTTGCCCTCGCCCGCGCGGCGTGACGCGCTTCGGGGCCGATGTCGCGCACCAGTTCCTCCCAGAAGGTCGGCCACACGTTGCGCAAGGCCTCGATCTCGATCTTCTCGAGGCGCAACTCGTCGGTGTTGTTCTCGGGTCGACTGCGGCCGAGCAGCGCCGACGGCAGGCTCTCGATCCCGATCCGTACCTGGCGCAGGGTCTGCCTCCAGCTGCGGCTGAGGAAGTTCGTGCGGCGATCGAGGACGTTGCGAAAGGCTTCGACGAACGGTCCGCCCGGCATGGCCGAGGATGCGACTCGCAACCCGGCGCGATGGGCGGCGTCGCCGGCCGCCTGGAGGAGGGTCTGCGCGTCCGTCGCCTGCGCGCGCAGGGATCGTGCCACCGCCGTCATCGCGTCGCGCAAGCGGGCGCGGGCCGCAGCGAATGCACGCGCCTTGACCTCGGCGATCTCGTCGAGATCGAAGAGAAGTTCGCGCAGCGGCCGTTCACTGTCATCGAGCGCGCGCGGGTTGAGCGACGTCGCGCCGGTCTGCACCCGCAGATCGTGCTCCGCCCAGAAGGTCGCGAGCGGTGGCGTTCCCACATCTGCCGCAAGCTTGGTCGAGTGCGCCGCCGCCGTCGCGCGATCGAGGGCTTCGTTGTACACCAGCACCCACGGTCGACCGTGCGCCAGCCAGCCTTCCAGGAAATCGACGACGGCGCGGTTCTGATACGAGTGGCGCGTCACCACCGCGATGACCAGGTCGGCGACGGCGAGCAACGACTCACTGGCGATGCGATTGTCGTCGAGAATGCTGTCGAAGTCCGGCGTGTCGATCAGCATCACGTGGGCCGGCAGGGCCGCGTCGGTGGCGACCAGCACCTCGGCCGGGTCGCCGGTGCGCTCGGTGGCCTGTTCGGCGCGCGAACCGTCCACCTTGCGCAGGCGAAAGCGAGCGAGAGTCGGTTCGTTCTGCAGGCGCTGCAGGAGATCCGGATGTAGCCCCCCCACCAATCTCCTGGTCGCTCCGCCCGTCGGCATCGACGGCGACAGGTCGCGACCCACGAGGGAATTGAAGAGCG
>Ga0307505_10000926_pt1 | contig 27213 bp, 21 predicted proteins | sample 23_S_MG_FD_202183 | JGI IMG/M metagenome (GOLD analysis project Ga0307505, IMG submission 202183) | Soil microbial communities from Populus trichocarpa stands in riparian zone in the Pacific Northwest, United States - 23_S | ecosystem: Environmental > Terrestrial > Soil > Riparian zone > Trees... | reverse complement strand
GCACAGCACCCAGTCGTGGCGCGCGAGCGAGACCGCGTGCTGCTTCTGGCGGCCGAACCCGAGCCACTCCTTGCTCTCGATGCGCGCGCCGTGGCGCCGCGCGATCTCGACGGTGTCGTCGGTGCTGCCCGAATCCACCACCAGGATCTCGTCGGCGAAGCCGACGCTCGCGAGGCACGGGCCGATCTGGCCGGCGGCGTTGTACGCGATGATGGCAACGGTCAGGGGAAGCTTGTCGTCGGCGGGTCGCGCCACGGGGGATTGGTGCGCTTGCGGGAGGCCGCCATTCTAAGTCAGTGTCTCAGGTCAACGCCACAGGCATATTGCAAGCCTGTGTAACCGTGAGGTTCTCGCCCGCACGCATGCCGAAGCCGGCTACGTTACGCGGGCCCGGGCCCACTCTGGCCCGGTTCAGGATGTTCAGCGCGGCATTCAGGTCCCGGTCGATCGACAGGCCGCACGTTGGGCAGTCGTGGCTCCTAACTGCGAGCGTCTTTGGGACCGTCGCGCCGCAGCGAGAACAATCCTGGCTTGAGTTTCGAGGATTCACCTCTACCAGCCGCACACCAGCCTTCTCAGCTTTGTAGCGCAGCATGGAAGTGAACATTGCCCAAGAAGCATCGTGCACGTGCTTGGCAAGCGTACCCGTCGCCAGCCCCTTTACGTTGAGCGCCTCAATAGCGATGAGGTCGTAATCCCGCACCAACCGGGCGCTTGCCTGGTGCAGGTGCTCAGAACGCTGGCGAGCCACCGCGGCATGGCACCGAGCGACCGCGAGTCGCGCCCTATTCCTGCCGGCAGACTTCCGCTTTGCGCGCGCAAGGCAGCGCTGCGCCATGCGCAACTTGCGCTCGGCTCTGCGGGCTGCTCCAAGACTTGGTATGAACCCTCCGTCTGACAGCGCTGCGAACCTGGTAATCCCAAGGTCTACACCAACAGCGCGAGACAATTCACGTAGCGGCGGCGTGTCGACCGCGATGGCGAAGGCGACGTGCCAGCCTTTCGTATCGCGCTTGAAGGTGCAATCCCGCGGCGTTGCGCCATCGGGCAACGCGCGGTGCATGTGGATCCGAAGGCCTCCCGGCATACCTTTGAATCGAATGCGCGATCCCTTGAGCGTGATACCTGCGAACTCCCGAAATCCGAAGCTATTGAACCATCCCTTGCCTCGAAATCGGGGAAAGCCTGCTCTGCCCCCTTTTCGTGCCCGGCGAAAGAAGCCTCGGTATGCCTCGTCCAATCGTTTGAGCGTGGCCCGTTGAAGGTTGGCAGGTATGGACGCCGCTTCAGGATCGGTACGTCGCCACTCAGTGAGCGCCTTTGTCTGATCGTTGAGACTGCGACTCACACCAGCCTTGCGATAGGCGCCAATCCGCTCCTCCAGCGCGGCGTTGTAGAGTTGCCGTTGTGACTCTAGGATCTGTTCGAGCGCGCGATGCTGAGGTTTGCTGGGCAGAAGGCGGTAGCGATATGTGAGGATCATTCGTCGAGGCTAGCGAGCCCGCGGCTCACCACGTGAGCCTCACTCGATTGTCAACTGCCCCAACAGTCCACAGAATGCTGCCATGCCCGCGCCGCGCGTCCTGTTCGTGAAGCTGTCCTCGCTGGGCGACGTGATCCACCATCTGCCGGCCGTGAGCGACCTCGCCACCCATCGGCCCGACGCACGCATCGCGTGGGCAGTGGAGGAGGCCTATGCCGAGCTCGTTCACCTGCATCCGGGCGTGCACGAGGTGATCCCCGTGGGCCTGAGAGGCTTGCGGCGCGGCCCCCTCGAGCGCACACGCTGGGGCCGCCTCGCCGAGGCGCGGCGCACGCTCGCCCGCGGCGGCTGGGACTACGTGATCGACAGCCAGGGGCTGGTGAAGAGCGCGCTCGTCGCGCGAGCGGCGCGCGGTGTGAGCTTCGGCATGGACCGCGGGAGCGCGCGCGAGCGCCTGGCGGCGCGCTTCTACGACGTGAAGCTCCCGGTAGCGCGCGATCGCCATGCGGTCGAGCGCAACCGCGACCTGGTCGGCCAGGTGTTCGGCTATCGGCCGGGTTCGGAGGCGCGCTACGGGCTCGTGGCACCCGCGTCGCCGCCCTCGTGGGCGCCCGCCCAGTCCTACGCGGTGTTGCTTCACGCCGCCAGCCGCGCCGACAAGGGCTGGGCCGAGGATCGCTGGATGGCGTTGGGCGCGGAGCTCTCGCAGCGCGGCCTCGCCTGCGTGCTGCCGGGCGGGACCGACAAGGAGCGCGCGCACGCCTCCCGGCTCGCATCGGGCATCGCGGGCGCGGTCGCGGCGCCACCGATGGGTCTCGCCGAGCTCGCGGCGTTGCTCGGCCATGCGCAGCTCGTCGCCGGCGTCGACACCGGGCTCACGCACCTCGCGGTGGCCCTCGGGCGACCGACGGTGGGGATCTACTGCGCGACGCGCCCCGAGCTCACCGGCTTGCACGGCCGCGCCGGCGTGAGCCTCGGCGGGCCCGGCCGGCCGCCGTCGGTCGAGGCGGTTGTGACTGCCCTCGGCTTCGGTCGCCCGGACGGGCCCGATTCCGACGTCGCGCCCGACCCCGACGCCGCCACCGGTCCCGCCGCGGCATGACCCGCCTCGCCTATGCGCTCGCGTGGTGGCTCGCGACGCCCTTCGTGCTCGCTCGCCTTTATTGGCGCGGGCACACTCTCGCGGGCTACCGCGACCGCATCGCCGAGCGCTTTGGCCGCTACGAGCCGGGCGCGCCGGGGCCGCGCATCTGGCTGCATGCCGTTTCGGTGGGAGAGACGCGCGCCGCAGCCCCGATCATCGAGGCGCTCGCGCCCCCCTACCCGCGCCACCGGATACTCCTCACGCACATGACGCCGACCGGGCGCGCCACGGGCGAGGAGCTCTTCGGCGCCCGCGTGGAGCGCGCGTGGCTGCCGTACGACCTGGGCTTCGCGGTGCGCGGCTTCGTGCGCCACTTCCGCCCCGAGATCGGCATCGTCCTGGAGACCGAGATCTGGCCGCGGCTGCTGGAGGAATGCGCGCGCGCGGGCTTCCCCGTGGTGCTCGTGAACGCGCGCCTGTCGGAACGCTCGGCGCGGCGCTACGCGCGCTTTCCCGCGCTCACGCGCTGGGCGCTTTCGAACCTCGCCGGCATCGCCGCGCAGACCGAGGCGGACGCGCGCCGCTTCACCGCGCTGGGCGCATTCGACGTGGCGGTCACCGGCAACGTGAAGTTCGATGTCGAAGTGCCCGCGGGGGTGTTGGCGCGGGCCGCCGAGCTGCGCACCCTCCTGGGCGCCGAGCGTGCGGTCTGGGTCGCCGGGAGCACGCGCGAGGGCGAGGAGGCGTTGCTGCTCGACGCCTTCGCCGCGATGCCGCCGGAGGCGCTGCTCGTGATCGTTGCGCGCCATCCGCAGCGCTTCGACGAGGTCGCGGAGCTCGCGCGCGCACGCTCTCTCGAGCCGGCGCTGCGCAGCAGCGGGGCACCGGTGGCGCCCGGCACGCGAGTGGTCGTGGGCGACACCATGGGCGAGATGCTCGCCTACTACGGGGCGGCGGATGTGGTGCTCATGGGCGGCAGCTTCCTCGAGTACGGCAGCCAGAACCTGATCGAGGCGTGCGCGCTCGGCAAGCCCGTGGTCTTCGGGCGCCACACCTACAACTTCGAGCAGGCCGCGGAGGGCGCGCTCGCGGCGGGGGCCGCGCTGCGGGTCGAGGACGCGCGCGCCGCGATGGCGGCGGCGCTCGAGCTCACCCGCGATGCGACGCGCCGTGCGCGGATGGGAGAGAGCGCGCGCGAATTCGTAGCCGCGCATCGGGGCGCCGCCGCCCGCCTCGCGGCGTGGCTCGAATCGACGCTGGCGGCTAGCCGCGCCCGAGGGCGCGATTGACTTCCTCGACGTCGGCCTCGTTCAACCCGCCGGTCGTGGCCTTCAGGCGCAGCGTGTTGACGAGATAGCTGTAGCGCGCCGACTGCAGGTCGCGGCGCGTCTGGAAGACCTGCTGCTGGGCGTTCAGCACGTCCACGCTGGTGCGCACGCCCACGTCGCGTCCGAGGATGGTCGAGTCGAGCTGGCTCTGGGTCGACACCAGCGCCTGCTCGAGCGCGCGCACCTGCGCGATGCCGCTGGTCACGTTGAGGAAGCTCGTGCGCACGCTCTGCGCCACGCCGCGCTCGGTGTTCTCGAGGTCCTGCTCGGCGCGGTCGCGCAGCGCCAGCGCCTCGCGCACGCGCGACTGCGTGAGCCCGCCGGAGAAGATCGGGATCGAGAGCGTGAGGCCGATCGCGCGGTCGTTGCTCACGGGCGAAGTGAGCGGCTGCGCCATGAGCGGGTTGTCGGTGCGCGAGATGCTGCCGGAGAGGTCCACGGTGGGCAGGTGGCCGGCGCGCTGGCGCGCGACCTCCTGCTGCGCGATCTCGCGATTGGCGCGCGCTACCACGACGGCGAAGCTCGACTGGCTCGCGGACCTGACCCACGCCTCGATATCGGCGGGCGCCGGCTCGGCGAGCGGCAACGGCTCGCGCAGCGGCACGAGCGCGTCGGTGACCTTGCCGAGCAGCACCTCGAGCGCTCGGCGCTTCACTTCGAGATCGTTCTTGTCGGCGATCTCCTTGGCGACCGACTGGTCGTAGCGCGCCTGCGCCTCGAGCGTGTCGACGATGGTCGCGGTGCCGACCTCGAAGTTGCGCTTGGCCTGCGCGAGCTGCTGGTCGATCGCGGTCTTCTGCGTCTCCGAGAGCGCCACGTTGTCGCGCGCGAGGAGCACGTCGAAGTAGGCCTGCGACACGCGCAGCGCCAGGTCCTGCTGCGCCGCGGCAAGGGTCGCTTCGGCCTGCAGCACCACCTGCTGCGCCTGGGTGATCGCGATCCAGTTCTGCATCCGGAACACGGGCTGCGCGAGCGTCACGGCGTAGGTCTTGGTGGTGAAGTCGGCATCCGGCGCGCCATCGCGCTCGGAGCTGTTGCGGAAGATCGAGGCGCTGCCGTTCACCTGGGGCAGGTAGCCCGAACGCGCCTGCGGCAGGCGCTCGGTCGTGGCGAGGAACTGCGCGCGCGCGGCCTGGTAGACGGGATCGGCGATGCGCGCGTCGCGGTAGACGGAGAGCAGATCGGCGCCCGAGGCCGGAAGGGCCAGGGCGAGGGCGAGCGCAAGGGCGGTGCGGGAAGCTTTCATCGGTGTCTTGGGAGTCTTCTTCGTCCGGGAACGTCCAGGGTCTATGACGCGGCCGGGTCGGCCAGCGGATTCGCCTAGAAGCGGAAGCGCGAGGGCTGGGGGGCGTTCACCAGGGGTTTGAGGAGGGTTTCGAAGAGCTCGACGTGCTGGAACGAGCCCGCCACGTGGCGCACGAGCGTTGCCTTCATCACCGGGCGGTCGCCGACGACCGCGAAGAGCCGGCCGCCGGGCGCGAGGCGCTCGAGGAAGGCCTGCGGCAGCAGCGGCACCGAGCCCGTGAGGACGATCGCGTCGTACGCGCCCTCGGCGAGCGGGCGCGCGGCGCCGTCGCCCTCGAGCAGCGTCACGTTGGAGATGCCGGCGGCGACGAGGTTGGCCCCGGCGCGCGCCTTGAAGTCGGGATGGATCTCGGCCGTGGTCACGTGGCGCGAGCGCCGGGCGAGGAGTGCGGCGAGGTAGCCCGAGCCGGTGCCCACCTCGTAGACGCTCTCGTGCGGCAGGAGCGCCAGCTCCTGCACGATGCGCGCCTCGACCTTGGGCTGCATCATCGCTTCGCCGTGGCCCAGCGGGACCTCGAGGTCGGCGAATGCGAGCGCGCGATGCTCGGCCGGAACGAAGTCCTCGCGCCGCACCTCGTGCAGCAACTCGAGCACGGCGGGATCGAGCACCTCCCAGGTGCGGATCTGCTGCTCGATCATGTTGAAGCGGGCTTGCTCGACGTTCATGGCGGGGGAAATTGTATCAGTCCAGGGTGTGCTGGTAGCGCTTGAGGGAGACCACGAGCAGGATCGAGGCGAGCGGCCGGACGTGCGGGGCGATCTCGCGCGCCCCCGAGCCCTTCGACATGATGCCGCGTGCCTTCTTCGTCATTGCTTGCCTTTTGGCCTGCGCGTGCGCTTTGCGCGCGGCGCGCCCTGCGTGAGATCGGCGATCGCGGCGAGCGCCAGGTCGATGCGCTGGTCGAGCGCCGCGTCGGTGAGGAGCGCCGCCTCGATCATGCGGGCGTGCGCGGCGCCCGCGGCGGCGCGCTCGAGCACCGCCCCGCCGAAGAGGATCGGCATCGCGAGGCTGCCGGCGCAGAAGCCGAGGAGTTGCGGCGCAGGGACTGTCGAGCGCACCGAGCCCTCCTTCTGCGCCGCCTCGACGAGGCCGAGCATCAGCTTCAGGTGGCGTGGCGCGTTGCGCTCGAGGAACTCGGTGGCGATAGGGTCGTGGCCGAGCGCGTCGACCAGCACGCGCGCGAGGATCGGACGGTTGGCGCGGACGAAGCGTCCCATGAACTGGAGCGCCCCCCGCAGCACGTCGAACGCGCGCAGTTGCTCGCCCGGTTGCGGCAGCCGGATCGCCCGCGCGAGGAGCAGCGAGTACATGTCCTCGTAGACCGACTGCAGCAACGCGCGCAGGAACGCCTCGCGGCTCTTGAAGTGGTAGTGGAACATGCCGAGGTTCACCCCCGCGGCGTCGGCGACCTCGCGCACGGTGAGCCCGGCGCAGCCGCGGCTCGGGAAGAGCTCACGGCCCGCGGCGAGCAGCGCGCGATCGAGGTTTCGGCTGGGGCGAGGTGGCATGGGACGTAACTATACGTCCGTATAATTACGCCATCAAGCGGTTAGAATCGAGCATGCCCACCAGCCCCGAGGAGGCCTTCGCCGCGGCCTGTGCCGAGGCCGCGGCCGGCCGGCCCGCGGTCGCGCGCGATGCATTCCTGCAGCTGCGTACGCGACTCGGGCAGTCCACCGCGAACCTCGAGCTGCAGCTGGGCTCCGCGTGCCTGCAGCTGGGCGAGCTCGACGCGGCCGCGACCGCGCTCACCGCCGCGCTCGCGCTTGATCCCTCGCTCTATCACGCCCATGCCCTGCTCTCGCGCGTGCGCGCCGACCTCGGCGACGCGCCAGGAGCGGAGGCGAGCCTGCGCGAGGCCGAGCGCCACGCGCCCGGCGACGCGCTGGCATTGCGCGACATGGGCCAGCGGCACGCCGAGTACTGGCGCTGGGAGGACGCCGATCGCCTCCTCGACCGCGCCGCCGCCCTCGCCCCACGAGACACAGGCACGCTGCGGCTGCTCGCCATCGTCAAGGGTGAGCGTGGCGACGACGACGGCGCGCGCCGCGTGCTCGAGCAGGCAGTGGCGAGCGATGGCCTCGACCTGGAAGCGGCGCTTTCGTACAACCTCTACCTGCCGCAGATATACGGCGGCATCGAGGAGATCGCGCAGTGGCGCGCGCGCTACCTGCGCGGCCTGGCGGAGATCGCGGCCAACGCCGATCGCTGGATGCCGAGCGCGCGCCTGGCGTTCGACCTGAACCGCACCAACTTCCTGCTCGCCTACCAGGGCGAGGACGACCTCGAGCCGCAAAGCGCGTACTCGCGCCTCATCGGATCGTTCGCCGCGCGCGCCCATCCGGAATGGCGCGAGCCGCCCGCGCGGCGCTTCGACGGCGGGGGGCGCCTGCGCGTGGGTTTCATCGGCAGCATCTTCCGCGACTGCACCGCGGGCCGCTACTTCGAGCGCTGGATCACGGGCCTCGACCCGCGCCGCTTCGAGCGCTTCGTCTACCACACTGCGCCGCTCGCCGACGAGCTCACCCGGCGTGTCGCCGCGGGCTGCGAGCGCTTCACCACCCTTCGCGCAGGCGGGGAAGCGACGGTCGCTGCCCTGCGCGCCGACGCCCTGGACGTGCTGGTGCAGCCCGAGGTCGGAATGACGCCGCTCTCCTACCTGCTCGCCGCCGTGCCGGTGGCGCCGGTGCAGTGCGCAGGATGGGGGCACCCCGTGACCACGGGCGGAGAGGCCGTCGGGCACTACTTCACCTGCGCAGCGATGGAGCCGGACGAGGCGCGCGCGCACTACAGCGAGCAGCTCGTCTCGCTCCCCGGGTTGGGCGTGAGCTACGCGATGCCCGAGACGGGACCCGCGTTCGGGCGCGCGCAGCTGCGGCTGCCCGAGGACCGGCGCCTCTACGTCTGCCCCCAGTCGCTCTTCAAGATCCACCCGGCGATGGACGCGGTGTTCGCGCGCCTGCTCGCGGCCGATCCGGCCGGCGCGCTCGTGTTCTTCCAGGCGACCGCGCGCGGCGTGACCGAGCGCTTCTCGGCGCGGCTGCAGCGCGTGCTCTCCGCGCATGGCGTCGCACCCGGCTCGCAGCTCAAGTTCCTGCCGCGCATGAACCCGGCCGCCTTCCGGCGCGTGCTCGCGGCCGCCGACGTGGTCGTCGACACGACGCACTGGTCGGGCGGCAACACCAGCCTCGATGCGATCGCGGCGGGAACACCGGTGGTCACCGTGCCCGGCCGCTTCATGCGCGCGCGCCAGACCGCGGCGATGCTCGCCATGCTCGAGCTGCCCGAGCTCGTGGCCGCCTCGCCCGATGCGCTCGTCGATTCCGCCGTGGCGGTCGCGCGCGACGCCGATCTCAACCGGTCGCTACGCAGCCGCATGGCCGCGCGGCGCGGGGCGCTCTTCGACCAGCCCGCCCCGCTCGCGTCCTTCGCCGAGGCCCTGTTGCGCGTGGGCGCCGGCGGCTGACCGCGCTCAAGGGGAATCCGCGGCGAGCGGCGGTATACTGGCTGCGAACGCAGGGGTCCGGCCCGCGCCGGTGAGAAACACCCTTCGAACCTGATCCGGGTCATGCCGGCGTAGGGAGCGTGAGCAGCGCCACCACTCGCCTCCTCCGGCCGTCCCGCGCAACGCCGCCTCGAGAGGAGTCGCCATGAACGCCCATCCGAAGTTCCTCGCCGCATCCGCCCACGTCGACGATGCCGCGGTACAGCCCTTGCCGCGCTCGCGCAAGGTGTACGTCGAAGGCTCGCGCGCCGACATCCGCGTCCCGATGCGCGAGATCTCGCAGACCGATACGCCCGCCGCCTTCGGCGCGGAGGCCAACCCGCCGGTCTACGTCTACGACACCAGCGGCCCGTACACCGACCCGCAGGCGCGGATCGACATCCGCGCCGGCCTGCCGGCGCTGCGCGCGGCCTGGATCGAGGAGCGCGGCGACACCGTGCTGCTCGACGGCCCCACGTCGCGCTACGGCCGCGAGCGCCTCGCCGACGCGAGGCTCGCCGAGCTGCGCTTCGACCTGAAGCGCGCCCCTCGACGGGCGAAGCCGGGCGCGAACGTGAGCCAGATGCACTACGCGCGCCGCGGCGTCGTCACGCCCGAGATGGAGTTCATCGCCATCCGCGAGAACCTGCGCCGCGCCGAGTACCTGGAGGGCCTGCGCGCCTCGGGGCCGATGGGCAGGAAGCTCGCCGACCTCATGGGCCGCCAGCACAAGGGAGAGTCCTTCGGCGCCGCGATCCCCGCCGAGGTCACGCCGGAGTTCGTGCGCGCCGAAGTTGCGCGCGGCCGCGCCATCATCCCGGCCAACGTGAACCACCCGGAGAGCGAGCCGATGGTGATCGGGCGCAACTTCCTGGTGAAGATCAACGCCAACATCGGGAACTCGGCCGTCACCTCGTCGATCGCCGAGGAGGTCGACAAGATGACCTGGGCGATCCGCTGGGGCGGGGACACCGTGATGGATCTCTCGACCGGCAAGCACATCCACGAGACGCGCGAGTGGATCATCCGCAACTCGCCCGTGCCCATCGGAACAGTGCCGATCTACCAGGCACTGGAGAAGGTCGAGGGGCGCGCCGAGGAGCTCACCTGGGAGATCTACCGCGACACGCTGATCGAGCAGGCGGAACAGGGCGTGGACTACTTCACCATCCACGCGGGCGTGCGCCTGCCGTACATCCCGATGACGGCCAACCGCATGACCGGCATCGTCTCGCGCGGGGGCAGCATCATGGCCAAGTGGTGCCTCGCACATCATCGCGAGAGTTTCCTGTACGAGCGGTTCAACGAGATCTGCGAGATCATGGCCGCGTACGACGTGTCGTTCTCGTTGGGAGACGGGCTGCGTCCCGGTTCGATCTACGACGCCAACGACGAGGCGCAGATCGCCGAGCTGCGCACCTTGGGGGAGCTCACCTCGATCGCGTGGAAGCACGACGTGCAGGTGATGATCGAGGGCCCCGGCCACGTGCCGATGCAGCTCATCAAGGAGAACATGGACCTCGAGCTGGAGCACTGCCACGAGGCCCCGTTCTACACGCTGGGCCCGCTCACCACCGACATCGCCCCGGGCTACGACCACATCACCAGCGGCATCGGCGCCGCGCAGATCGGCTGGTACGGCACCGCGATGCTCTGCTACGTGACGCCCAAGGAGCACCTGGGGCTGCCCGACAAGGACGACGTGAAGGAGGGCATCGTCACATACAAGATCGCCGCGCACGCCGCCGACCTCGCCAAGGGCCATCCGGGCGCGCAGATCCGCGACAACGCGCTGTCGAAGGCGCGCTTCGAGTTCCGCTGGGAGGACCAGTTCAACCTCGGGCTCGACCCGGACAAGGCGAAGCAGTTCCACGACGAGACGCTGCCCCAGGAAGGCGCCAAGCTCGCCCACTTCTGCTCCATGTGCGGGCCCCATTTCTGCTCGATGAAGATCACGCAGGACGTGCGCGAGTTCGCCGCGAAGCACGGCGTGTCGGCCGAGGAGGCGCTGAAGAAGGGGATGGAGGTCAAGTCCATCGAGTTCGTGAAGCAGGGTGCGGAGATCTACGCCAAGCAATGACCAGAAAACCCATGAAGCGTGCAATCGCCTGGGCCCTCGCCCTCGCGGTGTTGGCAGCGCTGCCCGCCGCTGCGCAGAAGAGGGGCAAGGACAAGGACAATCCCAAGTGCACCCCCAATCCCGTGTTCGCGAAGTTCCCGAGCTCGGTGTATCACTCGTGCGAGAAGTCGCGTTTCTCCAAGCTCGACGTCCATGTCGCCAAGGACCCGGCGAAGCTCGCCGGCGCATACGAGAAGGAGGCGAAGGAGGGCGAGTACTGGTACTACTTCGACCACGTCACGGCAGACGCCAACGGCGGGTATCCCGGCCGGCTGGAGCTCTTCCGCAACTACGAGAGCGCGTTGAAGCAGGCGGGAGGGACGATGCTGTATGCCGATGGCGACCGCAGCTTCACCTACACCGTGAAGCGCCCGTCGGGAGAATACTGGGGCCAGGTCGGCTGCGGGGCAGGCAGCGCCGCCAAGTGCGACAAGATCCAGCACAAGATCGTGCGCATCGCGGCGATGGAGCAATCGGTGGTGCTTTTGGCCGACCAGATCAAGAGCTCGCTCGCCGATACCGGCAAGGTGGTCTTCTACGGCATCTACTTCGACACCGACAAAGCGACCCTCAAGGCCGAGTCCGAGCCCACGCTCGCCGAGATGGCCAGGTTCCTCAAGACCAATGGGTCCACGAAGGTCTTCATCGTCGGGCACACGGACATGCAGGGCGGGGTGGAGCGCAACCAGAAGCTCTCGCAGGAGCGCGCCGCCTCGGTGGTCGCGGCGATGACGGGGAAACACGGCATTGGCAAGGACAGACTCGCCGCCGACGGCGTGGGGCCGCTCGCCCCGGTCGCGGCGAACGACACCGAGGCGGGGCGCGCGAAGAACCGGCGCGTCGAGATGGTGCTGCGCTAGCCTTGGCCACGATCTTCGAGCGCATCGTCGCGGGCGAGATACCCTGCGCGAAGGTGTACGAGGACGAGCACGTCATCGCCTTCATGGACGCCGGGCAGGTGAACCCCGGCCACGTCATCGTGGCCACCAAGAAGCCTTTCGAGACGCTCACCGACGCCGACGAAGAGAGCGCGGCGGCGCTCTTCGCGGCCGCGCACCGGATCGCGCGCGCGGTCGAGCGCGCCTTCCGGCCGGCGGGCCTCACCCTGCTGCAGGCCAATCGCGCAGCCGGGTGGCAGACGGTGCCGCACCTGCACCTGCACGTGCTTCCGCGCCATGCCAACGACGGGGTCACCCTCGGCTGGCCGCGCAAGAACCCGCCCATGGCCACCCTGCGCGAGCTCGCCGCCCGCATCGTGCTCTGAGCCGGGCCTGAAAGGTCCGCCCCGCCGAATCCGACGGAGGAGGAACGCGCGTATCGCTGACACGGGTCCGGCTTGGCCCGGCCCGCCATAAAAGGGAGAAACCATGGACGTCCGTCCCGCCGCAATCATCGCCGCCTTCCTCGCCGCACCCGTGTTTGCCCAGACGTCCGGGCCCAACAAGGTCACCTTCCCCGACTCCTGGAACAAGGGCGTGATGTATTCGACCGTGGACCGGTACGACATCAAGCAGCACCGCGAGCTGTGGGCGACCAAGGAAGCGGTCGACGCGGTGAAGGCGGGCAAGCCGATCCCGCCCGGCACCGTCCTCACGCTCGTCCAGTACAAGGCCAAGGTTGACGACAAGGGCGTGCCGGTGAAGGACGCCAACGGCCGTTTCCAGAAAGGCGATCTCCTTGCCTACACCGTGATGGAGAAGCGCACCGGGTGGGGCGCCGACTACCCCGCCGACATCCGCAACGGCGAATGGGAATACCAGATCTTCAACCACGAGAAGAGGGTGAACGACAAGGCCAACCTCAAGGGTTGCTTCCAGTGCCACAAGCCACACGAGGGGCAGGACTACGTGATCTCGCTGGCGGGGCTGCGCGGAACGGCCCCGGGCGCGAAGGTGATGGCGCAGAAGGGGCCCGACTCCGTCGCCATCGGCGATTTCCTCTTCGGCCCCGAAACGCTCACTGTCAAGAAGGGGACCTACGTGACCTGGACCAACACCGACGATTCGCCGCACCAGGTGACCGTGACCTCCGCCGGCGGGGTGCGCACGCCCGTGATGCTGAAGGGACAGAAGCAGACACTGCGCTTCGATTCGGCCGGAACGGTCGACTACATCTGCGGCCTGCACCCGAACATGAAGGGGAAGATAGAAGTGCAGTGAAATTGGATCCCGGGCCAACGACGCGATTGCGACGCCCGGGATGACGAGCGCGCCGCGCCCGGGATGACGATCATGCCTTGGCGTAGTCCTCGGCAATGCGGCGGCGCAGCGCCGCGTCCGGCAGCGGGCCCGAAAGGGCCCGCACGTTTTCCTTCAGGTGCGCGAGCTGCGAGGTGGCGGGGATCGCGCAGGTCACCGCCGGGTGGGCCGCGATCCACTTCAGGAAGGCCTCGGCCCAGCTGCGGCAGCCGATCTCGGCGGCCCATCCCGGCAGCGGCTTCGTGGTCCTCGGGCCGAAGAGGCCGCCGCCGTCGAAGGGACGGTTCACGATCACCGCCACGCCGCGCTCGGCCGCGAGCGGCAGCAACCGCGACTCCACGTCGCGGTCGTTCAGGTTGTAGGTGAGCTGCACGAAGTCGAGCTTCTCGCGCCGGAGGATCTCCTCCAGGTCGTCGTGCCGGCGCCCGTGCGAGGTCGTCATCCCGACGTAGCGCACCCGGCCCGCGGCCTTCATCTCGCGCAGCACCGGCCAGTGCGCCTGCCAGTCGAGCAGGTTGTGCACCTGCATGAGGTCGAAGCGCTCCACGCCCCAGAGGTCGCGCGAGTGCGCCATCTGCCGGCGGCCGGGCAATGCGCCCACCGTCCAGACCTTGGTCGCGGAAAAAGCGCGCGCACCGGGCGGGCGCTTGAGCTCCGCGCCGATCACCGCCTCGGCCGAGCCGTACATCGGCGAGGAGTCCACCAGCGTGCCGCCGGCGGCCAGGAAAGCGCGCAGGATGTCGCCGCGCGCTCGGCGCTGGGGCGAGTCGGCCGCGCCCACGTCGAAGGTGATCCAGGTGCCCAGGCCCACAACGGGTATGCGCTCGCCGCTCGCCGCGACCGGGCGCGCATGGATCGTGGTCGTGGGCCGGGCTCGAGTCGGCAATGCTGCGGCGGCCATTGCGGCCCCGAGGAACCCCAACATTCCACGCCGGTCCATGAGAATCCCTCCGTTCGGCCCTTTGGCCCTTTAGACTACCGCGCGATGGACGTCCATCCCGTATTGAGCGCCCTCCTGCTTGGAGCGGTGGAGGGGCTCACCGAGTTCCTGCCGATATCGTCCACGGGCCACCTCATCATCGTCTCGCACCTGATGGGCCTCACGGACGAGAAGGACAAGGTGTTCGCGATCGCCATCCAGCTGGGCGCGATCCTGGCCGTCGTGTGGGAGTACCGCGCGCGCTTCGCCGCGATGCTCATGGGGCTCGGGTCGGATCCGGTGCAACGCCGCTTCGCCTTCAACCTGGCCGTGGCGTTCGTGCCGGCCGCGGTCACGGGGCTGCTCTTCCACAAGCAGATCAAGGCGGTGCTGTTCAATCCGGTGAGCGTGGCGGTGGCGCTCGTCCTCGGCGCTTTCGTGATCTTCGCCGTCGAGCGCTGGTACACGCGCCGCGGCGTCGCGCGGGTGGCCGCGGTGGACGAGATGACGTGGAAGGACGCGCTCAAGGTGGGCATCGCGCAGTGCTTCTCGCTCATCCCCGGCACCTCGCGCTCGGGCGCCACGATCATGGGGGGCATGATCGTCGGCCTGTCGCGCGCCGCGGCGACCCAGTTCTCGTTCTTCCTCGCGGTGCCGATCATGATCGCGGCGACCGGCTACTCGCTCTGGTCGAGCCGGAGCCTGCTCACGGGCGCCGACATGGCGCCCTTCGCCACCGGGTTCGTGACCGCCTTCGTGTTCGCGCTGCTCGCCGTGCGCACGCTCATCCGGTACGTGGCGAACCACGACTTCCGCGCCTTCGCCTGGTATCGGATCGCGCTGGGGATCGTGGTGCTTGCGTATTTCTACGGCTGACGCCGGGAAGTCAGCGCCCGACCCCTAGGCGAGCGCGGGTTCCTTCGTGTAGCGCCTGATGAGCGCCAGCAGCTGGTCTTCCTGGTAGGGCTTGCCCATGTACTCGTTCACGCCGAGCTCGAGGGCGTGGTTGCGGTGCTTGTCTGCGGTTCGCGAGGTGATCATCACGATCGGGATCGCCTTGGTGCCGGCGTCGGCGCGCACGTGGCGCGCGAACTCGAATCCGTCCATGCGCGGCATCTCGACGTCGAGCAGGATGCAATCGGGCCTGATGTCCTGCAGCTGCTGCAGGGCGTCCACGCCATCCTTGGCGGTTGCGATCTCGTAGCCTTCGCGCGTGAGCATGCGGCCGGTGATCTTGCGCACCGTGAGCGAGTCGTCGACCACCATCACCAGTGGCGCGCCCGACTTGCTCTTGGCCACCAGCGTTTCGGGCGCGGGCGCGGCGCGGGGCGCCTCGACGGCTCCGGGGTCGCCGCGATGCACCAGCTGCACCGGGTTCAGGATCAGCACCACCTGGCCGTTGCCGAGCACGGTCGCCCCGGCGATCCCGGACAGGCGCGATAGCTGCGGGCCGATGGTCTTCACCACGATCTCGCGGTTGCCGATGATCTCGTCGACGCGGATCGCGGCGCGCTGCACGCCGCTCTTCAGCAGCAGCACCGGGATCTGGCGCGCCGGGGTCGGCGTGTCGATCTCGCCCAGGAGCGGCAGCAGCGAGCGCAGCGCGTAGCGGTTGTCCTTCCACAGGATCTCGCCCTTGGCGACGACCTCGGCGTAGGGCTGCGCCTTGTATTCCTGGACCTGCTCGATCATCACCGTGGGCACGGCGAAGGTGGTGGTGCCGGCGCGCACCATCACCGCCTGCGTGACCGCGAGGGTGAGGGGCAGGGTGATGGTGAACGTGGTGCCGCGGCCGGCGGACGAGACGATCTCGATGCGACCGCCGAGCGAGGTGATCTCGTTCTTCACCACATCCATGCCCACGCCGCGGCCGGCGACCTGGCTCACCTCCTCGGCGGTGGAGAAGCCGGAGGTGAAGATGAACTGGGCGAGCTGCGCCTCGGGAAGCTCCACGTCGGCAGCGAGGAGGCCCGATTGCACCGCCTTCTCGCGGATGCGGGGGAAGTTCAGCCCCGCCCCGTCGTCGGCGATCGTGAGCACCACCTCGTTGCCGCGCTGCGCGGCGTCGAGCGAGATCTCGCCGATCTCGGGCTTGCCCGCGCGCGCACGCTCGGCCGGCTTCTCGATGCCGTGGGCGATCGCGTTGCGCAGCAGGTGCTCGAAGGGCGCGGTGATCTTCTCGAGGACGGAACGATCGAGCTCGGTCCGGATGCCCTTCAGCTCGAGGTTCGCCTTCTTGTCGAGATCCTTGGCGGTCTGGCGCACGATGCGGTAGAAGCGGTCGGAGAGGTTGCCGAGCGGCACGAGGCGCACGCCCATCAGCCCCTGCTGCAGCTCGCGGTTCAACCGCGCCTGGATGTGGATCGCGAGCTCTGTCTCGTCGATGTTCTTCTGCAGCCCCTGGTGCAGCGTGATCACGTCGCCGAGCGACTCGGCGAGGAAGCGCGTGAGCTCCTGCATGCGCGAGAAGCGGTCGAGCTCGAGCGGGTCGAAGTGCTGGCCGTGCTCCTCCTTCAGCTTGATCGTGCTCTGCATCTGGCCTTCGGAGGCGAGCTCGATCTCGCGCAGCTGCGTGCGCATGCGCCCGATGTTGTCGGTGAGGTCGACGAGCGCGCGCTTGAATGCCGCCATCTCGCCCTCGATGCGCGAGCGCGCGATCGATAGCTCGCCCGCGTCGTTCACGAAGCGGTCGATCATGTCTGCGTTCACGCGCAAAAGCGCCGTGCGTGCATCGCGCATCTCCGGCGGAAGCGCATCGCGCTCCGCGCGCTCCTGCACGGCCGCGGCCATCACCGCGATCGCGGCGGGCTTGTCCTTCTGGTGCTCGAACACCGCCGCCACCGGCACGTCGATGGGCTCGGCCTCGAGGTAGTCCTCGCCGCGGACCAGCCGCTCGAGCGCGGCGGAGAAGCGGTCGACGCGCTCCTCGATGTAGTCGAACTGCGCGGCGGCAGGCGCCGCGGCCTCGTCGGCGCGGTTCACCCCCTCCTCGAGCACGTGGGCGAGCTCGCCCAGGCGCATGAGGCCCGCCATGCGCGAGCTGCCCTTCAGGGTGTGCAGGTGGCGCTGCAGCTCCGCGGCGGGCGCGTGATCGGCGGGCGCTGCGCGCCAGCGCCGCACGCCCTCGGCGACGAGCGGGATGATCTCCTTCGCCTCGTCGAGGAAGATCGGCAGCAGGTCGCGGTCGACGTCGTCCTTGATCTTGCGCTGGTCCTTGCCGGCCTCGAACGCAGCCGGTGGAGCGGCATCTGCCGCGGGGCGCTCGGCGATCGCCTGTCCCTCGGCTTGCGCTGGCACCGGGACCGGTGGCGCGGGCTCGGGCGCGGGAGCCTCCAGGACCGGCTCGGCGGGAGCCTCTACGACCGGCTCGGCGGGCGGCTCCCACTCGGCCGCGGCCGGAGCGAGGCCCGGCATCTTGAGGTGCGTGCCCTCGCCGGTCAGGCGGGCGACGCGCAGCCCTTCGCGCAGCCCGGAGATCCCGGCGATCACGTCCCCGCGCGGGTAGGGTGCGGCGCGCCCGCGCAGCGAATGCACCATCGCCACGATGGCGTCCACGGCGGCGCGCGTGCCGGCAAGGCGCTCGGCGTTGAACTCGGGAACGACGTCGATGGCCTCGGCGAGCCATTTCTCAAGCGCGCTCGCGGTGTCGGCGAGCGACTCGAAACCGGTGGTGCGCGAGCTGCTGGCAAGCGTGTGCGCCGCACGCATGAACTCGGGTCTCACCGCCGTGAGCGGGTCGGCCTCGATCGCGCCCATCTCGCGCTCCATCGAGCGGGCGTGCTGCTCGGCCTCGTCGATGTAGATCGCGAAAAGCGCGGCTGAGAGTGTGACGCCGCCGATCGCGACGTCCGGCTCCGCCTCGGGCTGCGCCCCAGGCACGTCGGGCTGCGCTTCGGCACCGGGCGCGGCCGGCGCCTCGTCCGGCGTCGCCATCGCGACCGGCTCGGCTTCGGCCTCGAGCGGCTCCGACATGGCGGCGGGAATGGTGTCCGCGGGCCGCTCCTCGGGATCGATCTCCTCTTCGGCGGCGGCCGGCGGGGCGGGCGCGAAATCGAGATCGGCCGCGGCGGGCTCGGGATGTTGCGCGGGCGCAAGGTCCAGGGACTCGAACGCGAACGCCGGCGTGGGCTCGGCGGCCGGCTCCACGGGCGCGGGCTCGATCGCTGCGGGCTCGACTGCCGCCGTCTCGATCGCCGCGGGCTCGATAGCAGGCGTCGCGAGCGCGGCTTCGGCCGCGGACTCCGGCATCGCGGAGGCCGGTTCCGGTGCCTCACCGCTCTTCAACGCGTCGGCGCGGCGCTCGATCCCGGCCCCGTCGATGCGCGTGACGCCGGACTCCTTCAGCTCGTGCACCCAGCCGCGGAAAGAGGACTGCGCGAGATCGATGAAGTCGATGAGCGGGGCGCTGGCGGGACGGTCGTCCTTCAGCCACTTGTTCATGACCTGCTCGCACTGCCAGGCCACCTCGCCGAGGTCGTTCAGGCCGACCATCCGGCCGCTGCCCTTGAGCGTATGGAAGCCGCGGCGGATGACGGTGAGGGCCTCGCGGTCGTGCGGGGACTCGCGGGTCGCCGCAAGGCTGCCGGCGATGGTGGTAACCACCTCGGTCGCCTCCTCGAGGAAGATCTCGAGCAGCTCGCGGTCGACCTCGGCGCCGGGCGCGTCGACCAGCTGCACCACCTGCGCCGCCGGCGCCTCCGGCGCCTTGTCGGGGGCGAGCCCCTGGATCGCGTCGAATACGCCGGTCTGGTCGGGGCGCTCGGCCTCCTTGAGGGCCTGCAGTGCTGCCCCGCTCACCTTGAATATCTGCGTGTCGGCCACCGCGGCATCGCGGTTCAACTCGCCCACGGCCCGCTCCAGCTTCACGCGCGTGGTCTCCGCCGGCGATTCCTTCCAGTCCTCGTAGAGCGCGTGCACCTTCTGTTTCTGGACGTCGAGGTCGAGCGGCGAGACGGTACCGGTGCGCAGCGCCTCGGCCTCGAGCGCCATGTCGGGCTCGGCGAGGCCGAAGCGCAGCAGCGCGGGCAGCAGCACGTCGCGCGGGGAGGCCGATCCCTGCTGCAGCGCGGTGATGTAGAGGCCGAGCGCGGACAGGCCGTCGGCGACCATGTCGGCGGCTTCGCCGACGCCGTCGCAGGAGCCCTCGGCGAACTGCTGCACGCGCGCCATGACCGCGGCGTTGAGCGCGGCCGCGTCGGCGAGCTCCATGATCATGAGCGCGCCCTGCACCTGCGCGAACTGGCCCGCGAGCGGGGCGAGCTCCCCGCGGCGAGCGGCGTCGCGGAAGTAGCCGTCCAGCACCTGCTCGATGTTCTGGAGGTTGACCTGCACCTCCTGGCCCACCTGGAAGACGAGCAGCTTCTCCTGCGCGCGACGCGTCATCTCGTCGAGGAGCCCCCCCTCGATCGCGTCCATGGGCGGCAGCGATTCGCCCGCCATCGCGGCGCGCACGCGTTCGGTGACGGTCCTGGCCTGGCGCTGGAAGTCGGCGCCGAGGCGGAAATAGTTTTCCAGCGCCGACTCGACGAAGAGCAGCGACGTGGCGACCTCGAGGGCCTGCGCCTCGGAGGGCGGGATCGCCCGCGCCTTGAGGCCGGGGGCGACGTCGGAGAGCCGCACCATCACGGCCTGGATGTCGCGGTTGGGCAGGCGAGCGGCGCGGTCGGCGAGGACCAGGGCCTGCTTGCCGAAGGGCTCGAGCGCGGCGCGGTTGCCCGACGTGTACTTGAGCCAGGTGTCCTTCTGCTGCGCGGTGAGCTCGCGCAACTCGCGCACCAGCGAGGCGAGCTCCTCGTCGTCCGAGCCACGAATGGTGTCGGGCACCGTCACCAGGCGATCGAGGCCGTAGGCGTCCTTGAGCTCGGTCACGCGCGCCGAGACGTTGCCCGAGCGCGCTACCGCGAGCAGCAGGTCGCGGAACACGCGCTCGGACACCTTGCCGGCGCCATCGATCAACTGCTTGACCTGCTGGTCGACCTTGGCGAAGAGCGGCTTGGAAGCCGGCCCCACGTTGAGGCCGCCGAAGACCAGGGCGTCGAAGAACCCGCTCGCCGCGCTCCAGAACGCCCGGTTCGCCGTAGCGGTCTGCAGGGACTCGATCGCGCTCACCGCCGCCTGCATCTGGCGCAACGCCTCGGCGTTGTCGCCGCCCTTCAGCATCTTGAGCAGGCCCTGCTGGTAAGTGGAGCGCTGCAGCGCGAGCGCCTTGGCGAGCACCGCGTCGTCCAGGCTCTCGCCGGCGGGCGCCGGCGACAGCACGACGGAGAGGTCCGGGAAGAACAGGTCGCCCTCGTTGGCGTCGGCCGCGCCGCGCGCGTGGTTGAGCTCGAGGTACGGCGCGAGCAGGCGCATCGGGAAGTCGGCCTCTCCCGCCAGCAGCGTGTCGAGGTAGACGGAAAGCGCGGAGATGCCCTTCTTCGCCGCCGCTACCTCGCCGGGAAGCTGCACCGCGTCGCTGCCCTCGAGGTGCGCGACCAGCTTCTCCAGCTCCTCGTTGAAGCGCGTGGCGGCGGCGAGCCCGACCATCGCGAGCGCCCCGGTGGCCTGGTGCAGGTGGGTGAGGATGTATTTGACGGGGGCCCGCTCCGCGGGGGCGGCAGCGAGCTTGTCCAGGTTCTCGCGCGCCTGGTTGAGCGAGTGGTCGATCTCCGTCTTGACCCAGGTAAGCGGTCCGAGATCGAAGTCCTTGGGGTTCGCAGCCATTTCCGGTTCCGGTTGCGCGGCCTATTGGGCCGCGGTTCTCACAGCTTGAAGCCCGACACCGAGCTCTTGAGCTCCTGGGCCACGGCGGCCAGGTCGCGGATCGAGCCCGCGGCCTGCTGGGTGCCGCGCGTGGTCTGGCGCGTGATCTCGAGGATGTCCTGCATGTTCTGCGCGACCTTCGTGGTGGCGTTCGCCTGGCTCTGCGTCGCCTGGGAGATCGTCTGGATCAGCTGGGCGAGGTTCTTGGTCACGAAGTCGATTTCCGAGAGCGCCTGGCCCGCCGCGTCGGAGAGCTTCGCGCCCTCGACCACGCCGGTCGTGGACTTCTCCATGGCCGCGACCGCGTCCTGCGTGTCCGCCTGAATGGTCTTCACGATCGCGCCGATCTGCTTGGTCGCCTCGCCCGAGCGTTCGGCCAGCCGCTGCACCTCCTCCGCGACCACCGAGAAGCCCCGGCCCGCTTCACCGGCCGACGCGGCCTGGATGGCGGCGTTCAGCGCCAGCACGTTCGTTTGCTCCGTGATGTCCGAGATGAGCTCCACGATCTCGCCGATCTCCTGCGAGCTCTCGCCCAGGCGCTTGATGCGCTTCGAGGTTTCCTGGATCTGCTCGCGGATGTCGTTCATGCCCGAGATCGAGTTCTCCACCGCTGCGCGGCCCTTGTCCGCGGCCGCGAGCGAGCGCTGCGCGACGCGCGCGCCCTCCTCCGCGGTCGACGACACTTCCGAGATCGAGCGCGAGACCTGCAACACCTGCGCGGTCGTGTCCTCGATCTCCTTCGACTGGCGTTCGGCGGCGCCGAGCAGCTCGGCCGAGATCGTCTGCGCCTGCGCGGTCTTCTGCGTCACCTGGATGGCGGCGTTGTTCACCCCCGTCACCAGGGTCCTCAGCTCGTCTATGGTGTAGTTCATCGAATCGGCGATGGCGCCGGTGATGTCCTCGGTCACCTGGGCCTTCACCGTGAGGTCGCCGTCGGCGAGGTCGCCCATCTCGTTCAGCAGCCGCAGGATCGCCTCCTGGTTGCGCTTGTTCTCCCTCTCGGCCACCGCGGCGCTGCGGCGCGTGTCCGCGAGGAACACCAGCGCCATCAGCACCAGCACGAGGAAGAGCAGCAGCGAAGCCATGCCGATGGCGTAGAGCGTGGCGGCGGACTTCTCGGACTGGATCGCTTCCTGCACGCGGCCGACCGCGCTCTGCAGCTGCTCGCTCGCGGCCACCAGCGACGCGCCCGCCTGGCGCGCGGTCACCAGCTTCTGCAGCTCTCGCAGGATCGGGCCCACGTTCTGCTCGAAGGCCGCGAACTGCTTCTTGAGCTCGGCGTGCTTGGCGCGCGTCTCGGCGTCGCGCACCTGCGCGATCCCGAGGGCCTCGCTGCCGTTCTCGAGCGCCGCCAGCAGCGTGCGCAGGTTGTTGGTGTCCTTGCCGATCAGGAACGGCACCTCGGGATCGATCACCTCGGCGCCGAGGATCTCGGCCGAGCCGCGGCCCAGGCGCTCGGCGAGGAAGGTGAGGCGATTGGCGCGCAGCACCTGGCCCGGCGCCGATCCGGACTGCGACATGAGCCCGGTGAGCTCCTGCGACAGGGTGGCCATCTCCTCGGAGCCCACGCGGATCTGCGCGATGTTCTGCGCCAGGGCGACGAGGTCGCGCTGCGCGGCAAGGATGGCGGAGGCGGCCGCGGAGCTCTCGGGCCAGCGCTGGTTCAGCTCGTCCAGGCGGCTCTTCAACTCATCGGTCGTGCCCGCCGCAGGCACCGTCTGGCCGAAGGCGAAGCCGCCGCTCTGCAGAATTACGAGGAAGTTGGCGAACTCGTCGCGGCTGTCCTGCACCTGCGGGAACGCCGTCGCCTGCCCGCGCGCCGCGATGCCGGCGGCCTTCGCGAGGCGCTGCGTGTGGTACTGCATCTGCGAGGTGATGGTGATGTAGGTCGCGTTGATCGAGCGCGCGTTCACGTCGAAAAAGACCAGCGCCACGACGGTGAAGACGAGGAAAAGGGCTAGCGTGCCCAGTACCTGCAGCTGCGTGATGACGGGCCGCTCGCCGATGGCGGGCAGGCGGAAGCCTTCCATCGACCACCGGGAGGGCTGCAGCTTGTCGGCCGCCGCGGCCGCCGCCGCGGCCTTCGCCGCCTGCGGGCGCGCCTGCAGGTTCGTCATCGTCGACGAGGCAGGACGCGCCGCGGGCTTGGCCGTGGGGCCGCCCCCGAGCTTCTTGAAGAAATCCCCGAACGAGGACTTGGACTTCGCTGCTTGTACCTTTGCCATTCGCCTCTCCTAGGCACCCACTTCGAGGAACCGCTGCTCGCGCACCAGCGCCGGCATGTCGAGCTCCAGCCAGCGCGTCCCGCCCGCGTCGGTATACGTCGCGCCCACCCAGGCGGGCGCGTCCGCGGGACGCGCCGCCGCATTGAACTGCTCCGGATTGCGCAGCCCCAGCATGCGCGAGACCAGCAGGCCCGAGCCGGCCACGAGCCGCTCCGAGACCAGGATCACGCGGCGCTCCATGCCGGTGGAGATCGGATCGCGCCCCTGGTAGGCCGCGAAGTCGATGATGCTGTACAGGTTGCCGCGGACGTTGGAGACGCCGCGGAACCAGGAATGCGTGCGCGGGACCGTCACCGTCTGCGGCACCGGGATCACCTCGCTCACCTGGTGCAGCGCGACGAACCAGTTCTCCGCGCCCACCTGGAAGCCGAGCTTCGACGAGAGCGCCGCGCGTGTCGAGGCCGTGCGCAGCCGCTCCGCTACGGAGAGCTGGAATTCGCGCAGGCCGGTGCGTCTCGCCATCGTCGCCGATCCCTATCCCAGAGCCTTGATCTTCTCGATCAGCTCGCTCTCGTTCACGGGCTTGGTCACGTAGTCCTTCGCTCCCTGGCGCAGCCCCCAGATCTTGTCGGTCTCCTGGTCCTTGGTGGTGCAGATGATCACGGGAATGTGCTTGGTCTTCTCGTCGCGCGTGATGGCACGCGTCGCCTGGAAGCCGTTCAGGCCCGGCATCACCACGTCCATGAGGATCAGGTCGGGCAGGTCGGACTTGGCGCGCTCGATCGCCACCTCGCCGCTGTCGACCAGCACCACCTCGTAGCCCTTCTTCTTCAGCAGCCCGTCCATGAATGCGCGCTCGGTCGGCGAGTCGTCCACCACCATGATTTTCTTGATCGGCATCTGGGTCGCTCCGTCTTGTCCTTGGTTGTCGGCTACGCCGGGCTGCGCTGGGCGAGGTGCGACTCGACCGCCCGCAGCAGGCTTTCCTTCGTGAACGGCTTGGTCAGGTACTCGTCCGATCCCACCATGCGCCCGCGCGCGCGGTCGAACAGGCTGTCCTTGGACGACAGCATGATCACCGGCGTCCCGCGGTGCTTGCCGCTCTTCTTGATGAGCGCGCATGTCTGGTAGCCGTCGAGGCGGGGCATCATGATGTCCACGAAGATGAGGTCGGGCTGGTGGTCCGCGATCTTGGCGAGCGCGTCGAAACCGTTCTCGGCGAGGATCACCTGGCAGCCCGCCTGCATGAGGAAGATCTCCGCGCTGCGCCGGATGGTGTTGCTGTCATCGATCACCATCACGCGCACGCCCGTGAGGTTCTTGGAGTCCGCCACTGGATCCTCGTTGTAGGCCGGACGAAGCGCGGAAGGGGCGCCGCCCGCCGCAAAGGATGGCGGAGCGCCCAGTCCTCCGACGGCCCCCTGAAGCCATCGCGCCGGCACGTTCAAAGCCTGATCAGGTTATTCCTGTTGTTCAACCTAAACAACCGCTAAGTTCGCTCTCCTCAACCCTTTTGGGAAGAAGAAATCAGAACTCCACCATCTCGAAATCTTCCTTGCGCGCCCCGCATTCGGGGCAGCACCATCCTGTCGGGATGTCCTCCCATCGCGTGCCTGCCGCGATACCGTCGTCGGGCCATCCCTCGGCCTCGTCGTAGATGTAACCGCAGGCGAGGCAACGCCAGGTCTTGTAGGGCCGCGGGGCGGGCGCGCTCGAAGGCATAGGCGAAAGCGGGTGTGGTTGTTAGAATGCGGGCGCGCACCCTGAATCGATGGTACTGACCCCCGGTTGGCGCGCGCAACCGAGGCCGGATTTCAAGTGTAACCCCTCGCACCGCCTCGTGTTTTTCCCCGATGAACGACCCCGTCCCCTCGCTTCCGGTAGTGCTCACTTTCGCCGCAAGCGACCCCACGAGCGGGGCCGGCCTGCAAGCCGATCTGCTCGCCCTGGCGAGCATGGGCTGCTATCCCCTTTCCGTCGTGACTGCGATCACCGTGCAGGACACCGCCGGGGTCGAGTCGGTCCTGCCCATCGATCCCGACTGGGTGGCCGACCAGGCCCGCTGCGTGCTGGAGGACATGCCGGTAGCGGCTTTCAAGATGGGCATGCTTGGTTCTACCGAAATCGTGACCGTCGTGGCAGAGGTCGTTTCGGACTATCCCGACGTCCCGCTGGTCCTCGACCCGGTGTTCGCTTCGGGCCGCGGCGACGAGTTCGCGAGCGAGGACATGGTCGCCGCGATCCGCGAGCTGCTGGTGCCGCAGAGCACCGTGGTCACGCCCAACATCGCCGAGTTGCGCCGCCTCGCCGACGACGACGACGAGGACGCCAACCTCGCCGAGTGCGCCCAGCGCCTTCTCGACACCGGCTGCGAGTACGTGCTCGTGACCGGCACCCACGACTCGACGCCGGACGTGGTGAACACGCTCTACCATCGCGGCGGCGTGCTGCGCGCCGACACCTGGCAGCGGCTTCCGGGCAGCTTCCACGGGTCCGGCTGCACCCTGGCCGCGGCGCTGGCCGCAAACTTGGCCCGCGGCCTCGAGATAGGCGATGCTGTGTACGAGGCCCAGGACTACACGTGGCAGGCGCTCGCGCACGCCTTCCGCCCGGGCATGGGCCAGCACCTGCCGGACCGGCTCTTCTGGGCGCGCGAATCGGACAACGCGGACGGCGATGAAACGTGAACGCGCGCGCCTGAAGGGCCTGTATGCGCTGACACCCGAGTGCGCCGATACGGGCCTGCTCGCGGCGCGAGTCGAGGCGTGCATCGCCGGGGGCGCCGCCCTCGTGCAGTACCGCGCGAAGCACGCCACCGGGTCGGCCGCCCTGGTGCAGGCGCGGGCGCTTGCCGAGGTGTGCCGCGCCGGCGGCGTGCCGCTGGTCGTGAACGACTCGCTCGAGCTCGCCGCGGCCGCCGGCGCCGACGGCGTGCACCTCGGGCGCGACGACGCCACCGTGCGCGAGGCGCGCATCGCGCTGCCGCACGCACTCATCGGCGTGTCGTGCTACGCGGATCCCGAGCGCGCGCGCCGGGCGGCGCGCGAAGGCGCGGACTACGTCGCCATCGGGTCGATGTTTGCCTCGGCCACGAAGCCCGCGGCCGCGCGCGCGCCGCTCGAGGCCCTCGTGCGCGCGCGCGAAGCCTCGGGCCTGCCGGTGGCGGCGATCGGCGGCATCACGCTCGAGAATGCCGCCGCGCTCGTCGCCGCGGGCGCCGACATGGTGGCGGTGATCGCCGCGCTCTTCGAGGCGCCCGACACGCGCCTGGCCGCGGAACGTTTCGCTCGCCTCTTCGACGCCTGCGCGGGCGCAGACCACGATGCACGAACGCAGCCGCGACCTGTTTGAGCGCTCGCAGCGCCTGATCCCCGGCGGGGTGAACTCCCCGGTGCGCGCCTTCCGCGCCGTGGGCGGAACGCCGATCTTCTTCCGGGAGGGACGCGGCTCGCGCCTGGTCGACGAGGACGGACGCGAGTACATCGACTACGTCGGCTCGTGGGGGCCGCTGATCCTCGGCCACGCCGAGCCCGGCGTCGTCGCCGCGGTGAATGCGGCAGCGGCGCGCGGCCTTTCGTTCGGCGCCCCCACCGCGCTCGAGCTCGAGATGGCGGAGCTGCTCACCACGAGCCTGCCCTCGCTCGAGCAGGTGCGGTTGGTGAGCTCGGGAACCGAGGCGGTGATGAGCGCGCTGCGCCTCGCGCGCGGCTTCACCGGCCGCTCCGTGGTAGTCAAGTTCGAGGGGTGCTACCACGGCCACAGCGACTTCCTGCTGGTGAAGGCGGGCTCGGGAGCGCTCACCTTCGGCAACCCGACCTCGGCCGGCGTGCCCCCGGAGTTCACGGCGCACACGCTGGTGCTCGACTACAACGATCCGCAACGGCTGTCGGATGCCTTCGCGCGCTACGGCGACGACATCGCCACCGTCGTGCTCGAGCCGATCGCGGGCAACATGAACTTCGTGCGCCCGAGCGCGGAGTTCATCGCGACGCTGCGCTCTCTTTGCACCCAGCACGGCTCGGTGCTGCTGTTCGACGAGGTGATGACGGGATTTCGCGTGGGGCCGCAGGGCGCGCAGGGCCTTTTCGGCGTCACCCCCGACCTCACCACGCTCGGCAAGGTCATCGGTGGGGGGATGCCGGTCGGCGCCTTCGGCGGTCGGCGCGACATCATGCAGAAGCTGGCCCCCGTGGGTCCCGTCTACCAGGCGGGCACGCTGTCCGGGAACCCCGTGGCGGTGAGCGCCGGACTCGCGACGCTGCGCCGCGTGCTCGAGCCCGGATTCTTCGACCTCCTGGGACGCACGACGCGCTCGCTCGCCGAAGG
>Ga0307505_10000925_pt1 | contig 27226 bp, 23 predicted proteins | sample 23_S_MG_FD_202183 | JGI IMG/M metagenome (GOLD analysis project Ga0307505, IMG submission 202183) | Soil microbial communities from Populus trichocarpa stands in riparian zone in the Pacific Northwest, United States - 23_S | ecosystem: Environmental > Terrestrial > Soil > Riparian zone > Trees... | reverse complement strand
GCAACAGGGCCGCATGCTTGGCCCGCAGCGTGGCCTGATCCACGCCCGCACCGTACCACGCGCGGATCAGGAGTACAAGCTGTTATTTCCTGACAAGCCCTAAGCACGGCGACGGCAGCTCCTGTGCCGACATCCTCGCCGGCGGCGAAGGTCCGACCAATCTGCGGCGCCGCGCCCAGGAGATTGAAATAGGGTGCGGTGACGGCATGAACCAGCGGGCTGTAGGGATCGTCGCCGTCCGTCATCGTCAGTGTCGTGTTGCGAACGGCGGCGATCTCGCGGAACACGGTGCTGCGCTCGCGCCAGTCGAGAAGGTTGGCGGCCGAGACATTGTTTCGCGTGCTGCCGCCTCGACGGGATGCGTCTTCCCAAATCAGGGCTACTCGCTCGGCATGTTCGTACGGCAGCGGCCGTAGGAACAGCGCCCACACGACACTGAATACCGCCGTCGTCGCGCCGATGCCCAGCGCCAGAACGGCCACGGCCATGAGACCGGTCGTCGGTCGGCGCCAGTGGTAACGCAACGCCTGCATCAGCTCGTGACTCAAGGTCAACATGATCGTCGTCTCCCGGTGACTCTGGTGTGATTGCTGTCCCAAGGGGAGGAGAGTGGAGAACCTCAGTGGAGGAGGGCGGGAAGGCGGGCTCGACGTCGCATAACGGGCTTTCCGTCAACCAGGCACCCCTCAAATGTTTCCTATCCTCCTTGGTGATTACCGTTGATACCGCTGCCGCCCATCTCGCCGGCGCCCTTGCGGTGCCGGTCTGGATCCTGCTTCCCATCGGTCCCGACTGGCGGTGGATGTTGCACACGCCGGACAGTCAGTGGTACCCGACAGCACGGCTGTTTCGCCAGACAAGACTAGCAGCCTGTGGTGAAAGCCATTTCGCTGATCCTATCCCTCGACGAGTATCTGCAGCGAACCAACCAATCGAACGAAAGGTCGACCGGTGAGCGGCAATGACGCTGCGGACCACTGCTTCGGTTCTGAACGATCCGATTCCTCGCGGATGAACGCGGTAGCTGTAGGCGATGGATTCACCCGCCTACCTCGTGGACACGCATCACGGCTGCTGCCGGACAACTTCGTAGTCGCCCCGCCGTGCTCCTTCGCGAACCACCCATCCCGGTGCCACCTTGAACGTCCATCCATCTCCCGCGAACGTCGTGTTGTCGCGTCGCACGGGTGCCGATAGACGACGGGAACCGCCATCACTCGCGACGAGAACGCCGTTCTTCGCTTCGAGGCTGCCCCAGCCGCCCGAGGAGCGGTAGGCGCCGAAGTACACCGTTCCGACGTCCGGAATGACGACCGCGCCCCGCGTATCGAAACTGCCACTGCCCGTTCCGGGAAACAGGAGCACCGGACCGTCCACAAATCGCCGGCGCAGCTCCGCGATCCGCTCCTGCCGCTGTCGCTCGCGCCGCTGTTCGGACGCGCGGAGCTCGGGGCCGCCGTATCTGGCGGCAGACGCCGTGGCGTCAGCGGCTGGTTGGACCGCGAGCGCGCGCGTCACGAGCGACGCGAGATCGTCGGTGCTCCGCACGCGACGGGTCCAGTCGGGGGATGAGGCATCGAGCAGGAGGCCATAGGCGGGCCCGGACGTGTACGCAAACGTGCGAACGAAGCTGTCCTGTGTTTCCGCCTCGACGAGTTGGTCGAGCGCGCTCGCGATTGCGTCGGCCGTGATGTCTGCCGCGAGCACGGTACCGGTGTACTGGGCCAGGCCCTCCGTGATCTCGGCAGCGCGCTCGCTTTCGACAGTACCGGGGTAGAGCATGCGACGAGCCTGTCGGAAGGCGAGCGCGTCACCGACAGCGAGCGCACGCGGCTCTCCCGACGCCCGCAGCGCCCGTGCGAGCGCGCGCCACTCGAGCCGCAGCCAATACCGCCCGTCCACCGCGTCGAGATGCTCGCTCGCCAGCGCCGGCACGCTGAGTCCGAGCTGCGGCTGCGCGGCATGGAACAATTCGTGGAGCATCAGCTCCTTGCGGAAGCGGGGTGTCCCCATGACCATGAAGTCCCAGACGTAGGCGCCCCAGGTCGCGCCGCCCCACTCGAGGGGGGCATTCACAAGGCCGACCACCTGCGGCCGCGCCCCTTCTGGCGCCGCCTGACTCGTGGCCATCGTCTGCGTCCGCATGTCGCCGATCACCATCGGTCTGCACAGCGACACGCCCCACAGCCGGCCGCCGTCGCGCTCGCATAGCGCCTGGACTTCCTTGAAGTACTCCTGTGCGCGCTGTTGATCGACCTGTGCCACCGCCGGCAGCGCGTGGCCGATGACCACGTACGCCAAAATTGCCATGCAAAACGCTGGTATCCGCATTGCCCACTCCCTGGCGGTCTTTGAGATGCGCGATTGTAGTCCGACGGTCAACGACAGACACGCACCCGCCTCCGGGGCATCCTGCTGCCGCCGGCGGGCGAAAACGCCGACCGTTCTGAGAGGCACATGATCGGCGTCGGAGCGCCCCGGCTCGCTGACTTCGAGTTGGAGCGGTCACCGCGAGTACCAGCGCCACACGGGGCCCTGGCGGCGGAACGGACGGACGCCACCACCTGAGTTGATACCACACGAGAGCCATCCTCGGTAAACACGCAGTGGCACTACTGGCGCGGTAAAAGGAGCGTGTCGCTCCCGCACCCCGATGGTAGAGACGTCGTCGAGTTGATCGCAGTCACAAGTACTTCACCCGTCCCGCAGCCGCAAGTTCCGCGAACATTAGTGCTTCCGTGTCTCCATCATGCATTCTATTACCGGCTGCCTTAGGCACCCAGTAGTGATGTTGTTTGTCTTTTGCAAAATGGTCGAAGCCTGCCAATGTGATGCGTTCGACGCCAACTACGTCTAACAACCAGCACGTCACGATCAGGCCGCTTGTGGCCTGCAGCGGCTCCTTGTCGTCACGGAATCCACAACGCAAGCGCGATCGTGCCTGTACCTGGTGTCCGATGTCGGCAGAGAAGACGCGCGGGATGTCATACAGGTGCAGTGGCGTGTAGGCAGGGACGGCCTTTCTCGTTCCGCCCATAAAGATCACCGAGTCTGTGACCTGCCTGGCGTTTTTCGGACCAGTTGAGACTTGAGAGAATGGCGTCCTCCGGGCCAAGGGGGAGCCATGAAGAAGACGCGATTCACAGACGAGCCGATGGTCGGTATTCTCCGGGAGGCGGACGCAAAGCCGGTCCCGGAGGTCGCGAAGAAGCACGGCGTGAGCGCCCAGACGATTTACGGGTGGCGCAAGCACTTCGGCACGTTGGAGCCCGCAGACGTCAAGCGTCTGCGGCAGCTCGAGCAGGAGAATGGTCGGCTGAAGAAGGTCGTGGCCGACCTGACGCTGGACCTCGACATCTTGAAAGAGGTGTCCCGAAAAAAATGGTGAGCGCACGCGTGCGCCGGGAGCAGGTCGCGTTCGTGCAAGCGCGCGGCCGGTCTCACCGCCGCGCGTGCGCGTTGATTGGGATCGCCCGGTCGGCGGCCCGGTATCACCCGCGGTTGCCGCAGCGGGATGCCCCGGCGGTGCAGGCGATGCGCGACCTGGCCGGCCAGTATCCCCGGTACGGGTATCGCAAGATCCGGGTCTTCCTCGCGCGGCGCGGCCACGTGATGAGTGCGGAGCGGACGTATCGCCTGTGGCGACAGGCCGGGCTGCAGGTGCCGAAACGACGCCCCCGGCGCCGCGTCGCCACGGGGCGGCCGCGGCCGCTCCCGCCGACGGCCGTGAATCACGTGTGGGCATACGACTTCGTGCACGACACGTGCGCGGACGGTCGCGCGCTGAAGTGCCTCACGATCGTGGACGAATTCACGCGCGAGTGCCTGGCCATCGATGTCGCGGGGAGCATTCGCTCCGGGCGCGTCATCGAGTTGCTGACGCAGCTCGTCAGTGTCCACGGCGCGCCGCAGCACCTGCGCGCCGACAATGGGCCGGAATTTGTGGCCACGGCGGTGCTGCGCTGGACGCAGACAGCGGCCATCGAGACGGCGTTCATCGATCCGGGCAAACCCTGGCAGAACGGCACGAATGAATCCTTCAACGGCACGTTCCGGAACGAGTGCCTGACCCTGGAATGGTTCCGGAACCGGCTGGACGCGAAGGTCGGTATCGAACGGTGGCGACGTCACTACAATGAGGAGCGCCCGCACATGAGCCTCGGCGATCAGACACCCGCCGAGTTCAAGGCGCAGGTCACGACGAAGAACGGCTGGTTACAGGAAGAGCCCGAAGGCGCGGTTCTCCAATGACCACTGGGCCTAAGAAACCGGGCAGGTCAACACGACCGAAGTCGTGCATGCCTAGCGCCACGGCCCGCGAGTTTCAGCGGGTGGCCCTCGCGTTGGGTTTAGTGAGGCGGCGCCAGACTGGAAGCCACGAGCGTTGGACGCACGCCGACGGACGGTCTGTGACCATTCCGACACGGCGGGCGCGAAGTGGGTCCACCGCTCTACTTCAAGATTCTTCGACAACTCGGTGTGTCGCAGGAGGACTTCGACCGACTGCGATGAGCGCCGCCGTCCCAAAGGGAGAGTTGAGAGTTGGAGTGGGAGTGAAACGCCTCAGTGGAGGAGAGCGGGCGGGAGGGACCCACGTCGCATAGCGGGCTTTCCGTCAACCCGACACCCCTCCAATGCTTCCTATCCGCTTTACTCGATCTCGACGGCGCGACAGACGTGGCAGATGCGGCGCGGCAGTGTGGCTTCGGTCGGAATGAGAATTCACCTGTCGGTTGTCGTGTGTGTCGCCAGCATGGTAGCGCTCGGCGCCACTCGTTCCGTGCAGGGCGCGCCGATCAACTACTCTGAAACGGTGTCGGGCGACCTGGGAACCGCCTTTCCGGCACCCGTCTTGATGTTCGACCTCGGCAGCAATATCGTCAGCGGGACACTGTTCAACGACTTCAGCGGATTCGGCGATCTTGATGCGTTCGCGTTCTCGATTCCGACAGGTGCCCAGCTCACGAGTGTTTCCTACTCCTGGAACGTGGGACCGACTCCCGTGACTGGTGCTCCGAACGTCACGTATGTCCGGTGGTTGCTCGGCGACGGCAACACGGATCCGCCAGCCCCAATCCGATCGCACTCTTTGCCTTGGCGTTGCCGCTCGGGAGCGGAACCTACTCGGTCTTGAACTCCGGCATCGGCGGAAACTGGTCGTCCGATTACACGATGGCGTTCACAGTGAATTCCACCGTGCCGGAACCAGCGACGCTCACCCTCCTGAGTCTGAGTGTTGCCGCCGGCGTCGCACAAGTGCGTCGGCGTCGGGTCGCGCTTCACCGCGGCTGATCTTGCCCGCCCTCGTCTTCCGTCGCGACGCGTAGCGTGCGAGCTTCGGCCACGAGCCGAAACGGCCAGTCCCCCAACCAGGGCCCATGAGACGCGAAGGGCGTCGAAGTCCGCGACCAGCTGGCGTCGCCAGCCGTCTGAGGGCAGCGTTCGACCTCTACGATCTCGGGATCGACGATCGGAGCGATGCCGTCATTCTAGCGCGGGCCCCGGCATCAGCGCCCGGTTGGCTTCGTACCGACGCGCATCGCGCGCGTCATCGGCCGTCCTGCGTCGTGCCCGCCGCGTCCGTCATGGCTTCGAGCGCGCCGAGGTTCAGCGCCGCCACACCGGACCGCAGCGTGTTCACGTCCACACCGCGGCCCCGGGTGTTCACCAGGAAGCGATCGGCCACCACCACGGAGAACTCGTTGCCGCCGCTCTTCGAGGACTTCTCGTGGATCATCCGGCCGTCCTCCTTGCGCGTGCGCTCGTAGCCGTCGTCGCTCTCCCGCTCGCTCTGCACGTTCATCCATCCAGCCAGACCCATCAGCCCGCCCAGGCCGCCGGTGTCGATGATCTCGAGCGTGACGTCCTGCTCGCCCCCGTCGCCGTACTGGCCCTCGGCGCGCGACACCGTCAGGCCGAAGGAGGTCCTCTCGGCCTCGCTGCTCCGGCGTGCCAGGCCGGCAAACGTCTCGGGCACGAACGGCCTGAGCTGCGCGATGTCCACGGGTTCGACGCGCGTGCCGCCGCCGAGGAGGGTCCCGAGGCCTTCGACGGCCGCGCTGACGGCCGCAGCACTATCGCCCCGTCCGGCGGCAGCCTCCGCCTTCCTGGCGCTTTCCTCCATGGCCCGCCCCATCTGCTCGAGGCGCCCGAGCGGGCTGCCGGGATCGACCGCCGTGGCATTCCCGGCCGCGCCGCCGCGCAGGACGTTGGCGCCCATCATGCCGACGCCCGTCACCGTGCCCACCACTGCGGACATCACGACGCCGACGACGATGGTGCAGATCACCACGACGGCCGTGTAGCCGGCGGCCTTGTCGTCCGGGCACCGCATCAGGCGCGGCAGGCCGAGATACAGCAGATAGATGCCGTACAGTCCTCCGAGCAGCGCCACGACGCCCAGTATGGGCAGCACCTGGAACAGTCCGCCAATCCACGCAGGCGTGAAGGCGTACGCGGCAACCTTGAAGGCTTGAGCGCCGTCCTTCTGCGCGCCGAAGGTGGGCGCCAGCGCGGTGATGATTGCGCCGACCAGGAAGACGGCGAGCACGCCCATGATGACCGTGAACACCGCCACGCTCAGACCGGTGAAGAGCGGTATCCGGTAGGTGCCGATGAAGGGAAGCGTGCGGCCGAGGATCGGCCCGCCGATGAACCCGGCCGCCGCGCTGGCGGCGGCCAGCGGCACGACGTAGCCGGTGATGACCGTGGCGCGGGGGATCGACTCTCCGGAGATCAGCATCCGTCATCACGCGGTCTCGGCGCGCCAGGATCTTACAGCGGCGGATTCCCTTTGAGGGTGTTCCTCGCACACCACGCGACGCCGTGGGTTACGCTATGCCAGCTGACGCGAGCGATCGTCGGCAACAGCTGCTTTCTTGGAGACGACGCATGAATAGATTCCTCCGGCTTCTGTCTGCCGCCGCGTTGGCGGCCCTTACCGTGCCCCTGGCGGCGCAGCAGGACGTGCCGATGCGTGGCAACACGCCCGTGGCACCACAAGGCATCAAGATTCCCCCGCTGCCAGACGCGCCGGTCCGCTACGAGACCGCGGAGGGGCAGACCATTCGCGTGAGCGTCTACGCGCGCGGCTTCCAGAATCCCTGGAGCATGGCCTTCGTGTCGGACGACACGATCCTCGTGGCCGAACGTGGCGGGGCCATCAAGGCCGTGCGCAACGGCGTGGTCGATCCGAATCCCGTGCCCGGCGCGCCGGTGGCCCGCGCCGCGGGGCTGTCGGGTACCGACCTGGCGCTGCACCCGGACTTCGAGCGCAACCGCGCCGTGTACATCAGCTACACCAAGCCGCTCGACCCGCCGCCCGGCACCGCTCAGCCAGCCGCGCCTGCGGCAGGACGAGGTGGCCGTGGCGCTGCGCCGCCAACGACCCTCGCCGTCGCGCGTGCGACGTGGAACGGCAAGGGGTTCACCGACACGAGGGACATCTTCGTCGGCGAAGGCGGCAGCGGCGGCCCGATCGCGTTTGGCGGCGACGGCATGCTGTACGTCGCGCACGGAGGCGGCGATACGCAGAACACCAATACCCTCAGCGGCAAGGTCCTGCGGCTCACGGACGAGGGCAAGGTGCCACCCGACAATCCGTTCGTCGGCCGCGCTGCCGCACGGCCCGAAGTGTTCACGATGGGCCACCGGACGTTCCTACGGATGGCGAAGCACCCGCTCACGGGCGCGATCTGGCAGATCGAGAACGGGCCGAACGGCGGCGACGAGGTGAACATCCTGGCGCCCGGCGTCAACTACGGCTGGCCACTCGTCAGCCTCGGGCGTACATACGGTGGACCGTGGCAGGGACCGTTCACGAAGGAAGGGTTCCGCGATCCGATCGTCTACTGGATGCCCGCGATTGCCGTGTCGAGCATCACCTTCTACACGGGCGACCGGCTGCCGAAGTGGAAGGGCGACGTGTTCGTCACCGGCATGCGCTACGGCGAGATTCCGGGCACGGGGCAACTGCACCGCATCCTGATCAACAAGAACCTCGAGGAGCTGCGGCGCGAGCCGCTCCTGGCCGATCTCCGGCGGCGGCTCCGCGACGTGAAGCAGGGCCGGGACGGCCTGCTGTACGTGCTCACCGACGAGGCCGACGCCGTGATGCTGCGGATCGAACCGGCCGAGTGAACGGTCTTCGGCCGCCGAGGAGAGCGGGAGGGAGGGACCGACGTCGCATAGCGGCTCTTCGGTTAACCTTCGACCCCGCTGATCTTGTCTATCCGCGTCAGGTCTGAGATGGTCCAGTTTCTAGCGAGGCCCGGCCTCAGACCCGCGAGCATGGCGCGGAAACGGGCCTCGCTAGAAACCAGTATCACTGGCCCGCGCTCCGCGCGGGCGTAGACGTCTTGACGGCTGAAAACTTGACTCAAAAGAGAAGATTCGAGACCGTCAAGACGTCTAGCGTTGGAACCGGAGGCCTCGTGATCTTCCACATCACCACGGCGCAAGCGTGGGACACGGCGGGCGCGGCCGGCGCCTACGCGGCCGATTCGCTGGCCACGGAGGGCTTCATCCACTGCTCCGAGGCGGACCAGTACGTCTGGGTCGCCAATCAACGATTCCTCGGACGCCAGGACCTGGTGCTGCTGCACATCGACGAGTCGAGGCTGACGGCGCCCGTGCGTCGAGAGAATCTCGAGGGTGGAGAGCGTCTGTTCCCCCACGTCTACGGCGCGCTGAACCTGGACGCGGTTGTCCACGTCGCGCCGTTTCGGCCTTCGGCCGACGGCTCGTTCGCCTGACTAGCGAGGCTTCGCCTGGGTCCAACGCGCATGCGGTTCCGCCCCGCGGCGCGGCATGGCGAGCGTGAGAGCGCCGGCGGCCAGGAGCGATGCCGCCAGGACGCTCAGCGCCAGCAGCATGTTGCCGTTCGGGTGGGCGGCGTCCCGCGTGGCGTCTCGGATGGCGCCCAGCACGAAGGGGCTGACGTAGCCGGAGAGGTTGCCGACGGAGTTGATCCACGCGATGCCGGCCGCGGCGGCGGTGCCCGAGAGCATCGCCGTCGGGAGCGACCAGAACGTGGAGGTCGCGGACATCACGCCGGCCGTGGCCACGGTCAGGCACGCCAGCCCGGCCCAGCCGGACAGGCTCGGCAGCCCCGACAGGAAGAAGAACAGGGCGCCGACGCCGGCCGATCCGGCAATGTGCCAGTGCCGCTCGCCGCTGCGGTCGGAACTGCGAGCCACGACCACCATGACGATCGCGCCCACGCCCCACGGAATCGTCGACACCAGGCCCACGCGCCACGGGTCGGGGGAAATGGTCTCGCTGATGATCTGGGGCAGCCAGAAGGTCAGGCCGTAGTTGCCCATTACGGCGCCGAAGTAGATCGCACAGCACGCCCAGACGCGCCAGGACCGAAACGCGTCGAGCACGCCGCTGGCCGTGTGGCCTTCGGCGCGCTTCCAGGCGTCGTCTTCGACCAGACCCGTCCGGATCAGCGTGCGTTCGGCCGGCGTCAGCCACGCCGCAGTGTCGGGCCCGTCGTCGAGATAGCGCAGCACGAACACGCCCACGACGACGGACGGGAGGCCCTCCAGGAGGTACAGCCACTGCCAGCCCCGCAGACCCGACACGCCGTCCATGCCGCTCAGGATGGCTCCAGACACGGGGCCGCCCACCACGCCCGCCAGCGCGATCGCCGTCATGAAGAGCGCCACCATCTGCGCCCGGTGCGCGCGGGTGTACCACTGCGTGAGATACCAGATCACGCCGGGGAAGAAGCCGGCCTCGGCCACGCCCAGCGTGAACCGCAGCGCGTAGAAGCCGGTGACGCTGTTGACGAACATCGTCGCGGACGAGACGACGCCCCACATGATCATGATGCGCGCGATCCAGATTCGCGCCCCGACGCGGCGCATCAGGAGGTTGCTGGGCACCTCGAAGAAGAAGTAGCCGACGAAGAACATGCCCGCGCCGATGCCGTACACCGTGTCCGAGAAGGCGAGGTCGGCTTGCATCTGGAGCTTCGCGAAGCCCACGTTGACGCGGTCCAGATACGCCAGGATGTAGCAGAGGAAGAGGAACGGCATCAGCCGCCGCGTCACCTTGCGGTGCGTGCGCTGCTCGAAACGCCGCTCGAAACTCTGCTCGGCGGCTTCAACCACGAAGCGCGTTCCGTATCTCGACGATGGCCTCCACGGCGCGCGGGTTCTCGAGCGAGGTGAGGTCTCCAAGGTCCTCTCCGAGATAGGCGGCACGAATTACGCGGCGCATGACCTTGGCGTTGCGCGTCTTCGGCAAGTCCGGTACCACGAGCACCACCGACGGTCGCAGCGGCTTGCCCAGCCGCTCAACCACCAATGCACGCAGCTCCTCGATGAGCGCGGGCGACGTGGCGACGCCTGGGCGCACGACGCAGAAGCACGCCAGTGCCTGTCCCTTCAGCTCGTCGGGGATCCCGACCGCTGCGGCTTCGACCACCGCGGGATGCTCGACGAGGACCGACTCGACCTCCGCGGGGCCCAGGCGCTTGCCGGCGATCTTGATTGTGTCGTCGGACCGGCCGAGGACATACCACAGGCCGTCGTCGTCGATGGCGGCCCAGTCCCCGTGCACCCACACCCCGGGGAAGCGCGACCAGTAGGTTTCCTCGTATCGCTGCGTGTCGTTCCAGAAGCCGTGCGTCATCCCCATCCACGGCGCGCGGACCACCAGCTCACCGACCTGGCCGCGAACCGGCCGCCCCTGGTCGTCCACCACGTCCGCCGCGATGCCGGGCGGAGGGCCGGAGAACGCGGCGGGCTTGAGCGGCGTCATCACGCAGCCGGCCAGGAGGCCGCCCGACACTTCCGTGCCCCCGGAGTAGTTGATGATCGGCAGCGCGCTCCCGCCCACCACGTCGAAGAACCATCGCCAGGGTTCCGGGTTCCACGGCTCGCCCGTCGAGCCGAGGATGCGCAGCGACGACACGTCGTGCCGGCGGACGGGTGCGTCGCCATGTCGCATGAGCGAACGGATCAGCGTGGGGGAGACGCCGAGGATGTTGACCTGATGACGTTCCACCAAGGCCCACAGGCGATCGGGCCCCGGGTAGTCCGGCGCGCCGTCATACAGGAGCGCGGTGCCCCCGAGGAGCGTCATGCCGAAGAGCTCCCACGGGCCCATCATCCAGCCGATGTCGCTGACCCAGTACATGGTGTCGCCGGCGTGCACGTCGTGGGCGTGCATCATGTCCTGCGCGGCCTTGATGGGGAAGCCGCAGTGGCTGTGGACGGCGCCCTTGGGACGGCCCGTCGTGCCCGAGGTGTAGAGGAGCATCAAGGGGGCGTCGGCCGGCATGGGTTCCGTGGCGCAGGTCGTCGGTTGGCCCGCCACGAAGTCGGTCCACGACACGCCCTTCGGACCCAGTGCCGCGGTGTCGCCCAAGCGGGCGACGACCACCACTCGGTCGACGCTGGGCGAGGCCAGCACGGCCGCATCGGCAGCGGCGCGCATGGCCACACGCTGACCGCGTCGCCAGAAGCCGTCGGCCGTGAAGAGAAAGCGCGCGCCGGAGTCTTGCAGGCGAGACGCCACGGCGTCCACGCCGTAGCCAGAGAAGAGGGGGAGGACGATCCCGCCCAGCTTGATGACCGCGAAGAACGCCGCCGCCAGCTCGGGGCACATCGGCATGAAGAGCGCCACGCGGTCGCCCGACCGGAAGCCCGCCGCCTTCAGGCCGTTCGCGCACTGGTTGGTCAGCTCCCACAGCTCGCGGTACGAGAGCACGCGCACCGTGCCCTCTTCGCCTTCCCATCGGATGGCCGCCTGCGTGGCGGTGTCGGTGCTCTGCCATTTATCCAGACAGCTCTGGACGATGTTCAGGCGTCCGCCCACGCACCAACGTGGCCATGCGGGGCCGCGCGACAGGTCCAGGATCTGGCGGTACGGCTCGTCGAACACGACGCCGATTTCGTTGAGCACGGCCGGCCAGAACCAGTGCGGCTCATCGACGGACCTGCGCAGCAGCGCGTCGTACGTCGCCACGCCGTGGCGGTCCATGAACGCCTTCACTCGGCTGTGCTCGATGTGGGCCGGCGTGGGGCGCCACGCGATCTCGCCCCCGAGGATGGACTGCGCGTCGGACACCGACGGATCTTACTGTGTGTTCGGTGAGGGCCTGGTGGTGCGAGAAGTGGCCGAGCCTACAATGAGCTCATGTCCCGAGATGCCCTGGCGCTCGTCATCAGCGCCGTTCGTACGCCGATCGGCGCCTTCGGCGGCGCGTTCAAGGATGTGGGTGCGCCCGAACTGGGCGCGGTGGCGGCGCGCGCGGCGCTCGAACGGGCCAGCGTCTCTGGTAGCGACCTGGATGATGTCGTCATCGGCTGCGTGCTGCAGGCCGGCACTGGCATGAACGTGGCGCGGCAAGTGGCCATTCGGGCCGGTGTGCCGGTGACGGTGCCGGCCGAGACGGTGAACCGGGTGTGCGGTTCGGGCTTGCAAGCGGTCGTGCACGCCGTGGAGGCCATTCGCGGCGGGTACGCCAGGACCGTGCTGGCGGGCGGCACCGAGTCGATGAGCCGCGCGCCCTACCTGTTGCGCCAGGCACGATGGGGCCTGCGGCTGGGACACGGCGAGGTGGAGGACAGTGTGGTGCTGGACGGCCTGAGCTGCGCCCTCGAGCAGTGCCACATGGGCATCACGGCGGAAGAGGTCGCGCGGCGTTGCGGTGTGTCGCGGGCCGAGCAGGACGCGTTCGCCGCCGAAAGCCAGGCGCGGGCGGAACGTGCGATTGCGGCCGGCGTGTTCGTGGACGAGATCGTCGCCGTGCCGACGCCGGGTCCGAAGGGCGCCACCAAGAGCGTGACGGTCGACGAGCACCCGCGACCCGGAACCACGGTCGAGCGCCTGAGCACGCTGCGCCCGGCGTTTGCGGCCGACGGCACCGTGACGGCCGGCAACGCGTCGGGCATCAACGACGGGGCCGCGGCGCTGGTCGTGACGTCCGAGGCCGTCGCCGCCGGACGTCCGGTGATGGCGCGGGTGTTGTCCTACGCCGTCGTGGGCGTGGAGCCGCGCCTGATGGGGCTGGGCCCGGTGGGCGCGGTGCGTCTGGCGGTCGATCGCGCGGGCCTCGCCATCCAAGACATCGCGCTCTTCGAGATCAACGAAGCCTTCGCCGCGCAGGCCGTGGCGGTGGTGCGCGAACTGCGGCTCGACCCGGCCACAGTGAACCCGCGCGGCGGCGCCATTGCCCTGGGCCACCCCATCGGCGCCAGCGGCGCCCGCGTCCTGACGACGCTCATCTACGCGCTGCGCGCGCGGGGCGGCGGGCTGGGCGTGGCGTCGCTGTGCATCGGCGGCGGGATGGGCATCGCGATGACGATCGAGGTGTGACGACGCTAGACGTCGTGAACGATCGGATTCTTAAGAATGAGTCGCGTGTTCTTGAAACGCTTGTTGGTCTGAGGCGCAGCCTCGCTAGAAAACTTGACCGCTTGAAATCCAACCAAATGAGTCAAGTTTTCTCCGCCCCGCGAAGCGGGGCCAAAAGACACTGCTCTAGCGAGGCGGAGCCTGCCCGCTTGTTGGTCTGAGGCGCAGCCTCGCTAGGCCTTCTTGAAGACGCCGACCTGGGAGAGGATCGCGATAAGCAGGGCGGCACCCGCCAGTGAGACGGCGAAGCTCAAGATGCCGCCGACGGGTGCGATACCCAGCAGTCCTGCGATCCAGGCGCCCAGCCCAGATCCAATCACGCCGACCAGTATGTTGGCGACCGCGCCCATCTGCGCATTGGTCTTCATGATGATGCTTGCCAGCCAACCGACGAGTGCGCCGATGAGCAGCGTGATGATCAGGCCCATGTCCGTCCTCCTCTGGTGATTGACGCCATCAGCCCCCGGGGTGGGGACTACCGAAACGCTTTGCCGGCCATTCGCATGATGTCGTCCAGCGAATTGCCGTCGCCGTTCATGTCGAGCATCGAGGCGAGTCCAGGCGAGGCGCCGCCCGGCGTGGCACCACCTGCGGACTGGCCGCCAAGTAGGCCACCCAACAGGCCGCCGAGGCCGCCCGACGTTGGCTGTGCCGTGTTCGCTGCGCCCGGCTGCCTCGCCATGTAGCCGGCGACCAGCATGGCGAGCATTGGCAACATCTTCTTGAGGAGTGCCGGGTCCAGGCCCGATTGCGACGCGGCGCTCTGCGCGACCGTCCGACTCACGTCCTTGGATCCGAAGATCTGCCCGAGGACGTCGTTACCACGGGTCACGTTGGTGGGCTGAGGCGACAACACGTCATCGAGCAGGCCGCCGCCGCCGAGTTGGCCCAGCAGACCACCGAGCCCTTCGAGGCCCGTGGGTTGCGACTGCGCCTGCTTCTTGAGTCCGCCGAGAATGGCCGGAGCGAGCGCCGCGGCGCCGCCGGCTGCCTGAGCCTCGCTGATGCCCAGTTCCCGTGCCATCGACTGGAGGCCGCCCATCTGCGCGAGGATGTCCGTGATCTGCATGTGCTTCACTCCTTGGCTCGTGGTTGTGCCGCCCGTTCAGTCCAGCAGGTCCTGGGGTACGTTGCCGCCGTTCGCGGCGATGCGCGCGAGGACGGTCTTGTGCAGCCAGACATTCATCTTGGCGGAGTCCCCCATGAAATCCGCCGGGCAACCGAGTTCGACAGCCAGTTCCTTTCGCGCGGAGAGGCTGCTGTCGATATCGAGGAGCTTCAACAGATCGACGATGGAGATCCGCCAGTTCAGCTTCTGCGGATTTGCCGCTGCGCGCCGTTCCAGTTGTGCGACCACGTCAACCAGCGCCACCGGCTCGGGTGCCGGAGGGGCAATTGCGGTCGTGACAGTGCTCGAGGGGGAGGCAGGCAGCGGAGGAGTGGGTAACGGCGCGGCTGCTGTGCCGCCGATGCCGAGTTTTTCGAGGATCTTGCCGAAGAATCCCATGACGCGCTCCTTACGGGGCCGGCGGGAGAGCGCGTCCCGGCCGGATTGCAGGGACGCATACCGACACGTGATAAGACCGATCAGATAGGTAACACATCACAGGGGTGACGGGTCACTATCTTTGTCGTTTCGGGGAGCGATGACGGGACCGCCAGCCGGTCGAGCTGGCCCTCGGTCTATTTCCGAGAACGTCGCGCGCTCACCACCTCATCGAGCAGCGCCTCGACGCGCGCGAGCACGGTTGGCCAGCGGTACTCGCGCTCCACATAGGCCAGGCCCTGACGCCCCAACTGCGCTCGTTCGGCCTGGTGGCCGAGCAGGAAGTCCAGCCCAGCCGTGAACTCGCGCTGAGACCGGTAGTGTAGCCCCCCGTTGGCGCGTCGCACCTGGCCTTTCAGCACCGCGCACTGCGCGTTGACCAGCGCCGGCACGCCGCGGTTCCAGGCCTCCAGGAGCACGATGCTCAAGCTCTCGTAGGGAGACGGCACCACCAAGGCCTGCGCGCCGGAGAGGAGCGCATCGCGCGCGTCGTCGGTCACGTACCCCAGCGCGCGGATGCGCGGGTGATCGGGCACGCGAATCTTGGCGGGTCCGGCCAGCACCAGCGTCGTGTCGCCCCCGCCCGCCACGTACTCCTCGAAGTACTCGAGCAGCGTGTGGCAGCCCTTGTTGCGATCCACCCGCCCGAGGTACAGGACGTAACGCGGCGGCACGCCGAGAGCCGCGCGTGCCTGGTCCGAGACGGCTGTGGCAGGCGACGCGTCGAGCCCCATGCCGATCGTCGTTGCGGGACGCAGTGGCCCGCCCGCACGTGCTTCCACCAGCAAGGCTTCCTCGGGCGTCAGGAAGATGTATCCGGCGGGCGTGCGGAAGAAGTCCTCCAGGATGTCGAGATCCAGCGCGCGGTCTTCCTCGGCCGTTGGCAGCAGCACGGCGCGGTCCGCCACGATCGGCAGGCCGAAGAAGCTGGGGCTGTAGCGAAACGTCCAGAAGAGCACCAGATCGTACTCGGCACCGTGCGTGCGCAGGTGCTCGAGGAGCTGCGGCACGTCAGGGCCGTTCTCGGCGAACCACGCCTGCTGGCGCGCGTGCGCGGTGGGGCCGTCGAAGACTTCGTCGCTGAGGTCCGAGAAGGGCCCCAGCTGGCGCTGGCGACGGACCGGGAATCGGACCACGCGCACGCCGTGCTCGACGGTTTCGCCCGCCGGGTGCGCGTTGGCCCATGTCACGTAGTCGCGGGCGCAGCTCGTGAGGACGGTGACCGAATGGGATCCGGCCAGGCGCTCGGCCAGGGCTCGGCAGTGCGCTTCGGAGCCGCCAGCGATGTCGGCGCCGTAGCGCTGAACGACGCAGGCAAGCTTCACTTGGGCTGGGCGACCTCTTGCCGCAGCCTGGCCGTCTCGATGGCCAATTCCTGCACGCAGGCAAAGAGCACGGCGTTCACGCGCCGCTGGCGCTCGAAGTTGTCGCGGTTGTATTCGAAGAGCCACCGGACCATGGGCAGCACCAGGCGTCGCTTCACGAATGTCACGACGGCGGCGGCGCCGGACGCACGGTGCGAGTCGAGGCGTAGCGCCGTCTCGAGACGCCAGGTGGCTGGGTCGCCCAAGAGCTCCGGCAGCAGCAAGGCGTTCGAGGTGCCGCTGTCCACGCCGGCGTGCAGCACGCGCTCGACGTCCGCAAACAGCTGGGCATCGGCGAAGGCCGGCGACGCGCCGTGGCGCAACAAGTCCGCGCGCAGTCGCTCTCGTACCCGGCCTTGCAGGTCCGTCATCACCACATCGACAGACACGCTTGCAGCCAGGTCAGTTGCCGAATCCGTCACGGATCCCCGCGCGAACTTGTACGTTGGCGCTGCTGGTGGCGACGATTCTGTTGTTCTGCTTCAAGCGAAAGAACACGCGATAGGTGCCCGCCTGGCGAAAGACGTGCTCGGTGGACCAGCGTCGCTTGATGCTGCTGACACCGGCCTCGTAGGGGTCGCAGTCCTCGGAGCTCTCCGACTCGGTGCCATCCCCCCACGCCCACTCGATCGAGGGGCAGTAGAACTGGGCGTAGTCGTCGGCTCCGCCCTTCACATCCACCACGAGCCGGACGCGCAGCGGCGAGAAGCCCACGGGCGGGTTGGCCTTGAGTGATAAACTTGGCTTCTTGTCTTCCTCGGCTCGCGCAACGCCGTAAGCAAGTGGCGCGGTAAACGCCACGAGCAACAGGGCGATCGGCCTTGACGCGAGGTGCAAGATGGCCATCGTTGGTTCCCTTCGAGGAGCTGACAATGCCGATTGTACGTCCCAGTCGCGAGGCTGGACAAGCGCGTTTCGGCTGTCGGAGGCTTCCCGTCGATGCACACGGTTCACAAGTCACCACGCGTCTTCGTCGGCCAGCGGGGCCCGCTCGACGGCGACGCCGACCTGCTGGTGCTGCCCGTTTTCGAGAACGACGACCTGGCCGATCAGCCCGCGCTGCTGCGCGCCACGAACGGCGACATCGAGGCAGCTCGAGCACGGCTGGAGTTCCGCGGCACGCTCTACGAGGTCTATCAGACCCACGCCGTGCTGGCGTCCGGGCGGACCGGACGCGTGCTCCTGGTCGGCGCGGGGCCCCGCCCCGATCTGACCGACGATCGCCTTCGTCGCGTCGCCGCGACCGCCGGCCTGGCCGCTCGACAGCGCCGCGCGCCCCGGGTGATGCTGGTCCACCGGGCCGTTGACACGGTACCGACGGGCCGGGCCGCCGAGGTGTTGACCGAAGGGTTCACGATGGCGAACTTCGAGGGCGCTTCGTTCAAGTCGTCGCCTGAGGTGTCGTGGCTCGCGTCGGTGGAGCTGTGCATGGCCGGCGTCGCGGGCGACCTGGCCGCGCACGTGGCGCGTGGCCTGACGATGGGCGAGTGCTCGAACATCGCGCGCGCCATGGCGAACGAGCCCGGCAATCGCCTGACGCCTCGCATCTTTGCCGAGCGTGGGGCGGCGCTGGCGGCCGAGGCCGGGTTGCGCGTCGATGTGCTGGACGAGACGCGCATCGCGTCGCTGAACATGGGGATGCTGATGGGCGTGGCGCGAGGCAGCCACGAGCCCCCGCGCCTGCTGGTGTTGGAGCATCTTCCCGCCGGCGCGCCGGCCCACGTCACCCTGGGCCTGATCGGGAAGGGCATTACGTTCGACACCGGTGGCATCTCGATCAAGCCGGCCGAGAACATGGACAAGATGAAGGACGACATGTCCGGCGGCGCGGCGGTCATCGGCGCGATGCTGGCCATCGCGCGGCTCGGGGCGCCGGTTCGTTGCCTCGGACTCGTGCCGATGAGCGAGAACATGCCGGACGGCCTGTCCATCAAACCCGGCGACGTGCTGACGAGCGCCGAGGGCAAGACCGTCGAGATCATCAACACCGATGCCGAGGGACGCCTGGTCCTCGGCGACGCGCTCTGGTACGCCCGCCAACTGGGCGCCACCCATCTCGTGGACGTGGCAACCTTGACCGGCGCGTGCGTCGTGGCGCTCGGCAAGACCACGTCAGGGCTCTTCGGCACGCCGCGCAGCTGGGTCGACACGGTGCAAGCCGCCAGCGATCGGGCGGGCGATCGATCCTGGCCCTTGCCGGTGTTCGACGACTACTTCGAGCACTTGAAGAGCGAGATCGCGGATTTCACCAACAGCGGAGGACGCGCCGCCGGCGCGATCACCGGGGCGCTCTTCGTGAAGGAATTCGCGGGCGGGTTGCCCTGGGTGCACATGGACATCGCCGGCACGGCGTGGGCCGAGGAGGCGAAGCCCTTTCAGCCGAAGGGCGCCACGGGTGTGGCGGTGCGCACCCTCGCCGAGTTGGCCATGTCCGCCACGCAGTGGGCAGGGGAGCCCCGGCCGTAGCACGCGGGACGACGTGTCATGTGGTCCTGGCTGCAGCAGAATCCGATCGTCGTCGACCTGGGCCAACGGCCCGAGCCCGCGCGCGACGCCAGCATCGACGCGGTGCTGGGCACCTTCGCGCTGGCCGGCGCGTTTCTGCTGGCAGCCGCGGTCGGGAGCGTCCTGGTGGCCGGCGCGATGTTCCTCTACAAGCGCCGACGCGACGCCAGCAACGCCGACATCGGCCACACCCACACGCGCCTGCAGCTGTAGAGGGTCGAGCGATTACTGTGCCGCGACTGAGGGCGCGGCCTTCTTGAGAGACTGCTGATATCGCGTGATGCCACGCAAGAGGGCCGCGGCCACCTCCTGGCGATAGGCGGCGCTCCGGAGGCGGGGGGCGTCCTGTTGGCTGGTCAAGAAGGCCACTTCGGTCAGGATGGCCGGCATGGTGGCGCCGACGAGCACCATGAACGGCGCCTGCTTCACGCCCATGTTGCGCAGCGTCTTGTCGCTCTTCTTGAGCTGTGCGTGCAGGGAATCTTGCACGAAGCGCGCGAGCTCGCGCGACTCGTCCACCTTGTTGTTCAGCGCGATGGCCTTGACGATGTCCGGTAGTTGGCGCATCGTGCGCGCGGATCCCGCGTTCTCTCGCGCCGCGACCGCCTCGGCCGCGGGGTTGGGCGCGAAGTTCAGCACGTAGGTCTCCACGCCCCGCGTCCGCGGGTTGGTACTGGCGTTGGCGTGGATGGAGACGAAGAGATCGGCATCCACGCGGTTGGCGATCTCCGTCCGCTCCTCGAGGGAGACGTAGACGTTCGAGCGGCGCGTTTGCACCACCTCGACGCCCGGCTGCGCGCTCAGGAGCTGTTCCAGACGCTGGGCGATGTCCAGGACCAGGTCGGCCTCGGACAGCCCACGCACCGTCGCGCCGGGATCGTGGCCGCCGTGGCCTGCGTCGATCACGATGCGCGCGATGCCCAGTCCCAGCTGACGCGAGAGAGAGTAGTCGCCCCGGCCGGTCTTCGACGCGGCCGCGGGGGCGGGCTCCGATGCTTCCGCCTCCGCAGTTGAGCCTTGGGCCTTGAGCCTTGGGCCTTGGGCCTTGGGCCTTGAGCCTTGCTCGTCCCTCGCGATTACGTCCTGTGCTCCGACCCTTGGGCCTTGCTCCGAGTCTTCTTTTGGGCCTTGTGCATTGAGCATTGGGCCTTGACCGACGCTCGTGCTTACGTCCTGTACTCCGACCCTTGGGCCTTGGTCAACCAACGCCCACGCGCGCGTGAGCGGCGTGCCCGTGAGCAGGAACGGCGTGACCTCCGTGGCCTCAGGCGGCGGAGGCGGAGAGGGCGGTCGCACGACGGTCGAAGCCGCCGGCAGCTCCAGATCGATGACGACCCGGTAGGGGTCGTAGAGCGGATACACACTGTGGCGCCCGGCGCTCGTGAGGTCCAGGACGACGCGAGTGAGCCCGCCCGGGTGGCGGCCCACCCGAACCCGTTGCACGACGCCGCCCGTCAACGGGATCACGGCATCGCGCAGCGCCTCGGGCGCGCGCGTGCGCTGCAGGTCCACGAACACCCGCGGCGGGCCTTCCAGACGGTCGCTCGAGAACACGGTTTCGCGGTCCAATTCCAGCGTGACGCGCAACGCGTCTTGCACCACCTCGTGCCGGATGGCCGTGAGGAGCGCTGCAGCCGATGCCGGCGATTCGGGTGCGGCCGTTGGAGGCGGCGCGGCCGGCTTCGGTGCGGCCGGGGGCGCGGCGGCGGCTGGAGGTGGCACGGCGGGCTTCGCCGTGGCAACGGTCACCGGGGCGGGTGGATCCGGCGATGGGGCCGGCGGGACCGCGCGGACCGCGCCTTCGGACAACTTCTTCGCTTGACTCGGCACCTGGCGCGCGAGCGTGCTCGACGGATAGGACTTGGCCAGGGCTTCGAACGCCCGGAGCGCGGCCGATCGGTCCTGCGGATCGCCCCATTGCCCGAACGCGTCGGCCGAGAGCATCCCGCCCTGCCACAGCGCCTTGTCTCCGACGCCGCTAGCCGGAAACAGCCGCGCCAGGTCGCGATAGGCGCCGACCAGCGTGCGCACGCGCCGGCGTACCGCCGCCGCGTCGGCGTCGCGCGTGGTCGCGATCTCGGCCCGCAAGGCAGCCTCCCGCGACAGCGCCTCGTTGTACAGGCGCAACGGGTCGGTGGGCTGGGCCGAGACGACGGCACCCAGCAGCCACGCGGCGACAACGAAGCGCGCCGATCTAACGAGGATGGTCATCGATCTCATCGAAGTAGTTCGGCGGCACCAGCACTTCGCGCGGCTTGCCGCTCGTGCTCCCCGAAACGATCCCCTCGACCTCCATCATGTCCACGAGGCGCGCGGCGCGGCTGAACCCGACGCGCATCTTGCGCTGCAGATACGAGATGGAGGCCTGGCGCGACTCGACGACGATGCGCGCCGCCTGGTCGTAGAGCTCGTCGCGCTCCATCTCCACGCCGCCCCCGGCCGACGGCTCGTCTTCGGCCGTGATGCTGTCGTCGAAGATTGGCTTCCCCTGCTTTCGGAGGAAGCTCGCCAGGCGGGCGCTCTCTTGCTCCGAGATGTAGGGGCCGTGGAGACGAATGCAGCGGGCCGACGCGGGCGGGAGAAACAGCATGTCGCCCTTGCCCAGGAGCTGCTCGGCGCCGTTGCCGTCCAGAATCGTGCGCGAGTCGATTTTCGACGACACGCGGAAGGAGATCCGCGAGGGCATGTTGGCCTTGATGAGCCCGGTGATGACGTCGACCGACGGGCGCTGCGTGGCGAGAATCAGATGGATGCCGACGGCTCGGGCCATCTGCGCCAGTCGCGCGATGGATTCTTCCACTTCGTTGCCGGCCACCATCATGAGGTCCGCCAGCTCGTCGATGACGACGACGATGAAGGGCAGCGTCTTCGGCATCTCGGGATCCTGAGGCCCCGGTCCACCTTCGGCGATCGCCGAGCGGATGTTGCGGTTGTACTGGTCGATGTTGCGGACGCCCTCGGCGGCCAGGGTCTTGTACCGCTCCTCCATCTCGCGCACGGCCCACCGCAGCGCATTGGCCGCCTTCTTCGGGTCCATGACGACCGGCGTCAGCAGGTGCGGGATCTCGTCGTACATCCCCAGCTCGAGGCGCTTGGGGTCGATCATGATCATGCGCACGTCGTCGGGCGTCGCCCGGTAGAGGATGCTGGTCAGCATCGCGTTGAGCCCGACCGACTTGCCCGTGCCCGTCGACCCGGCGATCAACAGGTGCGGCATGGTGGCCAGGTCCGCGTAGTACGGATCGCCGTGGATGGTCTTGCCGAGCGCCAGGGTCAGCTTCGAGGGCATGCGCTGATACGCCTCGGCCTCGAGCAGCGCCCGCAGCGAGATCGCCTCGCGGAAGGGGTTCGGGATCTGGATGCCCACGGTGGACTTGCCCGGGATGCGGTCGATGAGGACCGACTCGGCCTGCATCGCCAGGCAGAGGTCGTCGGCGAGGCCGGTGATCTTGCTGTACTTCACGCCCGCTTCCGGCTTGAACTCGAAGGTGGTGACCACGGGGCCGGGGTGAATCTGCGAGACTTGTCCCTCCACCGAGAACTCGCTGCACTTTTCCGCGAGTTGATGGGCCAGCTCCATCAGCTCCCGTTCGTCCACCTTGCGCTCGGCCTTCGGCGCGTCGAGGAGCGCCAGGGGCGGCAACGCGAAGCTGCCAGGCTTGCGCTGCGCGGGTGCCTTCGGCGGCTCCGGATCCGGAAGGAGCGGCAGCGTGTCGGTGCGTTTCTGGGCGACGACGGCCAGCACGGCCGCCCGCGGGGCCGCCGGCGGCTCGGCCGCCTTGGGCGCCGGCTTGGACCCGCGCCCGGGGTCCACGACGGCGGGCCGCAAGGGGACGTCTGGCGGGGGGCTGCCTTTCTTCGTGTGCTTGGCGATGACGTCGCGGCGTGCGCGCTCGCGCCGCCGCTGGTCGAAGTAGCCGCGTACCACGCCCAGCCCGCGCAGCGACATGTCGCGCGAGCCCACGATGCCGGTTTCGAACATCCGCCCGAAGGAGAACTGCGTGGCCAGGATCACCGACAGCATCATCGTGGTCAGGAGCACGATGATCGAGCCGGTCCGGTTGAGATAGTCGGTGAGCACCGTGCCGAGGCCGGCCCCCACGGTCCCACCGGCGTCGAACGTGGTGGCGACCACCTCGGCGCTGCCGAGCACCAGGCTGAAGAACGCGCTCGCACAGGCCAGCAGGAGCGTGGCCCCGAAGACCTTCGTGTAGGCCGCCTCGGGCACCTGGCACCAGAAGTAGTGCCAGCCGATGATCCCGAGCGCCGCTGGCAGCAAGTAGGCGGCGTAGCCGAAGAGTTGGAACGACACCTCGGAGAGAAAGGCGCCCACCCGACCCACGAAGTTGACGGGGGCGTCGGACGTGTCGGTCGTGAAGAACCACACCGGGTCGGTGGGCTCGTGCGTGACCAGCGAGATCAGCCAGATGAGCGACAGCGCGAAGAGCGCCACGCCCAGGAACTCGCTGATCCGTCGAGACAGGGTTGACTGCGCCACCGGGTCAGATCTCCATCAGGATCGGGAGCACCAGCGGGCGCCGTCCCGAACGCTTCTTGAAGAAGCGGCGCAATTCGCCGCGCAGCTTCTCGGTCATCAGGCCCTGGTCGGCACGCTCGTCGAGGTTCGACGCCTCGACGCAGCTCACGATCGCGCCGGCCGCGTCGTCGAAGAGCGCCGTGTCGTTGTCGCCCACGACGAAGCCTCTCGAGACGAGCTCCGGGACGCCCACCAGTTGGCCCGTGCCGCGGTTGATGCCGACCACGGCCACCACGACGCCGTCGCCGGCCAGGTGCCGTCGATCGCGCAGCACTTCGTCGCCCACTTCGCCCACGCGGGTCACGTCGATGAGGATGCGGCCGGTGGGCGCGCGTTCGGCGATGCGGGCGCCCGCCGCGTCGAACTGCATCACGTCGCCGTCCTGGGCCAGCAGCACGTCCACCTTGCGATCCGCGCCGCTCAGGACCTGCCGGGCGATGCGCGCGTGCTGCGCCAGCTGGCGGTACTCGCCGTGGACCGGCACGAAGTAGCGCGGCCGCACGAGCGACAGCATCAGCTTCAGTTCCTCCTCCGACCCGTGGCCAGAGACGTGCACGCGCTTGTTATCGGCCGTTATCACGGTGGCACCACGCCGGGCCGCGTGGCTGATGGTCCGCCCGATGGCTTTCTCGTTGCCGGGGATGGCGCGGGCCGAGAACACCACGGTATCGTCCGGGGCCAGGTGGACGAAGCGGTGGTCGTCGATGGCAATGCGCGACAGCGCCGCCTGCGGCTCCCCCTGCGAGCCGGTCGTGATGCACAGCACCTGGTCCGCCGCGTGGTTGTGGACGTCGCTGTCCTTGATCTGGACGCCCCCCGGCACGCGCAGATAGCCGAGCCGCTGCGCGATCTCGGTGCTCTGCACCATGCTGCGGCCCACGAACGCCACCTTGCGGTCGAACTGGACGGCCAGGTCCACCAGCACCTGCATGCGGTAGATGCTGGACGAGAAGGTGGCCACCACCAGCTTGCCGTCGGTGCTGGAAAACACCTCCTCGAACCCCTCCACCACGTCGGTTTCGGGGCCGGTGAACCCCTTGCGATCGACGTTGGTGCTGTCGGAGAAGAGCGCCAGGACGCCCCGCGCCCCCAATTCGGCGAATCGGTGCACGTCGAAGTGCTGCCGATCGATCGGGGTCTGGTCGATCTTGAAGTCGCCGGTGAACACCAGCACGCCGATCGGGGTGGTGATGGCCACCGCCACGCAGTCCGGCATGCTGTGGGTGACGCGAATGAATTCGATCGAGAAGGGGCCAACCGTGACGGTGTCGCGGGGGGCGACGCGCTTCAGGCGCGTGCCGACCTCGACACCGTGCTCCGCGAGCTTCGGTTCGACCAGCGCCAAGGTCATTGCGGTGCCGTAGACCGGGCCGTCGAAGAGCGGCATCAGGTGCGGCACGGCGCCGATGTGATCCTCGTGGCCGTGCGTCAGCACCAGCGCCAGCAGGCTCTTTTGGCGCAGCTCGAGATAGGTGAGGTCGGGGATGATGAGGTCGACGCCCAGTTGATCGGGGTCTGGAAACATCACCCCGGCGTCGACCACGATCGTCGCGTCCCCGTAGGACACGGCCATCATGTTCATCCCGAACTCGCCCAGGCCCCCCAAGGGGACGACCTCGAGCGTAGCCGGCGCTCCGTCCGGCGTAGTAGTTGCTGTCATCACGTCCCAGTTGCTCTACCGTCTCGGACCGCCTCGGCCAAAACGTACTTTTGGCGGACGCTGGACGCACCAACTCCACCACTGGCCCCTCGCGGCCTCGTTGCTGTCGTGCGCGACCGGTTCGGGCTACCCGGGCGGGGCCTGAACGCGGTTGGACGGAACCCTTGCGGATCCCGCTCCTTCGAGCGACTGGGATCGCCCGAAAACCCGGATGGGTCAATGGCTTAGGGGCACGACTATAGCACAGCCCTTGCCAGCGCCGCGAAGTCGACAAGAGTCAACTCCCCAGGCCGGCGGCGGGGATCCAGACCCGCCCGACCGATGAGCGCGGCCGGGTCCTGACTCAGCCGATCCGCCACGAAGTGGAGGGCGTTGAGGAGCGTCTTCCGGCGGTGGGCGAACGACCCGCGCACCAGGTCGTCGAACACCGACGGCGCCTTCCCGATGTCCACCTGGGGAGGTCGAAAGCGAAGGCGTACGACGGTGGAGGTGACCTTCGGCGGTGGCCGAAAGGCGCCCGGCGGCAGGGTCAGGAGCCGCGTGACGTCCGCGTAGAGGGCCGTGTAGACGCTGAGCACGCCGTACTCGGACGTGTTTGGGGCCGCCAGCAGGCGATCGGCCACCTCTTTCTGCAGCATGATCGTGGCGTCCGACAGGACCTGGCCTCCGGCGGAGGCCGCGAACAGCTTGAACAGGATCGGCGCCGACACGTTGTAGGGGAGGTTGCCCACGACGCGAATGGGGCCCGCCGCCGGCGACGTGACAAGGGATGGCACGTCCATGTTCAGGAAGTCCGCGGCTACCACCCGGATGGGCGGGCCGGTGGTGGCCGACAGATGGGCGGCCAGGTCGCGGTCCAGCTCCACGGCGACCAGCTCGGCCACCCGCTTCGCGAGGGGGAGCGTGAGGGCGCCTCGGCCCGGCCCGATCTCGATGAAACGGTCCGTGGGCCGCGCATCGAGTGCCGCCACCAGCTTGGTCACCCAGGCAGGCTCCAGGAAGTGCTGGCCGAAGCGCTTGCGCGCGCGCGGAAGTCCAGAGCGGGCTGTGCGGGCGGTGCGGCCGGTCACGCCTCGTCGTCGGCCTCGCCCAGCGTGTCGCCGCGCCAGTATTGCTCTTCGATCGCCTCGATCTCTTCCTCGCTGAGCCCGAAGTAATGGCCTACCTCGTGGATCAGCGTCTCGCCGATCACCGCGCGCACGTCGTCCTCGTCCTCGCTGTCTTCCTCGATCGGAATCTGGAACAGCGTGATGCGGTCGGGCAGGGCGTTGCCGTGCGCCCAGGCGCGCTCGGTCAGCGGCGTGCCCTCGTAGAGTCCATACAGCGTGTCCGGTGGTTCGATCTCCATGGTCTCCAGGAGTTCGGCCGACGGCTCGTCCTCGACGACGAGCGCCAGGTTCGTCATCGCCCGCCTGAACTTCAGCGGGATCAGCATCACCGCCTCGGTGACCAGCCGTTCGAAGGCGGCTCGAGTCATCGCTTCTTGGCGCGCGCGGGTTTCGCCGCCTCCGCCGCAAAGTACCGGCAGTCGTTCGGCGGCAGCGGGCACTTGTCGCAGAGCGGCTTCGGTTTGCAGATGCGCCGGCCGTGCAGGATGAGGACGTCCGACGCGAGGGTCCACGTATCCTTGGGCAGGCGGGCGCCGAGTTGCGACTCGACCGCCACCGGATCGTCTCCTTCAGCCAGGCCGATGCGGTTGGCGACGCGGAGGACGTGGCGATCCACCGGAAGCCCCGGCACGCCCAGGGCGTGGCCCAGCACCACGTTGGCCGTCTTGCGCCCCACGCCTGGCAGCGCCGTGAGCGCGTCCATGTCGGCGGGCACCTGTCCGCCGTGCTGTTCGACGAGCAGAGTGGCCATCCCCACCAGAGCCTTGGCTTTCTGTCTGAAGAAGCCGGTGGAGAGGATGATCGCCTCGAGTTCCTTGGTGTCGGCGCGAGCCAGGGCCGGCGCGTGGGGGAAGCGGGCAAAGAGCGCGGGCGTGACCATGTTGACGCGCGCGTCGGTGGACTGGGCCGACAGCATCGTGGCTGCGAGCAGCTCGAACGGCGTCCGGAAGTTGAGCTCGGTGGTGGCGCCGGGATACAGCTCGCCCAGCGCATCGATGATGCGACGGGTCGCTGCCGCTGATTTCATGCCCAGATTCTATTGCTGCCTTGGGCCGTCCGCTTGGGCCTTGGGCCTTCTGCCCTGGGCATTGAGCATTGGGCATTGGGCATTGAACTAGTGCACAGGATCTTTCG